>Ga0126371_10001678_pt1 | contig 18790 bp, 19 predicted proteins | sample PanSoiMetaPlot_4_FD_110145 | JGI IMG/M metagenome (GOLD analysis project Ga0126371, IMG submission 110145) | Tropical forest soil microbial communities from Panama - MetaG Plot_4 | ecosystem: Environmental > Terrestrial > Soil > Tropical forest > Bulk soil | place: Panama | collected 2016-02-17 | reverse complement strand
GATCCCCCACCACCCCTGGCTTTCACCGTAGGCGTCGCCGTTGCGCTCCCACGTCACGGCATCTGCGACCCACAGTTTTCCTTGCGTGGTGTGGTTGCAGACGCGGAACGAAGCTCCCGCCGGCGCCGGATGCACGAGCATGATCGCGAACAACGCGATCGCTGCGAGCGGAATTGCAATGCGCATGGTGTCTTACCGACCTCTCCACATCGACGCGCGTCAAGCGCGCGTGCTGGTCGTAAGACCGGATGCGGCGGCCCTTTTGGGGTGCTTTGCTTGCTTGTGTGATCCCGGTCACTAGCGCGCGAGCTTATTGCGCAAAAACGGTACCGGGACGTACGCCAGCAGCGCGATGGCGACCACAAGCCAGAGCAGGTCCCACAGCAGACCGATGCTCGGCGTTCCTTGCACCAACGCGCGGAAGATCTGAACGCTGTGGTAGAGCGGTGTCCACCATGCGATGTCTTGCAGCCAGCGCGGCAGCTTGTCGAGCGGGAAGAACACGCCGCCGATCATCGCCATCGGCGTGGTGACGAAGGAGAAATAGTAGAACAGATGCTCCTGCGTTTTGACCAAGAACGCCACCGCGAGGCCAGGCATCGCGAACAGCACGCCGCACAGCGCAAGCAACGGTAAGCTGAGCAAGGACCACCACGAATGCACCAGACCGAATGCGGCGATGACGACGAGGAAGATCGCGCCGTACAACGTCGCGCGAAACGCTTGCCAGAGATATTCACCGGCTGCGATCTCGAGGGGATCGACCGGCGCGGTGACCATCGATTCGTACACGCCGTTGAAGTTCAGCCGCTCGTATGCGCCCCAGCACGCGTCGAAGGTCGCCGCGTTGAGTGCTGCAAGTCCGAGCATGCCCGGCGCGATGAACTGCACGAGCGAGCTTTTACCGAGGGTCAGATAGGCGCCGAGGCCAAAGCCGATCGCCAAGAACCAGGCCATCGGTTCGAAGATGTTGATGGCGACGCTGGAGAACGCGTATTTCTGCCAGGCCATGAAGTCGCGGCGGAAGACGTTCCACGAGTTGCGGTGGAACAGCGCGGCGAGGGGATTCACTCGGTGAGCTCCCGGCCGGTCAAATTCAAGAAGACATCTTCGAGCGTCGCGGGCCGCGCGACATGCTGCGCCGCACTGATGCCCGCTTGCGCCAAGCGCGCGAGCAGCGCCGAATTGTCATCGGTGTACAGATACGTGATCTCGCCGTGGCGTTCTTGGCGGCGGACGAGACCGTCGAGCGGCGCACGCATCGCGTCGAGGTCGACGCCGATCAGCTCAAGCACTTCAGGCGCGGCGAATCGCTCGATCAACGTGCGCGGCGTCCCTTCGGCCAAGATGCGCCCCTCGTCCATGATCACTAAGCGGTCGCACAAACGCGCTGCTTCTTCCATATAGTGTGAGGTCATGACGAGCGTGATGCCACGCGCGCGAAAGTCGAGAAGCTGCTGCCATACCGCGAGCCGAGCCTGCGGATCAAGACCTGTGGTCGGCTCGTCGAGCACCAGCATCTCGGGATCGTTGACCAGTGCCCGCGCAATGGCGACGCGCCGCTTCATGCCGCCGGAGAGCTCTGAAATACGCGAGCGCTCCTTGCCTTCGAGATTCATCGTGCGCAGCAACGCGGAGCATTTCGCGCGTGCCGCGTTCCCGGTGATGCCGAAGAACGAGGCGTACACCATGACGTTCTCAGCTGCGGTCAATTCGGGATCGAGCGCGTTATCCTGAGTGACGACGCCGATGCGGGACTTGATCTCGCGCGGGTGTGCCGCGGCATCCATGCCGAAGACGTCCAGCCGCCCCGACGTCTTGGTCGTCCGGCAATAGATCATCTTCATCGTGCTCGTCTTGCCGGCGCCGTTGACTCCGAGAAAGCCGAAACACTCCTGCCGCGCGATTGTGAAATCGATCGCGCGCACCGCTTCGAAGTCGCCATAGCGCTTCGTGAGATCGCGCGCCTCGACGGCCGGCGCGACGTTCGTCGACATAGCCGGAGCGTCTTCGCGCTGCTGTCCGGGCCGGCCCTGGCAGGATTGATGAGACAGCCGATGCAAAAATGGCGGCCTACCGATGCTAGCTCGTCATCTATTCCGTTACTTGCGCCAAGCGAAGATCCCACCGGCCTGTAGATAGCATGCCTTGCAGCGCTAATGTGCTCGCTCCGGCAACTCCGCTCGAGCGAGCGAAATATGTCAGCGAACACCTCTCGCCACATCTTTTCCGCGCCGTCGCCGGAGAAGCAGCCCCCGAGGCCGCGCAGATCGCGTGGCGCATCACTCCCGAACCGTTTCCGCTTTCCGCGAACACCGTCGACAGGCTCCGTCTTCTCGGATCCGATCTGCTCGCGTTTTATCGCGCGCTGAACCGCCTGTATTTCCAAAGCGTGCGCGGTGGTGCGCCCGCCTTCATCCACGAGTATCTCGAGCTCGGCAAACCCGAGCAGATCGTCCGCCTGCAGCGCCAGAACCGGTTCAAACAAGACACGCCGGGCGTGATGCGGCCCGACATCATCTTGACGGACGGAGCCACCGACGGCGGCATGATCGCTGCCGAGCTCGATGCGGTTCCGGGCGGTATGGGCTTCGTCGGTGCGATGGGCGAGACGTATTGCGAACTCGGCTTCGATCAAGTCGGCGAATACGACGGCATCGTCAAGGGCTTTGCCGCCATGGCGCGGGCGGTGACCAGCAAAGAACGGCCGGTGATCGCGATCGTCGTATCCAAAGAGTCCGAGGACTATCGCGGCGAGATGGTGTGGCTCGCGGGCGCGCTCGAGCGCGCTGGTCTTGCCGACGCGGTCGCAGTCCATCCAGAAGACGTCGTCTTCACCGAGGAGGCGCTCGTCGTCGACACGCCGGGCGGCCGGCGCAAAGTCGATCTGCTCTACCGCTTCTTCGAGCTGTTCGACCTGCTCAATATTCCCAAGCAAGAGCTCTTCTTCTATGCCGCGCGCCACAAGCGTGTCAAAGTGACCCCGCCCGCGAAGTCGTTTTTCGAAGAGAAGCTCACGTTCGCGTTGCTTCACCACCCGACGCTCGAGCAATTGTGGCGCGACGAGATGGGCGGCGAGCCTTACGAGCGCCTTCGCAAGATCTTCCCGCAGACATGGATCCTCGATCCCCGCCCGATGCCGCCGCAGGCAGTCGTATTCGGGCTGACGGCGGAAAGCCGACCGCTGCATTCTTGGTCGCAGCTGTACGCGCTGTCGAAATCAGAGCGTATCTACGTCGTCAAACCGTCCGGATTCTCTGAACTGTCATGGGGCAGCAAGGGCGTGTACGTCGGCGACGATCTCACGCGCGACGAATGGATGGCCGTCATCGATGGCGGCCTTGCCGTGTTCGACAAGACGCCACACGTCTTGCAGCGCTTCCACAAAGGCCGGAGGGTGAAAGTCCCCTATTACGACACCGCGGCTGGTGACATTAAGACGATGGACGGGCGCGTTCGTCTGTGCCCGTATTATTTCGTCAACGGCGATGAGGCGCCGCTTTCGGGCGTGCTCGCGACCATCGTACCCGCCGACAAGCGGTTGATCCACGGCATGTCGACCGCCGTCATGGCGCCGTGCTCCGTGTCAGCTCAGGGGTACTAGCGACATCGCATCCGCCACTCGTGCAAGCGCCGTTGAACGCGACGAGATGCGCAAGCGCTCTGAGTCCCGCTGGCCGCCGATATTCGCCGTCATCGCCGCGACGGTTCTCTACGCGCTGCTGCCGCCGCACCTGACCCTCGGTCCGCACTGGCTCATGCCGGTGCTCGTCGCAGCATTGATCATTCCCTTAGCGATCGCCGGTCCATACATGAGCGGGCGCGATGTCTCGCGCGTGCTTCGGACACTGAGCACCGTGCTGATCGCGATCGTGAATCTCGCGAACATCGCCTCGCTCTTCTTGCTCGTACGCGCGCTGGTCACTGGGATGCCCAGGGAAAGCGGACTCGGCCTGCTCTACTCGGCCGCCGCGATCTGGTTGACGAACATCCTGGTGTTCGCGTTGTGGTATTGGGAGATGGATCGCGGCGGTCCGCAGCTGCGCCTCAACGCGTCCAAACGCAGCGCGGATTTCATGTTCCCGCAGATGTATTCGCCGTCGTGCGCGCCCACAGGTTGGGTGCCCATGTTCGCGGACTATCTCTACCTTGCGTTCACCAACGCGACGGCGTTCAGCCCGACCGACACCATGCCGCTCACGACGCTGGCGAAGACATTGATGACCATCCAGGCGCTCATCTCGCTGATGACGATCGTGCTCGTAGCAGCTCGCGCGGTCAACATTCTGACCTAAAGGGTCGCGGCGCGGCCTGCTCAAAGCCCGCCCTCAGCGATACATATGATTGCCAATGCAGACCTCACCAGTCTTGTCGTTTTTATCTGCGTCTTCGGCGGCGCGCTCCTCGGCATGCGCCTCAGTCGCTTACTCCCAGAAGAGCATCTCGAATCTTCCTCAAAGGACATCGTCCGAGGAGGGATGGCGGTCGTCGCGACGATGGTCGCGCTCGTGCTCGGGTTGCTCGTCGCGTCGGCGAAGAGCTACTTCGACACGCAGTCGAACGAGATCACCCAGCTTGCGTCTGATGTGGTGCTGCTCGACAGGATGCTCGCGCATCTGGGACCGCAAGCCGTTCCGACCCGCGTGATGCTCAAGGATGACGTCACCCGGATCGTCGATACGGTTTGGGGATCCTCGAGCGAAAAGAACCCTGGCGTGCCGCGAGCCGTCAGCGCCGAGCCGCTGTATGACTCGTTGGAGCAAGTCCACGCGACGACCGACGAGGAACGCACTGTCAAGGCGCAGGCGCTCTCGCTTATGGTCGAACTAGGACGGCTGCGCTGGCTGATGTACGCGCAGCGTCAAACCCACGTGCCTGGCATTCTCCTAGTTCTGTTGATCGTTTGGCTGACGCTAACGTCGATGAGCAGCGGGCTATTCGCGCGTCCAAACGCGACGGTCATCGCCAGCTTCTTCGCGGCGGCGCTTTCGGTCGCAAGCGCGATATGGCTCATCATGGAGATGTACACGCCGTATACCGGGTTTCTCCACGTACCGGACGGCGCAGTCCGAGCGGCGCTCGCCCAGCTCGGAACTTGACGCGAGTCGCTCCTTTAGGACTGCGCACACGGCTCTAGTACCGCGAGCACGCGATCCACGTCTTCTTCGTCGTTGTAGCCGTGGGGCGATACCCGCACCCCAACCTCGCGAACGGTGATGCCGACCTTTGCCGCGTCGGCGTGCGCGCGAAGCTCTTCCACATCCGCCGCGCCGCGGTCAAGGAGCACGATGCCGGAACACGCGTGCGCTGGAAAATCGCTTATCACGCCGATCCCGGCGCGGCGCGCGCCGTCAACCAAGCGCGCGCGCAGCCCGAGCACGTGCCGCTCGATATCCTCAAGGCCCGCGCGCACGAGCAGATCGAGACTCACGCCGAGCGCGGCAACGCCTGGATAGTTGAGCGATCCGCCCTCGAAGCGCTGCGCGTCAGGGTGCAGCGCCTGCTCGTAGTCGAGAAAGTTCATCGGGTCCACCACTGAGCGCCACGACGCCATTGACGGCAGCAACTCTTCGATCAGTTCGCGGCGCACGAAGACGAAGCTGACGCCGTGGGGTGAAAGCAGCCACTTGGCTGCCCCGCAATAGGCGAAGTCCGCCGCGCAGGCACGCACGTCCAGGGGTAAGTGGCCGAACCCTTGCATCGCGTCGACGGCGAACAGCACGTCGTGCTGTTTGCACCAGCGGCCCACGCCTGCGATGTCATTGCGATAGCCGTCGTTAAAGCCGACGTACGAAACTGCGACGAGGCGAGTCCGCTCGGTCGCCACTCCGTCGAGAAAAGCCGGCGTCACGCGCTCTGCGGGCGCCTTTGCGAGATTGATGCGAACGCCGCGCCGCCGCAGATTCAGCCACGGATACGCATTCGCGCCGAACTCGTCGTCGGCCAAGATGATCTCGTCGCCAGGCTGCCATTCGATGCCGTTCGCGACCAAGAGTGCGCCGTCGCTGGACGAACGCATGAACGCGATCTCACCCGGCTGTGCGTTGATGGCTGCAGCGACTTGCGCGCGCACCGCATCGCGCCGGGCCTCGATCGGCGCCATGCCGTTCTTGCCAAGCCTCATCTGCGCGTCGAAGATCTCGACAAGCGCATCGCGGGTAGGGCGAGGAAGCGGGCCGACGGCCGCGTGATCGCAATAGGCCCACTCGGAGGCGACAGGGAACAAAGCGCGCTCTAACGCCGTTTTCTTCACGAGCGGACACTCATCGAAATGCTGTTGATCGCCCTGCTGGTATCTTCAAATCTCGGTCCGATTCCCCCATCGGACGGTCTGCCATTGGTCGAGCTGCAGTCGATGCGCAGCCAGCTCACGCAACTCATCAATCATCATCGAAGCCAATATCAGCTGACTCAATTGGGCATGGACCAGCTCGCGCAGCAAGCCGCGCAAGCGAACGCGGAGTCGATGCTTGCCGCCGACAAGATGAGCCACATCGACAACGCGGGTCGCACGCCGATGGATCGCTACCTCGCGCTCGGAGGCAAGGCTGACTACTACGGCGAGAACGTCGGTTTCCGATCGCCCGCAGTCGTCGATCCAGTGCTGTTATGGAGCGTGCTGGCGAAGCTCGACGAGGCGATGATGGCGGAGACACCGCCCAACGACGCTCACCGTCGCAACATCTTGTCGGCTAATTACACGGCGGTCGGCATCGGCGTCGCGGTCGGTCCAAACGGCGTCTTCATCGACGAAGACTTCGTCGGTTACCACCCCAAATAGCCGCAAACCGGGTATCCCGCAGCCTAGGGTAGGACCCACCGCCAGGTGTTCCAGTTCGGCATGATGCCGCGCGATGGAACATAGCCCTGCAGGGCATCGTTGACGACGCCGACGCGATCCCGATAGTAGAGCGGAAACGTGCCGAGATCGTCCATGCGCAGGCGCTCGATCTGCGCGTAGAGCTGCGTGCGCTCTGCGCGATCGTACGTTGCAAGCGCTTGCCGCTCCAACCGGTCGACTTCCGGGTCGCACAGGCGTGATTCGTTCGCGCCGGCTGGCGCGAACTGATCGCAACCGTCATCTTGCAGCGCGGACGGATCGAAATTGACGCTGTACGTGTATGACGCGATGTCGTATCTGCCTTGGCGGATCGGCCCGCTATAGTCAAAGACGATTCCGTACGGAAACTCTTTGATGAGACCCTCGATACCGACGCTGCGCAGATGGGCTTGCAGTACGGTGTTGAACTGCCGGCTCGCGTCGCTGCCGGTGGATCCAATGATGACCACGGTGAGCCGCTGGCCGTCCTTCACGCGGATCCCGTCGGGACCCAGCTTCCATCCGGCTTCGTCGAGGAGCTCGTTCGCTCGAGCCGGATCGTATTCGTAGCGGGGTACGTCGGCCGTGTACGCCCATGACCACGTCGGTAAGAATTCGTCGGCCAGAACGCCGACGTCGTGGATGATCTTATGAAGCGTCTCGTGGCGATCGATCGCGTACGCGACCGCGTGGCGCAAGCGTTTGTCAGCGAGCGGATGACCGGGTGATGCATTCATGACCACCACCGCAAGGCGCAGGCTCGGAGAGCGCGAGATGCGCATGCCGCTCAAGCCGCGATAGCTCGGCAAGTCAGTCGGCCCCGTGTCGAAATCCGCATCGATCTCGCCGGTGCGAAAACCGATGAGTTCGGTCGATTGACTCGGTTGCGCCTGGAAGACGATGCTCTTAAGCGTCGGCGCACCGCGCCAATAATGTGGATTGGCGACATAGGTAAGCCTGCCGCCGTGCTCCCAGGACTTCACGATGAACGGCCCGGTACCGATCGGGTGCTCGTTGATGCTCGCGTGCACGAGGTCCGGCAGATTTGCGATGATGTGCGCCGGCAGCACCGGAATCGGTCCCTCTTGGATACCCGCCAAGAAACGGGTCGTCAACGGCGCGTAGGGTTGCTTGAGGTGCAGCACCGCGGTCCATCGGTCGGGGGTGTCGATGCGCTCGATGACCTCGTAGCCGGTGCGGATGATCACCGGGTTCGCGGGGTTCATGACCTGCTTCCAGGTCGCGACGACGTCGTCGGATGTGAAGGGTTGACCGTCCTGCCACAGCACGTTCTTGCGCAGGTGATAGGTGATCGTTAAGCCATCCTTACTGATGTCGCCGTTCTCGCGCGTCGGCACGCGTTCGCACAAGACCGGGGTCAGCTCGCCCTTCCCGTCGAGCTGCACGAGATACTCAAGCGAATAGCTAGCCAACTGATAGGCGACGTCGGCGCCGCTGAGCATAGGGTCCAGCGTCGACGGATCGGAGATGTCGGAGATATGAAGGACGCCAGGCTCCGACCTGGCGTGCGATTGCGGACCAGTCGACGAGCTGATCTTCGTGCAGCTCGCGCAGACGACGGCAGCCACCGCCGCGGCGAGCAGTGCCCGGTGCGACATGAGCAGCGCGGCTTCTGCGATGCGCCGGAGGGTGCCTGTCCGGCCTGACGGAATTGCGCCCGCTCATGGTCGATTTCGAATTGACTTCCGAACAGCGCGCGCTCAGCGAAACGGTTCGCGCATTTCTCGCAGAGCGCATCGCGCCCGATGTCAGACGCTGCGACAGCGAAGGCACGCCGCTCCCGGACGCATTCCGGAAGCTCGCGGACCTCGGCATCGTCGGTCTGCCATTTCCTGAACGCTACGGCGGCGCCGGCGCTGATTACGTCACACTCGGTCTCGTATGCGAAGAGCTCGAGTACTGCGACACGTCGCTGCGCACGATGATGTCCGTTCATATCGGCCTGACCGGCTGCGGCATCTATCAGTGGGGAAGCGAGGAACAAAAGCAGCGGTTGCTGCGACCGCTCGCGGCCGGCGAGAAGCTCGGAGCGTTCGGCTTGACCGAGCCGGACGCCGGCTCAGATGTTGGCGCAATGCGCTCCACCGCGCGGCGCGACGGCGATTCCTACATCCTCAACGGCTCGAAGATCTGGATCTCGTGCGCGACGCAGGCCGATACGTTTTTGGTGTTCGCGAAGACGGCACCCGAAAACGAGAAGCACGGCATCAGCGCGTTCGTGGTGGAGCGCGCGGGCGCGGGCGATGCGCTGCACACGTTTTCGCTGCACGACAAGTACGGCGTGCGAGCGGGAGACACCGGCGGTCTCTCGTTCAGCGACCTGCGGGTGCCCGCAGCCAACCGGCTCGGCGAGGAAGGCGAAGGCTTCTACATCGCCATGACGTGTTTGGAGAACGGGCGATTCACCGTCGCATCGGGCGCGACCGGGCTTATCCGAGCGTGCTTGGATGCATCGGTCAAGTACGCGAAGGAGCGGCATACGTTCGGCACGGAGATCGGCAAGCACCAGCTCGTCCAGGAGATGATCGCGCGCATGGTGCTCGCCTACGATGCGGCGCGTCTGCTGTATCTGCGCGCCGGCTGGCTGAAGAACCGGGGCGAGCGCAACACCCGTGAGACGGCGCTAGCGAAGTGGTACGCGACCGACGCCGCGAATCGTGCGGCGGACGACGCCATGCAGATCCACGGCGCGTATGGCTTCTCAGACGAATATCCGGTTGCGCGCTTCCTGCGCAACTCGCGCGGGAGCATCATCTACGAAGGCACGCGCGAGATCCAAAAAATCATGCAAGCGGAGTACGCGCTGGGCTATCGTAAGGACAAGCGCACTCGCTGCGAGCTTCCTCCCTATAGGAGATCCGATGGCTGAGATCAAGAAGGTCGGCGTTTGCGGTTTAGGATTGATGGGCTCCGGCATCGCGCAAGTGGCGGCGACGTCAGGCTTTGACGTCGTGGCGGTCGAGGCGGTGCAGCCGGCTCTCGAAAAAGGTCTCACCGGCATCAAGAAATCACTCGACCGCATCGTCGAGAAAGGCACGCTCGACGCGCAGGGCCGCGACGCCGCGCTTGGACGCCTGAAGACGTCCACCAACGTCGAAGACCTGCGCGGATGCGACATCGTCATCGAGGCCATCGTCGAGAATATGGCAGCCAAAAAAGAGCTGTTCGCTAAGCTCGACGCGCTGCTCGCCCCGCACGCGATAATCTGCTCGAACACTTCGAGTCTGTGCGTCATCGAGATGGCGGCGGCGACCAAACGGCCCAAACAAGTCGCCGGTCTGCACTTCTTCAATCCGGTGCCGATCATGAAGCTCGTCGAGGTCGTCAAGACGATCGTAACCGACGAGGCCACGATCGACACGCTCTATGCCTTCGCGAAGAAGCTCGGCAAGGTGCCGATCCTCGCACAAGACACGCCGGGCTTTATCGTCAACCGGCTGCTCGTGCCGTATCTGCTCTACGCGATCCGCGTGTACGAGCAGGGCCTCGCATCGAAAGAAGACATTGACGAAGGCATGAAGCTCGGCTGCGGCTACCCGATGGGACCTTTGACGCTGCTGGATTACGTCGGCTTGGACACCACGTACTATATCGCCGAGATCATGTTCGAGGAGTTCAAGGATCCGATGTTCGCCGCGCCTCCGCTGCTCAAGAGAATGGTGCTGGCCGGACAGCATGGCCGCAAATCCGGCAAAGGCTTTTACGACTATTCATAAGGAGAGCCCGTGGCATACGAAACGCTGCTGATCGACCGCGACGGTCCAGTCGCCATCATCACGATCAATCGTCCGAAGGTGCTCAACGCGCTCAACGGAGTCGTCTTGGCGGAGCTTTCGCGGGCGTTCGACGAGCTCGAATCGGATCGAACCGTGCTCGCAGTCGTCATCACGGGGTCCGGCGAGCGCGCGTTTGTGGCCGGAGCCGACATCGGTGAGCTGGCCGCGCTTGCTGATGCGAAGGCCGGAGAAACCAAAGCGCGAGCAGGTCACGAAGTCGGTCATAAGATCGAGCATTCGCGCCTGCCTGTCATCATGGCGATCAACGGATACGCGCTGGGCGGCGGCCTCGAGCTGGCGATGGCCGGCGACATCCGGCTTGCGTCGAGCAGCGCGAAGCTCGGTCAGCCTGAAGTCAACCTTGGAATCGTCGCGGGATTCGGCGGCTCGCAGCGGCTGCCGCGTTTGGTGGGCCAAGGAATGGCGTCGTATCTGCTTCTGTCGGGCGAGCAGATCGGTGCCGACGAGGCGAAGCAGGCGAATCTCGTCGAGAAGGTCTTTGCACCGGAGCAGCTCTTGCCCGAAGCGATAAAGCTGGCCAAGACGATCGCGGCAAAAGGTCCGCTGGCAGTCGCAGCGACGAAGCGCCTCATCCATAAGGGCATGCAGACGGACCTGCACTCTGCGCTCGAATTAGAGGCGGCCGAATTCGGCAAGATCTCCGCGACGAAGGACGCAAAAGAAGGTACGAAGGCGTTCCTCGAAAAGCGGCCGGCTAATTTTAAAGGCGACTGACACCGTTGGACGCGACGCCGCCGCCCGAACCCAAAAAAACATCCGAGGATCGCGTCAACCTGTGGATCATCGGCTGCCTTGGCGTCGGCCTGATCGGAACGATCGTTCTCGTCGCGGTTCTCTTCATCAGCGCAGTATCGAAGTTCCCGACGCGGACATTGCCGGCGCCGGAAACGACCGCGCCGCCCCAAGCGCCGCTTGGGATTCCCGTGCCGCCTGGCCGCTTCACACCCGCGTCCGGCCAATCGGTGTTCCTCGACCTCGACACGCAGTCGGGGCACAACTCCTCGTGGCGCAAAGACAATATCACTCCGTACTCCGCTGTGTACGGCCGTCTGACGGTCGTGAGATTGGGTTCGGATCAGCTGTGGCAGCCGGCTTTCTGGATCGGGCTGCAGGGACAGGCCGGCGAATCATTCCGCGACGGCATAGGCTTGAGACTGACGCCGGTGCGCGGCGGCTCCGCTCTCGCGCTCGAGGTCACCCGCGTCGACGGCGGCAAGGTCACCGAACGGCGTAGTTTTAGCGCGCACCTATCGGTGAACGAGCAGATGGGGATCACGATCGATTGGGCGACGCCGCATGCGGTCACATTCACATTGAGCGACGGAGAGGTGCAGACCGTGTCGGTACCGTGGCGCATCGTAGGCGCCGCCGTCTACTCGTCCACTGGTGAAATCGTCGCCGATCCGCTAGAGCTGGGGTCGATGTCGCCTAGTGCCGCTCGAAGCGGCCACTCTTCTCTCTAAGCGCAATGCGATAGACGATCGCCGGCAGGCCTTCTTCTATCGCCCGGTGTTGGTGTGTAAGGCTTTTCGGCGGATGGCTCGTCTCGCTGGACGCGGACAGCGGCAGCAGTCGCGCCATCAGCACCGCAAGTCCGTGGTCAGCCTCGGCGCCGCGCAGCTCCTCAAACCGTCCCCAGGCGATGACGCTACGCCACGTCGCCAGATCTTCCATTCGATCGACTTCGAAACACACCGACGGATTGGCGCGCATCATTCGAAGCTTGAGACCTTCTGCGCTGTGGCCGTACACCGCGCCGTTGTCATACGCGTAGGTCACCGGCACGACGTACGTCCGTCCATCCGAGTGGCATCCGATGCGTCCGAGGTACTCGCTGCGCAACACGTCCTCGATCTCGCGTTCGTCAAGTTGTCCAAGCATGGCCAACCGCATCATACCAACGAGCGCTGCATCGCGTGTGAAGGCGCTTCACTGAAAGTTCATACCGGATTGGTATGGGTACGCGCACTATATGGAGGTGGCGGTTAGCGGAGCGTTTCGGGACCGGAGTCAAGCCGGCAAAGCACTAGCAGAACAGTTAGGGTCCTTCGCGGGGCGCGGCGATGTCATCGTGCTCGCGCTTCCGCGCGGTGGTGTGCCCGTCGCATACGAGATCGCGAAAGCGCTCGACGCGCCGCTTGATGTGCTCTCGGTGCGCAAGCTCGGCGTGCCCGGACACGAAGAGCTCGCGATGGGTGCGATCGCAAGCGGCGGCGCGTATTCGCTCGACGCAGAGCTGATCCATCACCTGGGCTTGACCTCGCAGGAGATGCTCGAGGTCGTTCGCGCGGAACAGCGCGAGCTCGAGCGGCGTGAGGGCCTGTATCGCGACCATCGGAAGTTTCCCGATATCGCAGGCCGCACCGTCATCCTCGTCGACGACGGTTTAGCGACGGGGCAGACGATGTCGGTCGCAGTGCAGGCGCTCCAGCGTTTGAAGCCGCGGCACATCGTCGTCGCGGTGCCCGTGGCGACGCGCGAAGCGTGCGCCGATGTAGGCGCCGAGGCGGATATCGTCTGCGGGTTGACTCCCGAGCCCTTCTATGCAGTCGGCGCTTGGTATGGCGATTTCTCACAAGTCAGCGACGATGAAGTTCGCGCTCTGCTCGCGCGCGCTGCCGACCGGGAGCGCTGACGGCGTCCTACGCGGGTCTCGGTACGACAAGGGCGAAGGCTCGGCGAGCTTCCCTCGCGACGCGATTACGTGCGCCGGCCCGGAAGTCGAACCCCGCATGCGCGAGATCCTCATCGACACCGACCGCGTTGAACTCGAAGGCGCGCTGGCAATGCCCGCGGCAGCGCGTGGAATCGTGATCTTCGCCCATGGCAGCGGCAGTAGCCGTCTAAGCCCGCGCAATCAGCGCGTCGCACACGCACTACATAGCGCTAGGCTGGCAACGCTCCTGTTCGATTTGCTCACCGCCGAAGAGGACAAGTACGATAGCACGACCGCAGCTTTGCGCTTCGATATCTCCCTGCTCGCGCGAAGGCTGCTCGGCGCTGTCGACTGGAGCCGCGAGGACGCGCAGACGCGCGGACTTCCGATCGGACTGTTCGGCGCGAGCACTGGTGCAGCCGCGGCGCTCGTCGTGGCTGCGCAGCGACGCGCGTTCGTGCGCGCGGTTGTGTCGCGCGGGGGTCGACCGGACCTCGCCGGCGACGATCTAGCGCGCGTGCGTGCGCCGACGCTGCTCATCGTCGGAGGTCTTGACCCCACGGTGCTCGCCCTTAACACCGCCGCCGCCCGTGATATTCCGGCGCATAACGAACTCGTCGTCGTATCGGGTGCGAGCCATCTCTTCGAGGAACGCGGCGCGCTCGATCGCGTCGCTGCCCTTGCCGCCGATTGGTTTACGCGTTATCTTCGTTCCACTGAGGAGGAAGCGGACGAGAAGGGCTGATGCGCGCGACGTGCGTGTGCTAACTGCCCGGCACGATGTCGAAGTCGATCCGGATCACGTCTTTGACTTTGACGGTTCCGCCTGCGATCGTGATGGGAGTAATGCCGAAATCCGTCTGTTTGAGCGTCGTCGAGCCGTGGAAATGGGACCCTTCTTGCGTGACGTGCAGCTTGATGGGCTTGGTTTGCCCATGTATGGTCAGCATGCCGCTCACATCCCAGCCCGCTGATGCCGATCCGGTGATCGCGGTAGACTTGAAGTCGATCGTCGGGTAGCGCGCCGGATCGAGGACGTCTGGGCTCTCCATGCGTTCCTGGACTTGCGACCGTTTGCTTTCGGGTGTCGATGGATCTAGCACCGTCATCTTCGCGGCGGGAACGGAAAAGGACACTGACGTCAGCGGGTCATCAATCTGCCCCGAGCCGATCGGCGCGTTGATCTGGTGGTTGTCGGCAGCGAACGAGAAAAGGCCGCTCTTATAGACATAGACGGTCATCTTCGACGCAGCAGCGTCGATCGTGTGCGTCGCTGCTCGAGCGACGCCGGTCGTCAGGAGCAAGGCAGCGCCTGCCGCGATGAGATGTTTCATAACGACATACTCGTACCACGGCGGCGTGAATCCAAACTGAAAGCCTTGACGTCCGCAACGAGCAGGCAGACCGTCACTTGTACCTGGGGCTCGAAACCGTCGACGTCACGGATGCGTTGCCTTTCTTCGCGGTGAGCGTCGAGCGGTCGCTATGCAGCTCGCACACCTGCGTGACGTTCGCGAAATGGTAAGGCCCAAGGCTTGTATTCGAAGCCGAGGTGTACTCCCAGGGGATCACCGCTGAAACCGAGCCAGGCACGAACGCGCGGTTCGGCTGCGCCCCGGACCACACGGAATCGGTCAGCATAAGCAGCCATCCTTTGCCTTGCGTGAACGACCGGATGTCGACCCACGGCGGATTCAGCTCTTGGTGATCGTCTCCGATGTGCCAGGTCCCGTTCTCGAACGAGTAATAGCCCGTCGCGGTGAAGCGCACGTCCTTTTCGCGCACCTTGATGTATTGGAATGACACCGTATCTGGCTGCAGGTAGACATTGGCGTAGAAGCCGACGTTCGGATAACCCTGCGTATGGTGATAAAAGTCCGGATCCGGCGGCGGCGTGGCATCAGTTGCTGGAACGACTTCGAAGAATGGGTCCTGCGGTGCGATGACTTTGAACGTGATCTTAGCGGTCGCCGAGGTCGTTGTATCGACCGCCGTGATCGTCTCGGTGGCCGGCGTGATGCTCGCGGTGTAGGTGACGGTCTTGCCGGTGCTTGGGGAAAGCTTGCCGTGGCCTCCCGCGATCGTCCAGTGCGCATCGTCGCCCGAGAACGTCAAGGTCACGGGTTCGTTGACGCCCACTTCGAGACGCGAACGATCGGCGGGCTGCGTCGCTTCCGTCTCCGACGTGATCGATGCGGATGGCGACGGCGAGGGTTGAGGCTGGCCAGGCTGTGGCGCTTGCGTGAGCGGCTGCACGGAATCCGTCCCCGGGTTATTGACGACATTCGAAAACGGAACCGGCGCGCCGCCGACCGGCCCAAGTCCGATAACGCGAATGCTGCTAACCTGATTGCCCGGCAAGACCCGAACTTCGTATGTGCCGGGAGTCGCGAAGTTTCCGCTCGTCACGAATCGGATGTAGACCCGATCAGAATAACGGCTCCACGGCGTTGCGCCCGACGGATTGTTCTCCGGCGGCGCGAACGGGATCAGTTGCCGGACGAGCTCATCGAATGTCGGAGGCGGCTGCGCCATCTCTTCGCGCAGGCGTTGCATCTCGAGGACCGCCTGACCAGGCGCACCCAGGCGCCCGAGCGCAGCATCAAATGACGGCATTCCCGGAACTTTGGACGCGACTTGGTCGTATTGCGCACGGATGCTCGTGTACACGTCGGCGTTCAGCCGGGAGCGAAAATCTGGAATGACGCGATCGACGATCCCGCGTTGTGCGGAGGGCATCGCGCTGTACGGCAGACCGGCTTGGATGTCCCACGACAACACTTGGAGCGCTGCGTGGTTCAGCGCGAATGACGGAGCGCGCGCATTGAGCGCTCTGAAGATGTCGGCCGCGGCGCCGCGCAGCGGAGCTACGAGGTAGCGATGTCCGCTCGGGCTGTGCGCGTGCGCCTTCATGCAGAACACATCGACGGTGAACGCGTAGTCCCCCGGCGGCAGCGTGACCGTGCCGTCGAGAGATGCGCGAAGCGGAGTGGTGATGTTCGGCGCGCCGCCGGCCGCGAACGCTGGGCCTGGCAACGCCGCGGTCGGGTATGCGTCAGACGGCGACACTACGATCGGAAGCTGGTCGCCGATCGCTTTTCCGAATGAGGAGAGCGCGGCCCGGACCGCAGCGTCCTGCGCCACACCTGCTGGGTTGGGGATCGGGAATTGCGCGCGGCCGGTGCTGACGGTCGCGACGAAAAGCGCGCAGCCTGCGAACAACGCGAATATGAAAGCTGCCCGGACCTTCATGGCGAGCCGCATGCACGAGACTTCTCCGGAGCAAGCGTGATTACTGTTCTGCTATGGGCCGCCGGTTTTTGGAGCGGCGCCGCCTTCCGCGGCTTGCGCCTCGATGAGCGTGAACGGCGAGCGTGTCGCGTGGGTGCCGGTGCGCCGCAATCCCGCGGCCGCGAACAAGCCATCGTACTCGTCGAGCGTGCGCTCGCGGCCACCTGTGGCGACCAACATTTCGATGTCTGAGAGCTTGGCAAGCGAGGGCTGCGCACCAGTCGGTACGACCATCTCGATCACGATCAAGCAGGCGCCTGCTCCCATCGCCAGCCTGCAATTGCTCAGAATCAGAGCTGCTTTGTCGTCATCCCAGTCGTGCAGCACCTGTTTGAGCACGTAGGCATCCGCATCTGACGGCACCGCTTCGAAAAAACTGCCGGCTATGAGCGTGCAGCGGGATGCAAAGCCGTCTGCTTCCATGCGCGGGCGAGCCCTCTCGATCACCTCAGCCCGGTCGAACAACACTCCCTTGACGTTCGGCCAGGTGGCGAGCACGGACTTGATCAGCCGCCCTTCACCTCCTCCGATGTCCGCGACGGTCGCGTAGCGCGAAAAATCGTAGCCCGAAATCGCGGAGACGTCGCGCGCATTCGACAAGTCCGCCATCGCCGCGTCGAAGACGGCAGCCGCGTCCGCATCCTCGGCTAAGAATTCGAAGAGCGGCTTTCCAGAATCACCGGCGAGCGAAGGCTTTCCCGTACGCAAGCTTTGTTCGAGCGCGCCCCACAGCGCCCAATGCCACGGTGTGCCATTATAGATCGCGAAGCGCCGCATCGAATCAGGGTGATCCGAGCGCAACAGCGCGCCGAGCTCGGTCAGCCCAAAGCGCCGGCCTGAATGCTGCACGAACAATCCCGCCGGCACCAGCATGCGCAAGACGCGGTAGAGTGCGTCCTCGTCGACGCCCGCGCGTTGGGCCAATTCGTCGACGGCGACCGGCGCAGGGCCTATGTGATCCGCGACGCCTGCGGCCGCGACGGCGTGGATGGCTTGTGAGACCCACGATGCGGTGATCGCATCGCCAAGTGCGATCATTTTACGGATGCCGGGCGGCGCGAGCGCTCGCCGAACGCTTTCGACGAGACGCCGCAGAATCAACTCGTGGTGCTCGTCGGACTCGGCGTCTGCGCCGGTGAGGCCGGTGAAGCAGCCGGTGTCGAGGCTCCGGACGCAAGCGGATTCGGCGACATCGTAGGACTCGCGCTGTCGGTCGCGCTTTCGGTGGGGCTCGCACCGGGCGCGGGAGTTTCGCTGGAAGGCGTTTCGCCGGACGCCGGGATTGTCGGCACAGTGATCGGTTGTTCCGTCGGCACGGGCGTTCGCTGTGGCAGCGGCGTTGGGACCGCCGGTGGCGCGGCCTGGCCGCCGATCAATCCTGGACCGTAGGTCGCCGCCGCGTTTTCAAGCGTCTGTGCCGTACGCAGTCCATCGGCGTACGCGTATTCGGCGTAACCCCATGCGCCGATCAACACGACCGCAAGTGCGACCGAGAGAGCCGGCATCGTCGAATTGACGACCTCAGTCCCCGCGACGAAGTCACCGATGCGTCTGCGTCTCGGGGTCAGCGCGGCGAGCACGAAGCCGATCACAAGCAAATCGAACGGGAGGAAAATGTTGCGAACCACGCTGCTTCCAATGCCAACGTGCTCTGCGCGCGTCGCGCGAACGCGTAGCGCCATCAGGGCTTTGCCGAGCGTCGTACCGAGATACGCCTCGGTGATGCACTTGTAGACGATGAGCACGAACAGCGTGTAGATCGCAGCCTCGAAAAAGCCGCCAAACGAATGCGTGTCTCCGCCGCGCCGGGCGATGACGTAGGCGATTGCGACGGCGAACAGCACACCGATGCCGATCAGATCGACGATCAGCGCGAACAAACGGCGCGCGATGTACTGCCCGATGTCGCCGAAATCGTGCGCGTCGCGTGAGGGGGCCAACAAGATCTGCGGCTCAACGGGTGGGCTGGCGAGCGTCGTAGGCGGCGGCGGGCCCTCTATGTTCGGCCGGTCCAAGACCGCGCCGCACGCCGAGCAAAACGCCGACGAGCCGGGCTGCTCTTTACCGCACGAAGGGCAGGTCGCCACGCCTACAGCGCTTCGACGACTCCGGCGATACCTTGTCCGCCACCGATGCAGGCGCTTGCGACACCGTACTTCTGTTTGCGACGGCGCAATTCGTGGAGCAGCGTGTAGGTGATCCGTG
>Ga0126371_10001677_pt1 | contig 18791 bp, 9 predicted proteins | sample PanSoiMetaPlot_4_FD_110145 | JGI IMG/M metagenome (GOLD analysis project Ga0126371, IMG submission 110145) | Tropical forest soil microbial communities from Panama - MetaG Plot_4 | ecosystem: Environmental > Terrestrial > Soil > Tropical forest > Bulk soil | place: Panama | collected 2016-02-17 | reverse complement strand
GCGAATCGAGCGAGAAGATACCGCCGGGGCAAGGTGGGTTCGCTCGAATATCCAGGGGCAGATGAAATTGAAGTATCGCAGGGCTATTAACGACATCCGATAACGTCATGTCGCGAATGCTCCCGATACGGGGAGTGGAAAAAACATTGGCCCAACCTCTCAGCCAGATTCGACGAGGGCCGAAACCCATGGCGCTTTGCAATGCGGCGCTTGCGCCTCCCGCACCGAACCGTGTGGCACTGAACCCAGCAACCGGCGCGTTGTTCAGTGCCCCGCCAGTAGAAGGCCGGACGAGGCTTGTGTTCAGGCCGAGTCTACGAGGCCCCGATTTGGTGCGCGCTCGACGCTCGGTAGTCACGATCGTATCCACACTGAAACGGTGGTTTGTCACCAGCAAATCCGGAAATTTTCAAAACCATGTCATGTGTTTGTCACGACATCGCTACTCGTAAAACTTGAACCTTCATGAAGACATAGTCCCCGCCTTCATTTGCCGAGAGCCCCAGTCAAGAAGGGCGATTGGCGAGTTGTGCACCGAGAGAACAAGGGGACATGGGCGACTCGGAGAAGGGAATCGCAATCGGCTGGCGCGAAATCTGTGCTCGAGTTTGCGCCCGATTCCCCAAAGCGTAGGGGCTGAGATATTGGGAATCACGGTCGGAGTTTGATGGAGACGACCTATTAGCGCCATCCGTTCTCGTGGGATGCCGCTACATACTCGTGACAATCTTCTTCGAGTCGGTCGGTATACTGTTCCAGCAGTCGCGCGGACGGCTCATACTCTTCCCGAAGGATCGAAACTTGCGCCGCGAAGTAGCAGTAATCATTCCCTGCTACAATGCCGCTCCCTATTTGGCGCGAGCGTTGGATAGCGTTTTCGCGCAGACCTATCGCGATTACTGCGTCTACGTCATCGACGATGGGTCCAGCGATGATACAGCGGCGGTTCTGCGCTCTTACGCCGGCCACATCATAAGCGTCCAGCAGGAGCACTCGGGGCAGGCGGCGGCTCGCAACCACGGCATCCGGCTGTCGGACAGCCCATACATTGCTTTCCTAGACGCGGACGACGAGTGGCTGCCGGAGAAGTTGGAACGCCAACTCATAATGCTTCACACAGCGTCTCGCACCGGGATGGTTTATTCCGACTGTTTCACCAGTGGTGACGGCCGGTTCGCGGGGTCCTATTTTGCACGCATTGGTACACCCACCAGCGGTCGGGTATTCGAACAATTCCTCAAAACCTGCGGCGTCTTTACTCCCACCGTGATAGTTCGGCGCGAGTGTCTGCTCGATGTCGGTCTGTTCGATGAAACGTTCCCGGTGGGCGAAGATTACAATCTGTGGCTGCGGATTGCGGCGCGGTGGGAAGTTGAGGTCATTCCCGAGGTTCTCGCCATCCGCCACGTCACGCCCGGTAGTCTCTCCCGCACCACCAGCCGCGAGCTGGCTGCCAACAACGTGGTCACTGTTTTCGAGAAATTGCTGGATACGTGTCCGAAGCTCACACCGCACGAACGGCGCGCCCTCAAAGTAGCCATTGGTTGGCGGTATTACTTTTACGGCTCGTATCTGCAGGCACAAGGGGAGAGAAAGCGGTCGCGGCCGCAGTTTTTAAAGTCATGGCGGTATGGAGTACACGATTGGCGTCCGATCGCGAGGCTGGGGTTGGGTTTCCTGCCGCACCCTGCGTCGGCAGTGCTGCAAAATATCTACAAGAGCCTTAAATCTTCGCTGACCAAGACGTATGCCGATGAGCAGTCACTATCCCAGTGACTGAAAAAAACAAGTCCAGGTGAAGGTGTTCTTCGACTTTAACCGTGTGAAAAGACCTCAGCGCCAGCGGCCTGCTCAAAAAGTTTGAGGGAGTTTGAGGCCCGCTGAAGGGCGACCCGGCGGGCTGGATCGCCGCCTCTGCTGTATTACATTGCCTCCCCAGTCAGCAAAACCAAGCAGTGAGATCACGGTTTAAGAGCTCCGCCAGCTTTCTAATATCATCTCCGTAGTAGCGGAGCAAGAACTCACGGTCGGATGGGCTCGCAACAACCATGTCGCGCGGCCGCAATGCGATTTTCCTCAGAAGCGGTGTGAACCCGGTGGGAAGGAGCGAGCCGAGGCCATTCCATACACCCCGTTTGTTGAGAAGGCGACCGATTAAGAGGAAGCGGGGGACTCGCGCCTCGTTATGGCGCTTTGACAGATCCGGCGTGAAGCTGGAGTCTACACCTAGGAAACGAAAAATCTCGGCCAATACGGGCGCCGGCTCCGCGCGATAGTCGTCGTAAAGAAGAATGTGAACGTTCTCTCGAGGGAATCGGTCCAGGTATCGCTTCACGCTCTCGTAATACAAGCCCGCCTCGAGAACGGGCCACCAGAGGGAAATTTTGCCGGGTTCGCAATTCAGACACGATTCGACGTACTTGCGAAAAGAGTATCGCAGCCTACCCACGGTAATTAGTTCCAGATATTCTGAGAATGCCCGACTCACTGGATCTCTCACGACCACGAGAATCTTGGCATGGGGAATCTTTGCCTGGATATTCGCTGCGGCTGTTTTCGACCAAAGATAGCGTACGCTGGCCTCTCCTATGGCCGTCTCCGCCTTCACATTCCGGAACAGTTTCATGTAGTCCTCCCAATCCATTCCCAAACCGCCGAAGCGTTGCTCGGTCATCGGACCTTGCAGGTATTGCTGCTGTTCTCGGAAAGCCGCTTCCGCCCCAGCTCTGATTTCGTCGCTAAAGTTTTCCGGCCGAATTTCGGAAGAAAAGTGGCACGGCTCTTTGATGGGGCTCATGTAAATCTCGGGATGCTGGGATAGGTAGTGGTACAGCGAGGTTGTCCCGGCCTTGGGCGCACCCACGATGAAGAAGTTGGGCAAATGCTGAGGGGTGGGAGCCATGCGCGCCTGGTCGTGCGATTGGGATGCCGTTTTCTGCGGTGGTTGCCGCACTTCAATCTGCCTCAGCGGGGCATGCCGTTGGTCGACCATCATACGACCGCGGCGGGTAAAAGAACGAGAGTTACCGCATCTACGGTAGTAGTGCTTATTTCCTTTCCCAAGCTTCCTCTCCATCGGGGAAGATGCGAGTCCGTTGATAGTGGTCGCGAAGATAGTCGCGTAGGGGCACGATATGCGTTGTCACTGGGTGCCTGGAGTCCGGCGGATAATTGAGCCGATCAGCCCACAGTACGAAACGCACTTGCCTGGCTTCAAGTTCCTGAACCACCCACTGTGCCCACTGCGGGTTGAGCATCGTACCGGCCGTATCCAGAAAGACCGGGTTCCGTAATTCCAGGGGAATGTATACGCCAGGCCAGCTCGCCTCGAACAGGAAGTCTCCCGGTTTTGTACGTTGCATAACCCAGGTCAGCTTCACGTAGTCAGCCGGTTGTGTGGTACAGGTTCCGGCGGGCAAGTCGGCAATCCTATAGCTGGACGTCTGCGCGGTCCACACCCGCTGCACGGCCATCGCCAGCACCGCGAGCCACACCACCGAGACGAAGTATCGCCTGCGGTCGGCGTGGTCAAGCAGCCAGACAAATAAGATAATTCCCGCCATCGAGACTGCGTATACCCGCAGCCAATTTAGGCTGAATACCAGCTCTAGTAGCAGAGACGCTCCCACAAGCGCGAGGAGTGCAACATCCGGTCGCTGAAGTTCCGAATTCCCGGACTTCCGCCAGCTGCGACGCAACGCCAAAATGTAACCTATTGGCAGCGTCAGGTAGACAAAAACAAGTTGCGCGTATTCGTAGATCAGGGAACCATGCGACTGGATCTGCCAATACTCTGGCATACCCAGCAACGGTGTTTCTGGCCGGTGAACCATGACTCGGCACACGTAATAAACCTGACAGTAAAAAAGCCGCCCCACCCCAACTTTCGCGACAAAGAAAGCGTTCAGAAGCAAAACCGCAACGGAGAATCCGGCAAGTAGCGTGCGTTCGTGCTTCCAGAAGCTCTCGTGTCCTGGGGCTTTCGCGCCATAATATTTCAAGAAAATCGACACTGCAGCCAGAGCGACGATCCCGTGCGTCTGCGTGAAGAAACAGGCGATTCCGAGCAGGGCTCCTGCCATTGCGAGCCTTCGAGGGTCGATTCCTCGCATCAAGATGGCAAGCGCCGTCATAATGGCCAGCACGCTGAACCAATGATGGGTGGCATTCAGCAGGCGCGAATAGATCAGAACCACAAACAGACAGCTTGATAGCACTGCGCCGCCGCGACCCATGATGGTTCGAGCGATTTCGAAGCAGACCCAGCAGAGCGCAATCCCGAGCAGCACCACGATGGCGTTTACCACCCAGATTTTGGGTCCGAAGACTTTGAAGATCAAGAAATACAACACATCGGCCCCGGGAGCGGTGAACTGAAAGAAATCGCGGTAGGGAAGTTCGCCGTGCAGCATTCGCTGGCCGTTCATCCAGAAAAAGAGCTGATCGCCGCTGAGCAGCACAGGGATTCGACCGGCGACGAAAAGATTGCGATAGAGGTAAGCAGCCACCGCACCCAATAGTGGCGCGAGCGTGAACCAGTGTTCACGCGGGTTGGGTGGCGCCGCCGTTGAGCCGATTTCCGGACTTTTCAAAAACACGTTTTGCTCACCCGCGGAGGCTTGCCGTCGTACTGGGAAGCCCACCAGGATCAACGCCGAAAGAGCCATCATTGTATCTGCGGGGAATCAACGCGGTTGTCAACATTGTGTTTTCGTCTGTTCGGCTGGGCAGACCGAGAACCTTGCTCGCCTCCACCGTGTAACGGAAGGTGCATGACGTGGCGCGTGCGCCCGATTATTTCGGGCCGGCTTCGGAATGATCAAACCCAGGCTCCACCAGTCGCTGGCTATCCCGATTCATCTCTTTCAGCGGGTAGCTCCAAATCAGCGCAGCCACCTCAACATAAACGTGCGAGTTCGCATGCAACAGAGTCAGCAGGTTGTCGATAATTGGTAGCCGGCAATTGAATATCGGGGATTGCTGTCCCGACGACTATACAGCATGCACGGCTCAAGACCTCGATCGGTTCGATCGCCATGTGGATCGTCTTACGCAGCTCACAGGTCCTGAGTCACCCTATGCTGCGACCGCCCGTGCATGCCTCCACGGCAATGATATGGATTTTATGATGAAGCAACTCTTAGCGTCTTCTAATGCGAGTCCTCGCTGCCGGGCGCGCTCTTTTCGACAAGGTGCGGAGACTCCTGTCGAAAGCCACAGCAGAGTTGCCGAGCTCAAGCTAACGATGCCCAAGTACGAACTCGCGGCTGCCCGCAAGCAATAAGCAGGTCCCGGCACCCGCGTTCGCTCTGCGCATTAGAAGTTGAACTTGAACCCCAACTGCACCTGGCGCGGCTTAATTGCCACGTAGTTTATGGTTCCGAACTGACCATCACCGACATTGGTATTCGGTGTTCCGAATACCGGATGATTCAAGGCATTCTTCGCCTCTACCCGGAACTCGAAGTTCATCTCCTCACGTATCTGGAATTGCTTGCCGACCGAAAGATCGGCCGTGAAGGACAACGGTGAACGAACGCTGCCTATCGCTCGAGGAGCATTACCCAGGGTGAAAGGTGCCGGAACCTGGAACACGCTGGTATCGGCAAAGTAGTTGTCCAGCCAATCCGAACCGTGGTTACGCTTGGGTGTTCCCACGAGATTGGGTCGCTGTGAACCATATGTCGGCAGTGGCTGCCCACCATCGGCGAGGAAGAAGGACAGCGGGCGTCCATCAGCGATGCGCCAGATGCCGCTGGTCTTCCATCCGCCGACGATGGCATCTGCCCAGCGTGGCATGTTCCCTAGGAAGGGCCGCCCGTGCCCAACCGGCAGATCGTAGCTGTAGCTGAACTGTAATACGTAGGGAATGTCGAATGTTGACAGACTCCGTTCCAGTTCCGGCTTGTTAGGATCCTGCAAGCTGTCGAAGCCTTGTTGGGCCCACGACACATTGGCATCGCCCGAGGATGCGTCGTCGATCGACTTCGACCAGACGAACGTTGCCAGCAATTGCAAGCCGTTAGAGTACTTCTTCTCGGCGGTGAACTGCAGACCGTGGTAGATGGAATTCGCGATCAGCTGCGGTTCAGTAGAAACACTCGTGAATTGTGGATAGGGAAGCAGCAGCTGGTAATACGGAATCGAGCCGGAGAGCTGGCTATTGGGATCGGTAATGATACCGAAAAAGGGGTTGCAGAAAGGTGCCGCACACGACGGCGGGTTGTCCAAGGACGTGTTGAGGCAGGCTACCGTCAGGGTTTGGCAGTCCGGCCCTGCAGGCAGACTCTCTACCCAAGGCCCCAGATGGTTCCGCTCTGTCGAACCGGTGAACGGTAGGTGGGTGCCCTTCTTGCCGATATATTCTGCATTGATCAAGAAGTGGCCCGGTAGTTCACGCTCGATCCCAAAACTCCAGCTCTGCTCATAGGGTGTCTGGTTCCAGCCGGGGGTACGAATCGGACCGTTGGCGCCGAAACCCACGTCGTTCAACAGCCCGAGCGAATTTCCTGCCGGCGGAATCAACCCGAACTTAAACGGATTGCTCAGGTTCACGAACGGAGTTGCACGGTTGTTCGGATTGACCGTGAGGACGTTCGTGTACTGATTGAAACCTGCGCCGCCGTAGGGGACGACACCAGTAACCCCGGAGCGCGACTGGCTGTAGTAGATGCCGTAGCCTCCGCGCACGACTGTGTTCGGAACGACCTGATAGGCGAATCCGAAGCGCGGCTGGAAGTCGCTCCAATCAGTTACGTAGTTCGTGCGTTGTTTCGAAGATGCGAAGACTTCACCGCCCTTTAAAGCAAGGGTCGCGGGCTGCCCCGTAATGGGGTCGGTGTAGCTCAAGCTTCCACCATTCAATGAACTGGCGGCATTTGGATCAAAGTAATCCTGGTGGTTGTAGCGGTCTGTACGAGGCAACGTAACGTCCCAACGCAAGCCCAGGTTCAGTGTCAGTTTCGGAGTGACCTTCCAGTTATCTTGGGCAAAAAATCCGTACTGGTAGTTTGTGGTGGCAGGCCTAGACTGAATTTCTAACTTCGAACCACAGTCGTTAGAGGCACAGTCCAGAGTCATTTGGCCCATCATGAAGCTTGCCATGGGATCGCCGCCGCAGTCGGGGACACCGTTTGTTGGATCCCCAACCCTAGAGCCCGGGCAGGCACTGGTGCCAGCGTTATTAAAGCTGAAGAATCCAATCGGGGCGTTGGTTTGTATGTAGTTGATCTGGTGGATGCGGCCATCAAATCCGAACTTGATTTCGTGCTGGCCATGTATCTTGTCGAGGGTGGCCGATAATTGTCCGGTGTCCTGGCCCAGGCGGTAATTGCCGTAGGGATCTGTGCCAATGTTCGTGTATCCGGCGGGTTGATACTCATCAATAAAGATCGCAGGAACTCCGTTGAAACCATTGGCCTGCAGATAAGACGGGAATCCAAGAGTCCCGAGAGGATCATTTACACCATGCGGGTTGTAGGCATCAGTGTGCCAAACTCCACGCGTGAATCCCAAAGTCGTAGTCAGTAGCAAAGTCGGGCTGAAGGTATGGGTGTCGTTGATCGCGAATGCGTGGGCATTATCCCAACCCTGACCACCCTGGCAGGGATCAGTAAAGTTCTTGAAGCAGTCAAGGCCTCCGCCTGTGGGGTTGTACTGATACGAGAATTTCCCGCTCATCAGATTGTTGTTGGTGAAGCGATGGTCGATCTTAATGTCAAACTGCCTATTGGAAGTGTGGCTCGAACCCGATGCGAACCAGTTGTTAAGGAAGCTCCCCCCAGTGACATTGGGCTCTGGAAAGTAGCTCATCATCTTCTGCGCCACAGGGTCAATCAAATTGCCGGCTACATTGGGGGTGGGACCGCCCGGACCGCTCGGACTCGCATAGGCGGCGATGTTGTTGAAGGGAATGAAGGCACTGCGTACGACGCCGCCTTGACTGTTACTAAAAACCCCGGACCATGGGTCAAAAATCTGACCAGCGTCCGTACTGCATCGCCCGGAACCGTTGAACGTGCCTCCTTCTGTAGCACAAAGTTCGCCGAAATCACCTGCCCGCATGGCATCGCTGGGAACGCCTGCCTGAGCCGTGCTCGCGCCGTTTTCGGTGCTGTAGTCATAGTCGAAGAAGAAGAAGGTTCTGTTCTTGAAGATTGGGCCGCCAATGGTACCGCCGTAATTGTGGCGGCGCAGCGGAGGAATGGGCTCTCCATTTCGGTTGGCGAACCAGTCGTTCGCATCGAGACTGTCGTCGCGGAAAAACTCATAAACGCTACCGTGAAACTTGTTGGTTCCAGAGCGCGAGACTATATTGACCACCGAGGCGCCCGAAAACCCGTATTCCGCGCTGAAATTGGTCTGCTGGACTTTGAATTCCTCAATTGCCTCCGGTGAGGGCAGATAAGTTATTGCTGTGATTCCCCCGTTGGGCTCGGAGTTGGTGGCGGAAGCGCCATCCAATAGAAAGTCGGCAGAGGCCCCACGGCTGCCGTTGGAAACAAAGTTTGTATTAAGACAGTCCGTCTGCCCACAGAAATCGTTCATCTCGGTGACGCCCGGCGCTAAAGAGGTTAGGGCCAAGACATTGCGGTCGATCAGAGGCAGATCGTTAATGAAATGGCGATTCACCACCTGCCCGGTTTCCGCGTCCTCGGTCTGTAACTCGACAGCACCGGCACGCACATCCACGACTTCGGCAATGGCGCCAACTGCCATCGAAAAGTCCACCGAGGCGTTCTGATTAACGTCGATTCTGACGCTGTCTCTGCGCTGAGTCTTGAACCCAGTTGCGCTTGCCGTCACCGTGTAATTCGAGGGAGGGAGCTCTCGAATGACATATCGCCCTGCCGAATCACTTGTAGCTGAAAATTGAAAACCTTTCTCGGCGTCAATGGCCTGGATCTGGGCATTGGCAAGGAAGGCACCAGAGGGATCCTTTACCGTGCCTGCAATGGAGCCGGTGTAAAGCTGAGCCTGGGCTGCTGGAAGCAGCAGCAACACGGAAGTTGCGACAATCGTTGCAAGCAGAAGCCGCGCTGCGGTTCTTAGAATCCAGTGCAGACCATGCCTTGCGATGCAATTCATTTTCATGCGACCCTCCGTGTTGGCTATATTCGAGCGGAGTCAATGGTGGAGAAAGGAGACGCACCTGTCCCCAGCATTAAAACGTTTTATTAGTTTGGATTTATTAACCGTCTTGAATATGATTGTCAAGACAAATCTGCTTACCTAGCCGTTACAGACGAGCCGCGCCCGGAAAAGCTTACAGGGTGCTGGTCAAACAATCGTCAGAACAGAACATGAACGCAATAACGCGTCAGTTCTGGGATTTTTTCGAGGAGGACGAGGCAGCAGGTTCAACGATCTGGTGGTAACGGCGCAGTTGCAAATTCGAAAGGTGCTGGACGATTCCGTTGGGCCATCGGATATCGGCATCGACCGGTCCCGCATTCGAGCCTAGCCCGACAAGCACACGTTTGTCCTGTGAGGCGAGGTAGCTGCCACCCCCCACGATCCAACGCGTCAGCGTCCGACCAGACGACGTGACGGTAATCTTGGCACCGATCGCGTCACGGTTACTGACCGTCCCTTGAAGCGAGAATCCAACCCACGAATTATCCTGGCCGGAGTTGTTGCGCAACAGTACGGGGCGGCCGTTAAGAGTGGTGAAGACCGCATCCGCATCACCGTCGTTGTCGAAGTCGCCGATGGCGAGGGAGCGTCCCAGGTAAGAACGTTGAAAGGTGGCACCTGCGAGTTCGCGCATGTCGTCAAAAACGCCAGAGCCCTTGTTTCGCAGAAGCAGTGGAGGCTCCTTGTATTTGACATCCACGCGCGTGGATTCGATCTCCTGATTGATGTGGCCGTTAATCAGCATTACATCCAGATTGCCATCGTTGTCGTAATCAAGAAACTTCGTCCCCCAGCCGACGAATGATCTAGTCAAGTTGGCCAAATGCGAGGCACTGGTGCGATCAGAAAACGGGAGCGACTTCGAACCGAGAAATAGCGAATGATATTGGTCGTTAAAGTTGGTGACGACAAAATCCGGAATACCATCGCCATTGACATCGCCCGCATCAACCCCCATGCCTGCCTTTGCAATGCCATTCTGGTCGTATGCGACTTCGGCTTCCTGTGCGATGTCTTCAAATGTTCCGTCGTGTTTGTTGATCAGTAGGAGGTTAGGTGAGGCGTCCCGGGCAATGAACAGATCCGGCCAACCGTCATCATTGACGTCAACCGCAACCACACCGAGTCCACGGCCGGTGAATTTGTCGACTCCAGAGCGCCTGCTCACGTCCGAGAACGTGCCATCGCCATTGTTGTGATACAGCGTAAGCGGCAAGCCTGTGTAAGCTGTTTGCACACAATACGCCCGCACGCGATTCAGTTCGCACTTCTTGGGATCTTCGAACGAAAATTGCGCGTAGTTCGTAATGATCAGATCCAGGAAGCCATCGCGATCGTAGTCGAACCAGGCTGCACCAGCAGCCCACTTTCCCGCGTTCTTCACGCCGGCCTTGTCGGTGACATCTGTAAAGGTCCCGTCGCGATTGTTGTGATAAAGAGCGCTCGCGGGATAGCCGGTGGTATAGAGGTCCTGATAGCCGTCGTTGTCGAAATCTGCCGCCGCCACGCCCATGCCATAGAAGTTCAGCTTGTCCAGCCCCGCTTTGGCCGCTACGTTCTCAAACCTGCCGTCGCCCAGGTTGCGATATAAGGCGTTACTGAGTGGAATGGGGCTCTTGCCATGAGGCGTCTCTCCACCGTTCACGAAGAAGATGTCGAGGAGTCCGTCGTTATCGAAATCAAAAAAACCGACACCTCCACCCATGGTTTCAATGAGGAATCGATCCGGCGATTCCCCGCCGAACTGCTGCCAAGTTATGCCCGCCTGTTCAGTGATATCCGTAAAGATTTCATTGGACGCTGAAGCGGTGGCGGGTGTGGATTCCGTTTTCCGAAGTGCGATGGCGAACATCAGGAAAACTATAAGCGCGATTGTCCCTGGTCTCGGCATTGAAGTCAGTCAGGCTTCGCGTCATCAGTCAAGGAATCGTTTTGAGACTCGGGAGCTCGGCCTCTTTTTAATCGTTGGAATGTCTCCAATTCTCGTTGGGCGTCGGCTGTGCGGTTCAGCCGGCGATACACCCGCGAGAGCACATAGTGCACCTGGCTGCTTTGGGGCAGCAGTTTTGCCGCCCGTTCGAGATGCTGAGACGCATCCGTCAGTCTCCCCTCGTCTAGCTCGACCTTCCCCAGTTCAAAAAAGGCTTCCGGGTTCGTGGCATCGTTTGCGACCGCCTGTTTTAGCAACTGCTCGGCTTGCGTGCTGGCAGTGCGATCGCTGGGGTCCGCGTGCTTCAGCAGCATCTCTGCGTAGACGACCTTTAGGCGCATTTCGTTCGGAAAACGCTGCATCGCGGACGTGAATGTGGAAGTTGCATCCAGGATCAACCCGGCAGAAACTTGGGCCCGTCCCAAGCCTAGCCATCCCTCGCTGCTCGTGCTCTGGATCTGCACGGAGTGTTTGTACGACGTGATCGCATCCGTGAACTGGAAGAGCCGGCTTTCGATTGAACCCTTCAGATTGAAAATCGCGGCAGAATTCGGGAACAGATCGGAGGCCCGCTTTGCGGCATCGAGCCCGACCCGCAGAAAATTGTGGGCCTCAAGCACCTTGATGAGATCGACATAATTCGACTCATCGGCGGGACGCAACGCAATCGCCTGCTCAAAGGCCGCTGTGGCTTCTTTGGGTTTATTCAGCCGGTGATAACACCAGCCGAGTAGGTTGTAGGTCTCGGCGGTGGCGCCTGGACGATCGAACACTGGGTGCAGCGTTTGCTCGCAATCCGCAAAATGACCGCGATGATACTGCACCGTGGCTTTGCGATAGCGCACATTTTCGCCGTCGGAAGAGTCGCCGATGGAATCGAGCAGCTGTTCTGCTTTTTCGTAGTCGCCGGCCTGATCGGCGACTTGAGCACCCATTAGGACGGATTGCACAGAGCTTGCGTGCGATGTGAGCATCTGCAACGTCGCACGCGCTTTCTCTCGATCGTGCAGATAGTAATAAGAACGCGCAAGGGCGGCGATCGATTCCGGCTGTTTTTCCACCTCTTTCGGGACCGAACTCAGCATGTTTGCCGCAGTAATGTAATCGCCTGAGTTCTCCGATACCATTCCGAAAAGCAAGCGGGCTTGAGCATCATCTGGATGCTTGCGCAAAATGATTTGGAGCTCGCGCTTTGCTTCAGAGTAGCGATGTAATTGCCAAAGGTTCGCCGCCAGATATCGCCTAACAATGGAGTCCTGCGGTGTTAATTGGAGAGCTTGGCGAAACGTAGTGGTGGATTCTTCTAACTTCTTGTCCATCGCGAGGACAGTACCCAGCGTGCTCAGGAATTCCGCATTCTTTGGAGCGAGCACCACAGCCTTGCGCAGTTCGTCCGCGGCGCGTACCAGGTCTCCAGCCCGAGCAAATTGAATGCCGATATCAGCGTGGGACTGTGCGTCTTCGGTTTGGGCAAGCCCGGGGCATGATGCGACCACCAATCCAAGCAGGAACCACCGAAGCACAAGCCGGAGCTGCCAAATTCTCATCAAATCCACCAAACAATTACGGAGCACACGAACCGAAGAGGATCACATGATACCGCTAATGAAGATTCAACGGTAATACATAGGGAGGACACCAACTGGAACTTGCGCGCGCCTGAGAGAAATAGGGCAGCAAGGCTCTACTGCCATGAACAACCTACCTCACTGAAGTTTTTCTATAGGCGGGGCCTTAGGTGTTGGTGCCGGGAGGTGGGCGCTGCGATGACCTTGCCAGACTCGGGCCGCAACGGAGGCAGGCGATCCTTCCAATTATTTTCCTTCGCGGCCGCCAAGACCTGGGACCTTACCTCGCAGCACGGTTATCGAAGCTTTGGGAAGCGTGAACACGGTCTGCGCGTCCGCCAGAACGGAAGTTCCTACGGGTGGCCCATCGGGATCGGCGTGGCTGTTCGGGCCATCGTTGATCCACTCGTATTGTTCACTGCCAAAGGTCACCATCCTGACCAAACCGCCAAAGCCCAGCTCGTGCCCATTATCAAACACGACCCGGACCGCATGCGGGCTTTGTTGGTCGCGGTTGACCAGCATCACCGACCAGTTTCCGTCTGGTCGATAGACCACATACGACGTCACCAGCACGTTGCCATCGGCATCCTTGAGATCGGTGGAAGAAGGAACCATCTCATGAACTCCCGCGCGATGCTCTACCCATTCCAGGTTGATCATGTGCGCGGCCCAGTACGGTGAGGTGTAGCCCTTTATGTTGTAATTCTCATCGGAGACGAAATTCGACCAGGACGCCCAGCCCAGGCATGTGTTATGCACGTCCTGCGGCTGAATCGGCGAGTGATAAAATGCCGCCCCACCACCTTCGAAAAACGAACCGACATTATCCGCAAGCCACAGCGCGGCAAAGATTGTCGTCATTGGCCCGGTAAGCTGCGGCGCAAGGTGATTCTCCGTGACCATCAAGGGCACGTTCCGCGGCACGCCGTCATCTCGCCACACCTCGAGAATGTGCTTCATGAGCTGCGGCTCGGTGTACAGCGATTGCCAGGTAATGCTGCACGGCGGGAAAGGGTAATGCTCGAAGGAAACGAACGCCAGATCGGAGATGCGGCCGTGCGATTGCAAATAAGCGATGAAGCGCCCCATCCACGAGGTTCGGCCTTGGGCGTCCGGCCAGACTTTGATGTCCTCGTTCACGCCTTCAAAGACGGGACCGCCGAGCTTGAGTTTTGGATCCACCTTGTGAAGAGCCGTCGCCCATTGTAGATAAAGAGCGCCATAGTCTTCTGGCAGGGTATGTTTGCCGTCGGGTTCTTCTCCCATTTCGACGTATGCAATGGGATAGGCGCGTTTTTCCAAATATGCCAGCTGCGCTGCGGCGTCGTCAGGCGTTCCGTAAAGCAGGGTGACCGGAATCATCGCTGGAAGATCGTTGGTGAGCCCGCTCCGAAACAGAAGATCGAACCCGACGTGCTGGTAAGAGCCACTGTTGTTCACATCCGCGGCGGAGTGCCAGGGATCGATCGAAGACGCAGTGTAGGTTGTCATCGCCTCCGATGCAGCCTTCGGGGCCTCGATGAAGCCTTCTTTTCGATCGAGCCCACCTAGGCTGATCTGCTGAATCGCATAGCCCACGCAGTTGCGAATGTCAGCGGCTCCGTGCTCATCGCAGGTGTCGGACGATTCCGTCATTACCACGCGCACAAAACGCGTACGCACTGGCGTTGCACTCAGTTTCAGCATCACCGTTCCGCCCTGGCCATTGTCCAGTATGCCGGTGGGAAAAGGTTTCCATTCGCCTTTCGGTCCACCGTCAAAATCCAGCGCATCCGCACCCTCCCAATACTCGACTCGATATTTCCTGGCATAGGGGTTTTCCCAAACGATACGAACGGCGTTGACGGGTTTCTCGGCTTCGAAGTCCACGACCACCCATTGCGGATGCAGGGTATCGCTTTCGCCGGTGAATCTGCTGGTCAGGTACGGATTACTCTTCCAATAGGTGAGGTTGGGGCCCGGAACCGGCCTGTCTCCGCTGGTGGCAAAACCACGATGCGGCAGGGCATAGGCCAGAATGGCTCGGATCGGTTCCTTGAGCTCGGAGCTGCCAGTGAAGTATCCGCTGCGATGCGCCGCGTCGCTCCACGTTCCATTTTCCGTCCAGTGCCATGCCGCCATGCGCAGCTCGGTGTTGTTACGGTAGGTGAGCGGCCCCCAGCCTGCGGACAGCGACTCTTGAACAATATGAGGACTGAAGACGTGATTGATATCAATCCTTGAGAGCGCGTCAATGGAACTACCCAGAGCGGAATCGGGGTCGAAGGAATTAATCTCGTGACCAGGCGTTGGGTCGATGCGAACCGTTCCCACGGTACCCGAATTCGTAGTTGTCTCGACTTGGGCGGCTGCAGTCGAGAGCTGAAGCGCAAGAACGGCTACCACGAAGGTGGCGGTGCTTAACCACCCTTGTCGTGGAGGAAGGTGTGTCCCATCGAATTTCTTGGAAAATGAATTCATAACAAAAATGTCTTCCGCTCAAAAAACATTCATTGAAGAATAGCTCGATTCGTCGACAGCGGTTTGCTGAACCGGTCCTGCGTTAGGATTTAGGGTTCTCGGCAATATGCCAAAGAACGCCCGCAGGGTCGCTCAAGTAAAGAACCCGCATACCCCAAGGCTGCATCTCGGGAGGCTTGCACATGATGCCGGGGTATTTCTTCGTGAACTCCTTACGCTGGATGTGCTCCCACCATGCGTCCGCATTCTCCACGTTTAGGCTCATCATGAAATTGCCCGCATGTTGGGCGACATAGAACTTCTGCAGTAGGAACCGGAAGGACCCCATCTCGAGTTCAGCGATTTCATCATTGCTCCAGTTGATCGTAAACCCGAGGTCAGTGTAGAACGCCTGGGAAATCTTATGATCTTTTGCGGGCACAAACGCTTTCATGTCGACTACGGGACTCGGAAGCATTGCTTTCTCCAGCGGGAAACCCTCCGGCAGGGCCGGGAGACCGCCTCAGGCCGGCTTCAGTGTACGTGATGAGAACTTATTTTCATACCACTCGAATGGATGGGTTGGTTTGAACCGAGGCGATGGGACAAGAAATCTCGCCCTAGAAGCGCTCCAAGACCCTAATGACGCCCGTCACCTCCCCTGGCCAGTCCCGTTGGGTAATCCTGTGATGGACTCCGAGGAATAGATCCGCACGGACGAGTGGATCCCGGCGACGATGTCAACACAGCCCTGGAAGGGGTGGTTCATTCCGGCCCTGTAGATTGGGAAACCGGCCGTGTGAGAAGATGCAGAATAGCCGGGATTTCTCTTCCAAAATGGCAGCGCTGGGTCTCAACCGATTAACTTTTCATGCCCGACAAATCTTGCCTTCTGTTGCAATCCGATCTGCTTTGGTGCCATTGCTGGTGATTCTCAGCCTCGCCCAGGACATGGGGCCAGCACGCGGTCAAGTGAACCAAGGCGGAGCCAGCACGGGAGGAGCGCACGCTCCAGTCAAAGACTCCCTGTCGCGCCCGATTACTGCAGGAGGCTTCGTCGATAACGCGCCGGTGGTCTTCTCCGACATCACCCAGGCGGCTGGGTTGGACAAGTTTCGCCACGTTTCCGGCACTCCTGAAAAGAGCGCCATTCTGGAGACGCCTGGCTCTGGCGTGGCCCTCCTCGATTATGACAACGACGGTTGGCTTGATATTTATCTGCTAAATGGCTCAACCTTTCCCGCCCTGAAGGGCAAGGAAGCTGCCCCGCGAGCCATGCTGCTTCACAACAATCATGACGGAACGTTCACCGACGTGACCAGCAGGGCCGGGGTCGCCAACGAGCGCTGGGGATTTGGCGTCGCGGTTGGTGATTATGACAACGACGGCTGGCCGGACATCTATGTTTCCAACTTTGGCAAAAATCGCCTTTACCACAACAATCACGACGGTACGTTTACCGACGTTGCGGAAAAGGCGGGAGTCGCCTTGGGGGGATGGTCGACCGGCGCGACCTGGGGAGATTACGACCGCGACGGGCTGCTCGATCTCTTTGTTCCCGGCTACGTGAAGTTCGATCCCGACCATCCCGCGATCGCGGGAAAAGGCGGGCTGCCGCCCGGATTCTGTCAGTTTCGGGGAATCAATGTTATGTGTGGACCGCGTGGGTTGACCGGCGAAAGCGACCATTTGTTTCACAACAATGGCGACGGAACGTTTACCGACGTGAGCCTGAAAGCTGGCGTTTCCGACCCCCGAGGGTATTACGGCTTGGCATCGGTTTTCGTTGACGTTGATGACGACGGATGGCTGGATTTGCTCGTCGCCAACGATTCGGTGCCAAAGTATCTCTATCACAATAAGCGTGACGGGACATTCGACGACATCAGCTATCTCTCGGGGTTTGCTCTGAATGACGAGGGTCGCGAACAGGCGGCGATGGGCATCGCCGTGGGCGATTATAACCATGACGGAAAAGTGGATTTCTGTATCACCAATTTTTCCGACGACTACAACACCCTCTACCGGAACGATGGAGATTCGAGCTTCACGGATGTCAGCTATCCAGCTAGCATTGCGAACACCACGATCCCATTTTTGGGCTGGGGCACTGGCTTCCTCGACTATGACAATGACGGGTGGCTGGATCTTTTCTTTGCCAACGGGCATGTCTATCCCGGAGTGGACAAGCAGGATTGGGGCACAACCTGGGCGCAGCGTCCGCTCCTGTTTCGCAACCTGGATGGATCAAAGTTCGAAGAGGTGCCTGCGGCTACAGGCAGTGGGTTGGCAACTGTGGTGTCGGCTCGTGGTGCGGCGTTTGGTGATCTGTTCAACGATGGGCACATCGACGTGGTGCTGAACGTGATGGATTCGACGCCCGTGCTCCTGCGAGATGTGGTGAAGAACTCGAACCATTGGCTGACACTAAAGTTGATCGGTGGGCCCAAGAGTCCGCGTGATGCCATTGGCGCCAAAGTGTTTGTTACAGCCGGAGGCGTCCGCCAGCGCGCGGATGTTTTCAGCGGAGGCAGCTACGCCTCCAGTTCGGACCAGCGCCTGCATTTTGGTTTAGGGACAGCCAGCAAGGTCGATAAAGTCGAAGTCTCATGGCCGGATGGAACAAGGGAAGAGGTCAAGGTCCCGGAAATCGACCGAATTGTAACAGTTGTCGAAGGCCGAGGCGTTGTAAAGCCGTGAATCGTCGCGCCGCAGCTACCCGGTTTCTGCTTATTTTCGTAATGTGCCTTCTCTGGATGGCCGGGCGCCGGTTGCTTCGAGCGCACGCATATACTCCGCCGCTAGCGTCGCAAGCCATGGCGGTCGAATCCTTTGTTGATGTCACACGACGACTCGGTGTGAATTTTCAATATTACGCGTTTCACACCTCTCGAAAATATCTGCTTGAAACCATGGGAGCGGGAGTTGCTCTGTTCGACTATGACAACGACGGTCGTTTGGACATCTATCTCGTGAATGGCGCGCCACTCGCCGACCCGACCGCCAAGGGAACGATCCCGCAGAAAACTGGCGCCCAGTACTGGAACCGTCTCTATCACCAGAATGCGGATGGAACTTTCGCGGATGTCACGGAGAAGGCTGGGCTAGAAGGAGCGGGATATGGCATGGGCACCGCGGTGGGGGACTACGATAACGATGGATTCGAAGACCTCTATGTCACCGCCTATGGCGGAAACAAGCTCTACCACAATAATGGGGATGGCACCTTCACCGATGTTACTCAAAAAGCAGGAGTGGCTGGGAGCGGCTGGTCTACCAGTGCGGCATGGGTCGATCTCGACGCCGACGGGTTCTTGGATCTCGTCGTCCTGCGTTATCTCGATTGGGACTTTGACGATTTCTGGTGTGGTGAGCACAAAGAGGGCTACCGCGACTATTGTCATCCGGATCACTTCAAGCCCATCGCTCCGCTTGTCTACCACAATAATAAGGACGGAACCTTCACCGAGGTGGCTGAAAAAGTGGGTCTGAGCAAGCCCGGCAAGGGCCTCGGTGTTGCCATTGCCGACTATGACCGCGACGGCCACATCGATCTTTTCTTTGCGAATGACTCTATTCCAGAGTTCCTCTATCACAGCAAGGGAGACGGCACATTCGAAGAGGTTGGTCTGACCTCTGGTGTCGCGGTGGATAGCGAGGGCCGCACCTTTGCCGGTATGGGCGTGGATTTTGCCGACTACAATAACGATGCCTTG
>Ga0126371_10001673_pt1 | contig 18835 bp, 9 predicted proteins | sample PanSoiMetaPlot_4_FD_110145 | JGI IMG/M metagenome (GOLD analysis project Ga0126371, IMG submission 110145) | Tropical forest soil microbial communities from Panama - MetaG Plot_4 | ecosystem: Environmental > Terrestrial > Soil > Tropical forest > Bulk soil | place: Panama | collected 2016-02-17 | reverse complement strand
CGAGGAAGGTCTCAAGCTCGACCCGCACAACGTGTCTTGCCTGTTCAACCTGGGCTACATCGCGGAGCGGCAGGGAGACACGGCAGCGGCTGAGACGTGGTTTCAACGTGCGTTGAGAGCAAATCCGGACTTTCCGGAGGCTCTGCTCGAACTGGCGAACCTGCGCATCGAGAAGAAACAGCTGCCGGAGGCGGCGGAACTACTTCGCAAGTACGTGAAGGTCAGCCGCGATGCCGCGCCCGGCTACTACAAGCTGGCTATGGTCGAGCGCAGCCTTCACCAGACGGCGGCCGCGCAACGAGACCTCAGCGTATTTCAGACATTATCCAGAGATCCGAATCCGGGCCCTTATCCCTATCAGCATCTTTTCGACTATCTCAACAATCGTTCCGAACTCGGTGCGCAGGCGAAAACAGAGCTCGATCTCGCCGAATTGACGGAACAGATCAAGAAGCATCCAGACCAACCGCAGGACCTTTATTTGCTCGCCGAAACGTATCTCAAGCTGGGTCAACGGGATGATGCCCTGAATGCGATCGCTCAACTCGATCAGCTCAGCGCTACCGATTACCGTACGCAAACTGGGATTGGCGTGCTGCTCGCCCGCTTCCGTTTGTATGACGAGGCGATCAAACATTTCCAGGCCGCATTAAAAGCAAATCCCGAATCTGACGACGTTAAGTTTGACTTAGCCGATGCGTACTTCCGCAAGGGATCGTATCCCGATGCACTTGCCGTGGCGGAGCAGATTTCTCCTTCTGGCCAGAAGGATGACGCCACCCTGGCGTTATTGGCTGACATCCAGGCTCATACGGGTGACACTGCGAAAGCCGCGAGCATTTTTCGTGATGCGATCACGCGCAATCCTGACAACGATCAGTACTATCTCTCACTGGCCCTTGTGCAACTACGAGACAGAGACATAGACGGCGCAGCGGGAACTCTGCAAAAAGGCCTCGCGCGTATGCCGAGCTCGGGCAAGATTCTCTGGGGCCTGGGATTGGTTTCAATTCTTGAAGGGAAAACGCAACAGGCCGCGGATCGACTTGAGCGCGCCGTCGATCTGCTTCCCGAATGGGCGGGAAGCTATTCCACGCTCGGATTGTTTTATTTCCAGACGGGACAGATCACCAAGGCACGCGAAGTTCTTGATCGCTTCAAAGGCAGCAATGCCGCCGGAGCTCTTAACATTGGCAAGATCGAAGAAGCCTTGTCGAGGGCTTCCGACGAACCGGCCCTCGCCGATAAGCCTCTGCCCACGGAGGCTCGCCAGCAGTTGTTTCAGATCGCGCTTTCGCTTGCCGATCGTACTTTGTGAATTCGTCGGGCGCCCGACGTCGACATCAATACGCTAGAATGATTTAGTACCCGCATCCAGATGTGGACCCCTTCCCTGCCCAGTGCAATTCAAGTGCTCGCGTTTCTATTTGCCGCGTCCTCGCAAATAACGACGGTCGCACAGCGGCCTTCGAAATCTACCGCGGCAACAAATGACTCCCCGGTCACTGTTCGTTTTACCGACATTCGCCCTTCGACCGGAATCACCTTCCAGCAGGACGCTACCGCGACGGATGAAAAGTATTACCTGGAGACAATGGGAACCGGTGTCGCCTGGCTCGACTACGACCAGGACGGCTTGATGGACTTGTTCTTCGTGCAATCGGCGGCGACGGACATCTACAAGCCGCCGCATCCGATCCGCAGCGCGCTCTATCACAACAACGGCGACGGAACCTTCACTGACGTTACCGACAAAGCCGGCGTCGGGGGCGCGGGACACTACGGCCAGGGCGTTGCCGTCGGTGATTTCGACAACGACGGATATCCCGACCTGTATGTGACCGGATACGGCGGCGCGATTCTTTATCACAATAATGGCGACGGGACGTTTACCGACGTCACCGCGAAAACCGGCGTTGCAGACGAGGGGGGATGGTCCACGAGTGCCGGCTGGTTTGACTACGACAAGGACGGGTATCTTGATCTAGTCGTCACGAACTACATCGAATGGTCACCGAAGAACAACCTCTGGTGCGGCGAGAGACGTCCCGGCTATCGTTCTTACTGTCATCCCGGAAACTACAAAGGGCAGAAGATTAAGCTTTACCACAACAATCACAACGGAACTTTCAGCGACGTGAGCGATGCTTCCGGCGTTGGCAAGCCTGAGGCTAAGGGCATGGGCGTGGTACTCGCCGACTTCAATAATGACGGCTGGACCGACATTGCGATTGCCAATGACTCGTGGCCGAATTTTCTATTCCTGAATAAGAAAGACGGGACTTTCGAGGATGCTTCTTTTCTTTCGGGGCTCGCGGCCGGTGAAGACGGACGCTACGAAGCGGGCATGGGCATCGACGCCGCTGATGTTGATGGCGACGGTTGGCAGGACCTTTACGTCACGCATCTCGATTTCGAACTCAACCGGTTGTACCGGAATAACCACGATGGGAGCTTCGAAGACGACACCTTTCGGTCAGGGATTGGTAACAAGGCCATCTTGTTGAGCGGTGTTTCGATGAAGTTTGTCGACTACGACAACGATGGTTGGCCCGACATTCTGCAGCTGAACGGAGCTATGCTCGACAACGTTCAGCTCTACCACAGCGAAGTCACCTATAAAGAGCCGTTGCTGATGTATCGCAACCTGGGCAAGGGGCAATTCGCGAAAGTATCCGACTCACTCGGCCCCGACTTCGTGCGTCCGATCGCTGGCCGCGGACTGGCGACGTCGGATTTCGACAACGACGGCGACATCGATATCGCCGTGAATGTCCGGGGTGATTATCCTGAAATACTGCGGAATGATGGCGGTAACGCTAATCACTGGCTGGAGATTCTTTTGATCGGAACAAAATCCAACCGCGACGGGATCGGCGCATCAATCAAGCTGACGTCCGAAGGCGTTTCCCACGTTGAGCAGGCCAAAGGTGGAATGAGCTATATGTCGGCGAGCGACCCTCGCATTCATTTCGGGCTTGGAAAGCGCACGAAGATCGACTCGCTCGAGATCACATGGCTGAGTGGCCAGGTCGATAAACTGACAAACGTGGCCGTCGACAAAATTATTGCGGTGAAGGAAGGAGCCGGAATCGTGCCGCATCCATTTCCCAAGGTGCCGAGCCGCTAGCGTATGAACTTTCCCCGACGTCGATTTCTCGGCTCTTCACTCATCGTCCTTGGCAGTTCTCTTCTCGATGCTCTCACCACTCCGTTGTGGAGGTGGAATCATCCGCTCGCGCTGAAACCAGCGGGGGCGGATACGCCAACATCTCCGGTGACGTTTGTCGACGTCGCTCGCGAAGCTGGCGTGACCGCACCGAATGTCTGGGGCGCAGTCGACCACAAGCGGTCGATCATCGAAGCCAAGGGCAGCGGGATCGCCTTCTTTGATTACGACAATGACGGCTGGCTCGATATTTATCTGACCAACGGCACGCGCCTGAATACCGAATGGCCCGCGGGACAGGCGCCAACGTCTCATCTCTACAAGAACAATCGCGACGGCACCTTCACCGACGTCACGGCGAAGTCTGGTCTCGCGCGCACCGGTTGGCAGACCGGCGTTTGTATTGGCGATTACAACAACGATGGCTGGGATGATTTGTTTTGCTGCTTCTGGGGACACAACATTTTGTTCCACAACAACGGCGACGGGACCTTCACTGACGTTACGAAGAAAGCCGGCGTCTACGACGAAAAGGTTCGCTGGAGCGCAGGCTGCACGTGGCTCGATTACGACCGCGACGGGAATCTCGATTTGTTTGTCTGCAACTACATTCAGCTCGATGTCGCGAAGACCAACGCCAGCGACGCAGAGTTGTGTCAATGGAAAGGAATCCCTGTAATGTGCGGACCGCGCGGCCTCAAAGGGGATACCAACGTCCTTTACCACAACAACGGTGACGGAACATTTACGGATGTAAGCGAAAAGTCCGGAATTCTCAAGCCTGGTCCGCGCTATTCGATCACCGCCGTCTCATATGACTTCGATAATGACGGCTGGCCAGATATTTACGTGGCCGTCGACTCGCAACCGAGCATGCTGTTCCACAACAATCGTGACAGTACGTTCCGAGAGATCGCGGTCGAGGCTGGCTGTGCGTACAGCGACAACGGACACGAACAGGCGGGGATGGGAGTCGGTGTCGGCGACTACGACTGCGATGGATGGTTCGACATCTTCAAAACGAATTTCGCGGACGACACCTGCAACCTCTATCACAACAACGGCGATGGAACTTTTACGGACGTTACCTTCGCTTCTGGAGTCGGCATCAATAATCGCTACGTTGGGTGGGGCTGCGGCTTCCTGGATTACGACAACGACGGCTGGCTCGACATCATGCAGATCAACGGCCACGTGTATCCGGAAATTAACGGACACGAAATCGGGCAGACATATACCAACCCGCGGCTCGTGTACCACAACACTGGCCAGGGAAGGTTTAAAGACGTTTCTGCATCCATGGGACCGGGCATTACCGAGCGCTTCTCAAGCCGAGGCGCTGCGTTCGGAGATTACGACAACGACGGCGACATCGATGCGCTCATCCTCAACATGAATGATGAACCGTCGTTACTTCGCAATGACGGCGGCAACGCACAGAACTGGGTCAAGATCAAGTTGGTGGGAACGAAGTGCAATCGCACAGCGATCGGTGCGCGGGTGCGCGTCACGACCGGAACTCACGTGCAAATGGATGAAGTGCACAGCGGGTCGAGTGTGATGTCGCAGAGCGACCTGCGCCTTCACTTCGGCGTTGGAAAAGCGGGGACGATTGATGTCATCGAAGTGAAATGGCCGACTACTCAGAAGGTCGAACGCTTCACGCAGGTGAAGGCCAACCAGATTCTCACGATCCGGGAAGGCAGCGGGATTGTCGAGAATGCAAAGTCCAAGGGGAAGTGAACCGGGGAAGCATCTCACTTCACCTTTTGCAAGAGAGCATCGATCCCAGCCTGAGCGATCGCTTCGTCGATTTCTGATTTCGCGCCACTGGCCGAGATTCCTCCAAGCACCTGCCCGTCTACTGGGATGGGCACCCCGCCTTGATTCGGGAAGAAATCTGGGAAGCTGAGGGCTTCGACGGCGCCCTTTTTCACGGCATCGGCACCATCCTTGGAGGGACTTCTGTACAACGCGGCGTGACGAGCCTTTCTTTGTGCGAAATCGATGGTGTTGATGGGCACTCCGTCGCCGCGTTCGAGGAACAACAGATTTCCGCTTTCGTCCACAACACAAATCGTGACGTGCACCTGCCGCTTCGCCGCCTCGGCTTCGGCGCCGGCAACCATTGTCTTGACGGCTGCAAGGTCGAGATATTTCTTGGAGGGAAGCTGGGCCAAACAATTTGCGGCCAACACCAGGATGACGGCAAGAGTGCGCTTCAACATTCTAGGTTTCCCCTTTTCGATTCGTGAGGATGTTCTAGCTCATTGGCAGGACCTGAACACCGTAACCACCCAACTCGATCTCTCCAGAGCGAGACTGCCCGGTTAGAAGATCTGTTGCGGGTTTGGTGAGTTTCACCGTTTGCGCGTCCGGCTTCTGGTTCAAGAGAAAGATCCAGCGCTTGCCGCCAGCTTGTCGGATCGTCATCTCCACGCCAGTTGCAAGGTCCAGAAGAGGCTGAACTCCGGCCGACGCAGCGAGCGTGCGTAGAACTCGCGCGAGGCTCATCGGGTCAAGATCTGGGCCAATGTAGATCGCCTTACCCTTCTCGAAGCTGTTTCGCGTGATCGCAGGTTTTCCTGCGTACCCAAAATTCGTGTAAGTGGCTAGAACCTCGGCGGTCGACGGCTTCAGGACATCGGCCCAGAGTCCGCATGTTCCATCTGGCGCCCCCGAAAAGCCTGACAGTTTTACAGCCGGCTTTTCCGAATAGATGGGGACGTAGTCTTCCACAGTGACGCCCATCACATCGGTAAGAAGTCCGGGCAGAGGCGTGCGTACGATCTGGCTGAATTCGTTCTTTACGCCCAGCCGAAAGCCCGCAACGAATGTCCCTCCATTGCGAACGAAGTCACGGATTTTTTGTGCTTGCGCTTCAGACATCACGTACGGCAATGGCGCCACCACAATCTTGTACGGCGACAAATCGGCGCCCGGCACAATTATGTCGATGCCTGTGTGGCTCGGGGAAAGCGTTCCGTACCACTTAACCATCTGCGGAAGGTAGCTCAACTTCGGGTGTCCGGGTTGGATCGGCACGGCCCACGAGCAATCGTAGTCGTAAATCACTGCGGCCTCGGCGACGTATTGCGATTGGAGGACGTCCCGGCCGAGCGTCTTCAGTTCTTTGATTGTCTGCCGGATCTCTTCGAAACCAGGGCTCGGCGATCGATCGTGGTTCAGAATGCCGTGCCAATATTCTTCCGCTCCGAAGGTTGCCGTATCCCAGCGAAAGTAGTTCACTCCCATGGCGCCGTGAGCGACCGCCTGATACGTCCATAAGCGAAGCTGGCCCTTCTCGGGCTGTGCGGAAAATGTACGCTGTCCAGCTTTTCCGGATTGCTCTTCCATGATCATGAAAGGCTTCCCGCCTTTCAGGCTCCGGCCGAAGTCGTGCCCCATCGCCACCATGGTGAGGATCGCTTCCCAACTGCTGCCTTCCGGGTTGGGCTGTCCTTCCATGAGCATCTTGAAAAAGCCGGGATAGTTGTCGAACGCGACGAAATCGAGCTTCGCGTAGAGATCCCGCTGGTTGATGTAATCCACCAGGCCGACGTTATTCGTGGTGATGAAGTGTCGTGGACACTTCTGTCGCAGCATCGTCAACTGCTCTTCCATGAATGAAACGTTCGCGTAGGACTGATAACGGTCGTAGTCCAGTGCCAATCCTGGATTCGGATCCCCGCCGGAAGGCAACGGAACTGGAATCTGCGCGAAATCGGTGTACTTCTGGCTCCAGAAAACCGTTCCCCAATTCTGATTCAACTTTTCAAGGGTCCCGTATTTTTCACGGAGCCATGCCTGGAAGCCCGCCCGGCAGAAATCGCAGTAACAGCGCGGCGTATCCGATAGCGTGAATTCGTTGTCGATCTGCCAGCCGATCACGCCGGGGGTTTCAGCAAAGGTGCGCGCCATCTCCGTCGCGATCGCGAGCGACAAACGCCAGTAGGTTTTATTGCTGGGACAAGTGAAACGTCGTCCGCCGGGATGCAGCGGCAATCCCTGTGCATTGACCATCACAACTTCTGGATACTTCGCCGTCAGCCAGGGTGGAGGCGCCGCCGAGGGCGTGCCCAAAATCACGACAATGTTGTGCGTGCGAAGAATCTCGATCGATCGTTGAAGCCATGCGAAGTCAAACTTACCTTCCGACGGTTCCATCAAGGCCCAGGCAAATTCGGCGACGCGCACGTTGGTGATGCCGAAGTCCGCCATCATCCGCGCGTCTTCTTCCCACAAAGATTCCGGCGTTTGATCCGGGTAGTAGTCAACCCCGACCAACAACGGCACGGAGCTACCAGCAGCGTTTGGGGCAGCTAGCGCCCACATCGGAGTCCGTAGGCTTACCGCACCAAGCGTCACCGCGGCGCCGCTCAGAAAATCACGTCGACTGATTGCCATCAGTGTGCTCCCTGCTTTTAGCTTCGCGAATGGCGAACTCACGCGATTTCGGGGCGCGCTTCCGAGACTTCGACCTCAACTTCCTGCTTGCCGAGTACCGGATGCGTTGCCGAGAAGCGTACCTTTCCCGCCTGCTCTTTTGCTCGAATCCAGATGGCGCCGGTCCCGCCAATCAGCGAGAAGGGATTGTCGCCGATGATCTCCGCCGGGCCATCAAGGTCGAGCTTGATTGAATCGTTGGCGAACGGACGGATGTTTCCAAACTCGTCGGTCACGCGCAACACTACGCGAGTGGTGTCGGCGCCGTCTCCAACAAGGCTCGTATCATCTGGCGACAACGTGAACTTGGTGTCCACGCCTTTACCGGAGTAGTTCTTGGTGATCGCCAACTTGCCTTGGAGGTAACCCTCGAGCCGCAAGTCTCCCCATTTGTGAAAGAGCTCGGCCAGTTCGATGGTGAACGGGGCGTAGCGCAGGTGAGCAAATTGCTTGCGATCGGGATCCGCCTCAGTTACCAGTTGATCGGCGATGTAGAGCTTGAGGTGATCACAATTAGACGAGATCACGGCTTTCGAGAATCCGATGGACGCATCACCCCGCGCCCAATGGAACGCCGGCTCAAGCACAACTTCTTCGCTCGGCTCGCACTGCGACTTGTAAAAGCCTGCCGCGGGTTTGGGCTCTCGGAAGATATCTGTCACGCCGTGATAACAGATGCGATCGCCTGAACCGAAATCACCGTGCGTGTTGTAATCGAACGCGCACCAGCCGATGCCCCCAGCGTATTGCGGATTCGACGCCAGTTGATCGTGGACGCGCGCGTGGCGGATCATGTGTTCGGTGAGGCGCTCAACCTGATCGATCGTTTTGGTCGGATAGGTGTGCCCCACGAATTCGGTGTTCAGGTAGCGCGGGTGATTCGGCGGCTTGAGCGGCCAACCGAAATCGTTCATCGTGAAGACATCTTCAAGAAACTCCGACTCCTGGAAATAACGAATGCCGCCTGTCTGGCGCGTCGGGTCGAGTTGGTGGGCAAGAGCATTGGTCCGCACGTAGAAGTCATGATCGTCTTTGGACTCGTTGATGCGCACGCCCCAGAGAATGATCGATGGACGGTTCCAGTCGCGACGCACCATGCGACCGACGTTGTCGATTGCCAGCAGTTTCCACTGCTCGTCTCCAATGTGCTGCCATCCCGGAATTTCTTCGAGCACCAGCAGCCCGATTTCGTCGCACGCGTCCAGAAAGTGGCGCGACTGCGGATAGTGCGAAGTGCGGACGATATTGCATTTCAAGTTGTTGCGCAGGATATGAGCATCGCGCCGTTGGACGCGTCCGGGCATGGCTTGGCCGACCCACGGGAAGGTTTGATGACGATCGAGGCCGCGCAACTTGATGACCTTACCGTTCAGTTCGAAACCGTGGTCGGTGAATTGGGCTTCGCGGAAACCAATGACGCGAGAGTCCTGGTCGATCGATTGACTTCCACGGAACAGCGTGACTTCGACCTTGTAGAGATTGGGATGCTCGAGATCCCACAACTTGACGCCGCTCAGCGGTGCGAAATGAATTGTATGCACGACCCGTTCATTCGCCGCGGCGGACGCCGGCACATTCTGTGATGCCTTCGCGACCACCTGGTCGCCGTCGCGAACAACTGCATCGAGTCGAAGCGGCTGTTTGGATGCCTCCAGATGTTCGATGTGACAGTCCACGTCCAGACCCGGATGCGCGTTCAAGACATCTTTTGGTTTCGCGAAGATATTCTCGATGAACGTGCCTGGAACAATTCGAAGCGAAACTTCGCGATAGATTCCGCCGAAGGTCAGATAGTCAATCTCGTAGCCAAACGGCGGAATATCTGCTCGCTCTGTCGAATCGAGATCGACCACCAAAACGTTTTCTCTATCGAAATCGACGTGCGGGGTCAGGTCGAACGAGAACGGAGTGTATCCGCCTTTGTATTCTCCTAGCTTCGTACCATTGATCCAGACCGTCGAAGCCGTCATCGCCCCTTCGAAGTCCACAAACACATGCTTGCCGCGCGCTTCGGGCGGAAGTTTGAAGCGGCGACGATAACTCGACACGAATTCGTAGCTCTTCTCGTCGAAGCCGTGCCACGGCACTTTGATGTTTGTGTGTGGAATGACCACGCGCTCGTAACTGGAGTCGTCAAAGTCGCGAGCGTGTGACGCGTCGGTGAGGTTTCGGCTGTAGCGCCAGTTGCGGTTGATGGGAATGACGATGCGTCCCGCAGGAGTGGTGGTGTCAGGGGCATTGCTGCCGAGCCCGGACTGGGCAAGAGTGGCACTAGCGATCAGCGTCCCGGTGGATTTGATAAAGTCACGACGATACATTTGCGCCTCGGAAGAATTGCGTAGAGAATCAAATTGACGAACCCGGAATTATGCTCCCTGGGTTCCGTTTCTGTAAACGATTACATGCGGGTGCACTAGATTGGGCCTTGAAGGCTCGTCGCTAGAGTCAAGAACCTAGTCGGCGCTGCGAAGAAGATTTCCCTGGCATCGGCTCGTTGCTAGAATGATTTCTCCCTCCAGTCGCCGACGATACGGCTTTCACATGAACATCAAAGAGGTCGCCAAGCGAGCCCGAGTTTCTACCGCGACCGTCTCGCGCACGATCAACAACTCGGAGAAGGTGAAACCGGACACCGCCGAACGTGTACGCAGGGCCATTGAAGAACTTAATTTCTATCCCAATACACACGCGCGCACACTCGTGTCAGGCCGCAGCCGCATGCTCGGACTCATCATTTCCGACATTACGAATCCATTCTTTCCCGAATTGGTAAAGAGTTTTGAAGACCAGGCCGTACAACGCGGCAAGGAAGTCATCATCGGCAATACTGATTACAACCCGAAGCGTATGGCTGGATGCATTCAGCGTATGGTCGAGCGCAAGGTTGATGGTGTGGCGATCATGACGTCAGAGGCGGACCCCGCCCTGATGATGGAACTCACGCGCAGAAACATTCCGACCGTGTTCATGGATACCGGAAAGCCGGGGCCGCACACCGCCAATATTCGCATCGACTACGGGCAAGGCATTCAGGAAGCTCTGCAGCACCTGTTCGCGTTGAACCACAAGCGCATCGCGTTCATCACCGGACCGATGAATCTGGAGTCGGCGCAAATTCGCCACGCAGCGTTCGTCGATGGCATGAAAGCACGCGGCTTGAGCGATCAGTTGATGATAGAGAAAGGCAACCACCGAATTGAAGGCGGCGCTATGGCGATGCGGAGCCTGCTGAAATTGTCGCATCGACCCACAGCGGTGATCGCGTCCAACGATCTGACGGCGATCGGCGCGTTGGGCGTCATCCAGGATTCAAATCTGAAGGTCCCGGATGACATTTCACTGATCGGCTTCGACGATATTTCCTTTGCCCACCTCACACAGCCTCCGCTAACCACGATTACTCTTTCCCGTACGCAGTTGGCTGTGACCGCTTTTGCCGCTCTCGAAGCATTGATAAGAAAAGAAGACGGCTCGCACGTGGACTATTCGATTCCGACCCATCTCATCATGCGTCGCTCTACGGCAGCGATCTGAGGTCAATCCCAAAACAGCGAAGTAAATCGATTTTCTAGAGGTTATTTTGTTCGTGCTCAGGAGGAAGCCCGATATAATGCAGAGTCGCATGCTTCCCGCAACCAAATCAACGGCGCGGACTTTATGTCTGCTGATGCTAACGACGGCCACCGTCGCATGGGCGGCCGCTGGCAGTTCGTGGTCCGGAAGTTTGCGAGATCACAGTGGGAATCCGCTCGCCAACGCCAGGATTGAAATTCGTGCTGCAAGCGGAGACATTGCTCGCGACGCAACGACCTCGGCGGAGGGGAATTTTCTGATCAGTGGGCTTGCGGCTGGCACGTACCGGATTTCCGTTGCGTATGCGCAAGCGACCTGGCACGCGCCCGACCCGATCACCTTGTCGGATGGCGGTTCGATCAGCACAAAGCTTCAGCTTTCGTCTACCGATCAGAGTTTGCTCATTCGGGTTACTTCGCAGGAATCGTCCGTCGTTCCCGCGTCTCGTGATGAAGCCTCACAAGCCAGCGGTGGAGAGCGCCTTTCCGGCACGAGCGTATCGAGCTTGCCCTTGAACGCGCGAGATTTCAGCAAGCTGTTATTGCTGGCCGCCGGAACGATGACCGATTCGAACGGCGCGGCAAACTTCACCCAGCAGTTCGCGGTAAACGGACAACGCGGGATCTCAACTGTTTTCGCGATGGATGGCTTCGACACGACCGATCCGGAGATGGGCGGCGCCACCTTCTCGAACTTTAACGTGGACGCGATCCAGGAAGTGGCAGCGAATTCGGGGGTGATGCTTGCGGAGGTGGGGCACGGAGCGGCGAGTTTTACAAATGTGCTGACGAAGTCCGGAGCAAATCAGATTCACGGCAGCGTTTTCGAATTTGTCCGTAACGCAGCCTTCGACGCACGAAACTATTTTGATCATAACGTCGTCGGCGACCATCGTCGTATTCCGCCATTCGTGCGCAATGAATTCGGATTCACCAACGGGGGACCAGTGGTGCTTCCCCATATTTACGACGGACGCGACAAGACCTTCTACTTTGGCCAGTATCAAGGGTTTCGCCAGGTTTTGGGAACGACGCAGGTCATCCCCGTGCCCACGGCCGCGGAACGCCAAGGCATGGACACCATTACTTTTCCTGGGGATACGTTGACGGTTCCGGTGAACCCTGCCATCGCGCCGGTGCTCGCGCAATATCCACTACCCAATCATCCGACCGGCGCCTACGGCGAGCACACTTTCGCAACCTACTCGAAGGTCACGACGCGCACGGACCAATTTTCGGTCCGGGTGGATCATCGAATCTCCGACAAGGCTTCACTGCTGACGCGATTCAGTCTGAATCAGGTCACAGGGCCGCAAACGAATCCGGATCAAATGGTCATTGATCCCAGCTTCGCGGTACAGTTTTTCGATCACCAGCGCAACGCCGGGGTCCGCTATACGCGAACAATTACTCCCCACTTTGTTTCGGACACATCGCTGGGCTACATCCGCAGTACCCCGTTTTTCCCGACCATTAACCACACACAGCCCGCCATCACTTATGGCGACGGCTTGTACCAGGGGTTCAATTCAGCAGGCGGATCGATCTTCGGCTCCTACAGCAATCTGTTTCAGGTGAAGCAAGATTTCGGCTGGACCCGGGCGAATCATGCGTACCGGTGGGGAACCGAGATTCGCTTGAACTTCGACGCTACCATCTTTGGAACGAATCCCAATGGGCTTTACAGCTTCGGCGGCGGCACCGCTTACTCTCCGGTATTCATCAAGTCGGCAAGTGGTACCCACGATATTCAGGTTGGCGTTCCCCTGCCCGATTCACTGACCGGACTTCTGACCGCGACGCCGTACGACTACAACGTGACGGCCGCCGCGAGTTTCACGCCCGGGGGAAATCGATTTGATGAAGCTGCTGTCCGTCGCGAGGCCTACAACTTTTATGTCCAGGACAATTGGAAGGCTAGCTCGCGCCTGAATGTGAATTACGGCCTTCGATACGAAGTCAACAGTCGCATCCATGAAGCGGAAAGCAGAACGTCACTTCCCAAGTTTGTCGACTCCAGTGGCCGCAGCGTTCCCTATTGGGATCACAACGCGAAGCAGATTTTTCTCTACAACCCGCAGCCGCCTTACGATCAAGACTGGCGCGGGTGGGGGCCGCGGTTGGCGATCGACTACTCGCTAACCAATCACACCGTCTTCCATATCGGAGGCGCCCTTACTTCGATTGTGCCCAATCTGTGGCAGGACAACTTTCTGACTGGGGCTCTCCCACTCGTGGCGTCACTCTTTGTGAGCGCACAACCCTCGGTACCGGTACCTTTCCAAAACTCTGTCGTTCCGGTTACGCTCCCGCCACCGTACACGCCTTCGGGCCAGCCTCTATTTCCCAACGGCACAACCAAGGGCGCGGGATCAAACCTTGAGATCGACCTCGTGCGATATCAAAACGACCTGACCGCGCTCACTCCCGGACATCAGGTTCAGTTACTGTCGATGACAGGCATCGCAAAGAATTTCCGCAACGGATACATCGGAACATGGACGGCAGGAGTCGATCATGATTTTGGCGACGTCAAATTTAGCGTTGCATACGTAGCGACTGCGGGCATCCACCTCGCGAGCGTTTATGCGCCGAATAGCTATGGCGGCGCTACGGCTACGTTCGCCCCTTTTACGCAATTCGATTCTGCAGGAACCGCGATCGGAGGATTTGGTCCTGAGTGGATCGTGACCAGCCGATCGCACTCCACGTATCACGCCCTGCAGACGAGCCTTGCCAAGAACTCCGCGCGGGCCGGACTCGGATTGCAAGTCAGCTACACATATTCCAAGTCGCTCGACGATACGAGTTCGGTCTTGGCCGGATTGCAGAGCCCCACAGGAGTTGTTCTGCAGACGTTGCCTCAGAATCCGTGGAATCCCGACGTGGACAAGGGTCCCTCCACTTTTGATGTAACGCACGTTTTCACGGCGAGTGTCATTCAAGTGCTGCCTCTGGATCGGATCAGCTTCTTGCGTCCGTTGGGGCGACCCCTCACTCGCGGATGGCAGGTGCTGAATATCACGACTCTGATGAGCGGGCCTCCCTTTTCTGTCTACTCTGGGATTCAGCAGACGGGTGTAGGGTCAGCGGGTGCGGATCGTCCTGACATGGTCGAGCAACCTCACTTCTCGACCAATCGCAGTGTGCGTGAGGATTATTTCGGGCGTGGTCCCGATAACGGCACTTTCTTCTCTATCCCAATCAACACTCCCGACGGAACGGGCCCGAATCACGGGCGCTTCGGCACGTTGGGCCGCAATACATTCCGTGGGCCTGGCTTTCATAACTTTGACTTCGCGCTGATCAAAGACACGCCATTCGGTCACCGAGGCGGATCAGAATTGGCCACATTGGAATTCCGCGCGGAATTTTTCAACCTCTTCAACATCGTTAACTTCGGTCTTCCGAACAATATTTTGCGGGGGAGCGGCTTCGGGGTCATCAGCAAGACGGCTGGAACATCGCGGCAGATTCAGTTTTCTCTAAAGCTGATTTACTGAAGAGCAAGGTGCGACTGTTGTTTAGATCGCAACCGTTCGCGTTCGCGCAGGCGCGTTCTGCCAGGGATCACCAACTGTGCATCGTTCCGTCAGTTTTCCGGTTAACAGGCAAATAAGCGCGTTGATACGGATAGGCTGCCGCCGCGGCTTCGTCGATATCGACACCCAGCCCCGGCCGATCTCCTGGATACATGAATCCGTCCTGAAAGGAATACGCATGCGGAAAGACTTTGTCCGTTTCTTCCGTATGCCGCATGTATTCCTGAATACCGAAGTTGTGAACGCTGAGATCGAAGTGCAATGCCGCGGCCATGCATACCGGGCTCAAGTCGGTTGCTCCATGCGATCCTGTGCGCACCTGGTAAAGCTCAGCCAGGCTTGCGATCTTGCGAAGAGGTGAAATGCCTCCAGCATGTACGACAGTCGTGCGGATGTAATCGATGAGTTGCTCCTGAATCAGCTGCTGGCAATCGAATATCGTGTTGAAGACTTCTCCGACCGCGAGGGGTGTCGTCGTATGATGACGGATCAGGCGAAAGCTCTCTTGCAGTTCTGCCGGCGTCGGATCTTCGAGCCAAAACAAGTGAAAGGGTTCCAGTTCTTTTCCTAGACGGGCCGCTTCGTTTGGAGTCAGGCGATGATGCGCATCGTGGAGCAGATGTAGTTCCGGAGGAAATTCCCGGCGCAGTCGCGCAAACAGCGTCGGCACAAAATCCAGATATCGTTCTGAGGACCAGACATTCTCTGGCGGTGCATTCTTTTCGGCCGGTTCGTAATACATGGCGCCGCGTCCGACGCCATATGTGCTTGCCAGTCCCGGGACGCCTGATTGCGCGCGGATCGCCTTGTAACCGAGTTTTGTGTACTCCGAAACGGCACGAACGGTATCGTCGATGTCCGTCCCGTTGGCGTGCCCATAAACCAGGACCGCGTCACGCGACGCACCACCCAGCAATTGGTAGAGAGGAACATTGCACGCCTTTGCCTTGATGTCCCAAAGCGCCGTGTCGACGGCAGCGATTGCGCTCATCGTGACGGGACCCCGTCGCCAGTAAGCACCCTTGTAGAGGTACTGCCAGATGTCCTCGATGCACCGCGCGTCGCGGCCAATCAGGAGCGGAAGAACGTGGTCGTTGAGATAGCTCGCAACCGCCAACTCGCGGCCATTCAGCGTAGCGTCTCCCAGCCCATAGAAGCCTTCTTCGGTCGTCAGCTTTAGGGTGACGAAATTCCTGCCCGGACAACAAACAATCACTTTGGCATCGGAGATCTTCATTCGTTCGAACCTCATTGTGAGGGCGTTCGCGTCACAATTTTATCGCTGCGCCATCCCACAAGCCTTCTTTTGCCGGATATTTTGCGTTTGGCTTACCCGAGTGGATCAAGCGCCATCACTGGGAATGCGGATGAATCTCAATGTAATCCAGCGCCGCCGGGTCTTCGCCGCCCGGAGTTCCATCAATCTCAATTTCGTCGCCTGGTTTGAGTGCAATTCCAAAAATTATTCGTCTTGTCGATGAATCGGCGTCGATCTTCTTCGTCGGAAGATCATCATCAGCCAGCCACTCATCTACTTTGCGACCATTGACCGCCACAGAGAATCTTGATGCGCCGTCATTTGGGTCAAAATACTGGACATCGATCTCATAGCGTTCCGGCTGGCCCCTGAATTGGAGGCTGGCTGTGCATGGTTGTGTTCCCGAACAGATCACGGCTTTGCCACGCGATGCCGCTTCGATCGGGGTCACATCCACCGGCACATACCCGCGAAGTTCCATGTCCTCGGCTTCGAACCGATCGGGGTCATGTCCCACACGGCCTTTATCGTCGGCAATTCCACTCAAGCGACTCAGCCAGAGACAGATGGCATCGCGCCAGACGATCGCATGCCCAGCCTGATACTTGAGAAGTACCAGAACGTCGCGATAACGCTGAGCGTCAATTTTTCCCTCGAGCCTTTGCCAATCTGCGACAAAATGCTGCGCGCTCTCGGCACCGTCGTAGTGAGAATCGTACATGAACTGGATCACGGTCTTGCCGCAATGGAGCACGTGGGTGTAGGGGACGTGATGGAAAAAGAGAAGCAGGTTATCGGGACAGTCGGCAAGGCCTTCGTAGAGTTTCTGCACCGGTGGTGAGTACTGCCCGATGTAGCCGGTACCTGTCACGATCGTCCGGTCCATGCCAATTCCTTTTTCGTCCGCACGATGCCATTGGCCCCACCCGTTCCTCTCTGACGATTCCGGACCCGGCCCGTAATGAGGGCCAAGAATATTTGTCAGCGTGCCAACACCAAGCGGGCCGGTGTAACTCTCGTAGGTGTGGAAGGAACTCAGCTGCATTTGCGCAATGGTGCTCACAACTAGAGGATCAATTCCGAATGTGAGCCGCGTCCACTCGTCGATGATGGTCTCTGGACTAAGGTCCGAATTCCACGCCAGCCGTCCGAACGCGTACAGATTCGCGAGAGCCAGTGGATGACGCATCCAATTGGCATCCATCCCGACATTCGCGACACCCGCGAATCCGCCTCTCGGACGGTGAAAAGCCTTTCCCGCGACGATGTCTTTTACGGGTGTGTGCTGATCCGACACGCGGAGGTCAAAATCCAAAATCTCCTTCCACATCGGTGCCAAGAAGCAAAGATGCCGCTGCTGTCCCGTGTACTCCTGGGTGATCTGTAGCTCGATGGCGTCGTTGGTTCGCGTCAGGCCACCAAACAGCGGAGACACCGGTTCACGGACTTGAAAATCAATCGGACCGTATTTGATCTGGACAATTACGTTGTCATCAAACTTACCGTCAAGTGCATGGAAGATGTCGTAAGCTGCTCGCGCACGATCGTTCTTAAGATTCCGCCAATCCAGGTGATGGTCGTAAACGAACGCGCGGTAGAAAATGACGCCCCCATGCGGCGCGAGGGCGCGTGCTATTACGTTCGCGGCATCGGCAGGCGTTCGGCCGTAGCTGGCCGGTCCGGCCCGCCCTTCCGAATCCGCCTTCATCACAAGACCACCAAAGTCCGGAATCGCACGATAAATTTGATCGACTTTGCGCTTCCACCACTCGGCCACCCACGGATCGAGAGGATCAAATGTGTCGAGGCCTCCGATGGCCTTCGGACTGCTCAAATCGACGCTCAAGGCAAGTTGCACGCCCCAAGGGCGAAATGAATCCGCGATGCGTGCCAATTGCGGGATGAAGTCGTCCTTAAGTGCGTTGGGATTCGCGTTTACGTTGTTTACGGCGCAGCCGTTGATCCCGACCGAAGCCAGGAGCCGGGCATATTGGCCGGCACGGGTCAGATCGTCACGAACTTTGCCGTCCGCGAAGAAGATAGATGGCCCAGCGTACCCGCGCTCGATGTGGCCATCGAGGTTGTCCCACTGATTCACCCAGCGCAGAGGCACATAAGGTCGTTGTACTTGGCCAAGTGAACGAATGTCCTCGAGGCGCGCGATCTTGCTCAGCAGATCGAAAACTCCATAAAGAACTCCGCGATCCGATTGCGCTGCGATCACCAGAGATGCACGACCGGAGATTGTTGCGTGAGTGAGCCAGTAACCGTCTTCACCCAACGACGCCGGCTCCTTTAAGAGAACGTTTTGCGCGCGCAGTTGGGGCAGCGTGCCAAGGATGATTGCACCTTCCGAAGTTAGAGATCGGGCCCCGTGAAAGCTTCCTCCAAGCATGTCATGAAGTCCACGGATCAGTTCACTCTGCGCCGAACGGGAGACTGGCGAGTCACCCAAACCGACAACAGTCCTGGGGAGTGTCGAGTATTGTTTTGCTTGTGCGCTGCTCAAAGGCTCGTAGCGAAGCCAAGCCTCAGCCCCGGTCTCAGCCATCATCGGCTTCGCCGCAAAGATCGCAAGAAGAATTGTCGGGATCAAAAAGCGGAGACCAGATATTTGACGTAGAGACGAGGGTCTCGCAGCAAGCGGCAAAAGAGTGTGCTTTAAGATCGAATGTTCCCCCTTGCCGCGAACAAATTTCACACGCTCGTACCGATCTTTCAGACTATTCAGTTATTCGGGCAACTTTTGCTCACCGTGAATCGAAAATCCAGTTTCCGCTTCCGAATCCGACTGCCCTCCGTTAATTCGTAGGCGATAGTCACCGGCTGAAATGAAGCGGTCTCCGCT
>Ga0126371_10001672_pt1 | contig 18837 bp, 13 predicted proteins | sample PanSoiMetaPlot_4_FD_110145 | JGI IMG/M metagenome (GOLD analysis project Ga0126371, IMG submission 110145) | Tropical forest soil microbial communities from Panama - MetaG Plot_4 | ecosystem: Environmental > Terrestrial > Soil > Tropical forest > Bulk soil | place: Panama | collected 2016-02-17 | reverse complement strand
TTGAGTTTGGGAATCCCGAATTCGCCGCCCAGGTCGGCCAACTGATCGATTTCAATCGGGCCAACGATATTCACGAAAGTAAGTTCCCTGGGTTCGGCAGAGATGATGATGATGCCCGCCATCTTTTCGTCTTCAAGATGAAAGAAGACATCGACGTTCTCACCGTCTCGCTCACTGCGAACTCCGACCACGCGCGACCACTCGGGCGAGCGAAACTGCGCGCGCAGCGGCTCCACTTCGGCTGAGCTATAGGCTCCCTCTTCGGTGAACTCGAAGCTTCGAACGTAGATGGCCTTGAGATTAGCGACCAACCTGGCCGCTTTCTGCTCATCGGGATCTTCCTTGGAGAGGAACTGGCTGGCCCATTTCAGCATGGGGCCCTCCATGTTCACCTCTACTGTCTCTTTCGCCTTGGCCGAGAGCCTCTCGACCTCCGGCGGGAGTTTCATGTCCTGGGCTCGCAGGAGCAATGGCCCCGCGAAGAGCAGGACGAACGGCATCAGTTTGCGGGCGGTCGTGGTCATGATCGACTCCTTGCAGGTGTGGTTTTTGGAGGTTGGGGCTGATTGATTCCGTGCACCTTCTCTTTTGCCAACTGCAGCTTGTTTCCGGCGATGCGGAGAGCCAGCATGAGTTGCTGCTTTGCGGCTTCGCCCCGGGCGCGCTCGCGTTGCAGGTTGCGGTAGTGCACGCCACCGAAGACCAAACAAATGGAGACTGCGGCGAATGCGGCCCAGCGCACGAAAGGTTGGGAGAAGAGACTGAACCATTGGCTTCTCCGCGCTTGCGCGGGCGATTCCTGCTTCGCTCGCCGGGCGAGAACGTTGTCCATAAACCCATCAGGCGCTTCCTCGCGGCGAAGTGCGTTGCGCAGGGCTTCTTCCAGCAGGTTGGGGTCTTGATTCGTTGGGGTCATAGCGTGACTTCTCCCATGGTGCGGGTCACCTTATCGCGAAGGACGGCGAGCGAGCGTTGGAGATGGCTTTTCACCGTCGCCACTGGCATCGAAAGCACAGCGGCGATGTCTTCAGGCAACATATCTTCCTGATAACGCAGAATTATTACGAGCCGAGGCTTTTCCGGCAGGGATCCCACGAATTGCCGCAGTCTTTTAGCCAGAAGGGGATCTTCGGTGCGCGCCGGGGCCAAGGGCTCCGGAGCATCTTCCAGGCTGAGTTGCGGCAGCTTCCGGCGGCGCTTGTGGTCGATGCAGCGATGGGCCGTCACTTTGCGGAGCCAGAACTTCACGTGCTCTTCCGATTGAAGCGTAGGCAGCGTCCCGTGGAGTTGCAGGAAGACGTCCTGGGCCAACTCCTCTGCCGCACCACGGTCTGCCAGAAAATGCAGGGCGATGCTGAAGACCATCGACTGGTAGCGACGTACGATCTCCGGAAAATCGGCTCCCGCAGTTTCGGGATCGTCTGCGGGCAAGCGCGCTGGCATGGCGACGGTCACTGTTGCCTCACTTCCTTATACGGAGCGAGAGGGCCCGGAGAATGCAGAAAGTTTGATTTTCGGCAAGAATTCCCTGTACGGCGTTCCTTATGATTGCGGGACCATATCTCGTGGGGTCGACGCCGGGGGTTCCTGCATCCAAGAGAAGATTATGACTGCTGACGCCAACTCCGGCCGTATTCAGGCGATTCACTCCGAAAGCCGTCCTCACGACTCTGCTACGCTCAAACACTGGCTCAGTGAACTGGTTGCACGCAACGGAAGCGACCTGTTACTCGTCCCGAATGCTCCGGCGTCGATTCGATTCGAGGGCGTAGTTTCGCCGATTGCAGAAGCGCCATTGAGCGGCGAGGAAATCGAGACGGCGGTGTTGCCTGTCCTTGCGGCACATGCGCGGGAAGAGTATCAGCAGTACGGGATTGCGGATTCGTCCTATCGCATCGAGGGGCTGGGGCGATTCCGGATCAATTTGCACCGGGAGCGTGGACGCGCGGCGGCGACCGTGCGGGCACTCCCATCGAAGGTGCCCCTTCTGAGCGAACTTCGGTTGCCGCCGGGAGTGAATGCCCTGGCCAACTTGCAGCGTGGGCTAGTGATTATTGGAGGGGCGACAGGCTCTGGGAAGACCACGACTCTGGCGGCGCTCGTGAACGAGATCAATCAACGCGATCCACGGCATATTGTCACGATTGAAGATCCGATCGAGTTTGAGCATACGCACAGCAAGAGCGTAATCGAGCAGGTGGAGATTGGTGTGGATGCACCCGACTTCCCTACTGCGCTGCGCGCGGCCATGCGGCAGGCGCCGGACGTGGTCGTGGTGGGCGAGATGCGAGATTCGGAGACGGCGCGGATTGCCTTGTCGGCGGCCGAAACAGGGCACTTAGTGTTCACGACCCTGCATACGACTGATGCGGCATCGACCGTGTCGCGGGTTGCTGATTCCTTCCCGCAGGAGCGGCAACATACCGTTCGGGCTGAAATGGCCATGGCTCTGGCGGCTATGCTCACGCAGACCTTGATTCCGAAACGCAATGGCGGACGCGTTCCCGCCGCGGAGTTGCTGATGGTGGGATACGGGGCGCGGCAGCATATCCGCAAGAATGCGCTGCAGCATTTGCATCAGGAGATCACGATTACGCGCAAGCAGGGCTCCTTTACGCTAGAGGAGTCGCTGGCACAACTGGTGTTCCAGCAAGAACTGCCACGTGAGGACGCGATGACGCGGGCGCTACATCCTGAGGATCTGGATGCCTTGTTGAAGGCGAAGGGATTTTGACAGTACCGACGAGCCTGTTTACTGATTTCCGCCTTTCCACGATTCGACAAACACAGGGCAGACTCTCTCGCAAATGCGGCCCGGGATCTCGGGCTGCCCATCGTTAAAATCTCACTTCTGGCAAAATTGACCAGAACTGCGGCACCTCAGTCTTCTTTGTTTTCACCCCGACAATCCGGTCCCAATATGGGAAGCTATCCGGACGTACTTACATTACCTCTTTCATGCTTCGTGTAACAGTGACTATCTAACGTAAGTCGCAGTTACTGTATTCGTGTCGATTAAGCTATTTGCATACCTTTGTCATATCTGCACGTTATGCGTCTGTTGTGCGTGGCATCACAACATTAGCAACATAACACGTGTGATCTAAATCACATCTGCATTGGCACTAACAGCTCTAGAAAAACGATTTTTCCTTGACAGTGATAATTCAATCAGCGTAACAACATAAAAGGATTAGTTTGTCGTGATGTTCCCAGCGTCACGCTCGAAGATCTATCGAGCATTCAATAATCCTGGAGGCTGGATATGAACTTACTCTCGTCCTGCGGGGGTCACGGCCATTTTATGAAAAGGTTTGACCTTCGTTTGTTATTTGTCATCTTACTCATGGTTGTAGCATTTGGTTCCATCGCTGCAGGCCAGGAAGCAACGATCGTAGGCACCGTTACCGACCAGACAGGGGCAGCGGTTCCGAATGCTTCCATCACAATCACCAACACCGACACGGGAATTGTCCGCACGATCGTAACCGGAGGTGACGGACAGTATGTGGTTCCCGACCTTCACATTGGGCATTACCTCGTCCGGGCACAGCTAACCGGCTTCAAGGCAGGAGAGCGCAAAGATCTTCTGCTTCAGGTAGGAGACCGAACGAGGGTGGACTTTATTCTCGAGGTCGGCAACACGCAGGAAACCATCACAGTCGAAGCCAATGCCGTTGCGGTACAGACGGACTCCGGCGAAGTCAGCAGCGTGGTGACGTCGAAACAGGTCAGCGACCTACCCACCAATGGGCGAACGCTCTACAACCTGTACGCGTTGACACCTGGGGCGGTAAGTCTGCAGGGAGACAACATCAGCCCGACTGCTGTCAGTGGCGACAACAACGTCAGCGTCAACGGGGGGCGCATCGGACACAACTTGTTGCTGATCGATGGCGGTGAGAACGCGGACCGTGGCGGCAGCCAGGCCAGCGTCGCTCCATCGCTTGAGTCGATTGGCGAATTCCGCATGAACACTTCGAACTACGGTGCGGAATACGGGATGGCGGGCGCCAGCACGATCACCCAGGTGGTGAAATCAGGCACCCGGCAATATCACGCGAGCGCATGGTGGTTCGGCCGCAATGACGCGCTTGACGCCCGCAATTACTTCAATCGGCCTCCGGCCAAAGTGGCGGAGCTTCGCTATAACCTGTTTGGGTTTAACGGAGGTGGTCCGGTTGATTTCTGGAAGAACGAGCACAAGACGTTCTTCTTCTACAACATGGAATGGCGGCGGCTGATTCAGGGACAACTCTTGAACCAGACGGTTCCGCTGGCGAGTTCGTATCCGAATGCTGCAGGCGATGCCGTATTGCCCGATACTTACAACGGCAAGACGCTGGATATTGCGGTTCCAACTGGGATTGCAAACTTCGGCAGCAGATGCTCGGCTGCAGTGCTCGCGACTCTAGTACCCGGGCAGCCATTCCCCAACAACACGATTCCGGCTTGCCTGGTCGATCCTAACGCGGCGTCGCTGCTGACCGCAGGTGGTAACTACGGCGGCATCTTCCCGCAACCGAATAGCGGAGCCAGCTTTGTCGGTGGAAACAACGTACCCACCAACGTACGGGAAGAGATCGTACGCGTGGATCACACGTTCAACACCAAGTTCTCTATATTCGGGCACTGGGTTGCGGACCATATCTCACAAAACTACGGGACGACGATGTGGGGTTCCGACAACCTTCCTTCAATCGGGAATACGTTCGGTAACCCGGCCTATAGCGCCGTGGTTCACGCTGCGCACACGATCAGTCCAACGCTGTTGAATGAGGTTGCGTTCAACTACAACGGGAACCGCATTAACATTTTGCCGTTAGGGCTGGTATCGGCGCCCGGTTTTCAGTTCAACCGGCTCTTTAGCGGACCGAATGCGCAGAACCGAATTCCACAGATCGGTCTGACTGGCATAACGGGAGCGACCTACACGGCCGGGTGGACGCCATGGAACAACGCTGCGAATAGTTATCAGATTCGCGACGATCTTTCCTGGACCAAAGGTGCGCACCAGTTTAAGTTCGGCTTCAGCTGGATGATGTACAAGAAGGTCCAGTCGTACTTCACGACCACCGAAGGACAATTCACATTCGATGGGTCATTTACCAAACCAGCGGGATGCGTGGCCACCGACACGGTCAAATGCGGCTACGATTTCGCTGACTATCTGCTCGGCTATGCTCAGCAGTATGTGGAGAACGCGGTGCAGGAACAGGGCCACTGGAACAATCTCAATTGGGCTGGATACGCGCAGGACACCTGGCGCGCCACCAACCGGTTGACATTGAACTATGGACTGCGTTGGGATGGCATGCCGCATACCTATGAGGCCAATCACCAGTCGGCGAACTTCTATCCCAACCTGTACAATTCGGCACTCGCTCCAACCTGGGATACGGCAGGCAACATCTGCAGTGGCCCGACCGATCCTGGTTGCACGGCGGCCAGCCCGGGCCTGGGGACGAGCCCCAATCCAATCCTGAATGGTATCCCGTTCTACACCAATGGGCTTGGAATTGGCGGCGTGAATGGAATTCCCAAGGGCCTGGTCAACAATACGTGGGCGAACTTTGGTCCGCGTGCTGGGTTTGCTTATGACCTAACCGGAAAGGGCAAGACCATTGTCCGTGGCGGATTCGGCATTATGTTCGACCGCGTGCAGGGCAATGATATGTACAACGGAGCCGGCAACCCCCCGATGAATGCGAGCCCGACTCTCAATAGCGTGTCACTGTCGAACCCGGGGTACAACGTAACCACCGGACAGACGATGACCGCGGCAAACCTGCCGATTCTTCCTCTTGGAATCACGGGAATCCTGTCACAGAACTACAAGCTGCCCACCACGTATCAGTACAGCGCAGGCGTGCAGCAATCACTGGGCAAAAAGACGGTTCTCTCAATGTCGTATGTAGGCACCCAGAGCCGCCACATGAGCTATGCTCAGGAACTCAATCTGCCCCCGTACGAGGACATTCCGACGCTGATCGCGACGAATAACGCTGGCATTAACCAGCTCTACAACTATGCCGGGTATGGCGCGATCCGCATGTACACGAACGGTGGAAACGGTCATTACAACGCGTTGCAGACCGAGTTGCACGGACAGTTAACTCGCGATTTGTATCTGCAGGTTGCCTACACGTACTCCAAGGCCGTTGACCCGAACGCGCAGGGCAATGGAAACGGCGGTGACCTGAATAATGTCACCAATCCGTATTTAGGATGGAAGTACAACGTAGGACCATCCTCATATGATCGAGCCAATGTAGGATTCGTAAACTTCGTCTACGAATTGCCGATTTTCCGGAACACAACGGACAAGCTGCTCAAGACCGCACTGGGCGGATGGCGGCTGTCTGGAATCGTCAACTTCATGTCAGGCGCACCGCTGAATCTCGGTGTGGCCGGCACGAACGTGGCGAGTGTGATCCAAAACTCCGGCAACCGGCCGAACGTCAACGGGGCGATCACGTATCCAAAGACGGCCGCTGCATGGTTCAACCCCGCCGTATTCTCGGTGCCGACGGGAGTTGGCAATGATATTTACGGCAATGTTCCATTTAATGCGGTGCGTGGTCCGGGGCGGCAGAACTGGAACCTGTCGCTGTTCAAGAGCTTCGTGATCAGTGAAGCTCGGGGCAGCCGGTTTGAACTGCGCGCGGACGCATTCAACGCATGGAATCATACGCAATTCCACGGCGACGTAAACACCGGAGGCATCAGCGTGAACGCCGGCGCCGGCAACTTCGGTGCTGTAACGTCAGCGTTTGATCCTCGGGAATTCCAACTGGGAGCCAAGTTGGTGTTCTAAAACTCAGGACGTATTTGCAGCCCGCTCACAGCAGTTGCTGTGAGCGGTTTTTTTGTCGGACTCGGACCTGATTGAGACGGCGCACTCGAGATTTCGGGAATCCCACTTCTCGCAAAAACGGCGAGAAGTGGGGCACCCCTGTTCATCTGTGTCACGTTTCATCTGTGCCACGTTCATCTGTGCCCAGTTCATCTGCAGTGGAGTGGCTAGGGATCCTTCGACTGCAGTCGCTCAGGATGACAGAGCTCTAACCCGTAATCACCAGGCCGTCAGGTTCACCTGGTCTAGCCACACGTTGTAGGCGACGGGCGGTTCGGCCATATCCATCTGGAAGGCTGTGTCGATTTCTTCCAGGGTCCAATCGGGTTGGTCGTTGTAGTAGGTATCAACGTTGTAGACCTGATCATTGACCTGCAGGCTGATGTAGTGGACTTGCTCGTTCACGCGCTCAAAATTCCACACAAGATGAATCCATTGGTTCGAGGGGAATGGGTTGCAGGGGATACCCGTGGTGCGCCACAGTCCGGCTGCGTCGTCCCAGATATCCCACCCAGGTGGAGTTGCGCCGCCTCTGAAGTTGCATTCTGAGCCCCAGACCCAGCGGCGGCCACCAAACGTTTGATTCAAATCAAACTCCAGAGCTTGGGGAGCGTTTCCGTTGTCCACATAAAAGTAGAGATCGTAGGTGAAGTGGCTGACGTTGTCTCCGCCAGCGATGGCGTTGAAGCAGAGTTCGTTGGAATATGCATTGGGCCCGCTCATGCTGAACTTCGCAGATTGGCCATCCATGGCCGGGGAGCTTTGGCCTTGGGTTATGGAGGAAGTCGGCGGATTTGCGTTTCCCGCAGCGCAGAGTTGGCCATCGCGGCCCGAGCCTGCGGGAAAGACGGCCGAGCAGGATTGCCATCCGGGCATGTTTTGAATCCCGCTGATCGTGGTCTTGGCCGCTTGCGACGTGACGTTTACGTTGACGATCGCGTCGGAAATGTAGCCCTGATTGTCTTCGGCCATGACTTCAACTTTGTGCTGGCCGGGAGCAACGAAGATCTGGGTGTCGATCGAATTGGTGAACGTGAAGTAAACGGCCAATTGGTCGACGTACACACGCATGAAGAACAGTGGATTCTTGGGGCTGGCGGTGGCGACGACATGCATCGGTGAGGTCACGTTGCTTTGATCTGTGGGAGAGGAGACCGTGAGCGGAAAATTATTGGAGCCGGTCGGATACGGGGGGTCGCAAGTGGACTGCGGCGGGTCGCAGGCAGGAGGCGCTGGTAATTGACTCGTACTAGGAGACCATGTGATCGGAACCGGTGGCGTGGTGGGGTAATTCGGCTGAGATGGTTGTGACGGGGATGGAGAGGGCGCGGGATTCATGCTCCTGCTGGAACCGCATCCGGCGAGGGCGAGGGCAAACACCAAGGGGACGAGGGTCTTGCAGTGCGCCGACTTGCTCAAGGCGCGGACAACTGCGCACATTCACCAACCTCCAGAGACTCGGAAATCGTCCTACGCGGAATCTGGCCGGAAGCGGCGAACCATTCGTCACACGAGCGCAGGCCACATAACTATGAGGTTTGTAGGGCCCTATCGGAAATCGGGAAGAACCTTATGTAAGCGAAGGAGTTTGCTTAAGGGGTCTGCCAGTCAAGGGCATAGACTTCCTGCGTTCCGATGTCGCGCAGCAGTAAGGGCGAGTCATCGGGAGCCATGCCAAGCCACACCGTATAGAAGCCGCCTTGACGGAAATTTCTAAGATCGGCAACGCGCTCGATTTTGTGGTCGTGGATCCGCACTCGCATCACGGAAGGCTGGTTCTCTTCGTGGAGGAAGTAAACATACTCGGAATTCTTCGACCATTGCGGGAAACCCATGGAGATCCTGGCGAGTTCCTGCCACGCGTGCGTTTGAAAGTCGAACAGCATGAGCACGCGCGAATCAGAATTCATGGCAGCGATGTAGCGTCCATTGGGGGACCAGCGGGCGGAGTATAGGCCGGTAGAGCCCGGCAACGTGGAGACCCGGTTCGTGCTCATCTCTAGGATGCGGATGGTGCTGTTGGGGAGCGCAGGACCGTTGCCGAACAGGATGCTTGTTCCATCGGGAGACCATTCGGCATCGTATTTGGGCGCAGGATCCTCGGGCAAAAGTTCACGAGGCGTTCCGCCATCGGCTGATACGACATAAATCTTCGCGTTCTGACCGGGCAACAGTCCGTAGAATGCGATTTGTTTGGAATCAGGAGACCAACTCGGCAAAAGCGCGACGAGCGGATGATATGTGAGCTGAATGCGCTGGCTGCCATCGGTTTTGGACTTCCACAGAGTCTCGTCGGGAAAGTTGGTGTACGCAACCCACTCACCGTCCCTGGAGAACTTCACGTTATCGGCGGAGATGCCGGAGAGAAACGCAGCGAACAGTCCGGACTTGGTGTCGTAGCGAGACAGTTCGCCGCGCTGGAGTGCCCCGACTACGAACAGTTTCTTGCCATCTTTGCTTGGCAACGGACTGGAGAAAGTCATCGGACCTGTAGTCAGTTGAACCGGCCGGGGATCAGCTTTTCCGAACCAGCCATGTTTTTCCTGCTGGCCCCAGATGTTGCCTTGGGATTGGAAAACAAAATATCTGCCGTCCGGAGTGAATTGGCCGCAGCATTCTGTAGGAGGAGTGTGCCAACCTGCGAACAGAGGGTGCAGATTCGTTCCATCAGGGGCCACTTCCCAGATCGCACCCTGACCGTTCGTTCCTCCACCGAGTCGGAATCGGATGATCGAACCGTTTGGTGACCAGGCAATTTCAGCGGGGCTGTCAGGCAAGGAAATGAGCTTATGAGAATCGCTGCCGTCACTGTTGGCGACCTTAATCTCATTGCCGTCGGTATAGACGATCTTCTTTCCGTCTGGCGAAAAAGCGGCACCCTGGGCGGCGTTGTCTCCCAATTTTCGAGGGGATCCTCCCAGGATGGGCACGGACCAGAGCGGACCGTGGAAAGCGGTTTGGCCGACCTCGTCTGAGAGCAAAAGAGTGGCGCCATCTGGCGAGACAGCGAGCGGGACCATGGTCGGCGTCGGAAGGGAAACAGGAGCGACTTCTCCGCCGGTCGTCGAGATTTGTCCAACGATACCGCCCGCGGGAGTAAATTCGACGAGATAGAGCCGCGCCCCATCTGTTCCAAACAGGCCCTTGAGAAAGCCGTCATGCGTGACCGCGACGTAGCCGCTGACGCTCGGCGCCGGCAGCGGCCCCGATTCTACATAAGTGAGAATCATGCCGGCGGCCACGAGGACGCCGGCAGCAAGCGCCCAGATCTTCCAGCGCGAGCGCCTCGCCATGATCACAGCCTCGGAGCTTGAGCCGCGATCGGGAGCGTAGGATTCGGGACGAGAGGACGAGATTACGCCGGAGCGTCCTGAATCTGTGTCGCGTTTCAGCCTTTGCAGGTCGGCTCGCATCTCGGCTGCACCCTGATAGCGCAGGTCGCGATCTTTCTCCAGGGCTTTGCCGATGATGTCTTCGAGTCTGGGTGGGAGTGTCGGGTTGAAACGAATTGCAGGAGGCGGTGCGGAGTCAAGAATCTCCTTGAAGATGACGCCGGAACTTTCTCCCTGGAATGGCAACGTACCTGTTGCCATTTCGTAGAGGACAGCTCCGAAAGAAAAGAGATCGGTGCGACCGTCGAGCTTTTTGGCGCGGACCTGTTCGGGAGACATGTAGGCGACGGTTCCCAGTGTAGCGCCCGGGCTGGTGAGTTGCTGCTCGTTGACGGTGCGTGTTTGCGTGTTCGCAGAAGAAGAATTGTCTCGCGCGGATACTTTCGCCAGGCCGAAGTCGAGGATTTTGGCGTGGCCGCGGTCGGTCACAAAGATGTTGGCGGGCTTGATATCACGGTGAACGATTCCCTTGGCATGGGCGGCGTCGAGCGCGTCTGCGACTTCGATTGCCAGCGGCAGAATAACCTCCAGGTCGAGCGGCCGGCCAGCGATGCGATGCTTCAGCGTCATCCCTTCGAGGTATTCCATGGCGATGAACGTCAGGCCGTTTTCTTCGCCGATGTCGTGGATGGTGCAGATGTTGGGATGGTTGAGGGCGGAGGCCGCCTGCGCCTCGCGCTGGAAACGGCTGAGTACCTGTGGGTCGCGGGCAACTTCATCGGGAAGGAATTTCAAGGCAACAAAACGACGGAGGCGTGTATCTTCGGCCTTGTAGACGATGCCCATTCCGCCGCCACCGAGTTTCTCCACAATGCGGTAGTGTGAGATGGTTTGTCCGATCATCTTGGCGGCGGGTCCAGATTCGGAGGTTTGGGGGCGTCGGCCCATCTTACGGACCACCGGAGTCGCAGTCAATGCACCGATCGAGGTGTCTGAATTCGGACATTGTGGTCCGCGAGCGGACGCGTTCGCTTCGCTTCGGTGAGTTCTCAGTACTGCAGGGGCAGGACTTTTCTCCTGCTTAGATTCGGTCGTTGGAATGCTGACAGGGGTTGCTGTGTCGGGAGAGGTGTCTCCATATGAAGAAGACAGAGCGAGTGCGGCAAGCTGTGGCGGGTGCGGTTTCAGAGAGCGAAATCCAAGCGCAGGCAGAAAAGGGCTGGAAGCTTGTAGCAGTTGAATGGGAGCGGGAGGTCGAGGCCGCGGAAGATAAGCTGTCGGTTGAGGTGCCCTTTGGGCTGCGAGTGTCGCCGGACACGCAAAGGCTGGAAGAGGATCCGGACGAGCGGGAGACTCTGGTCCAGATGATGGAACTGATCGTTCAGGAAGGATCGTATTCGAAGATTGCGCAGGAACTCAACCGCCGGGGATTGCGGACGCGCGAGGGGGAGAAATGGACTCCGATCTCGGTATTCGAGATGCTGCCCCGGTTGATCGAGGTAGGGCCACACTTGTTCCGGAGTGCGGAATGGGATAGGCGCAGGCAGCCGGTTGCACGTTGAAGGCGGGCAGGGGCTATTATTTGTGGACAAGATTCTTCACGAAGAAGGTCCCAAGCGACGCCTGTGACGAAAACCGACATCGACTTGCTGTACGAATATGACCGCTGGGCGAACAACCGGGTATTACGGGCCTGCTCGGGGCTGAGCAGCGAACAGTTTACACGCGATCTTGGCGGCAGTTTCTCGTCTGTTCGGGATACCCTTGCGCACATCTTCGCCGGGGAGTGGGGATGGCTTCAGTATTGGAAGGAACCGTCTCCTGACTCCTCCTTCGTAGCGAACATGATGGCGCGACGGAAGGTTCTGTTCGATCCCAACGGATTTCCCGACCTTGCGTCGGTCCAACGAAAGTGGGCGGAGGTGGAAACGGAGCAGATTGAGTTCGTCCAGCTCCTGACGGATGAGCATCTCGAACGAATGCTTCCGGTCCGCACAACGCAGGTGAAATTGATTCACCTGATGCAACATGTGGCAAATCATTCCACCTACCACCGGGGACAGATCTCATTGATGATGCGTCAGCTTGACGCCGTGCCAGAGGCCACCGATTTCCATGTTTTCGTGATGGAAGGCCGCCAAGCTGGAATCCCTGCTCGCTAAACGTCTCGACGTCTGTGTCACTTCCATTGCTTATGCCCAATACGTGCGATCCAGACTCCGGTATTGGATTGCCTCGGCGATGTGCTTGGGCTCCAGGTTAGCGGCGTCCTCCAGGTCGGCTACGGTGCGGGCGACTTTCAGGATACGGTCGTGGGCGCGGGCGCTTAGGCCCTGCTGGGTCATGGCGCGCTCGAGCAGGCGTTCGCAGTCGGCGGAGAGTTCGCAGAACGTGCGGATGTGGCGGGAACTCATCTGGGCGTTGCAGTAGAGTTTCTGGTGCGAGGAGGCGAAGCGGTCCAGTTGTTTCTGGCGGGCACGGATAACGCGCGCCCGGATCGTGGCCGAGCCTTCCGGCTCTGCGCCGGAACGCATCTCTTTATAGTTCACGGCGGGGACGTCGATGTGGATATCGATGCGGTCCATCAGCGGGCCGGAGATCTTCGAGATGTAGCGCTGGATCATCGGCGGCGTGCACTGGCAATCGCGGGTGCGGTCGTTGTGGAAGCCGCAGGGGCAAGGATTCATCGCAGCGGCCAGCATGAAGCGTGCGGGGAACGTGAGTGACATCGAGGCCCGGGCGATGCTCACGGTTCCGTCTTCCAGCGGCTGACGTAATACCTCCAGAACGTTTCGAGGGAACTCGGGAAGCTCATCGAGGAAAAGCAGTCCGTTATGTGCGAGTGAGACTTCGCCGGGCCGCGGAATCACTCCGCCGCCGATCAGGCCGGCGTCCGAGATCGTGTGATGGGGGCTCGGTAGGGGCGTGTTCCCACCAGGCCTGTGCTCGAGTCCAACACCCCGGCCACGCTGTGAATCTTCGTCGTCTCTAAGGCCTCTTCAAATGTGAACGGTGGGAGGATCGTGGGCATGCGCTTGGCGAGCATCGTTTTGCCAGATCCAGGTGGGCCGATCATCAGGATGTTATGGCCTCCGGCACAGGCAATCTCGATGGCGCGCTTGGCGGTCTGCTGTCCGCGGACGTCTTTAAAGTCGACGAAGAATTGCTGCGACTCGCGCAGGAGAGAATCGCTATCGGCTTTGATCGGAGCGATCCCGTTTCCGGAGTTCACGAAATGAATCACATCGAGGAGTGAACGGACTGGGTAGACATCTACGCCGCCTACCATTGATGCCTCTTTGGCGTTGGCTTCGGGAACCACCAGGCGTGAGATTTTGCGACCGCGCGCTTCGATGACGATGGGCAGCGCGCCGCGTACGCCTCGAACGCCGCCATCCAGCGAGAGTTCCCCAACGAAGAGACAATCTGGAATCTCTTTTCTGGTCAGGCCGCCATAGGCACCGACAATTCCCAAGGCCATGGGGAGGTCGAATCCGGAACCTTCTTTCTTGATATCCGCAGGGACCAGATTAATCGTGATCTGCGTGGGCGGGATGTCGTAACCGCAGTTCTTCAGGGCGGCGCGCACGCGATCGCGGCTCTCGCGCACCGCGGCGTCAGGCAGACCGACGGTGTGGAAGTGATCCTGGTCGCACTTGATGCCGGAGCAATCGACCTCAACCTGGATGATGTTGGCATCGATCCCGTAGACCGCAGCGCTTAGTGTCTTATAGAGCATGGATCCGTGATGAGAACATCAGCGCCCAAGTCTCGTGCATATCCGCGCGAGAAATGGGGGACGCCCGATATTCCGGGTATATGAGGGGCCAGATAGCCGCTCTGATACCACGAACCCCACGATAAGGATTGCTGGCAAGCGCTGGCTGTGACGGATGTCACTAAAGGCTGTGGAAAGTCCCAAATCGGGAATCGTGGAGAGGTGTCGATGGCCGATCCGGGCCAAGGGTCCCTGTTCCTCCGGAACCAATGAAGTCAAACAATCGGGTTGTTGGTGCCGATTGCGGTGCATTAGGATGGGGCATTCGGAAAGAACCCTCTATTCCTTATGAGTACGGACCCGGGTCTGCCTCGCCGCGCCAACCATCCCGCCGGAAACTTTGATCGTGAGGAATCTCAGCTTTGGCGCTGGATCCTGGGGTTCATGCTCCTTCTGGCGGTCGCGCTAACCGTCCTTCTTTGGGAGAGGCTCGAAACAATTCCCTTCCAGCTTCGGGCCATTCCGATCGGAGTACTGGTGCTCTCGATTCTTTTCGCAGTGTACGCGTATGGACGGCGACGGGAGGTGAGCGAGCTCAAGGGATTGCTCCGCGGCCTGCAAGACCACGTCGGCGCAGCACCCTCGGAAGAGCAGCTGGATCAGCTGAGCCAGGTAATCATGCGCTCGCAGCGCAATTTCAAGGAACTCATCGACTCGCTCGACGATCCAGCGTGTGCGGTTTCGCTGGATGGGACGGTCCGGACAGTAAACCGGCGCGTAGCGGAATTAGCCGGCCTGACGTACTCGCAGCTGGTCGGCAGCAAGATCTACGACCTGGTGGAAGAGCCAGCTCGCGAGGAGGTCGAGCGCGGTCTGGGTCGATTCCTGGACAAGAAACGCTGGACGGGAACGGTGCGGGTCCGGCTGAAGAACAACACCAGACCGTTGTACTTCGATTGTGTGGTCAATGGAATTCTCAAGGGTGACGAGGTGGTGGGGGCGAGCATCCTTGGACGCGACATCACCGAACAACGCGAGAAGGAGCTGCGCTTCACAGAGCTCTTCGAAACGTTGCAAGAGGGAGTGTATTTCAGTACCCCGGAAGGAAAGTTGCTGGATGCGAATCCTGCGCTGGTCGGCATGCTGGGATACCTCGAGAAGAAGGATTTGCTGTCAATTGGGCCGGACGCATTGAACCTGGATGGGGGCCCGCCGGTTTTGGGCCGTGCGGTGGATGATCGCGGGGGCGTGCGCACGCGAGAGATCAAGCTTCGCCGCAAGGATGGAACGGCAGCCATTTTTCTCGATTCGTCGCGGGCGGTGTGGGACGCCTCAGGGAACATCATCCGGTACCAGGGAACTCTTGTCGAAATTACCGAAAAACGCAAGATGGAACGGGAGCTCCAGCAACAGGAGGAGTTCCGGAGCCGGCTGCTGGAAGGCTTTCCTGATCTGATTCTGGTGGTCGATCTCGAGGAACGATATACGTTCGTAAGTTCACGGGCTCAGGCTCTGCTTGGCTATCGGCCGGAGGAGATGCTGGGGAAGAAAATCTCAGAAATGGAGAATCATTCGCCGGATCTGGTTTCGCTCTACCAGACGTTGGTGTCGGGCGATCAGGCATTCGGAGCGGCCGAGTTTGGCACGCGCCATCGCGATGGGAACGGGCGGACAATGCGCGCCGCCGGCAGCCAACTCGTGGATGGGGAGGGAAAGATCAACGGCGCTATTTTCTCGCTACGCGATATCACGATTGAACGCAAACTTGAGCAGCAGATTGTTGAAAGCGAGCGCCTGGCGGCGATGGGGGCGATGATCGGCGGGGTGGCTCATGAGCTGAATAATCCGTTGACGAGCATTCTTGGCGTAAGTGAATTGCTGCAGGACACCGAGACGAATGAAACTGCGCGCAAGCAGCTGGGGATGCTGCAGCAGCAGGCGAGGCGTGCGGCTGAGATTGTGCAGAATTTGACCTATTTCTCCCGGCCGCCGGCGCCGGGCAAGAGCCGCATCAATCTGGCGGACGTGGTGGAGCGCACGCTGAACCTGCACGCCTACTCGCTGCGGAAGAACAACATCACGGTCGACCTTCTGAAGGAGGCTGGAATTCCGTACGCGCTGGGCGATCCACATCAGCTCATGCAGGTGTTCTTGAACCTGATCGTGAATGCCGAGCAGGCGATTCGCGAACTCCGCGATCGTGGGACCCTTCGCATTCGCCTCGGAAAAGGTGATAAGACGGTGTGGGTCAGCTTCCACGACGATGGACCGGGCATCTCGAAAGAGAATCTGGCAAGTATTTTCGATCCGTTCTATACGACGAAGCGGCCGGGGCGCGGGACAGGGCTCGGGTTAAGCATCTGCAAGTCCGTGATGAAGGAACACAACGGCGCCGTGGAAGCGGCCAATGCTGCGGACGGTGGGGCCGTGTTTACGGTAACGTTGCCTGTGGCGGGAGTGGGTTGAGCGTGACGCGCTCTACGGAAGTCTCACAGCAGTGAAGGTCATTGTCTGGCCTCGCTTCAGACTTGAAAAGTTTACCGTCATCGAGTTGCCGTCTTTCGAGATAGTCCAGCGCGAGACGCCGGAGATTTTTCCATCAGTTTTGTCAGTCTGCTCCAATGTATATTCATCGATCAGTCTGAGCGAAATAGTCGAATGCGCATCTCCGGAACGGGGATGATCCTTCCCATCGAGGCTAGCCTCGTAGCTGCTGCTGCCATCTGAGATCTTCATGCCATTTGCTGTGCTCTGGAAAATCTGGAGCGTACCGGCGCGCGTGTCATTCTTCACCGTATCCATTTGCCACTGTCCCGAAAGGGCGTGAACCCTGGGAAGTGCGTCTCCCACCCTCGTGAAACTGGCTCGACCTGTAACAGTTTCCGTCTCCATTGTATTGGTGAATTCTTCGGTCATGTGCCGTCCGTCAGGTGAAACCGTCTCGATACATACAAAGGACGGTTTCCCTCCCTTCTTCATGGTGAATTGGACGGCATGGTCGTTCCGAATCTGGACAGCGAGCGTGTCGTAAGGGTATCCGCTGACAGCGTGGTCAGCACCATCAGTGCTCACGTCCACTTTCGGGTCGCAGCTCTTGCAATGGTAGATCCCATCTACAAACAGGTAGTCTTCGGGAGGCCCGGAAAAGTGCAGGGTATCCATTTGCATCTGCCAGGTTCCGTTGAAGCGAGTCTGTCCAGATAAAGCAGAACTAGCGAGGAGGAGCAGAAAGGCGAGACGAGTCTGCTTGGCATCGCTCTTATTCGGTAGCTCGATTTTAGCGCAGACATGGACGACCGAGCCGGCTATCCCTACCCAATTCTCTAGCGTTCAACCGCCATGGCCACGGCATTACCTCCGCCGAGACATAGGGCGGCAATGCCGCGTCGTACATCGCGGCGGATCATTTCGTAGATGAGGGTGACTAACACGCGTGCGCCGCTGGCTCCGATTGGATGGCCGATCGCGACCGCTCCGCCGTTGACGTTGACCTTCTCGGGATTTAGCTTCAACTCGCGCATTACGCCCAGCGCTTGTACCGAAAAAGCTTCGTTCAGTTCGTAGAGATCGACGTCTTCGTTCTTCCATCCAGTCTTCCGCCAGATCTGCTGTACGGCGCCGACTGGAGCCATCATGACCCATTTGGGTTCGACGCCGCTGGTGGCCTGAGCCACGATGCGAACCATCGGCTTGGCTCCGAGTTCCTGCGCACGCTTTGCGCTCGTGACTACTACAGCCGCCGCTCCGTCGTTCACTCCCGGGGCATTTCCCGCGGTAACGGTTCCATCTTTCTTGAATGCAGGCTTCAGCGATCGTAGGACTTCGATAGTTGTGTCTTCGCGCGGGCTCTCGTCTTTGTCGAAGATCGTCGGTGGCGCGCCTCTTTTCTTTGCAGGAATTTCTACTGGGACAACCTGCGACTTGAAGCGGCACTCTTTGATGGCGGCTAACGCCTTGCGATGAGAGTTCAGAGCAAACTCATCCTGCTCTTCGCGGGTGATGCCGTACTTTTCGGCGACGTTCTCGCCGGTAATGCCCATGTGGTAGTCGTTGTAAATGTCCCAGAGCCCATCGTGAACCATGGAGTCGATTACCTGGGCGTTCCCGAGACGGTATCCCTTGCGCGCTTGCGGAAGGAGATAAGGGGCGTTGGTCATAGACTCCATTCCACCCGCGACGACGATGGAACTGTTTTCCGTCTGCACCGCTTGTGCGGCGAGAGCGACTGCTTTGAGTCCTGAGCCGCATACCTTGTTGATTGTCATGGCACCTGTCGCCGGCGTGAGGCCGCCGAAGATTGCGGCCTGACGTGAAGGATTTTGTCCGAGTCCGGCAGAGACGACGTTGCCCATGATGCACTCGTCGACTTGCGCAGGAGCAAGGTTGGCGCGCTTCACCGCTTCGCGCACCACGATGGCACCGATTTGCGGCGCGCTGAAATCGGAGAGGCTTCCCTGGAATTTTCCAACGGGGGTGCGGCACGCGGAGATGATCACGGCATCGTCAAAAGAGGGCATAAAACGGGCTCCTCACGCAGATTTCGCTTCCATATTATAGATGAGCAGGAAGCGCCCGCGGGTTCACGCGAGCAACGAGGTCGGAGTGCGATCTTTCACTCTTGAAAACTCGACGCGGGTATTGAATCCGGACTCGAAGGTGGTAATGAGCGCGGCGATAGGTTGAAATTCTGAGTCGCACAATTGCTTCGAACAAAAAAATGGTTGACATTCGTCAAAGAAATTCTTTCGACGATGACTTTGGTGCCACTGCTTGAGCGGAGTGATCGTCATTTTTTTCTTGACTTCATTTTTCATTAACTCTATACATCAACTAGTTGCAGTAGAAGACCACTGCACGTTTCCATGAAGAATGGAAGGGAGAATAGGAACAATGGCAACCAAGAAGAAGGCTAAAAAGAAAAAGAAACACTA
>Ga0126371_10001671_pt1 | contig 18837 bp, 17 predicted proteins | sample PanSoiMetaPlot_4_FD_110145 | JGI IMG/M metagenome (GOLD analysis project Ga0126371, IMG submission 110145) | Tropical forest soil microbial communities from Panama - MetaG Plot_4 | ecosystem: Environmental > Terrestrial > Soil > Tropical forest > Bulk soil | place: Panama | collected 2016-02-17 | reverse complement strand
GCTGTGGTGGCGGGCGCTAAACGAATCCAGGTTTCTGACCGGATCGAGAAGTCAATTCTTGAGAAAGCAGGATTCTTTGAATCGTTCTCTGCAGAAAAACTCGTCGACGGGAACGATTCCGGTCCGCGTACGCCTGCTGTCTGTTACCAGTGCTACCCGCATTTAGCTAGGCGCGAACTCGATGAACTCGGCCTGTGGACCTGCGTGGCCGAATGCGGGCGCAACGAGGAACAACTGGGGATTGGGAGATTTCGAATCTTCCACATGCGCGAAATTGTTCTTGTCGGGTCTGGCCAGCGGGTTCACGACGAACGCGAGGTGTGGATGTCAAAGATTTCCCGATTCGCGCAATCGCTTGGGCTCGACGCCGCGCTCCAACCCGCCACGGACTGCTTTTTTGCGGCGGCAGAAACACGGGGTCGCAGGCTACTTCAGCAGGTGAAGGGACTCAAGTTTGAGCTACGGATATCGGGCGACGGCCCGTGCGCTGGGTTGGCAATCGCGTCTTTCAATTTGCACGAGACTTTCTTTGCCCGCAGGTTCGGCCTGAAGTTGCACTCTGGATCCGAAGCCTATTCTGGATGCATCGCTTTCGGGCTCGAACGGTGGGCGCTCGCACTGATTCAGAAGCTAGGCCTCGACCGAGCATTCGCGCTCGCGGGAGTGAGGCCCACATGATCTACGACGAGTATTTGACTACCGCGGAGATGCAGCGCTGGATCCTCGAAGTGGACGTTGCCTGGAACCAGATCGATCGCTCACTCGCCCTCGCGCAGCGCGACCTGCTGGACCAGATGCATGACTCAGCGCTAATTGAATCCTACTTCCCTGTTTACACAGGACGGCTGCTGCGCGCGATGTGGGATCAGATTGACGTCACTTCGGTCTTCTCTGTTCAGCTCTACGAGTCGTACAAGCACTTCTATGTCCTGAACCGTTATCTGAGCATCGTCGATTACCGCCCGGTGACTGACGAAGAGTTGATCGCCGCCCGTGAAAAGAATCTCGACCACAGCGTCACCGATCCAATTGCCGAGCTCGCGAGGTATATGATCAGCGAGCATTTCGCGGCCTATTTTTTCCTGCGCGTATCACGGCAGGCGAAAGAGCCGGTGCTGGCAAAGATCAACGGTTTCATCGCGAAAGACGAGTTCCGGCACACGCAGTTTGCATTTGACCTGCTGGAACCGCGGGTTCGTGGGAATGCAAAGGCAAGAGAAAAGTGCCTGGAAGCAGGATTGAATTTCCGGCATGTAGGCAGCGATGTCGTAGCGGTACCGATCGCCGAGAAGAATGATCTGCAGGCGATCCTGACGCTGGATCAGAAGTTTCACCGCTTGTGTGGAGTTGGGCTTTCTGAATTTGCGAAGGCAGGAATGCATGCCGCTCAGTAAGCGCGAAATGTATCTGCTCAATCTCTACCGGAACAGCGAACTCCATGGGGCGCTGTTGATGGGTCGGATCGCGCGGAGCGTTTCGACTGCCGAGGTTCTCGTCGGCGCGACGCGGCACTGCGCGACGGAGGCCCAGCATGCTGCGCTATTGACGGAGTTGATTGCAGCACTCGGAGGTACGCTCGATCCGACGGCCGATACGATTCAGAAGCGTTATTCCGAGGACGGCGGCATCCCCAAAGATGTGGCAGATCTTCTGATATTGTCGGAGGTCCTCGAGGCGCGGGTACTGACCAGCTACCGCGAACATCTCGAGCAGACTGATGTTCATCCGAAGATCCGTCAGACTCTGGATCACATCATCCGCGATGAAGAAGCGCACAGTGGCAACGACGGGTGGGCGGAACGCTGGCTCGCCACGCTGCCTACCGATCGACTCGACACAATCCGCCAGAAGTGGGCGGAGATCGATCGTCGGGTTGCCGACGAATTGAAATGGGAAATTGCGAGTAATTTTCCGGAGGAGAGCGCGACTTAAATGGATATCGAAGGCAAAGTCAAAGAGATGATTGGCCGCGCATCTGGGTTGCCGGCTGACCAGATCGCGCCCGAGGCCAGGCTTGCCGACCTGGATATGGAATCGCTCGAAAAACTCGAATGCGTACTTTCGCTCGAAGACGCCCTTCACGTGGAGATCAAAGAAGACGATCTCTGGCGGTTGAAGACCGTGCAAGATGTGATTGACGCCGTCCGCCGCGTGGCGCCCGCCTCGGCCTAGATGAACGATCCGTTCACGCAGCAACACGAACAGTTTCGAAGCAAGATTCGCGACTTCGTCCAGAAAGAATTGCGTCCTCACGCTTCGGCTTGGGAAAACGCGGGCGAGTTTCCGCGCGGCATTTTGCAAGACTGTGCGCGCCAGGGATTCGTCCAAAGCGATCCGCGGTTGAATGCAGTCCTGGCCGAGGAAATCCCGCGTTGTGAGTCGCTCGGATTTGCCCTCAGCTTTTTCGTGCAAGTCAACCTTATTATTCCGCTGCTCGAGGAATTCGGCAGCGACGCGCTGAAAGCCGCCCACCTTTCTTCTTTGCGTACTGGTGATGCCATCGGCGCGATGGCGGTGACTGAACCGGGCGCTGGTTCGGATTTCACTGCCTTGACTTCTATTGCGGACGTTTCGGCCAGCGATCTGATTCTGAACGGTGAGAAAACTTACATCACAAACGCAGCCCTCGCCGACATTCTTCTAGTCGCAGTCCGCATTCCGAAGCTCGCAGACGACCTCACCATGGTTCTGGTTCCCGCGAAACAACCGGGCGTTTCGATCGAGCGGCTCGAGACGCTTGGGTTATGTGCGTCTGGGAGCGGAAGAATTCAACTCAACGGTTGCCGGGTACCACGCACGAATATCGTCGGCGCGGCGGGGGAGGGATTCGTCCAGGTACAACGCGGCCTAAACCGCGAGCGATTGTTCGGCGGAATCGCCTGCATCGCGTGGGCACAATACGCACTGGACAAAGCGGCCGATTACGCACGCGAGCGCACCGCCTTCGGCAGTACGCTGAACCGGTTTCAAGCGTTGCGTCACGAATTCGCGGAAGTGGCCACGCAACTTGAGGCCGCGCGATCGCTAAACTATCGGACTTTCTCGCGCTGGGTCGCGGGCGAAGCAGTCACTCGCGAAATCTGCATGATCAAGCTGTTTAGCTACCAGGCCGCGCAGCAGGCGATCACCTTCTGTTTGCAGGTTCACGGCGGCAGAGGATACATGGCCGACCATTGGACCAGCCGCTTCTATCGCGATGCCCGCGCCCTTACGATCGCTGCGGGAACGCCAGAGATCATGAAAGACATGATCGCGGCCTACGAGACAATTTAGGAACATGCCCGAGTTCTACAACCGCACGCGCCGTTCGTCTTCGATTGGCAAGAAACTGCTGCGGGGTGGCCGGGTGCTCGAGCTTCCCATCTACTGGCTGTTGCGCACATCTGATCTCGCGCGCGAGGGTTTCGAGAATTCCGGCAGCTATCGATTCGCTGACCATATTTACCGAAATCACGCATCAGGACGGTACGGCATCGGATCGTTGCTCGACGCCCAACTGTTGCGCATGCGCGCCGTGCAGGCTTTTCGCGCACGATTCTTCAAAGCTCGCGATGAATTGCTTGTGTTTCTCAAGCAGCGAGGTCAGGACGCAGGGCAAGTTGATGTCCTCAGCGTCCCGTGCGGAATCCCACGAGAACTTGTGGAAGCCGCGAACAAATATCGCGCAGAAGGTGGCACACTAAGCAACGTTCGCTTCCACGTGGTCGATCTTGATCGCGAGGCTCTACAAAATGCGGTTGCCTTTGCGGCGAACTCAGGAATTACGCTTCTTCCGCATCAGGGAGACGCACTTGAAAGTGCGACCTATCAGGGCACATTCGACTTCGTCACCTCAACCGGATTCGGTGAATTTCTGGACGACCCGAAACTGACGCAGTTCTTTTCCATTGTTGCTCAGGTGTTGCGCCCCGGCGCCGTCTTCGTAACGAGCAGTATGCGGCGCACGCCTGTAACCGGATACCTGTTGGACCTTGCGGAACTGCATGTGCATTACCGCACTGGCGACGAGATCGCAACGATCGCGCGTTCCGCCGGGTTTGCAGATGTCTCAACATCGAACGACGCCTCGGGCATCCAGGCTTTTCTGAAGGCCATCAAGTGATCACGCTGCGGATATTCCATCCCGGCCGGCATGTTTGGCGCATTTCTCGGAAAGAAGACGCGAACTCGTTAAGCGAAAGTTGGCTCGCCTTGTGCCGCGTCGCCCCAGACTGGAATTTAATTTTTCACCGGGCTCTCGATTTGATATGGTTACCCAGCGTATCGTATCCGGGCAGAATCGACCTTGAAGGTCAACACGGATCCATCACATGGCAGGAACGAAAATTTTCTACGAGACTTAACGTCTGTATTCAAGGATTCTCATCCCAGAAACGCGCATTGGTTGCGACCACACTCTTGAAAGCAGCACGATTCAACGAAATTGAGGAGGAGTGAATGTCAACCGCAAAAGCAAGTGATTCCGCTATCATCGCAGCCCCACCGAACAAGGTTTACGATTTCCTTTCCGAGGCGAGCCGCGCGACGAGTTTTGTCCCGGGCCTCTCGAAGATAAACAACGTAAAGCCCGCAAGCGCCCAGCCTGGCCAGACATGGAATTATGAATTTGACTGGTTTGGCGTCCTCGTAAAGGGCGAGTCAAAGTGCACGCGTAGCGAGCGGCCCAGCATTCATGAGTTCCAGACGGTCACCGGAAACACCAGCACATGGACCTACGAGATCAAGCCGGAGGGATCAAACAGTAAAGTCACGCTCTCAGTGCAATACAACGTCCCCGATAGCGCCGTCGGACGCTTCGCATCACGCGCCCTCTTCGAGAAGATGAACCAGGACCGCGCGCATGAGATCGTGACGAACATCAAGACAATGCTGGAATCCTAAACACAAAATTGAAGCTTGGCAGAAGGTCGGTGCGTGCTTCCTCTGAAGCGCGCATTCTTATTTTTGGGCGTGAGTCAGTGTGCCTGCTTTTTTCTTTAGCTCGTAAATCTTCGCTTTGACGTGGAACAACTGAATTCCCTGCAATCCGCAATAAATCAGCCCCGGCACGCCCTCGAGAAATCCAAGACGCAAGAGGTACTTGTAAAGAAAGAAGAAAAGCGGGGATCCGGGAACGAGAAGAAACCGCTGCTTTAGCCATCGCCGCCGTTGCGCTTGCGAGCCGAACAAAGCAGGCGGCAACTCAGCGCTGTTGTTTTCCGGATTAAGCCACACCTTCGCTTCCCAGTTGGAATACTCATTGCGTTTCTGGATGTAGCGCGAGAGCGACTCGACATTGTGATGAATGACGGGATGTCGTAGCCGCGCTGTTGTGCCATCAACAACCACGTGCTCATGAACCAGCATGTCGGCCATGGAGACATCCGGATCGCGAAGGCGGCATTCAAAATGGCCCCGTCCCTTGCGGAAAGCGCGAGTTTCCACAAGCTTGCCGCTGTGCTTCAGGTGCCGACAGAGGAAATATTGCTGCAGCGAGACGTAATAGCCCGTAAGGTCGGGATTCTGGATCGAGTGCCGAATTTCGTTTACGAGTTCGGGTGTCATCGTCTCGTCGGCGTCGAGCAATAAGATCCAGTCGCTGGCCAGAGGCATTGCGAATCGATCACAAACACTTCCGCGAATCCGCGCAGCGCTTCCAGACACCGTGGAAGATTGCGCGCTTCGTTTCGGGCAGCAATGATCACGCTCACCGGAAGCAACGCCGGAGTGTCGGTCTCACGTGCGTGCCCTAGATTTTTCGGTTGCTCCATGAACGGTCGAATAAATTACGAGACCTACCGTGGCCAGAATCGCTCGCTGACTCACTTTTGCTTCAAGAAGGTTCCCTGCTCCAATTCCCGAAAGGCTTCGCGCAACTGCTCCTGCGTATTCATCACGATCGGACCGTACCATGCCACCGGTTCTTCAAGCGGCTTGCCCGACACCAGAAGAAATCGAATGCCATCGTCACCCGCTTGCACTGTAACCTCGTCCCCGCGATCAAACAGGATCAGCGAACGATTGTCAGCCTCCGAAGGTGGCGTGGTATCCGCCCATTTCACGGCCTCAGTTGGGACTTCCAGCGGTCCGGACGCGTTGCAGAATTTTCCACTCCCACCAAACACATAAGCGAACGCATGCCGTGTCGTTTCGACCGGAAGAGTCTTGCGCCGGCCCGGAGCTACGGAGACGTCGAGATAAATTGGATCCGCAGCGATCCCTTCCACCGGTCCCTTCTTACCCCAGAAACTGCCGCAGACGACGCGCACATGCGTTCCGTCGTCATCGGTGATCTCAGGAATTTCGGGCGACTTCACTTCCTGATATCGCGGCGCTGTCATCTTTAAAGAAGCAGGCAAGTTCGCCCACAGCTGAAATCCATGCATGCGGCCGGCGGCGTCTCCCTTGGGCATTTCCTGATGGATGATGCCACTGCCGGCGGTCATCCATTGAACATCGCCGGAAGCAATGGCGCCGTGATTCCCCATGCTGTCACCATGTTCGACGGTGCCTGCGAGCACATAGGTAATGGTCTCGATTCCGCGATGAGGGTGCCATGGAAAACCCGCGAGATAGTCCTCCGGAACGTCGTTGCGAAAATCGTCGAGCAATAGAAATGGATCGGTTTCCGACGTACTTCCGAAGCCGAAGGCACGACGCAGATGAACTCCCGCACCCTCACGAGTGGGTTTCGCTTTGATCAGTTTTCTAACGGGTCGAATCGACATCGAAAATCTCCAGCCTGCGGCTGAGCCGCGGAACAATAGGACACATTCGCGCTCGCACGGATCGCCTAGCTATCACCGTAAACGGGCACGGCTGCCCCATGAACGACCTTGGCATCGTCGCTGCATAGAAAGAGGATGACGCGGGCGATGTCCTCGGGCTTCGGCCATTTTGAGAAATCGGCTCCGGGCATCGCCTTGCGGTTCACTTCCGTGTCGATGATGCTCGGCAGAATTGAGTTTACTCGAACGCCGGTTCCCTTCAGGTCCCCAGCCAGCGAGTCCGTCATCGCGAGAGCCGCTGCTTTTGAAGCAGCGTACGCCGACGCTCCGGCTGCATGATCAACCGCGGCCTTTGCGACAACGTATACGATGGCGCCACGACCTTTCTTGAGCATCGCCGGAGCTACGGCCCGGGCTAGCACGTAGTTTGACCGCAGATTCAACGCGATCATCCGATCGAAAACGGCCGGATCGGTCTCCCAAAGCTTTAATCCACCTGCGTAGCCTCCGACGGTGTTTACCAGGACGTCGATTTTTTCATGTTTCGCGACTAATTCATTCACGAACGCCCCGACAGCCGATGGATCTGTCACATCAATTTTATTTCCTCCGAGTGACGAACCCGCCGTCCGCCGCAAGTTTTCAAACTCTTCCGGGCGCTGATAGGTGACAACAACGCTCGCACCTTCCTTCAGGAAGGCCAACGTCACCGGACGGCCCAAGCCGCCCGTTCCGCCGGCAACAAGAACAACTTGATTCGAGAATTTCACGATGACTCTTTCATTCTGTAAAGACGCGATCTAGTTGTAGCGAATATTTTGACACGACCGCTCGTTGAAATGTTCACGTGTATGATGGCTCCCGAAGGAGCGCGGATGCGGAACATGAATCGAGTCCTGGTTTTGGTTTTTCTGGTCACCACAAGCATCTTCGGTAGTTCGCAGTCCTCAGCGAATCGGCCTGCCAAGAATTCTGTCCCAGAAAAATATTCTCTTATTCCGAGTCTCGATAAGACCTTGATGGATACGACCGCCGATCCATGCACGGACTTTTATCAATACGCTTGCGGCAATTGGGGTAAGCTCTATCCCGTCCCTGCCGATTCTCCATACTCCGGTCAGTTTTATAACCTCGATCAGTACAACCACCAGGTCTTGCACACAATCCTGGAAAAAGCATCGGCTCCCGACACTTCGCGCGACGCCAATACGCAGAAGATCGGCGACTATTACGCCTCTTGCATGGATGAAGCCGCGATCCAGAAAAAAGGCCTCGCGCCGCTGCAGACCGAACTTGACCGCATCAATTCGCTCAAGAGCAAAGATCAGCTTCCGGAATTGCTCGCCCACCTGCAGATGATCAACGTCAATGCATTCCTGGGCTTCGGTTCGCAACAAGACTTCAAAGATGCCACCCACAACATCGCAGCGGTCACGCAGAGCGGACTCGGATTGCCGGAGAAAGACTACTACTTCCGCACGGGCGAGAAGGACGAGGAAATCCGCAAGCAGTACGTGCAACACATCACCAACATGCTGAAGTTGCTGGGCGAAAGCGAGGCGCAGGCGACGCAGCATGCGGCGGCGATCATGAAACTCGAGACGGCGCTCGCCAAGGTGTCGCTCGACGTGACCTCGCAGCGCGAACCGCACAACGTCTACCACCTGATGCCCGCCAAGGATTTGCAGGCGATGGCGCCGGTTCTCGACTGGGAACGTTTCTACAAGGCGATGGGTTCGCCCTCTTTCACGCAACTGAATGTTGCGGAACCAGATTTCTTCAAGGGCATGAATCAGGTGATCACCGATACCGATCTTCCCGTGATTCAAGCCTACCTGCGCTGGCAGCTTGTAACTTCATTAGCTGGCACGATCCTCCCCAAAGCACTCGATGATGAAAGGTTCGATTTCGGGGGACGCAAGCTCGTCGGCATCCCTGAACAGGAGACTCGCTGGAAACGCTGCGTCCGGAGCGCCGACGGCGCGCTCGGCGAGGCACTCGGCAAAGCCTACGTCGAGCAGCAATTCCCGGCCTCGAGCAAGGAAAAATCCCTGCAGATGATCCACGACATCGAGGCCGCAATGGATCACGACATCGATCAGCTCGATTGGATGAGCGCTGAGACTAAAACGAGAGCGCAAGAAAAGCTGCACATGGTGGCGAACAAGGTCGGCTATCCGAATCATTGGCGCGACTATTCAAGCCTTCGGATCATTCGCGGAGACGCATTCGGGAACAACCTGCGTGCCATCGAGTTCGAATCACGCCGGCAGCTGGTGAAGATCGGTAAGAGTGTGGATCGTGACGAGTGGGGCGCGACTCCTCCGACCGTAAATGCCTACTACAACCCGAGTATGAACGACATCAACTTCCCTGCTGGAGTTCTGCAGCCGGCATTCTTTGATCCCGCGGCATCCGACGCGTTGAACTACGGGCACATCGGACTCTTCATGGGTCACGAGATCACGCACGGCTTTGACGACGAAGGCCGTCAATTCGATGGTCACGGCAATCTTGAAGACTGGTGGACAAAGGAAGATGCCGACAAATTCACGCAGAAGGCGCAGTGCATCGTCGACGAGTATTCGGAATTCAGCGTCGGCGACACCAAGTTGAATGGCAAGCTCACGTTAGGCGAAAACACCGCCGACAATGGCGGCCTTCGGCTCGCCTACGTCGCCTTCGTCGCGCGCGAGGCGCAACAGCGCACCGACCTCGACAAGAAATCGGCCGAAGGGTTCACTCCGTTGCAGCAATTCTTCCTCGGCTTCGCGCAGGACTGGTGCTCGCAGTGGCGCCCGGAACTCGAGCGTCTTGTGGCCACCACCGACCCGCACTCTCCCGATCGTTTTCGCGCCAACGGCGTTCTGGTGAACATGCCTGAGTTCGCGAAAGCTTACGGCTGCAAGGCCGGACAGAAGATGGTGTCCGCCAAGGCTTGCCGCGTGTGGTAAGGCTCGCTCGCGGTGATCACCGGAATCAGTGCTGTTGCCGAATCGAGTCAAAGCGATAGCCCAGGCTGAAATACAGCTGGTCATAGTTCAACTGCGTTCCGCGCGAGATCGTGTATCCCGTCTGCACATACATGTGCCGGGTCAGGTTCGTGTCGAACGAGGTATCGAAGAACAACGAGCGTCCGATGTTTGCCGTCCAACTGGAAATCAGGTTCTGCTCGCCGAACTGCGTACTCCACTGCATCCGGTCCATCAGGTTGCGCGAGATGGTGAGGATTTTGTAGTCGCCCTGCGCATAAGGGCTGTCGAACTTGGAGTAATGCATGTCCACTCTGAAGCCAGAGTGCCCGATCTCCGTCCACGTGACCCCATACATCTGATTCAAGGTCTTTCGGCTATCGCCCGATTTGTCGGCGCGTCCGAGCGTTGAATAGACCTGGATGTGGCGGATGGGCTCGACACGCACGCCAAAGCTCAAGCCCTGATACAGAAGCTTGTCGACCAAACCAGTCGAGATCATCTGTGTCGGCGTGGTTGGAATATCGCGGATGTAGTTGTGGTAGATGTCGAAGGAAATCCGCCTTTGCGGCTGCAAGTGCACGGTCAGATAGCTTCTGCTGATGCCTGTTCCGGGACGCACGCCGTTGGTCGTAACCCCCTGAGGCGCGTCAGCGATCAACGTGTTGTACACGGAGAAGTAACGCTTGTACGACACTTCGTTTTCGGCAAACAGAAATGGACGGTCAATCATCCACTTCAGCATGTTGAGGCCGACGCCCGTGGTGCTGGTGTAGTGGAATGAGTCGTAGCTGCCACCTTCAAAATTCACGAACGATCCCGTCATCTGTTGGTTCGGACTGTAGTGCCAGGAAGTCACGTCCGGCGTCGATCCGAGAAAAGCTCCAGCGATCACGCCGCGAGCCACACGGCGGCCTATGTAACCGCCGTCGAGCGTATCCAGCCCTGTCGCCCACGGAAGATAGAGGCGCCCAAAACCTGCGACCCACGACGAGTCTGGATTGTCGTAGTAAAGCTGCATGATGTAGGTGCGGTCCAGATAGTCCTGCATCGTGTTCTCGTTGGGCTGTGACGTGTTGGTCAACCGGCCGCGCCAATAGCCTTGCAGGTTCCAGTGAGTTCCGGCGATTCGTGTGATGTCCGCCTGTAGCGACAGTCCGCGCTCGCTGGTGTTGCTACGCGTCGATCCTGTGCTGTGAATCGTGCTGTAGTCCACACCAATTCGCGTGCGAATTCGACCCTGGTCCGCCGAAAAGTCCCCAGGCCTGGCGTCCTGGGGCCGGCTCATCAAGGAATTTGCACGAATGCCGGAACCGCTTCGGATTAACGTCTTTTCGGCGACGGCTAGGTCGACGTCACTCTGCGACAGGTACGCGAGATCGCCGGTATGCAGCGGTTGTGCGCACTCATGAACCTCCGCGACGGCGGAGTTCTGGGCCACGGATGAAATCTTAAGCTCGGCAACAATTTCGGATTGCTTTCCAGCTGGCGTGTTAACCATGCGGCGCACCCACAGCGTCATCCCGGGCGCGAGTCCCGCGCCGCGTCCCGCATTCAGATACGCGACGCCCTCTGCCACGTACTTCACGGTGAACCTGGTGCGCAGGTTCTTTCGGGCAATCTGCGCCGTACTCATCATCGCGGGTGGAGAAACGCTGAGGAGCGGCCCGCTTCCATTCGACGCGAGAAGTGTTTCCTGATCGGAATCGACAGCCTCGATACTGTCCTGATTTCCATCCGAAGGCATGACGGTGAGCCGAACGGTGTTTCCCTCCATGGCCACGGCGTAAGGGTGGGCTTGTGTGAGGTCCACAACCACGCGGGTAACAGGCGGGTCTGCCTTGTTCAGGCCGACGCGGACAGCTTTCACTCCGTTCTGCTCAACCAGGGCTACTTGTTGCCGGGTCGGGGTCGCGGTATTGGGAAACTGCAGGACGAGTCGGTCAGGATTTTTCGCGACAATGACTGCCGGTTTTACCGATGACGTCAGGTGAACGTCAATTGTCTCTTTGTCGCCCTTGGAGGCGACATGCACCTCCTGGATTTCCGCCGCCGGGCCGGCTGCTGCGGGCAACGCGAAGGCGCACACGAGCAGCGCGAGCAGATTGAACTGCACCACGTTTCTCATTTCTCACTCCGACAGTCGATTGCCCGTATCGACAGTGATTCGTAAAGTTCTACTTTCTTCTTGGTTGCAGGAGGGGAGAAGCTCCAACCAACCAGTTATCCATGCTGTGATGGCATTCACGACAATCCATCGAAAATCCCTGTGCCCGATGATTCGGGGATTTCGCTGAATTAAATGCCTTGAGGTGGCAGCTCACGCATTCTGTCGACAGCGACTGCCGATTGAACTGCCCGACGGCCCCTGCTTTGTGACACGCGTAACAATCGACGACCGCGTGCGCTCCGATCAGGGGAAAACGGTCTTGATGCTCGTTGATGTTGTGCACAGAGACTGCCCAGCCGTTGGTCGTATGACACAGATCGCACTGCGCGCTGTTACGCCGTCTGTGGATGTCTGCGTGACAGTCCTGGCACTGCTGACCTGCGTTCGTGAAGACCGGATCAACGTGGCACTCCTCGCAAGCTACTTTCGAGTGCACGCCACGCAGCGGAAAAGGAGTCTTGTCGTGATCGAACTCCGGTTGCGCCCGTAGCGGAAGCCATCCTTTGCTGGTATGGCAGTTTTCACATGCAATCTTTATGTTTCCATGCGGGCTTTTATTGCGGTCCGCCACGCTGGCCGTTCCAGTCTGGGCGGCCGCGACTCCCGTGGCGACAACGGCTGCCAGCAAGAGTCCGTATCCATGCTTGTTTTTGCTTCTCCAGAACAAAACCACTCTCTTAGGGTCGATGGGTGAAGCGGCCTGCAATGAACGGCACCGAGATGGGACTTTCTGTCGATAGCATTCATCGCAGACCGCGGGTGATGGTGATCGTCGCAGACTACTCCGTGGCGGCAGCAGCCTGAGCGGCGTTGTTGGCCGCATTGTCTTTCGCTTGGCAGGAGTTCAACATCGGTCTCCAACGGGAAAATACCGTATGGTTGATGGTCGCTCCTGTCACGATGCCGTTTGCATCGGCCGTCACCGACACCGGATCCGGCAGCCCTAATAAACCTTCGCAATTGAGAATGTCGTAACTGGCAACAAACCGTTGCGCCAGAAACGTGTAGAGAGAATCGGCAGCACCCGGATCCGGCGAAAGTCCTCGCGTCGGATGCGTCGCATCCGGCATCAGGTACGCCTCGTCCAGCGTCATCCGCGAAGGCGCGATGCGCACCATCTGGCGGCAGTACCGCGCGGTACTCGCCTGATCGGCCCACCACACCGCCGGTTGATCGACACCTTGTCGATATAGATTGGTCTTCACCAGACTGGCTTTGCCAGTGGAGAGACTCATGGGGTCACCCAACGGCACCAGGGCAATGGGCGAACGTTGATACGCACGCGCCTGAAGTTCGTTGAGTGGAAGCGCCGGTACCATTTGGCCCGGATCTGCAAGATCCGGAGCCTTCCACGGAGTGCAGTTCAGGGCTCCGTCGAGGGCGACATCGACGAGACGGTTGTCACTGGGATTCCCCAGCGTGGTTGCGCTCGGGAAAGCAGCCATGTTCGCTTGCGTGCGCTGCGCCATGCCGCTGTCGGTAATGAGGTAACTCAGCGGTAAGTTGTCGCTCTGGTCCTGATCGACAACGTAAAAGTCACGAACAGAAGGGCACGGCAATCCATCAACAGCCGTGCCCAGCGGAGGAATGGTCAACTGCCCACGGCGAATCGCGCGATGCGCCGCCTTGAAAAACGCCGGAGCGTTGCAGTAGGCGTACTGTCCAAAGTTGTCGCCCGGCAAGCCATTCACACACTGCGCGGCAGCCAGTACACCATCCTGGGCACCGCGCAGTGTGAGAACGTCTCCGTTGTAGCCAAACCAGAGGGCCACGATGGCGTTCGCTGGCAGCGTTGGTATGACTGGTGGGACCGCTGGAGTAGCGCCTTGATCCAGGACGAGCGGGTTGTACACCGAAATCTGCCCCGTCGCCGGATCAAGAATCGCCGCTTGCACGAAGGCCGACTGATCCACATTCGCTTCGTGGCAATCGCCGGCAGTCGGATCGGTCGCCACCAGTTGGTATGGAGTAGAGAGTCCCGTCGCCGAAAGTGCGTTCGATGGAACGATGATCGTGCAGTTCGGATTCGGAGTCGAAGTGTCTTGAGCGTACATATCAACGAAACCCAGCATGTTTACGAGAAAGCAAATTGCTATCCAAACCCAGCCTTTCATGACACCCTCCTGTGCCGGCGCATCAGACACACGCCGGCGCGTGACTGAAAACGGCAGACACTGGGAGTGAAGGATTGGTGGTCTTGCTAGCGACGATTCGGCCTTGAGCAGGTTGGTTCAACTTTGAAGTCGAACCGATTTCACATTGCAGCTCGCTGAGATGACGGCCGATCGAACTTGCCAACTACCCAACCACAGCTAAGTTTCTTTGCAATGTAATTCCAGAGGTTGAACACGACAAGCTGTGAGTAGTACATCGACGATGAACAAGTGAACACGCAAGTGCAACACGTGATTTGAAATGCACAACAGAATCGCGTGACCGCTCGGACAATTTACTGCGCATCATCGCGCCCGCTCGGACAACTCATCGCTCGCGGAAAGTTCCTCTCGTCCCTGTACCAGTCGGTCAATGTCCACGGGGAGTTTCCTGTATTTCCTCACGAACAATTCACTAGACGAACGAATACGAGCGGAGTAGTTACGCATCTCGCCGAGCGGTCCCCGATCGATGCAACCGACAACCATGCTGCGACATCCCCATACGTGTACCGATGCTGGTCTTCGCTTCCCGTAACTCATGCAACGCGACTATGCAGGCTGAAAAAATCGCGATTCCGGGTACGTCAGCCGCTTCTTCGAAGCCCAGGAAGCGGCTCAGCATCCGCGAGCTTTTGCAACCACACAGGACGGCTCTGGTGCTGGGTTTTCTCGCCGTGGCCGGCGAGAGCGCAGCCAACCTGCTCGGGCCGTGGCCGCTCAAAATTGTTCTCGACGACGTACTGCGTAACCGCGAGGGTCACGCCACGGTTACCCGCTGGATTCACGCCCTCGTCGGCAACGGCAAGGTCGCGGTTCTGGAATTTGCGTGCGCCGCTGTGATGGCGATCGCGATCCTCGACGCGGTCTCCAGTTACTTCGAAAAATATCTGACCACGAGCGTTGGCCAATGGGTCTCGCATGATCTCCGCCGTGTGGTCTATTCGCACATCCAGAAACTTTCGCTTGCCTTTCACGACGAGGAACGCACCGGAGACCTGATCTCCCGCGTCACGAGCGATATCGATTCGATCCAGAGCTTCATCATGCAAGGCCTGCTTGGGATCCTGATTAACTTGATCACCCTCGCAGGCATGATCGGCGTGATGTTCTACCTGGAGTGGCGGTTCACGCTCATCGCGCTTTCCGTCGCGCCCTTTCTGTTTGCCGTGGTCTACACCTACACCCGCCGCATCAAGAAGGCCTCACGCGCGGTAAGAAAGAAAGAGGGCGAAATCACGTCGGTGGTGGAAGAGGTGCTCTCGTCAATCCGCGTCGTCAAAGCATTCGCCCGCGAAGACTACGAAGTGAAGCGGCTTGAAGAAGAGAGCCTCGAGAGCGTGGAACTTTCCCTTCGCGCGCGCAGCCTGAAGGCCAAGCTCACCCCGATTGTCGACATAGTGGTCGCAATCGGGACAACCCTCGTCCTCTGGTTCGGGGCGCACCTGGTCCTGAACGGAAGCCTCTCTGCGGGCGTCTTAGTCGTCTTCATCATGTACCTGAGCAAGATGTACAAGCCCATGCAGGAACTTTCGAAGATGACGGACACGTATTCGAAGGCTGCGGTCAGCTATGAGCGCATACAGGAGCTGTTGCAGACCGAGAAGCAGGTAAAAGACCTCCGCGGCGCGATTACCGCACCCCGATTCAAGGGCAAGGTCGAGTTCGACCACGTTTCGTTCCGTTACGTACCCGACACGCCAATCCTTGAAGACGTCAGCTTCACGATCGATCCCGGGAAACTGGCCGCCCTTGTGGGTCCTACAGGTGCAGGCAAAACCAGCATCATCAGCCTGATCGCCCGGTTCTACGATCCGCTCTCGGGCAAGGTCATGATTGACGGCACCGATATCCGGCGTTTTCGGCAGAAGTCTCTGCGCCAGCAGATCAGCTTCGTGCTGCAGGAGACGATGCTGTTCCACGCGCCGGTGTGGCAGAACATCGCCTACGGAAAACCCGAGGCCTCGCGCGCCGAGATCGTTCGAGCCGCCGAGTTCGCCAATGCCAGCGAGTTCATCGAGAAGTTATCCGACGGTTACGACACGGTCCTCGGCGACCGCGGGATGACGCTCTCCGGAGGGCAGCGCCAGCGAATCGCCATTGCTCGCGCAGTCATCCGCGACACCCCTATTCTCATCATGGATGAGCCCACCTCGGGCCTCGACGCCGCCTCGGAAAAGCTGGTGTTTGAAGCCATCGACCGGCTCATACAAAGCAAGACGGCGATCGTCATCGCGCATCGCCTATCGACGATCCGGAAAGCGGACGTCATTTTCGTGATTCAGGATGGCCGGATTGTCGAGAGTGGCAAGCACGAAGAACTCATTGAACGCAGCGGTCTGTACGCAAGCTACCACGCCCTGCAATTCAGCGACGAGGAGAGTCTGAAGTCGTCTTAGGCGGGGCTTCGAACTATGGAGAACAACTCAGAGCCTCTGCAACTGCGCGATCCTTGATTCGACCACAGCTGCGTAAGCCTGCACCTGTTCGGGCGTATAGCCTCCGGCACGAAAGGCGTCTTCAATTTGCTGCGGGGTCAGTTGTACCAACATAGACGCCATCCATTTCACATCAGAGCGCGGAATATGCCGCCCGATCCAGCGCAGTCGCATCTGCGAGATGTAGAACGGAAAATTCAACGCAAACAAAAACGGTGGGTGCGTGGGGAAATTGAAATCAACGTAGTTTGGCGTGACCTTCGAGATAAACTTCGAATGCTGGTATGCCTTTAGATTGTTCTTGCTGTGTTTTGCGGTATAGCTGTCGCCGGTGGTCCCGAACGACGCACCCAGGTCGCTCACCTCGTACAGTTCCGGGTCGCCCTCATCCTTGCCGGCATAAATCGCGTTGTTGTCGTTCTTCAGATCCCAGTTGCTAAGCAAGGCCATCATCACGCGCAGGCCGTTAAACTCGCGGCTTCCCTTAAAAGGATTGTGTTTCCAATCCCAATCTCCAAGTTTCTTCTCAGCTGGAGGCCGTTGCAGCCGAACGGCCTGCATCTCCCCATGCTTTCCAACCAGTTTCTGCCCGCGCTTGAGCCGCGGCATGTCGTCCACCTTCAAATCAGGTAAGAAATAGTTTTCGTTGGTGACAAATCCGACGGCCCACATCAGGCGGGTTGCCGCCGTTTCCGGCCGGGCTTCCAGCCCGAGCTTTGCCTTCCACTTCGATCCATCTTTATCGCGGACGTCAAACTTCGGATTGGTGCCACCTTTGTCTTCCTTGACGAAAGTAAATGGCCCGCTCGGAACTCCGTGCGCGCCGCCAGGCCCGTAGTAAAGATTGCGTTCCCGGATGTCCAGGGGGTCGATCCAAAGAATCGCGTTGGGGCGCGTCGCAACAGGAGGCGCGGCGCTGACGGCATAAGCTTGGCCTGCGGCCAACTGTGGCACGGAGGTTGCCAGCGTCAGCGCGATCACAAGCACAAATCGTGAATGGTGGAATCGACCTCTCAATATCCACGAAAGATGCATCTCGCCTCGCTCCAATCAGCCGATTGAGATGAACGCGCTTCATTGAAGGGTTGGATGTCCTCCCCCGGTCAAAACTGTACGGCCGTGCATGTCGATTTCTGCATCGAACGGGTCGCTGGCACAACGGAGCTCTGGCACAACGGAGCTGAGGTTAATGCCCTTTGAAACTACTCACGCAACCAGGTGACGGAGTCGAGCAACTCGTCAAAGGTATCGCTCGAGCAAAGAAGAGCATAGAGATCGTCATTTTCCGGTTTGATCGCGCCGAAATTGAGGAGGCCCTCGAAAAAGCAGCCGAAAGAGGCGTGTTCGTTCACGCGCTGATCGCCTTTACCAATCGTGGCGGCGAAGAGAACTTGCGCAAGCTTGAAATGCGCCTGCTGGATAAGGGGATCACCGTGGCGCGCACGGCCGACGATCTGATCCGCTACCACGGCAAGATGATGATCGTTGACCACAAGGAACTGTTCCTGTTGTCGTTCAACTTCACCCATCTCGACATTGATCACAGCCGCAGCTTCGGCCTGATCCTCCGCACCCCGGCGCTCGTACGCGAGGCGGAACAGTTATTCGAAGCCGACACCAAGCGCCAGTCTTACTCAGCCGGAAACTCAAAATTCATCGTGAGTCCGGTTAACGCGCGCGAGACGCTCGCCAAATTCGTAAAGGGCGCCAGGAAAGAACTGCTGATCTACGATCCCGAAATCAGCGACCGCGAAATATTGCGCATCCTGCAGGATCGCAGGAAGGCGGGCGTCGAAGTACGTGTGATCGGAAAAGTTACCGGCAATCGGCTGCCGGTTCGCACATTGAACGGACTGCGCCTGCACACACGGACCATCCTGCGCGACGGCAGAGAAGCGTTCCTCGGAAGCCAAAGCCTTCGCCGCCTGGAACTGGACTCCCGTCGCGAAATCGGAATCATCTTCCGGAATCAGTCAGTCGTAAGAGAGTTGGCGAAAGTCTTCGAAAAAGATTGGCGCGGAGCCGAAGCCGAAGAAGAGGCCACAGCGAAAGACTTGTGGCTCGACAAAGCCGCATCCCGCAAGATCAAGAAAGTTGTCAGCAAGAGTATTCCCGTAGCTCCCGTGGTCAAGCAGGTGGTCAAAGCCATTCAACGCAAGGGCAATCTTGAACTGCTTCCCAAGGAAGTCGAAGAGACCGTTAAAATCGCGGTAAAAGAAGCGGTCAAAGACTCCGTGAAGGATGCGACCAAGCAAGCGTTGAAATCGGTCGTGGACGTGGCCGAAGTTGTCCGCACTCGTTAAGGCTCGAACGTGAAGTCGAGACAAACATGCGCGCATTGAAAATCCCGGTTCTTGCGTTGCAATTGACTGTGCTCGTCTCAGGAGCGGCTGCCAG
>Ga0126371_10001670_pt1 | contig 18838 bp, 21 predicted proteins | sample PanSoiMetaPlot_4_FD_110145 | JGI IMG/M metagenome (GOLD analysis project Ga0126371, IMG submission 110145) | Tropical forest soil microbial communities from Panama - MetaG Plot_4 | ecosystem: Environmental > Terrestrial > Soil > Tropical forest > Bulk soil | place: Panama | collected 2016-02-17 | reverse complement strand
GTCCTGAAAGCGGCCCTTGCCGCTCAGCAGCCTCGCATCTTCGAAGCGCGTGACGGGCTGGCCAACCCCAAACTTCATCATCGCCGAGCTCCCGTTTTGCCCCTCACCCTAGCCCTCGCCCCGCTGGCGGGGAGAGGGGCGGGGTGAGGGGAGCAATTATCACACTTTACCGGCCGATGTCGGGGGCTGTACGACGCGGCGCGGCGCGAGCGGTGCGGCAGGAATGGAAGAGAGGTCGATTTCCGGCATCGGCAGATCGAGCTGGCGCAGCACCGCATTGGCGAGCTCATTGTAGCGGTCGAAACTGCGCCGCAGCCGCCCGCGCCACGCTAAGAGACCGCCATTGGCATGCAGTTCGAAGGCCGATTCACGCCCCTCCAATGCCGAGGAGACGTGATCCCACGCCATCTGCAACAGCGCCGAGCGCTGCAATGCAGTATAACCGCAGCCGCTGAACGACTCGTAGAGCCCAGCCTTGACATCGGGCGCCGCAAGATCGCGGTCGCCGGGCGCGACGACTAATGACGTCGTCGATCCAGCCTTCGCCGATGGTCCAGACCCTGCGGCCGTCGCGTAGAGCCTCCCGGTATTCGGCGTCGGTTCTCATCCTTTGCTCCCAGACAATAGACGCTGCCGCACTCTAGTGAGGGGCCCTTTCCTCGTAACAGCCAAAGCGGTGATGCCGCCTATAACGCGCAGTTATGCATCGGCGAGGCAGCTTGACACAGTAGTATTGGAGGCGGTCTCATCAATGGATCGATCGCAGGAGGGGGCTCGCATGACGGAAATATCGCCGGCGACCCGCGAGGCATTGCTGCGCGTCGGGACATCGACGCTGACCGGCATTCTCTCGCGCCGCGGCTTGCGCAACATGTTTCTGCAGGACGTATGGCCGATCCGTCCGGATCTGCCGCGCATGGTCGGCCTTGCCTTTACGATGCGGTTTATCCGGGCGCGCGAGGACAAGGCCGCGGCCGGCCGCGGCTCATTGCAGCAAAAGGCGATGGAGGAATGCCCGTCGGGTCATGTGCTGGTCGTCGATGCGCGCGGCGACGCGCGTGCGGCTTCGGCCGGCGATCTTTTCGTCGGCCGCCTGAAGGCGCGCGGCTGCGCCGGGATCGTCACCGATGGCGGCTTGCGGGACACCGAAGGTATCGCGAAAACCGGGCTGCAGGCCTATCACCGGCGTCCCTCGTCGCCGCCGAGCGAGATCGTGCATCAGCCGATCGACCTGGGCCTGCCGATCGCCTGCGGCGGGGTCGCCGTCTATCCGGGCGATGTCCTGGTCGGCGACCCTGACGGCGTCGTCGTCATCCCGCCCGATATCGTCGATGTGGTAGCAGAGGAGGCGCTCGCGAGCACGCTCTACGACGAGTTCGCCGAAGAAGAGATCGCCCGCGGCCGCTCGCTAATCGGCCTTTTCCCGGCGGCCGGCGAGGACGCCAGGCGCGACTTCGAAGCCTGGAAAAGGATCCATGGCGCCTAGTAGCCCCTCTCCGCCCCGGGGCGCGGAGAGGGAGGATTTGTGGGCGACCTGGATTCATTGATCGGTTGCTGGTCTCACACGAACCGACAGATGATGTTGCTGAGCGGCCCGCAATTGATGTGGAAGACGTCGCCGGTCCGCACGGTGCCGGAGGCGCGCGCGAGCGCCTCGATCGTGCCGTCGTGCACTTGATCGCAGCCGAATACCGCGACGACGTCGCAAGTCACGAGCGCGTTGCTCTCGGCGCCGAGCGCCAGGGTGTGCCTCGCGGGGCGAGAGTCGGGATCGGGGAACATCTTGACCCATTCGTCATTGAGCGCCGCGCGGGCGGTCGCCGGGTCCTTCATCCAGAACGTGATCTTGATGATGTCGTCGGGCGTGCCGCCGGCCGCCTCGACAGTGCGCCGGATATGCGTGAATATGTTCGTGACCTGCGACGCCAGGTCCGCCGGCAGGTTGCGGGTGCCCGGATCGACGCCGCTGATCACGCTCGACATCATCACATTGCCGATTCGGCTCGCGTTAGGGATCGCGTTCTGATGCGCGAAACCCGGGAAAATCACGCTTTGACGCTTTGCCATCGCATTCCTCCTCGTCAGGGGACGGCGGGCTCTGCGCGATGGAACACTGGCACGCCGTCGGTGCGGTCGACGAGCGCCTCGGCGCCTTCGGTCGGCAATGGCTCGGCGTAGTTGAGCGCGCCGTCGATATCGGCTTCCCAGACCTCGCGGGGCAATTCATAGAGCAGTTCGATACCGTAGCCGTTCGGATCGTGGATATAGAGGCTGTGGGTCATGCCGTGATTGACGCGGCGGTCGAACTTGATGTCGCGCACATTCAGCACCAGATGGTTGAGACCGCGCGGGGTCACGCCGCGCGGTGCGGCGCCTGCATTGTCGTGTTCCATCCACCGCCTCCATTCTATTGGCCAGTGCCACCAGTATCACATTATTAAAGGTTCGCGTGCGCGGTAAGAATAAAGCGGTAATGCATCCCATAACGTCCAGTTATGAGGCCATGCATGCCGAACGGAGTTCAGGCGGAGGCGGGTGCCGCTCTTGGGACGGACGAGCTGGCCCTGGCGGCGCGCCTCAGGCGCATCAATCTCGACCTGCTGCCGGTTCTGCACGAATTGCTGCGCACCCGCAGCGTGACGCGCACGGCCCGCTCGTTCGGTATGACCCAGCCGGCGGTGAGCCGGGCGCTGCGGCAGCTTCGTGCCGCCTTCGAGGATGAGCTCCTGATATCGCTGGGGCGCGATACGCGACTGACAGAGCGGGCGGAGGCGCTGATCGGACCGCTGCAGCGGGCGCTCTGCGAAATCGATTTGCTGCTGCGCCCGGCGAACCCGTTCGACCCGGCTATCGAACGGGCACACCTTGTCATTACCACTGCGGATTATGTGAGCCTTCTTCTGGCGCCGATCCTCGCCGAGATCTGCACTGCGGAGGCGCCGCAAACCGTGTTCGAATTCGTCAACGCGCCGATGCGCACTGCCGAGGACCTCGCACGTGTCGATTTCTGATTGCGCCGCGCGCTTTCGGCGAGACATTGGGCAAGCGGATCGGCTCAATGCCGCTGTGGCGGGACGAAATCGTCTGCATCGCCGCTGCCGCCAATACCGCAATACCGCAGTGCATCACGCCGCAGGATTACCAGCGTGCCCGCCATGCCGGGTTCCAGCCCAACCCACGAATCCCGCCCAGTGTTCATGCGCTGCTGCAGCCGACGTCGAGTTTCGAGACGGGGCGCTTTTGCACGCTCCCGGATTTCGTCGTGCTCGGCGCGATTGTCGAAAAAGCGGATTGCTTGGCGCTCGTACCGCGCAAACTGGCGCGGGAACTCGTCGCGTCCCGCAGGCTGCACATCGTCGAGCTGGCTTACTCTCCGAAAGAGATCTTCATCGATGCTTATTGGAGCTTCGCCGCCGACGGCAAACGCGGCCACACCTGGTTCCGTCAGGTGCTCGGCCGCGCGGCGCAGCGCCTCATTTGATCGCGGGGATCAGCGTCGCCCAGCGGTCTAGCATCGGCAGGATTTCCTCCGGCTTTGCCGGCGGCAGGCGGACCGTTATGCCGGTGACGCCGAGATCTCGATAGCGCATCAACGCATCGAGGTCTTCGGGCGCGCCGCCCAGGTGCACCGACAGCGTATTCTGATCGCGACCGGCTGCCTCGGCCATTTGGCGCCAGCGCGGCATGAACTCTTCGGGGCCGCCCGAGCCAGCTGCCGGCGCCGCCGGCAGTATTCCATCGCCGTAGCGCAGCGCGCGCCGTGCCGCAAGGCGGAAAGCTCCGCCGAGGACGATCGGCGGGTGCGGCTTCTGCACCGGCTTGGGCCAGCTGTTCATCGGCGGGAAATCGATGATCTTGCCGTGATATTCTGCGACATCCCTCGTCCAGATTTCCTTCATCGCCTCGATCTGTTCGCGCATCTTCAAGGCACGGGTTCCATAGGCCGTGCCGTGGTCTTCCATCTCCTCGGCGTTCCAGCCGCAGCCGATACCGAACACGAAGCGGCCGCGCGAGATCTGGTCGAGGGAGGCGACGCTCTTTGCAGTCTGGATGGTATCGCGCTGGACCACGATGCAGATGCCGGTCGCAAGCTTGAGGCGTTTGGTGACCACCGCCGCAGCGCTCAACGTGACAAACGGATCCATCACGTCGAAATACTCCTTTGTCAGCGCAGCTTCGCCCAGCGGGTGGGTAAACCGGCGCTTGACCGGCATATGCGAGTGCTCGGCCACCCACAGCCAGTCGAAGCCGCGCTCTTCGAGCGCTGTGCCGAGCTCGGATGGTGATATCGAGTATTCGGTGAAGAAGATCGACGCGCCAATTTCCATCGCGATCCTCCCATAAGCTGTTGAACGCCGTTAAGCTAAGGCTTCCTCGCGAGGGTCACCAGCAATGATCGCGACAACGCTGTTGCAGAGCAGTTCAGTCTCGGTGACCGATTTCCGGTGCGATGCCGGACCGGCCGACCGGCGGTTCGTCGAACGGCATGAGAGTTTTTCGGTGTCTTACGCGCGCCGCGGCAGCTTTGCCTATCACGCGCGCGGCAAGTCGTTCGAGCTGGTGGCTGGTGCAATTCTGATCGGTCACGCCGGAGACGAGTATTTCTGCACGCACGAGCATGATTGCGGCGATGAGTGTTTGTCGTTCAGCCTTTCGCCGGAGCTGGTCGACGGCCTCGGCCTCGCCGGTGAGTTCTGGCGGGCGGGCGCAATACCGCCGCTCGCGGAGCTCGCCGTGCTGGGTGAGCTGGCGCAGGCTGCCGGTGAGGATCGCAGTGCGATCGGCCTCGACGAGATCGGAATATTGTTGGCGACCCGCTGTGCCGAGGTTGTCTCCGGCCGCGGCCAGCCGCCGCTGATGACAACGGCGCGCGACCGTCGCCGCGCGGTTGAGGCGGCATTGTGGATGGATGCAAATTCATCCAAGCCGATCGATCTCGAAGGCGCCGCCGCATTCGCCGGCCTCAGCCCATATCACTTTCTGCGGCTCTTCAGACGGGTCCTCGGTGTGACGCCGCACCAATATTTGATCCGTACGCGGCTGTGCCGCGCGGTGCACTTGTTGGTCGAGACGCCGCGATCGATCACCGAAATCGCGTTCGATGTCGGATTTGGTGACCTCTCCAACTTTGTGCGCAGCTTCCATCGCGCCGCCGGCCTCTCGCCGCGCGCATTCCGTCGCGCGGCGAAAACCGGCTGCAACTTCATGGAAGAGCGCCTCGGCTTCGGCCAGTTTCGTTCATCACCGGGCGCGACCCGGTGATCCACGCCTTCTGCGGAGCCGGTCTCCCGTCTTGACCGTGGATGGCCGGAACAAAGTCCGGCCATGAACGAGGATTGAGCCCGATGGTCAGCGGGCCGTCGGTTCGAACCGATGGTCCGCTCGTGCGAGCTCGGCGGCGGTCGCGCGGGCGCGGATGGCGGCATCGCTGGCCATTTCGGCGCACAGCCCGGTATACGCGGTCGGATCGAGCAGCGCAGCGATCGCCGCGCGGTCGAGATGCGCGGTCACGCGCGGATCGGCGGCGAGCAGGTCCGCAAAGGGCCGGCCTTCGACAAAGGCCGCCTGCGCTGCGTCGTAGACGACATCATGCGCGTGCTGGCGGCCGATCCTGGAGCCCAGTTGCAGCATTACCGCTTCGGCCATGATGAGGCCGCCGCCCAAATCGAGGTTGCGGCGCATGCGCGCGGGATCGAGCTTGAGGCCGCGCAGCACCTCGACGAGACGGGCGAGCGCGTCACCTAATGCGATCGCGGCGCGCGCCTCGGCGGCCTCTATGATGAGGCTCGTCGTACGGTCGGCCTCGTGCTCGGTCTGCATCGCCTCGAGCGCGAGCGGCACGCTGGCGCGCACGTCGCAAGCGGCGGCGATGATGTCCTGGCAAAGCTTGGGGTTGCGCTTTTGCGGCATTGTCGAGCTGCCGACCGTGCCGGGCGGCACCGGCTCTTCCACCTCGCCGAATTCGGTCTTCATCAGCGTGTAGATCTCGCGCGCGATCTTGCTCGCGGTCGCGGCGATGAGGCCGAAGAGGCAGAGGTTCTCGGCGAGATGGTCGCCGAGCGTACGCGACGGCACACGCATCGGCTGCATGCCCAGATGCCTGGCGAGACCGGCCTGCACCGCCGGACCTTCTGCGCCGAGCGAGGCGAAGGTGCCGGCGCCGCCGCCGAGCATCGCGACAAACAGGCGCGGCGCGATCTGGCGCAGCCGCTCGACATGGCGGATCATCTCGTCGATCCACACCGCGGGCTTGTAGCCAAAGGTCGCCGGCAGCGCATGCTGGCCGTGCGTGCGCCCGGCCATCGGCATATCGGCGCCGCGCTCGGCGAGCTCAGCCATCGCCGAGAGCGCCTCACCGATTAGCCGCAGGAAGATCCCGTGCGCCTGGCGCAAGACCAAGAGATCGCCGGTCTGCGTGATGTTCTGCGTTGTCGCGCCCCAATGCACCCAGCCGCCATGAGGTTCGCCAGTAACGCGGCTCAGCTCCCAGACCAGCGGTACGATTGTATGGCCGGTGCGCGCGAGCCCCTCCTCGATGCGCGCGCGGTCGAGCAATTCGAGACGCGCGGCGTGCGTGATCGCCGCGGCCGCCCCTTGCGAGATGATCCCCAACTCCTCCTGCGCCTTTGCGAGCGCGGTTTCGACATCGAGCCAGGCCTGCCAGCGGTTTTCGAGGCGGTAGAGCGCGCGGATGCCGGGGTCGGACACACGCGCGGCGGTCGGCAGTTCGTCACTCATCGCTTTTCTCCTGCGAATGGCTGCCCAGATCTTACCCGAAGTTCATGGCCGCTAGTCCCAGCTCTCTGGCTGCTAAGCCCAAGCCTACCAAGCGTTTGGTCTGGGCTTGACGCAGATGCGGGTCGCGGTCAACCTGCGGACTGAAACGGATCGGAGCTGAGCCATGAAGCTGATGTGGTTTCACCTGATGCCCTATACCGAATTGCCGGACGACTTCCGCGACCGGCACCCCTCGGTATGGGTCGACATCCATTCCTCGCTGTTCGACCCGCGGCGCGCGCATTTGATGTACAACGACTTCATGGACGAACTCGAATTCGCCGCCGAATGCGGCTTCGACGCGGTCTGCGTCAACGAGCATCATTCCAACGGCTATGGGCTGATGCCGTCGCCCAATCTGATCGCCTCGGCGCTCGCCCGCCGCACGACCGAGACGGCGCTGTGCGTAATGGGCAATTCGCTGGCGCTCTACAACCCGCCGACCCGGGTCGCCGAAGAATTCGCGATGATCGACTGCATCTCGGGCGGGCGGCTGATCGCCGGCTTCCCGGTCGGCACGCCGATGGACACCTGTTTTGCGTACGGCCAGAACCCGAGCCAATTGCGCGAGCGCTACTACGAGGCGCACGACCTCGTGATGAAGGCCTGGACGGAGCCGGAAACCTTCGCCTGGAACGGCCGCTTCAACCAACAGCGCTATGTGAACATCTGGCCGCGGCCGGTGCAGAAGCCGCATCCGCCGATCTGGATCCCGGGCGGCGGCTCGGTCGAGACTTGGCGGTGGTGCGCCGAGGCCGATCACGTTTACGCCTACCTGTCCTATTTTGGCTATCTGGCGGGGCAGGCGACGATGGACGGCTTCTGGAAGGAGATGGACCGGCTCGGCAAGGACCGGAACCCGTATCGCGCCGGCTTCCTACAATTCGTCGGCGTTGGCGAGAACCGCGAGGAGGCTTATCGGCTGTACCGCGAACCGGCGGAATATTTTTACGGGCGCTGCCTGCATGTCGACCCGCGTTTCGCGAACGCCCCCGGCTATACGAGCGAAGCGACGCAGCGCGCCGGCGTCATCGGCCAGGTCGCACAGGTGGCGCGGATGCGCCGGTTCGATACGCTGGCGCGCGAGATGGATGCGATCGTCGATAAGGGCTATGTCATCATCGGCTCGCCCGACGAGGTCGCCGACCGGCTGAAGCAGGTGGCGGCCGACCTCAATGTCGGCCATCTGATGCTGCTGATGCAGTTCGGCAACATGGGCAAGGACCTCGCGAAGTACAACACGCAGCTCTTCGCCGAGAAAGTCTTGCCGCAGCTGACCGACGTGTTCTCCGAATGGGAAGACCGCTGGTGGCCGCAGCCAATGGCGCGCGACGCGCGGGCGACATTGGCGCCGTTCCAGCCATCGGCATTGGCTGCGGAATAACGTCGGTTTACCGCGTCAGAGATTGCCTCGCTGCGCTCGCAATGACATTGCGGTTGTCATTGCGAGGAGCGCAGCGACGAAGCAATCTCGGCGGAGGTTGTGCTAGGGGGCGGTCGTGAGCGAAGCTGAGACGCTGTCCGTTGAAATGAACGGCTTTTCCTGCCGGGTGTGGAGAAAGGGGGAGGGGCCCCGGCTCGGCTTTCTCGCAGGGTTCGGCGGCTTGCCGCGCTGGATCCCGTTTCTCGACGCGTTGGCGCGCGAACGCACCGTCATCGTGCCGTCGCTGCCGGGTTTTCCGGGCGGCAACCGCGGACACACGGTGCTGGACAGCCATCTCGACTGGCTCCTTGCGGTCCACCAGCTGTTGCAAAAGGCCGGGCTCGACGGCGCCGATCTCGCCGGCAGCTCGGTCGGCGGTTCATTTGCCGCCGAGGTCGCCGCGATCTGGCCCGACGGGGTGCGGCGGCTGGCGTTGATCGCGCCATGGGGCCTCTTCGACGAAAAGGAGCCGATGACCGACCCGTGGGCGCAGCGGGCGCCTGAAGTGCCCGGGCTGCTCTGCACCGACCCCGCGCGCTGGAATGAGCTCAAGGCCGAGCCCGACGGTGCGAACTCGCCGGAATGGCCGATCGAGCAGACCCGCGCCAACGAAGCCGCGGCGCGCGCCTTCTGGCCGCTCGGCAATACCAAGCTCGAAAAGCGCCTGCCGCTGATCACGGCGCCCACCCTGCTGATCTGGGGCGAGCAGGACCGCGTCCTGCCGCGCAGCTATGCTGATCGCTTTGCGGGCGCTATCCCTGGCCGCACCGAAATCACGCTAGTCCCTGGCGCCGGTCATCTCGCCGAGCTCGACAAGCCGGACGAGGTCGCCGCCGCGATCCTGCGCTGGACAAGCTGAGGAGAACAGATGATCAAACGGTTTCACTCCCTCTATGTCGGCCAGATCGCGCTCGACAATATCGGCCTCGACGGCATCCCGGCGAACGACCGCCGCTACTCGAACGAGCGACTGAGCGAGGTGTTCTGGACCGCGCGTGATGTCGCGCGGCTGATGGATGAACTCGGCTATTACTGCTTCTGGACCGCCGAGCACCATTTCCAGCGCGAAGGCTATGAGTGCCTGCCTAATCTGATCCAGCTCGGGCTGTGGCTTGCGACGCAGACGCGGCGGCTCAAATTCGGCTGCGCGTTCAACATCTTGCCGATGTGGCACCCGATCCGCCTCGCCGAGGATTACGCGATGGCCGATATTGTGACCGACGGCCGGATCATCATGGGGGTCGAGAGGGGCTACCACACGCGCGAAGTCGAGACTTTCGGCGCGCCGCTGCTCGATGCCGAAGCCAATCGCGAACTCTTCGAGGAGGGGCTGAACCTTCTGCTGAAATGCTTCAACGAGGAAGCGTTCCATCACAAAGGCAAATATTTCGAGTGCCCACCGCGCGTCCCTTATCGCGGCTATAAGCTCGAAGAAATTACCGTCGTCCCGCAGCCCAAGCACCTGCCGGTCGAGATCTGGATGCCGATCGCGAGCGGCAAGACGATCGATTTGATGGCCCGGAAAGGCCTCAAAGCGATGGTCACGCTCAATGGCGAGAAAATCCTCGACGATGTGGTCCGCACCTATCACGAGGCCTGCGCCAGGCACGGCCGCCCGAAACAGCTCGGCGAAGACATGATCTGGGGCGCGGGGCTCTATCTCGCCGACACGCAGCAAGAGGCGATGCGTCGGGTCGAGCCGTCGCATGACGAGCGCTACAAATGGTTCGCGCCCTTCGGCTTCGTGCGTTACGCCGACGAGCAGGGCCGGACCTGGGGAACACCAGGCGCACCGGCGCGCGTGCCCTCGCTCGCCGACGGCGTGCAGCAGAAGGCATGGTTCTGCGGGCCGCCTTCGCAGGTCATCGACGGCATCAAATCGATCGAGGCGAAATATCCGGGCCTCGAGGACTTCATGATCCACTGGGCCGAAGGCCTGCCGCCCGAGGAATTCAAGGAACAGCTGCGCTGGTTCGCCCGCGACGTGATGCCCGCCTTTAATCGGGATTAGAGAGGAAGGGCGGCAGCGCGGTCGTCTGTCCGTCGAGACGGCCGTTTCCGCGGTCTCCTCAGAGCCAGTATTTGGGGAATGCATCGCTCGGCGCGTCGGTGGGAAGCAGCTGAAGGTCTGACAACAATCGCTGCCTCGCCGGGCGAAAACCATCCCTCACGTTCGCCGCCCACTTCCATAATTCGCGCCGGGCTTGTAAGATTTGGCTATGGGAGATTTTAACTAAAAAGCAAAACCTCAAAGCAGAGAGCAAGCCAGGCCGCCATGAAGATCCGATGGAAAATTGATTTGGCAATATCCGGCGCGTTTCTCGTCGGACTCGCGCTGGCCGGGGTCGGTGCCTATACGATCCTCACAAAAAACGCGCTCGAAGACAGTCTGCAAAATGCGCGAATAATGATCGAAAGCGCCTCTGCCATCCGAAGCTATACGGCAGAGAGTATAAAGCCGCTCTTAGAGCCGCAAATGAAAGTGGAATTCCTGCCACACTCGATCCCGTCATTTGCTGCTCAAACCAATTTTAAAATGGTCCATCAGAAGTTACCGGATTATACATATCGAGAGCCGACATTGAATCCGACCAATATCAATGATCGTGCGGTGGATTGGGAGGCCGACATCATCAATGATTTTCGCAATGACGCGAGCAAAGCAGAGTCGGTGGTCACTCGCGACACACCCTCAGGCCGGTTCCTGACGCTGGCGCGGCCGCTCAAGGTCGGCAGCCTGGCCTGCCTTTCCTGCCACAGCACCGCTGATAAAGCTCCAGCCACAATGGTCGCGCTCTATGGCTCGCAAAACGGATTTGGCTGGAAGCAAGGCGATATCGTCGGCGCCCAGGTGGTGTCGATCCCGCTTACCGTGCCTCTCTCCCGGGCCTATCAAGCCTTGCTGTGGTTTATGCTGATCCTGGCCGGCACCTTTGTCGTGACGATTGTCATGGTGGATCTCCTGCTGCGTGCACTGATCGCGAAGCCGGTGGCCGAGATCTCGGAAATGGCGGATCGCGTCAGTATGGGCCAGCTGGACACGCCCGAGTATGTGCACAACAGCAGGGACGAGGTCGGCTCGTTGTCGATGTCGTTCAACAGGATGCGGCGCAGCCTGCAGAACGCAATGACGATGCTGGAGGAGCAGAGCTGAAAGGCGGCGCCCTGCAGCAAACAAATGGTCCGAAATGAGGGCCATGCAGACGATCGGCCGGTACCGGGTCGAGAAACTGCTCGGCTCGGGTGCGATGGGGGAGGTATATTGCGCTCACGACCCGGTTATTGATCGCCGCGTTGCAATTAAAGTCCTGCGGCCCGAACTGGTCGCCGGCAGCGGTTCGGATCAGTTGCTTGAGCGTTTCCGGCGCGAAGCGAGAGCTGCCGGGCGGCGTTTCCATCCTAATATCGTGGCGATCTGGGACTTCGGCGACGATGACGGAATGCCGTTTCTGGTCATGGAATATGTCGAGGGGCGCAGTCTGGATCAGATCATCAAATCGTCCGGACCGCTCGCACCGGAGCGCGGCGTTGCGATCATCACGCAGGTGCTGAGCGCACTCGGCTTTGCCCACAAGAACGGCATCATCCACCGTGACATCAAGCCATCCAACATTATGGTTCTACCGAACGGCGATGTTAAAGTGGCTGATTTCGGCATCGCCCGCATCGACGCTTCCGACTTCACTATTGTCGGCGATCTGCTGGGGACCCCGGCCTACATGGCGCCCGAACAGTTGTCGGGCGGGCCGGTCGATCACCGCACCGACCTGTTTGCCGTCGGCGTTATCCTGTTCGAAATTTTGACCGGCGTGAAGCCGTTCCGAGGAAAAAGCATTACTGAAATCATGTCCTTTATGGAGACCCGCGGGCCGGAAGATATCCGTGCGCTGAACCCCGCCGTCCCTGACGCGCTCAAACGGGTTATTACAAAATCGGTCGCCTTCGACCCAGCCCAGCGCTATGCGGATGCCGATGAGCTCGCAAAGGCAATCTCCGAGGCTGTCCCTTCTCTACCACCTCCCGGGGTTTTGGAGCGGCCTGTTTCGGTGGCGCCGTTCTCGGTTTCTGCCGCGACACCTGCCGCCCGCGCCGACATCTCGCCAGGAGATACTTCTTGGGCGCCCGAGTTGCTGCGAGACGTCGAGCGCGACTTCGCCACTTTCATCGGCCCGATGGCATCGATCGCGGTCAAGCGCGCAGCCCGGCAGACCACTGCGCTGCTCGAGCTTTACGAGGCGCTCGCAGGACAACTGAGCAGCGCCCGGGAGCGCAGCGAATTTCTCGCCAAAGGGCGACAACGCGCCGCCGCCTATCTCGGTCGGTCGCGTCCCGTATCGCCGCGCAGGTCCGAAACGGGCGCTGGACGAACGCCCGAGCGAACCGTTGCACCGGCAAGACGGGCGAACATCGTCGCGATTGAAGCCGATCTCACTCGCTATATCGGTCCGATTGCGAGGATCCTGGTAAAGAGGGAGCTCGAAAAATTCGAGACCCTGGAAAAGTTCTGTCTTGTATTGGCGGCCCATATTCCCGACGAGCGCGATCGCAGAACATTTCTCAGTGCGCACGGAGCCGATTGAGTTGCCGTTGCCGAGAAGGAGGCGGAAACGAGCCTGCGCCATCATATGTCGGTGATCGGTGTGATCGTGGTCGCCCTTGCGGCGACCCCGGCCTGCCCCACCCGGTCCTATGCTGCTGAAACGGCGGGCGGGACCGAGGGGGTTGAGGCGACCCGGCCGCTGGTCCGCGAGATCCAATTCATGCTGGAGCGGCTCGGAATAGATCCAGGGCCGATAGACGGTGTTGTCGGCCCCCAGACCCTAGGAGCCTTTCACAAATTCGAAGAGCGTTTCGGACTGCCGGTCACCGAATTGGCCAATGGAGGCAATGTTCCGACCGCCGTGCTCGGACGGCTGCGCAGCGAAGCCTCCCGCGTCATCTTCGAGCGCGAAAAACCGACGGAAGCACCCACCGTGGCAGCGAGACCACCGCCGTTTCCTGTGCCGCCGGCGACCGAAAAGCCGGATCGTTTTGCGGCTTGCAAATACAACCCGGATGATTTCCGGATCGGCTCGACCCAGTACACTCCGGACAAGTATTTGGAAGCTGGCTTCGAAGGCTCAACGGCGCGTGCGGTTTCGATGCTGCATGATCGTCTCAATGAAGCGCGGCAAATCGCCAGCAATCTGGGCGGTTCGGCGCTAACCGAAGTACAACGGCAAGCCCGGGTTCTCGACTACTTCGAGTGCCGGCTGAAGATAGAGCAGGCTTCCGACAAATAAGAGGCGGGACGGATACCAGTATGCCTTATCGCTCGGCAACACGAACGCATGTCGGTACGGTCCGTCGTCGAAACGAGGATGCGGTGCTGGAGCGGGCCGAAATCGGGCTGTGGGCGGTGGCGGACGGTGCGGGCGGACACGAGCGCGGCGACTACGCGAGCGCCCGCATCATTGCCGCACTGCGCCAGATCGACCCGACACTTTGCGGCGCAGTGCTTCTGGAAGAGGTGAAAACCCGCCTCCGCGAGGTCAATCTCCAATTACGCGCCAAAGCGGCCGAGATTGGCCCGCAGGCGCTGATTTGCAGTACAGTGGCAGTGCTGCTGATGCTCGGCGAGGAGAGCTGCTGTTTGTGGGCGGGAGACAGCCGCTTTTATAGGCTGCGCGCCAGCGCATTGCAGCAACTGAGCCGCGACCAGAGCCACGTGCAGAACCTCGTCGACCGTGGTGAGATCGCCCCGGAAGAGGCGGCCGAACACCCGCTCGGGAACATAGTCACAAATCTCGTGGGGGCGCACGATGAGTTGGTCCTCGAAGAACGCCGCGATCGTGCCGAGCCCGGCGACATCATGCTATTGTGCACCGACGGGCTCAGCGGCGCCCTCACCGATGCCGAAATAGCCGAGATAATGCGCGAAACTCCCGTGACTGCTGCAGCCGACAGGCTCATCGAAAACTCCCTCATGCAAGGCGCGCGCGACAACGTCAGCGCGGTGGTTATCGAGTACGCGGCCTAGCGCACTGACCCGGGAACATCCGCCGCCCGCCCCTCACTAACCCTCGCCTAAAAACGGGGGAGGGAGGGTGGGGGTGAAGCGGGGCGGCGATTGGCCGGCTGCGCGTTCACATTTGCGGTGTGTTCTTGAGCCCCTTGAGACGGTAGGCGCTGAGAGCCCCTTCGTGCTTGGTGTCGATCGTGATCAACTCGGTGTCAATGTACCGCCAGAGGCGCTGATGCATCGCCGGGCTAATCAGGATCTCGCCGCCGCCGGCGCCGTCGCAATAGCGCGCCGTCCAGTTGGCCGCTTCGCCGATAACTGTCAATTCCATACGCTCATTGGAGCCAATAAATCCGTGTAGCGCCTCACCACAGTGAACGCCGATGCCGATCGTGCAGGTCATCTGGCCGCGGCGCTTGCGTCTGTCGCTGACTTCCGTCATTACCGATTGCATCGTCAATGCTGCACGCACCGCCTTCTCATGCCGCAGCGGATCCGGCTCGGGACTGCCGAATACGGCGAGTATCGCATCTCCAGTAATCTTGTCGACGGTACCGTCATATTTGAAAATGGCGTCTGCCAGGGCGGAGAAATAATCGTTGAGCAAATCCATTACGTCGTCGGTATCCATGCCCGACGTCAATTTGGTGAAGCCGCGGACATCGGACACGAGAATCACTACTTCCGACCGCTCGCCGCCAAGACGCAAGCGGCCGTGAACGGCGCGCGACAGCAGCGTGTCGCGCATCTTTGGAGAGAAATTCGTCAGCAGCCGGCTGAGCAGTGCGGCATTTCGGCGAAGCTCAGCTTGCATCTGGCTCTGCATTGCAGCCATTGCCGCGTAGTGCGCGACTGCGAGCATCAGACGCAGATCGTCGGCAGTGAAGACCGTTCCTCCGTCACTGTTGTCGACGCAGGCCGCGCCCAGCACCCGGGCCTTCCAGATCAACGGTACATACATCCCGGCCTTGATCCGGTTCAGAAACTGACTTTGGCTGGGTTCCAGCCCCTCGCGCCAGATAAACCCCTGGCGGCGCGTCATCGTCCGCGAAGCAAGTGTCATACTGACTGATGGCTGTCCCGCCGGAACATGCGCCTTGAGGAGGAGCTCGCCAGTCGTTTGGTCCTCGAGCAATAGCGCGCCGCGGTTTGCGGCCGGGATTATTGCGACCAGGCGTTCGATGATCGTCTGGAACAGCGCATCGAGCTCGGTCTGTTCGCCAAACTGCAGCGGCAGCTCATAGAGCAGCGCCAACGCCTGCGCGCGTGACGGATCGATCGGCTGCTCCGGCTCAAAAACCGGCGCTGCGGCGTCGATCATTTCCGCGATGTCGAGGCGCGCATCGTGCGTGTCGACGAGTGTCGTGTCGTTCGCGGCCCAAGCCGAAGCAGGATCTGAGCCAGGCGCGGAGCTCTCCACTTCGAGCGTCGTATCACTGATGCGGATGATCTGACCCGGTTCGAGCCGCAGCTTGCCCTTGCCCTTGATCGGCTGTCCGTCGACCTCCGTCCCATTGGCACTGCCGAGGTCTTCGATCCAGAAGTGGCTATCCTCGACTGAAATTCGCGCGTGCGGGCGTGAAACTCGCAGGTCGGGACTCAGGTCGATGTCGACGTGCACGCCCGGACGTGGCCGCCCGAGGACAACCGCATCAGACGGCTGATCAAAAACCTTTTCTTTCCCGCGGTAGCGATAATGTATGCGCACATTGCGCCGTCAGGCTGCTCCTCGCGCTGCTGGCTTGATCATCGCGCTTCACCGACGAAGCTGTTGTGGAGCGCTGCAATGCGGTCGAGCGTCTCTTGCGGGAGAGGACCTTTGTTCACCGCAACGGCCGCGTATTCCAAATGGTCGAGGGTCGAGTAGCCAACGAGCGCGGTAGAGGCCGCGTCGTGCGAAATGACGAAACGCACCGCCAATTCGATCAAACTGTCGGCATGACCTTCCCGCACCAACGGCTCTAGCCGCCGCGCCCGCTCCACGTCGATCCGGTAGGCGGAGCCCGACCCGATAGGCTCGACGCTGGGCGAGCCGAGGGGATGCCGCGTCTCGACACCGCTCAAAGCGCCGGCGGCGAGCACGCGGATCGCGATGACGCCGATTGAAGCCGCACGGGTGTGGGCGAAGAGATTGCCGAAATTATGCGCTGGGTAGCCCGCCGCAACTGCGGAGCCGGCGCTTGGATTGAGCACGTTGTAGGCGACCTGCGCCGTATCGAAGACCCTGGCGTCTGCTACCTCGTGCAATGCCGGCGTATCGCCGACTGCGGTGATGCCATAGAAGCGGGTCTTGCCTTGCTCGCGCAGGCGCTCGAATGCCGGCACGACTTCTCCGAGCACGATCTCGGGAGTGAGATCGCCGCCGCGGCCCTCGCGAGTGATGTGGTTGTGGAGCTGAAAGAGATCGACCCGCTCGAGTTGCAGACGCTGCAGGCTCGCCTCCAGCGATGACGTGACCGCCGCCTCGATCCGGCTTTTTTCGCTTGCCGGAACACGCACTTTCGTGCCGACCAGGATTTCAGGTTTGAGGCTCTTGATGACGCGCCCGAGATTGCGCTCGGATTGGCCATCGCCATACATCGCCGCGGTGTCGAAGTAATTGATGCCGAGCTCGATCGCATGCGCCACCGCGCGCTCCTGATCGGCCGGGTTGCCGCGAACCATCAAGCCGCCGACGGCGCCGCATCCGAACCCGAGCACAGACACCTTCAGCCCCGTGCGTCCAAGTGTCCGTGTTTCCATCGCGTCCTCCCGCTGCTCCAAAACCGATCAAACGCTTCGTTGCGGGGGCTGTCAATCATGCCGGGAAAGCAGGGAACCTGGTTCCCGATTTGGTGTTTCAGGTCTGTTCAGGAGGCGTAATGGAAGACCTGGAGTACCGTCTAGCGGAGATCGGTTATCGCAGTGCCAAGCGCGGGCCTGAATGCTGGCAGGTTTCGCAAATCGGGGAAGCGGAGCCGCTGGCTCTCCAAAGCCCTCGATTGCGTCGGCAGGATCCCGCGTACAGTCTGGCTCTTCGGCTTTGGCTGGGCCGGCTGGCCAACGATGAGCAGCCTATGCCTTACCGGATCTCCAAGGCAGCGGAAGGCTGAGCAATCCGCGCCGTCGCAGCCTGCTGAGTACCGCCGTGAAATGAGGGGCGGCTGAGCGGTCGAGGCCTTCGAACCAATTCTGATCGAGAAACGAGGCGAGGGCGGGCTGGCCGAGCTCCGCTTCCCAGACGATGCCGAGCAAAGATGCGGCCGCTTCGTCCTCCTCGCGTGCCAGCGGCGTCAAGATTGCCGCCCGGATAGCCGCGTCGCGGTCGAGGGTATCTGGACCAGGGCCGAGCCCGAAGTCGACGAGTCTGCGCCGCTCCGGCGGGGCTAACACGAAATGGGCGATCTCGTGGAGGATGACATAGGCCTCGGTGGCGCCGCTTAATGCTATTCCGACCCAGTTGTACGGCCGCGATACTCCCCCCGGATGGATCGCCATACCGCAGGCGCGGGCAACCGAGAGCGCCACTTGGCGATGCCGCCCCGCTGTCGCCCCGGTCGCCCGATCGGGGGATGTGGCGCGAATTCGACGGAACGCATCGCGCGCGTAAGGGTCGTCAATACCTGCCATGAAGCGGTCTAGGGCATACCCGAGCTGTTCGCGTGGAATTGGCGTGAGGATCATTCGCGTTAGATGGGTGTGGGTGTTGCTCGCTGCAGGCGCGCCCCCATCCGCCATCAAGCCTCGCGAGATTGCTTCGTCGCTGCGCCCCTCGCAATGACCTCTCTTCCGAGGCAATTGCGAGTTGCGCACCGGCCGGACGGTCGACCCGCCCTGGATAAAACTGTCAACCCGTCATCGCGAGCGCAGCGAAGCGATCTCGGGCCACGGAGTGCTCCTCCGATCGAGATTGCTTCGTCGCCTGCGGCTCCTCGCGATGACACCTCCCCTGAGGACAGTCTCTTGCGAGCGAAGCGCTCTCGTTAATTAGCCGCGACGCGATTGCGCTACATGCTGCTGAATGTGTCTTTCCGCGTTCGCGCGAAACACTTGATCGGCAAGGCGCTTTTGTTGGTCCGGCATCGCGCCGTAAAGCTTCTCGAATGCGGGAACCAGCTTTTGCACGTGCTGTGCATGCTCTTGTGCCAATTGCTCGTACGATTGCATGTTCTGCACGGCGTTCATCGTCGCAAATTGCTGGGCGCGCTGCAGGTAGGCCTGATCCATGTCGCGCGCGTTCTCGCGCATCACGGAAGCGAACTCGTTCCACTGCGGCTCCTCGGCCGGAGTAATCCGTAATTGCGAGTGCAATTGCCTGATATGCTGCTCGACGCGTTCTTCGGCGTTTCTGCCAGGCACCGGGTGGCTGGCCATCGGCGAGCCAGCCCCCGCCGGAGGCGGCGTCGTGGCCCCCTGGGTCGCTGCGGTTTGTTGCGATTGCGCCAGTGCGCCGGCGGGTATGGACAACAGCGCGGCCACTGCAAGGGATGCAAGGGTTGACGGGATTGTTTTCATGGTGTCTGCCCCTAGGGGGTTACTAGTGGACTGTCACAGCTGAATCGATAGTGATGCGACGGGTCGGGTCGCAGTAGCGCCATTTGATGGTTTTGGGAGCCTTGTTGTACTGGCGGATATAGCGCATCAGCTTGCGGCGCAGG
>Ga0126371_10001669_pt1 | contig 18838 bp, 14 predicted proteins | sample PanSoiMetaPlot_4_FD_110145 | JGI IMG/M metagenome (GOLD analysis project Ga0126371, IMG submission 110145) | Tropical forest soil microbial communities from Panama - MetaG Plot_4 | ecosystem: Environmental > Terrestrial > Soil > Tropical forest > Bulk soil | place: Panama | collected 2016-02-17 | reverse complement strand
CTCGACCTGTTCAACAACGGTGGCGGCAGCTTCGCGCAGCAGTACAAGTTCACCGACGCCCCGGACGCCGACGCGCGGCTTGTGCAAGCCGCCTACCTGGCGGACACCTTCGCCAAGGCGCAGGGCAAGGAATCGGCGATCGCGGGCACCCTCGCGAACGCCGCCAAGCTCGGCGACTATCTGCGGTACTCGATGTTCGACAAGTACTTCAAGCAGATCAGCGCCCAGTGCAGCCAGCAGGGCTCGGTGGCCTGCCCCGCTGGCACCAGCAAGGCCAACGAGGACACGTACCTGCTGTCCTGGTACTTCGCGTGGGGCGGCGCGGTCACCGGAGCCTGGTCGTGGCGGATCAGCGGCACGACTATCCATGAGGGCTACCAGAACCCGCTGGCGGCTTACGCGCTGTCCACCGACTCCAGCCTGATCCCGCTCTCCCCGACCGCGAAGGCGGACTGGACAACGAGCCTGACCACCCAGCTCAACCTGTTCCAGTGGCTGCAGTCAGCCGAGGGCGGTATCGCGGGCGGCGTCACCAACAACTGGGGCGGCAATTACGGCGATGCGGCGAAGCCGCCTGCCGGGGACCCCACCTTCGACGGCATGTACTACGACTTCGAGCCTGAGTACCACAATCCGCCGAGCAACCAGTGGTTCGGTTACCAGACCTGGCCGATGGAGCGCGTGGCGGAGTACTACTACTACACGGGCAACGCGCAGGCCAAGGCGATCCTCGCCAAGTGGGTGTCCTGGGCGGAGTCTGTCGCCACATTTAACACCAGCACCGGGGCGATCTGCCTGCCCGGCACGCTTACCTGGTCCGGTCAGCCGGGCGAGAGCTGGACGACCGGCACGTCAAACTCGTCGCAGCCGCCCGCCAACACGGGACTGCACGTGTCAGTGTCCGGCTGCTCCGCCGACCTGGGCGTCTCCGCGTCGCTGGCCAAGGTCTACGAGTACTACGCGGCCAAGTCCGGCGACGCCACGGCCGAGACCGACGCGCAGAACATCATCGACGTGATCCACAAGTTCTACGCCGACTCGCTTGGCTTCTCGGCGCCGGAAACCCGGACCGACTACAGCAACTTCACCAGCGCCTACAACACCACCAACTTCGAGGGCGTGTACTTCCCGCCCGGCTGGACCGGGAAGTACCCGGGCGGCGTCCCGCTCAGCTCGTCGACCAACACCTTCCTGTCCATCCGTCCCTGGTACATCGGCGACCCGCAGTGGTCCAAGGTTCAGGCCTACCTGAACGGCGGCTCCGCGCCGGTCTTCAACTACCACCGGTTCTGGGCGGCGGTTGACATCGCCACGGCGTTCGACACCTTCGCGCAGCTGTTCCCGACAGTCGCGGTGCCGTCGGGTTTCTAGTGGCACAGCTAGTTACGCCAGCGCCGGTTCCGTCCCGTGTCAGCGGGACGGAACCGGCGCACAACCGGCCGAACGGAGGCAACGATGCGTTCCGCTCTCGCGAATCATCGCCGGAGGCGCCCCGGCGCCTGCCCTCGCCCGGCATGGCCGGCTTCAGCGTCTCTGCTCGCTCTGCTGGCGGTATTCCTCTCCGCGTGCTCAAGCGTCAGCACGAGCAGCACAACCAGTACCAGCACCGGCACAGGCGCCAGAACCGGCACCGGCCCGGTGCCGGAGGTCACGGGCAAGTTTGGCGCGGACCCGGTGATCACGATCCCGAACGGGGACCCGTCGTCGCAGCTCATCGTCCGGACCCTTATGAAAGGCGACGGCCGCGTCGTCAAGCCTGGCGACTACGTGATCTTCAACGTCGAGGGCAAGGTCTGGGCCGGCAGCCGGCAGGTCGTCGACAGCTACACCGACCGGTCCCCGCAAGGGCTACCGCTCAGCCGCGCGCTGCCGGCCTGGCGCGCTCTGGCCGGGCAACGGGTCGGCAGCCGCGTGCTCATGGTGGTGCCGCCCAAGGATGGCTTCGGCCCGCAAGGCGACCCGGCGGCCACCATCACCGGCAGCGACACGCTGGTGTTCGTGTTCGACGTGCTCGCCACGATGGCCTCCGACACCACCGTGCCCGGTCCGATCGCGAACTTTGACGCCGGCCCCGGCCTGCCTAGCATCGGATGGAGCACGCACGGCCCGCTGATCACGGTGCCGGCCGGCGCCAAAGCGCCAGGCAAACTGGTCAGGCGGATCGTCATCCGTGGCTCGGGGCCGCCGATCCTGGCCGGGCAAACCGTGACCGTGCAGGACGCGGGCGTGGTCTGGCGCACCGGCCACGTCTTCGACTCGACCTGGCAGCGGGGCTTCCCTGAGTCGCTGATGCTCGGCTCAGGGCAGGTGATCCCAGGCTGGGAGCAGGGCCTGGGCGGGCTGCCGGTCGGCAGCAGGGTGCTGCTCATCATCCCGCCTTCGATGGGCTACGGCATCAGCGGCCATGCCCCCGATGTCAAGCCCACGGACACGGTGGTCTTCGTCATCGACATCGTCTCGGCGGTGGCGTAGCGCAGTCGCGCCGGGCGCTCGGCCGGCCGAGCGCCCGGCGCGGAAAAGAAACTTACATGCGGTCCGCTCATTTCCGCGGCGACCCGCGGAAGTAAGCATTTCATAAGAGGGGCGCCTAACAGACAATGGTGACTACCGAGCGCAGTGTGAAGGAAGAGTCATGCGGTGGGGTCCTGGCGGCGAAATCAAACTTTCAGCCATCGAAACAGTTGCAGAAAGTTTCCTCCACGTTACAAAATAATTCGGACAACCCAAACTGCGGGCTTGCGGCGGGGGGCCGAAAACCCTTGCACCATGCCGAGGAGAACGCGGTGACGGTCACCGGGTCAAGAACCATTCCAGCGGCGCCTCCAACGCTCGCCGATGTGGCCGAGCTAGCAGGCGTATCGTCAGCCACTGCGTCGCGCGTCCTGACCGGTTCGGCCAGGGTCAGCCCGCAGACCAGGGATCGGGTCGAGCAGGCGATGGCCCGGCTCGGCTACGTGCGCAACCGGGCGGCGCGGGCCACGCAGCCGCGACGGGCCGGCTCGATCGCGCTTGTGGTGGGCGAGGAGAGCGTAAAGGTGTTCGCCGACCCCTTCTTCGCTCGCATGCTGCGGTCGGTCAGCAATTCGCTGGTGGCCGCGGACCTGCAGCTGGTGCTGCTCACGCTGCACTCGCCGCGGGAGTACCGCACGGTCTCGAGATATCTGCGCAGCGGCCACGTCGACGGCGCGCTATTCGTCTCCATGCACGGCAGGCCCGACTTCGACTACGCCAGCCTCGGCATACCGATCGTGCTGTGCGGGCGGCCTGTCAGCGGCGGACAGCAGCTCACATACGTCGACGCGGACAACGTCGCCGGGGCGTGGAACGCCGTCAAGTACCTCCTTGACAACGGCCGCAAGGCTATCGCCACCATCGCCGGCCCGCCCGACATGGCGCCCGGCATCGATCGCCTGCTCGGCTACCGCAAGGCCATGACCGCCGCCGACGCGAGCGATCCCGGCATGGTCGCTTATGGTGACTTCGGCTCGGCGTCCGGGGAGCACGCGCTGTTCCGTCTTATCGACCATCGCCCGGGCATCGATGCCGTCTTCGCCGCCTCCGACCTGATGGCGGCGGGCGCGCTGCGGGCGCTTCGCCGGCTCGGCCGGTGCGTCCCTGACGACGTCGCCGTGATCGGGTTCGACGATTCGCCGTCGGCACAGCAGGCCAGGCCGAAGCTGTCCACGGTCCGCCAGCCTGTGGACGCGATGGCCGCGCGCATGGTCAGCGAGCTGCTCGCCCAGATCGCGTGTCCCGGCAGGCAGCCGTCCCACATCGTGCTTGACACCGAACTGGTGTTGCGCGATTCCACCTGAGGGCGCTAGCGAAGCGCTTTCATTTCACGGCCCGCGTCGTTAACGCGCCGCTGTAATCAGCAAATCGGTGCTGAGCTGCCGCTATTCGCCGGGTGCAAGGTCGAAGGGACCGGTGTGTCGTCGGCATTGGTGGACAAGCCGTCGCCGGGCGAGGCTAATGAAAGCCAATCGATGCGCTTCGACAATGATGGGAGGCAGCCATGTTCGGTAAAACATCGTCACTGGCGGGAGCCGCGCTGCTCGTCGCGGCATTTCTCGGAGTCATTCATTCGCGACCCGCGGATGCCGCCTCGCTGACGGCCAGCGTCACGGTCAACGCGACGGCCGGCCTTGGCGCGGTCCCGGCCCACGCGATCGGGCTGAACACGGCCGTCTACGACGGGGACATGAACGACACCGCGATTGCCGGGCTGCTCCAGGCGGCCGGCGTCGACGCGCTCAGGTACCCGGGCGGCTCGTACTCCGACATCTACAACTGGCAGACGCAGACCGCGGCGGAAGGCGGCTATGTCGCGCCGAACACCAGCTTCACCAGCTTCATGGGGACGGCGAACGCGGCCGGCGCCCAGCCCATCATCACGGTCAACTACGGCACTGGCACGCCAAGCCTGGCTGCCGCGTGGGTGCAGGCCGCAGCCAGTGACTCGGTGGGCTACTGGGAGGTCGGCAACGAGGTCTACGGCAACGGCACCTACGGCGCCAACTGGGAGGCCGACGCGCACTGCGAGACGTCGCTGAACGGGCCGCCGGTCACGATCGGCAGCGAGCCTTCGCAGACCTACGACTGCGGTCCCTCCCAGTACGCGGCCAACGTACTGCACTATGAATCCGCGATGCACGCGGCGAACTCCAATGCCAAGGTCTGCGCGATCTTGACCACGCCGGGCTTCTGGCCTGACGGCGTGACGAACTCGGAGTACCCGCAGCCCTGGAACCAGACGGTGCTGTCCGCGCTAGGCAGCCAGACGCAGTGCGTCATCGTGCACTACTACCCCGGGGGGTCCTCCACCGCGGGCATGCTGACCGACCCCGCCGACATCGCAGGCATCGTGTCCGCGCTGCACAGCGAGCTCAGTCAGTACGCCGGCATCGCCAACCCGGCCAGCATTCCGATCCTGGTCACCGAGACGAACTCCTCGATCGACATGGACACCCAGCCGGCCGCCCTGTTCGGCGCGGACATGTACATGACCTGGCTGGAGAACGGCGTGACCAGCGTCGACTGGTGGAACGAGCACAACGGCGAGGGCACCGTCAGCACCGTCGACGGCGTCACCGACTACGGTGACCAGGGCATCTTCTCCAACGGCTCGAACTCAGGCGGCACCACCGAGCCCGCGGTGGACACCCCGTTCGCGCCGTATTACGGCATGGAGATGCTGACCAAGCTCGCCGCGCCCGGCTCCACAATGGTCACCTCCACGTCGAGCCAGGCGCTGGTGCGGGTGCATGCGGTCCGTGACGCCAGCGGCAACCTGAACGTGCTCATCGACAACGAGGACCCGTCTAACAGCTACACGGTCAGCCTGGCCTACAGCGGGTTCACGCCGTCCGGCTCGCCCACCGTGTACACGCTGGCGAACAACGCCACGTCGATCACCTCGGCGGCGGGCAGCCCCACCTCGGTCACCGCGGCCCCGTACTCGCTGACGGTGGTGCACGTTCCGGGCTCCGGCGGCACCGGCGTCACGGCGCCAGGCGCGCCCGGCCAGCCGGTCGCGTCGAAGCTTTCCTCGTCCACGTCGGGCAGCAACACCGGGACCGCCACGCTGACCTGGCCGGCCTCGACTCCGGGCACCAACCCGATCGCCAGCTACAAGGTGTACCAGCTGACCTCCGGCGGCTCGACCCCGGTCGCGACCACCACCGGCACCACCACCACGCTGACCGGGCTCACCATCGGTAACAGTTACAGCTACAACGTGGTGGCCGTAGACACCGCGGGCAACGCCTCACTGCCGTCACCGCCGGTCACGTTCACGGTGCCGCCGCCCGCCGGTGCCGGCTGCGCCGTGCACTACTCGACGGTCGGCAGCTGGCCTGGCGGCTTCCAGGGCGGCGTCACGATTACCGACACGTCGTCGACCCCGGTCAACGGCTGGATCCTCACCTGGACCTGGCCTTCGACAGGCGAGCAGCTGACCCAGATGTGGAACGCCTCCTACACCCAGACGGGGACGGCCGTGTCGGCCGTCAACGCCAGCTACGACGCGTCGATCAGCGCCAACGGCGGCACGGTCACGTTCGGCTTCCTGGGCAACGACAGCGGCCAGGTTCCCGCCCCGGCGGCCTTCTACCTGAACGGCACCGTCTGCAGCAACAACTAACCGCACGCGCACCCGCCTGCCTGCCTGCCTCGCCACCGCGGGACAGGCAGGCGGCGCGACCACAGAAGCCCCCGATCGTTCGGGATAATGAGGGCAGTTACCGAGACGGCGGGAAAGCCATGGGCACGTTCGACAGCATTGAGACGGCGCGGCTACTCATGCGGCGCTGGCGAACGTCAGACCGGAAGCCGTTCGCGCAGCTCAACGACGATCCGCAGACGCTCGTGTACTTCCCGCAGACACTCGACCGCACGGCCAGCGACGCGCTGGTCGACCGGATTGAGGCTAACTTCGATGCGCGCGGCTATGGCCTGTGGGCGCTAGAGGTCAAGGCGACCGGGGATTTCATCGGGTTCACCGGGCTCTCGCCGATGCCAGACGACCTGCCGGGCGCGGGCGGGGTCGAGATCGGGTGGCGGCTAGCCAGGACGGCCTGGCACCACGGCTACGCCACCGAGGCCGCGCAAACCGCGGTGAGCGTCGCCTTCGCCGGCCTCCGCCTCACCGAACTCTGGTCGATGACCGCGGTGCTCAACGAGCCGTCCCAGGCGGTGATGCGGCGGATCGGCATGACCGAGGTGGCGCGGTTCGACCACCCGCGGGTCCCCGACGGCCACGCGCTCAGGCCGCACGTGACCTACCACCTCGCCCGCCCGTTACCTCGCCCGCGTCAGGGACGGTCGGCCGTCCCTCGCGGGACCTTGGGCCACTGTCGGCCGAATACCCCCGCGGGTATTTTGCGAGTGTCGGATGGGCTGTCGGCCGAGCTGAGGAGGAGGTGGCCGTCAATGAGCCGCAAGAAGGTGCTCGTGCTTGGCGGAAACTTCGGAGGGCTGACCGCGGCGCTCGCGGTCAGCCATGAGCTGCACAAAGACGTAGAGGTCCAGGTGATCTCCGCGTCGGATCGCTTCTTGTTCAACCCGTCGCTCATCTGGCTGCCGTTCGGCAAGCGCCGTCCGGCCGACATCACGTTCCCGCTCGCACCGACGTTCGAGCGTCACGGGATCGAGTTCGTACACGCCGAGGCGACCGCGATCGACCTGGCGTCCCAGAAGGTCATGGCGACCAGTGGCGCCCACAGCTACGACTACCTGGTCATAGCCACGGGGTACCGCAACAACTTCGGCGCCGTGCCCGGGCTGGGCCCGGACGGCAACGCGTACACGATCACCACCGTGCAGGATGCGATCCGTGCCGGGGAGGGCTGGCGGCGGTTCCTCGAGAATCCCGGAGACATCGTGGTGGGAGCGACCCAGGGGGCCGGGTGTTTCGGCGCGGCCTATGAGTACCTGTTCAACGTGTCCTACCGGCTGCGCAAGGCGGGCCTGGCCGGGAAGGCGAAGCTGACCTACGTGTCGGCGGAGCCGTTCCTCGGCCACTTCGGCATCGGCGGGCTGCCGCACGGCGAGAGCCTGCTTTCGATGTTCCTGAAGAAAGAGCACATCACGGCGGTGCTTAACACGGGCATGGACCGCGTCGAGGAGGGACGGCTCGTCCTCGCGGACGGACGGCACATCGGCTTTTCCTACGCCATGATCGTGCCGCCATTCGTCGGGCAGGAGGTCGTCCGTTCCGCCGGGCAGATCGCCGACGAGAAGGGCTACGTGCGGGTCCGCGACACCTACCAGACACAGGATTACGACAACGTCTACGCGGTCGGCATCGCCGCCGCCGTCGACGTGCCGTGGCAAACGGCCATTCCGGTCGGCGTGCCCAAGACGGGATTCCCGACCGAGCGGATGGCTCACGTTGCGGCGCGCAACATCGCCGCCCAGATCCGCGGCGAGCAGCCGCGTTCGCACCAGGCGTTCGGCGACATGCCTGCGGTTTGCGTGATGGACGCGGGCAACAACGGCGTGATCATCCTGGCGGACAAGATGCTCCCGCCACGCAAGCACGGCCTGCTCATCCCCGGGCCGCAGGCTCATGCCCTGAAGCTGGGGTTCGAGAAGTACTTCATGTGGAAGGCGCGGCACGGGTACGTCCAGCTTCCCTGACTGGCCGCCAGAAGCCCGTCGCCGCAACCGTTGACTGACGTGCGAATGTACTTGTTCAGGTACAGAAATGTCGGGAGACTAAGGGTAAGGTGCATTGTTCGGGCCGGCCAGGGACGGCCGCGCCCGGTGGGACGGGTAGAAGGCAGGGCGGGCGATGAGACGTCGCGTGGCAGCGGTGACGGCTGTGCTTGTCGGGTCGGTGGCGGCAGGGGTGAGCGCGGTGGCGCTTCCGGCCGGGGCGGCGGTGGGCGCTCGGCAGCTCGGGTCGGCAGCGAGCGCGACCACCGAGCCGTCCGTCACGATCAAGGCGATCGATCGTGAGGGCAACGGGGTCCCCGTCATTGCCTCGCTTGAGTCCGCGGACTCCTTCGCCGTCCAGGACACGTTGACCAGTGCGCACGCCACGAAGGTGCCCGCGGGTAGCTACAACATCGCGGCCTGGGTGTGGGAGCCGAACAAGAAGGCCGCCACTCTCGTGGACCGGCCGATCACGATCTCTTCGTCGTCGGTGACGGTGACCTTCGACGCCAGGCCGGGCAAGCGTGTCCGGTTCACCGTCAACGACACCACGGTCGCCCAGGACTCCGTGCTCGCCGAGCCATTCTCCGCGGTCACCGGCCAGGCGACGTGGTGGAACAACAGCTACGGCCCGATCTCTGGGGCGGCGGTGTACGTGGTGCCTGGCACCCTGCCGAGCGGGTGGGACCTGTTCCTCCAGGCCAACCTTGTCCGGCACGAGACGAACAACGCGGCTAGCCCGGTGCAGTACGACCTCGTCAAGATCCTCCCGGGGAGCGTCCCTTCGAACCTGACTTTCGCGAGCACCAGGGCCGGGCTCGCGCAGGACCACGTGACCATCAGGGACTTCGGACAGGGGACCGACGGCGTGGTCTTCGCGCCGTATGACGCCGGCGAGGGCTCAAGCCTTGGACGGCTGTCGTCCACATCACTTGGTCAGGTGAACGTGCTGACCCCGGCCAGCGTCGACGTCTTCTTCTCTCCCGGGTACCGGTGGGAGTCGGTCGGCTACGCGGCGAGCGACGACGTGTACGGGACCGCACCGCTGCTCGCAGGGCACACGTATGCGCAGACGTTCAACGCGGCGGTGTTCAGCCCGTCACCACTGTTCGGCCCCATCGTGTACGGGAACACTCTCACGACCGAGGAGACGTTCGGCAACAGCGTGCTAGTGGACCCGTTCGGCCAGGGCGGTGTGTCGGTCGGCCTCTGGCCCACCGTCCCGCAGGGGTGGCTGTATCAGGGAAGCAAGCTCATCGCACACGCCTCGGGCTACGGCGCGAACCTCGCCGCGAAGATCGCGGCGACGACGCAGACCTACACGCTGAAGATCGAGGCGACCCGGGTCACCGGGAACAACATCCCGATCAACGGCATCGCGAAGTCCGTGACGGCGGTCTACACCTTCAAGACCGCGGCGGGCGACACGGCGCTGCCGACCTCCACCTTCTCGCCTCGAATCGTCCCGCAGGGCGTCTCGGTGAAGAACGCCGCGCGCGGCGGGTCGCGGACCACCGTGCCGATCACGTTCAACACCGAAAGCGGTGCCATCACCGCGCACAACGTCGCGGTGTGGGCGTCGGTCAACGGCGGCAAAACCTGGATCCGGCTCAGCGTCACTCACAGCGGTAGCAAGTGGACCGTGGTCGTCAGCAACCCCAGCAAGGCGGGCTTTGTCTCGCTGAGGGTCCAGGGTGAAAACGCCGCCGGTTTCAAGGCCACGGTCACCCTGATCAACGCGTACGCGGTGAGCTGAGAGAGGCCTTGGCCAGCTAATTCGCGCGCCGACTCCCTCGGCAGGCATCTTGAAGATCACTATTCCGAACGAGTGGTCGCGTCTGCCGGGACATTCCTGCTCCTGCCGCCATGCTGGCGCGCTCCGCCCGCCCGGTGATGCCCGCCCTCCGGCAACCGGCGACAATGAGTCAACCGGATGCTTGGAGGTGGTCAGGTATGCGAAGGCGGTCGGGACTCGCGCGCAGGCGGCCAGCCGGGCGGGATGTCCGGCGCACCATGGGACCGGTTGCGGTGACGCTTGGAGCGGCGCTGGTCAGCTGCGCGGCATGCACCAGCGGCGGCAACGCCACCACGACGACGACACCGGCCGCGGCCGCGACATCCGCGTCGGCCCCCGCGGCGACCTCGGCCGCGGCGCCGGCTCCCGGCGCCGGGTCGCTGCAACAGGAGTACATCAGCACCATCCAGAAGGTGTTGCCGTCGGTGGTGGAGATCAGGACGGCTTCCGGTCTCGGCTCCGGGGTTGTCTACGACACCGCCGGGCACATCGTGACCAACGCACACGTGGTCGGCTCCGCCACCACGTTCCAGGTCTTCCTGTCCGGTTCGGCCAGCCCGTTGCCTGCCCGCCTCACGGGCACCTACCCGCCGGACGACCTCGCCGTGATCCAGGTGACCGGCGCCACGCATCTGGTGCCCGCTCACTTCGCTGACTCCTCCAAGCTGCAGGTCGGCGACATCGTGCTCGCCATGGGCAACCCGCTGGGCCTGTCCAGCAGCGTGACGGACGGGATCATCTCGGCGGTCGGGCGGACCGTGTCTGAACCGCAAGAGGCCGGATCGCCAGGCGCGACACTGCCCGACGCCATCCAGACGTCAGCGCCGATCAACCCGGGCAATAGCGGCGGGGCCCTGGTCAACCTGCAGGACCAGGTCGTGGGCATTCCCACGCTGGCGGCTACGGACCAGCAACTGGGCGGCGGCGCCGCACCAGGGATCGGGTTCGCCATCCCTTCCAATATCGTCACCGACATCGCGGGCCAGATCATCAAGACCGGGCACGTCACCGCGTCGCACCGGGCGGCACTGGGCGTCAGCGTGCAGACGGTCACCGGGTCCAACGGCCAGCCCGCGGGCGTCGGCATCGTCGAGGTGACGCCGGGCGGCCCGGCCGCCAAGGCGGGGTTGCAGCCCGGGGACGTTATCACCGCGATCAACGGCACGGCCACTCCTGACACCGAGACGCTGGCGGCCGTCCTGGCCGGAATGCGGCCAGGGCAGGAGGTATCGGTCAGCATCACCAAGCAGGACGGCAGCACCGACACGGTCAAGGTGACCCTCGGCCAACTGCCCGGCAGCTGACCACCCCAGGGACATGGGAGCCGCGGGCGGCTCCCGGTGACCTGGCATGCTGGTACGGGTGAAGGACCTGGTCCGGGTGTTCCGCCGGATCGCCGTGGCAGTCGTCGGCACCGTGATACTCGCCGTGGGCGTGGTGCTGCTGGTGGCGCCCGGGCCCGGCCTGGTGGTGATCGCTGTCGCGCTCGCGGTGTTCGCTATCGAGTTTGAGTGGGCGCGGCGGCGGCTGGCGGCGGTCCGGGCGCAGGCGCAGTCGGCTGCCCTCAAGGCCGCCGGCAGCAAGCTCGCCACCGCGTCGGCTGTGCTGTTCGGTATCGGCGCCATCGGCTTGGGCGTGGCGCTGATCATCGTGGACGAGCTACCGCTGTCCGGTGCGGGCACCGGCGCGGGGGCTGCGGTGGCCGGCCTGACCGTGCTGGCCACCGTTGTCTACGGTGTCAAGGAGATGCGGCGGGCGGAGCGAACCGGAACCGATGACAACGATCGCCCGGATTAGGTCCGGCCGGGCTGCGCTGAGCCACCCCCACCCTACACTCCGCGATCACTTGGTGACAGAATCAGCATGTCCAAATCGGGGGTGGACATGACCAGCATTTTCTCGGGGGATGACAGCGCGCTGACGGCCGAAGAGCGGCGGTTGCGCGAGGCACGGTTCGGTGAGCCGTGGCGCACCTGGGGGCCTTACCTGAGCGAACGTCAGTGGGGCACGGTTCGCGAGGACTACAGCGACGGCGGAGACGCCTGGTCCTACTTCACGCACGATCAGGCCAGGTCCCGTGCCTACCGGTGGGGTGAGGACGGCCTGGCCGGCATCAGCGACGACAAGCAGCGGCTTTGCCTGGCCCTCGCGCTCTGGAACGAGCGCGACCCAATCCTCAAGGAGCGGCTGTTCGGCCTGACCAACGCCGAAGGCAATCACGGTGAGGACGTCAAGGAGTACTACTTCTACGTCGATAACCTTCCGACGCACAGCTACCAGCGCTATCTGTACAAGTATCCGCAGTCCGAATTTCCCTACAACGACCTGGTCGCGGTGAACCGTGCCAGGTCACGGTATGAATTCGAGTATGAGCTGGCAGATACCGGCACCTTCGACGCGGGGGACTATTTCGACGTCGAGGTGGAGCACGCGAAGGCCGCGCCCGAAGACATTTTCTGCCGCGTCACCGTGCACAATCGCTCGGCGCGGGAAGCCGTGCTGCACGTGCTGCCCACGCTGTGGTTCCGCAACACCTGGTCATGGACCGAGGGCGCCGATAAGCCCCGGCTCGCGCGCGTCGAATCGGCGTATCCGGCCGTGCGCGCCGAACAGCACCACCTCGGCGTCTTCTACATGTACGCCGCGCCCGAGGCGACCCTGCTTTTCTGCGAGAACGAAACGAATGTGCCCCGAGTTTTCGGCGGCGAGCCGCAGACACGCTTTCCCAAGGACGGCATCGGCGACCATCTGATTCACGGTTCGCACACCGTTAACCCAGACGGAACCGGGACCAAGGCGGCCGCGCACGTCAGGCTCTCCGTGCCAGGCGGCGGGCAGGCCGCGGTAGTCGTCCGGCTGACCCGTGCGGAGCCCGCGCTGCTCACGGCGCCGTTCGCCGAGGCGGACGACCTGTTCGCACGGCGGCGCGCCGAGGCGGACGAGTTCTACGAGGCCATCACGCCACCCGCGGTAACCGACGACGCGAAGTCGGTCATGCGGCAGGCGCTGGCCGGGATGCTGTGGTCCAAGCAGTGCTACTTCTTCGACGTCGACAAGTGGCTGCGGGAGCGGCAGTCCCACCCGCTGCGGGCGCCGGTCCACCGGGGAACTCGCAACGAGTCATGGTTCCACATGTTCAACCAAGACGTGGTCTCCATGCCCGACAAGTGGGAGTACCCGTGGTACGCGGCCTGGGACCTGGCGTTCCATTGCGTTCCGCTCTCCATGGTCGACCCGGAGTTCGCGAAGACCCAGATCGACCTGATGCTTTCCCAGGACTACCTGCACCCGACCGGCCAGATACCCGCCTACGAGTGGAACTTCGGCGACGTGAACCCGCCGGTGCACGCCTTCGCGGCGCTGTTCCTGCAGAATCTGGAGGCTGATCTCGGCGAGGTCGATCTGCTCTTCCTGCACAAGAGCTTCGCCAGGCTGCTGCTGAACTTCACCTGGTGGGTGAACCGCAAGGATCCGGCCGGGCACAACGTGTTCGAGGGCGGGTTCCTCGGCCTGGACAACATCGGCGTGTTCGACCGCAGCGCAGCGCTGCCCACCGGCGGCCAGCTCGAGCAGGCCGACGGCACCGCCTGGATGGCTATGTTCAGCCAGAACATGCTGGAGATGGCGCTGACGCTGGTGGAGCACGACGACACCTACGAGGGATTCGTGCTCAAGTTCGTGGAGCGTTTCTTCTGGATCGCGGCCGCCATGGACCCGATCGGCGAAAACCCCGATGAGATGTGGGACGAGGAAGACGGCTTCTTTTACGACGTGCTGCGCCTGCCCGACGGCAGCGGGACCCGGATAAAGGTGCGATCCCTGGTCGGCCTGTTGCCCATCTGCGCCACGACCGTCATCGAGCAGTCCGTCATCGACCGCTTCCCGCAGATCGCCGGGCAGGTGGCCGGCTTCCTGGAGCGCAACAAGGATCTGCTGGCCAACATCGCTGACCCGCTGGTGCCAGGGGTGGCGGGCCGGCACATACTGTCGCTGGTGAACGAGGACAAGCTGCGGCGCATCCTGACCCGCATGCTCGACGAGGAGCGCTTCCTCGGCCCGCACGGGATCAGGTCGATCTCACGCTGGCACCTCGAGCATCCCTATGTATTCGACGTGCACGGCGTCGAGCACCGGGTGCAGTATGAGCCGGCGGAGTCGACGAGCGGGATGTTCGGCGGCAACTCCAACTGGCGGGGCCCGGTCTGGTTCCCGATCAACCTGCTCCTGATCCGGGCCCTGGTAACGCACTACCGGTACTACGGCAACGGCTTCAAGATCGAATGCCCGACCGGCTCGGGGACGATGATGACGCTGTACGAAGTCGCCCAGGAACTGTCCCGTCGCCTTGTCACTACGTTCCTGCGCGACGATGACGGGCGGCGTCCCGTATACGGCGGGTCGCGGCTGTTCCAGGAGGATCCGAACTGGCGCGACCTCGTGCTGTTCTACGAGTACTTCCATGGCGACAACGGGGCCGGGCTCGGTGCCTCGCACCAGACCGGGTGGACTGGCCTGGTGGCCAGGCTGATCCAGATCCTGGGTCAGTTCGACGCCGAGACAGTGCTCAATGAGCGCCGGTGGCCGATGGCACGTCCTTACCGCCGCCCCGCGGACTGACCCGGCACCGGCCTCACCGCTAGCCCTGCTGCTCGCGCTGGGGCAGTGGCGCGCCGGCCGGAGTGCCGGATTCGGCTGCCGGGGTGGCGGATTCGGCTGCCGAGATCCCGACGTCCTCGGGTGTGAGCCGCGCTCCGCGGTGCAGCCGGACGGCGACCAGGGGAAATATCAGCACCGAGAGCACGCCCGTGCCTACGAGGGCGGCGGATGTTTCCGGGAGCATGACCCCGTCTTGCTGCCCGATCTCGGCCAGGGCGATGAGCAGCGGCAGTGAGGTTGCGGTGATGAACGTCATCTCCGCCCGCTGCCGGGCCGGGAGGGCGCGCCGGTACACGAACAGCGACGGCACGCCGCGGACAAGCAGCAGCAGCGCGAGGAAGAGGAGCAGACGGCCCGGGTCGTGGGCGATCGACTTCAGGTCGATGCCCATTCCCGACGAGATGAAGAAGATCGGGATGAATACCCCGTAGCCGACCGTATCGAACTTGTGCTCAAGGCTGGCGGTGTCCATGTTGAGCCGGCGGGTCCAGATGCGCAGCACGATCCCGGCCAGCATCGCGCCGAGCACGACATCAAGCCCGAACTTGCTTGCGATGGCGAGCAGCAGGAACAGCAGTACCACGGCCCACCGCAGCGTGATCTGCCCGGTCGCGTCCTGGCCCTCTCGCAGGATCCGCCGCACCGTGGGGTTGTTGGCCACCCACGGCACCAGCGACAAGACGATGGCGAGCACCCCGACCAGGGCCACCGACGCGAGCGCGATCCAATGACCGCGCTTTGTCAGGAAAATGGCGATGATCAGGATGGGAAACAGTTCCCCGGCGGCGCCCGCGGCGAACACGTCGCGGCCGAACCGGCCGCCGAGCATCCCGTTGTCCCTGAGGATAGGCAGCAATGTGCCGAGCGCCGTGGTAGTCAGCGCCAGCCCGACCGGCACGTAGTCCCTGATGTAGCCGGTCGAATAAAGTGCGCCCGCGACCCCTAGGGCGATCACGGCGGAGATCGTCCAGCCGGTGATGGCCAGCTGGCCGGGTCGCTGACGCAGCAACGAGGGATCAAGCTCGTAGCCAGCCAGCAGGAACAGGAAACCGAGCCCGATATTCGCAAGCAGCTGGATGGCGTCAGTCTCCGCCAGGCCGAGGACATGCGGGCCGATCAGGATGCCGCCGATCAGGAAAATGACGACCTGCGGGATACGCGGGCCGGGCAAGAGTTCAACCACGATCGGCGTGACCGCTGCCACGAGCGCGACCGCTACTAGGTCAAAAAGCCCCTGCGTAAGATTCACGGCGGCTGGTCAGCCTCGTACGAAGATCATCCGGTGCCCCCTAAGCGGTGATCCTTTTCGGATGTACCCGCAGGCGCCACCGCATCACTCGGGAGCGGCAGACTTGTGCGTATACATGCGGGCGGGTGCCGCGGTACGTTGCCACGGTGCGCGCGGTTTCTCCCGGTTCGGCCGCCAGCGGAGACTTATTCTTCGACGGCTGCGGCTGAGTCGTGAGCCGGGACCGCTGACTTTCCGGCGCGGACGGCGTCTTTACCTTCTGGAAAGGTGGGTGAGGGCGTCGTGCGCGACCGGCATGGGCGGCCGGCACTCGGCGGCCGGCTGAGGGCTCGCGGCTGGCGGGGTTTTCGCATGCCCTGGCGGCGCGGCGCGGGACGCTCGCCCGACCCCGCGGACGGCGACTCGTGGGCGTGGCTCGAGCCCTACCCCGGGCCGTTCACCGGGCCGCCGACGCCGTCGATGTCGCTCGCCTTCGTCGCCGCGCTGCAGCGGCTGCCGCCAGATGAGCGGGCCGCCCTGGTGCTTCGCGACGTGCTCGGCTTCGGCGCCGGCGAGGTGGCCGAGATCCTCGACTGCCCGGCCGGCGCCGTCGATCACCTGGTTACCCGCGCCCGGGAGGCCGTCAGCGGCGTGCTACCCGCCCCGGCCGCGCCGGGGCAGGACCAGCCGTCCGCGCCGCAGGAGGATGCGGTCGTCGCCCGCTTCGCCGGCGCGTTCGACCGCGGCGACGTGCCTGGCATCGCCGCGCTGCTGACCGACGACGTGTGGCTGCGGATGCGCCCGCTGCCGGTGGCGTACCAGGGCAGGGCGGCGGTCAGGCACTTCCTCGCCGCGGTCGCGTTCCCCGGCGGCACCACCAGGTACCGGCTGGTCGTCACCCGGGCGAACGGCCAGCCGGCGTTCGGCTGCTACCTGCGGGATCCCGCCGCCGGGATCGACCGCGCGTGCGGGCTCGTGGTGCTCACCGTGGACGGCGACCGCATCGCGGCGATCGACCGCTTCGTCGACAACAGCGCGCTGCCGGGCTTCGGCCTGCCTCGCACCCTCCCCGCGGATTAATTGCCGCGATATCGCCCGAGGATCTCCCGCGCGATCCCGGCCAGCCGCTCGCGCACGGTAGCAGGGGACAGCACCTCAAGCTGCCCGCCGAACCCGGCCAGCCGGTGCGCGGCGGCCGACTCGTGCTCGAACGACAAGATGACCTCCCGGTAACCGCGGGAGTCCGGTTGCGGCGCTGCGTCAACCGCCGCCTGCACGGCGTCGCCGAAGATCTCGCCGAACAGCGCGAGCGCCTCGGGCGACGCCCGCACCAGGACCTCTACCTTCGCCCGGTTGGTCACAAAGGAGGCCGACCAGCTGTCCCAGAACCCGGCCAGGTCGAACTCCGCCGGCCGGCGGCACGCCTCGGCCAGCACCCGCGCCGCGGTGATCCGCCCGGCACGGAAGACCGCCGCGCGGCCAGACGCGGCCACGCCGCCCGGGGTGTCGCGCCCGGCGTCGGAGGCCACGAGGTACCAGACCCCTGCCTTGTTCACCAGGCCGAAGGGATCGACGACCCGTGTCGACTCCGTGCCGGTGCCGCCCCGCCGGTAGCCGAGCAGCACACGGCGATGCTGCCTGAGCGCCTCCGCCAGCGTCCCCAGATGCGGGACGTCCTCCTTCCCGTGGAACCAGCGCGGCATGTCCAGGTGCACAAGCACCGGTCCTGGAGTCGGGCCAGAGCCCCGCAGCCCGGCCGTAACGCTGATCTTGCGATGCGCGGCCGTCAGGGCGTCGGCGAGGCCGAGCTCGGCCAGCGCGGCCGGGACACCGAGCACGAGCAGCGCCTGCGCCTCGGCGGGGGACAGGCCGCGAAGCGGGAACCGGTACCCCTCGAGCAGGCGGCACCCGCCGCCCGGACCGGCCTCGGCGACGACCGGGACACCCGCCGCGCTCAGCGCGGCCAGGTCACGATAGACGGTACGCACCGACACCTCGAGCTCGCCTGCCAGCGCCCGCGCCGGCAGCTGGCCCCGTGCCTGGAGGAGCAGGACCAGGGAAACCAGACGATCGGCGCGCACAAAGAAAGCGTACGGAATTTCACTGACATCAGATGTCAGCGTTTCCTCCTTATCGTCTGCGCCATGATCACCTGGACAGAGTTCGAGCGGCGCCAGCCGGTGCTCGCCGCGGTTGGCCGCGACCAGTTCTACCAGCACAACATCGGCCTGGGCTTCATCGCCACAGTAAGACGCGACGGCGGTCCCCGGGTCCATCCGGTGTGCCCGGTCATCAGCAGCGCGGGGCTGCACGTGCTGATCCTCCCCGGGCCAAAGCGGGGCGACCTGCGCCGCGACGGCCGGTACTCGCTGCACACCGAGATGTTCCCCCCGCCGCGCGAGGACGACGGCTTCGCGGTGTCAGGCCGTGCCAGGGAGGAGACCGACCGGGCGACCTGGACCGTCGTCCGCGACCAGGTCATGAAGGACTTCGGCGAACTGTGGCCGAACTACGAGAACCTCACCTTGTTCGAGCTGTCCGTGGAAGGCTGCCTGCTCACCCTCACCCAGCCCACCGATCAGTTCCCCAAGGGCCCCACAATCTGGAAGGGCCCGGCTTAACCGGAAGACTTTTCGAAATGTTTGGCGTTTCCGTGGTTATAACAACGGAAACGCCAAACATTTGTCCAGCCCGCCGCCCGGTGCAGCCCCGCCCGTCACTCCCGTCTCAAGCGCCGCGCGGCATGCGCCGGATGAGCCGCCTAACGGGGCGGTCAGCCCACCCGCAGGCTTGCCGCTACGCCCCGGCGCCGGCCTGACCGGATCTCCACACCCAGCGCGACGACCGCGACCACGGCCAGCGCGGCGAGCGGCACGGCGAAGGACACCACGTCGGGCGTGAGCGCCGCACCCGTGGAAGCGGTGCCGGTGAACACCGACAGTTCGATCGGCGATCCGATCATCCGGGGCAAGATGAGCGCGCAGGCCCCCGCCGCGACCGCG
>Ga0126371_10001668_pt1 | contig 18838 bp, 12 predicted proteins | sample PanSoiMetaPlot_4_FD_110145 | JGI IMG/M metagenome (GOLD analysis project Ga0126371, IMG submission 110145) | Tropical forest soil microbial communities from Panama - MetaG Plot_4 | ecosystem: Environmental > Terrestrial > Soil > Tropical forest > Bulk soil | place: Panama | collected 2016-02-17 | reverse complement strand
TCGACGTGCCCGGTCACGAGCGATTCGTGCCGAACATGCTGGCCGGGTTGGGCCCGGTGCCCGCGGTCCTGTTCGTGGTGGCGGCCGACGGCGGCTGGATGCCGCAGTCCGCCGAGCACCTCGCCGCGGCCGACGCCCTCAGCGTCCGGCACGGCCTGCTCGTCGTGACAAGGGCCGACCTGGCCGATCCCGGCCCGGCGCTGCGGAAGGCGTCCGCCGAACTAGCCGCCACCAGCCTCGGCACGGACGCTGGCGGCGCCGGGTTCGAGACGGTCGCGGTCAGCGCGGTCACCGGGGCAGGGCTTGACGAGCTGCGTGCCGCGCTCGCCCGTCTCGCGGCGTCGATGCCTGGTCCCGATCCGGCGGCGCCAGTCCGGCTGTGGATTGACCGGTCGTTCACCATCCGCGGCAGCGGCACAGTCGTGACGGGCACGCTGCCCGCGGGCACGGTACGTACCGGCCAGGAGTTGCTGCTCACGCCGTCGCGCCTGCCGGTCAGGGTGCGCGCCGTCCAGGCGCTCGGCGAACCCGCCGAGCAGGTGACGGGCGTCGCCCGGGTGGCCCTGAACCTGCGCGGCGTGCCGCCCGACGTGCCGGCCCGCGGCATGGCGCTCGTGCCAGCCGGCCGCTGGACACTGACCAGCATCCTCGACGTGCGGCTGACGCTGCCCGGCACCCAGGAACCCCAACTGCCCGCCGAGGTCTTGCTGCACGTTGGCTCCGCCCGCACCCAGGCCCGGCTGCGCATCCTCGGCGCGCGGCAGCCAGGCCAGGGCGGACCGCCAGCCACCACTGCCGTGTTCGCGCGGCTGACGCTGCGCGACGCGCTGCCGCTGCACGCCGGTGACCGCGTGCTGCTGCGTGACCCGGGCGCGGCGGCCCTGGCGATCTTCGGCGCCACGGTGCTTGACCCGGCCCCGCCACCGTTGGGCCGCCGGGGCGCGGCCGCCGCGGCGGCCAGCGAGCTGTCCGGCTGGCCCGAGGTACCGGCGGCGACCGACCTGCTCCGCAGGCACCGCCTGCTGCGCGCGAGCGCCCTCGCCGCCGCGGGCGCCGCCGGGCCGCAGGGCCCGGTCGCTGGGGAGTGGCTCGCCGACCAGGGGCACTGGGCGCGGCTGCGCGCCGAATTGCCCGCGGTGGTCACCGCGTTCACCGCGCGTGACCCGCTTGCCCAGGGGATGCCCGTCGAAGCCGCCCGGGCCGCCCTGAACCTCCCCTCGCGGGAGCTGGTGCTGGCCCTTCTTGGCCCGCCCGGTCCCGCCTCCGGGGCCGCCAGTGCCGTTGTTCTTGACGGCGCCTACCTGCGGATCGCGGCCCAGCCGGCGTCGTCGGGGCCGGGGTCTGAGCTAGCCGGGGCGCCCGGGGCGTTCGGGTCGCTGCCGCCCCGAGTGGCGAGTGCGATCCAGGCGGTACTCGACGACCTCGTCGCGGACCCGTTCGCCGCGCCAGACGGCGAACGGCTTCGCGACCTGCGCCTTGACAGCAAGGCGCTCGCCGCGGCGGCGCGCGGCGGGCTGCTGCTGCGGGTTGCCGACGCCGTAGTGCTCGCGCCGGGCGCGGACGCCGAGGCGGCGCGCATACTCGGCGAGCTCCCGCAGCCGTTCACCACCTCGCAGGCGCGGCAGGCGCTGCGCACGTCGCGGCGGGTTGTCATCCCGCTGCTCGAATACCTGGACCGGGCCCGCGTCACCGAGCGCCTCCCTGGCGACCTGCGCCGCCTCCGGCCGCGCTGACCGCGTCAAACCCCGGGTTAAGTGACCTTAGCCCTGGGTTTAGGCCGGCCCGGATCCGCCATACACCCATGTGCCGGCGACTTCGGATCCCAGCACGCCTAGCGTTCCTCGCAGCACGGCTAGCCGCACCGTAGCCGGCTGAGGGGGTGACCTGCGATGAGCTGGATCCTTGGTTCAGGCCTCAGGTTCGGGCGCCTCGTCATCGCGCTGGCAATCGGGCTGCTGGTGATCGGCGTCGCGCAGCTTCGCTCCGCCCCCGTCGATGTCTACCCGGAGTTCATGCCGCCGTCGGTAGAGGTGCAGACCGAGGCGCTCGGCCTGTCGGCGGCCGAGGTTGAGCAGCTGATCACCGTTCCGCTTGAACAGGATCTGCTCAACGGCGTCCCCTGGCTTGACAAGATTCACTCGTCGTCGATGCCGGGCCTGTCCGCTATCGACTTGACGTTCCAGCCGGGCACCAACCTGTACGCGGCCCGCCAGATGGTGCAGGAGCGGATGACCCAGGCGCACGCGCTGCCCAACGTGGGCAGCCCGCCGATCATGATCCAGCCGCTGGCTTCCGTCAGCCGGATCGCCATGGTCAAGCTGTCGTCACGGCAGGTGTCCCTCATCGACATGTCCGTGCTCGCGCGCTGGAAGATCCGGCCTCGTCTCATGGGCGTGCACGGAGTGGCGAACGTGTCCATATACGGGCAACGAGACAGGCAGCTCCAGGTCCAGGTCGACCCGAGCCGGCTGGCGGCCAGGGACGTTTCGCTGACGCAGGTGATCGAGACCGCGGGCAACGCGCTGTGGGTCTCCCCGCTGACGTTCGTAGAGGCTTCGACGCCGGGCACCGGGGGTTTCTTCGAATCCGCCACCCAGCGTGTCGCCATACAGCACATCTCCCCGATATCGACGCCACGCCAGCTTTCCGCCGTGCCTGTCGAGGGCGAGCGGAACGGCAAGCTGCGACTGGGCGATGTGTCGAACGTGATCGTGGACCATCAGCCGCTTATCGGTGACGCGGTCCGGACTAGCGCGCCCAGCCTGCTGCTCGTGATCGAGAAGTTCCCTGGTGCCAACACCCTTCAGGTCACGCGGGACATCGAGGCGGCGATGGCCTCGATGGAACCGGGACTGAAGGGCATCACGGTCGACACGACGGGATACCGCCCGGCGACGTTCATCGAGACGGCGCTGCGGAATGTCGGCTGGGTAGCGCTCGCCGGCTTCGCCTTGCTCATCTTGGTGCTCGGCCTGCTGGCATCGTGGCGCACAGCGCTGATCGGCCTCATCACGGTCCCGGTGGCGCTCATGCTGGCGGCCTACGTCCTGTACCTGCGCGGCACCACGTTCACGACCATCACGCTGCTCGGTCTGGCCGCGGCGGTGTGCGTGGTGATCGACGATGTCATTACCGACGCCGACGCCGCGAGACACCGCATCGCTGCCCTGCGACATGCCGGGACGAACGGCACCCATCCGGTCTTCCGGGGGGGCGCGGGGGGGTCGTCCCCCCCGGAGCCAGCACAGTCCGGCAGCGCCGGATTCGTCGCTGCATTCGGCGCCGTGCGCGGGCCATTGGTGTTCGCCACCTTGGCGATCCTCCTTGCCACGCTGCCCTTCCTTGTCCTCGGGCCCGCGGTGACAGCGTTCAGCCATCCACTCGTGGTGACCTACGCGCTGGCGGTGCTCGCGTCGATGGTGGTGGCGTTCTTGCTGACACCGACGCTCTGCGCCCTGCTGCTGCGCGGCGCGGGCGCGGGCAGGCAGAGCCGGTTCGCGGGCTGGGTGACCCGGATGTTCGACCAGGGATTCGCGTCGGTCATCTGGCGGCGCCGGGCCTGGGCGGTCACCGGCCTGCTCCTGCTGGCCGCCCTCGCGGTGATACCGCAGGTCGGGCGGAATTCGCTGCTCCCTCAGCTGCAGGACCGCAATCTTCTCGTGCATGTCACGGCTGCTCCGGGCACGTCGCTGCCAGAAATGGAACGAATCACGGCCGCCGCGGGCAACGAGGTGCGGGCCGTGCCCGGGGTGCTGAGCGTCGGGACGCACGTCGGGCGGGCTGTCGGTTCTGATCAGCTCGTCGACGTCAATTCCGCCGAGATGTGGGTCACGCTGAGCGACGGGGCCAGCTACGGCCGGAGCCGGGCGGATATCGAGACGGTGCTGCGCGGTTACCCGGGCCTGCGAACCGACCTGCGCACCTACCCGGATGACCGGGTCGCCCAGCTGATGGCGGACCAGAAGAGCGATCTCGTCGTCCGCGTCTACGGCGCCGACCTCGCGGTGCTCCAGGATAAGGCCCGTCAGATACAGCGGATGCTCGCCGGGGTACCGGGGGTCGCCAAGCCCGTTGCGCACCCGATTCCGCAGCAGCCGACGGTGGACGTGCGGGTAAACCTCGCCGCTGCGCAGCGATACGGGCTGCGGCCTGGTGACGTCCGGCGGGACGCGACGACGCTTACCTCTGGCCTGATCGTCGGGAGCCTGTACGAGCAGTCGAAGATCTTCGACGTGGTGGTCTGGGGGACACCGCAGGTACGCGGCAACCTGACCGAACTCGGGAACCTGCTGATCGACACGCCGTCCGGCGGGCAGGTACCGCTCAGGGACGTCGCCACGCTGTCCGTCCGGCCGGAGCCGACCGCCATCGTCCACAACGACGTGCTGCGCAGCGCGGATGTGACCGCCACGGTCACCGGCGACCCGTCCGATGTGGTTGCGGCCGTGCGTTCCAGGCTTGCCCAGGTGCCGATGCCGTACGAATACCACGCGGAAATGGCTGGGAACGTCACCGCCCAGCGCGCCGACGACATCCGCGGGCTGGCATATGGCGCTGTCGCGCTCATCGGCGTCTTCCTGCTGTTGCAGGCGGCCGTGGCGAGCTGGCGGCGCGCCGGGTTGCTGTTGGCGTCGCTGCCGCTATCCATGGCGGGCGGCATCCTCACCGCGCTGGTCACCGGAGGGATCTGGAGCACGGCGTCGCTGGCCGGGCTATTCGCCGTCCTGGCGCTCGCCATCCGCGCCAGCGTCCTGCTCGGCCGCCGTATCCACGATGTCGAGCAGGCCAGCCCGGCCGACGGGCCTTCCGCGGTCGCGCACCGGCAGCGCATCATCCGCGAAGCCGCGCGCATGCGCGCCGTCCCCGTCGCCCAGTCGGCGGTGGCGACTGCCGCGGTCCTGCTGCCGGCCGCGGTCGCCGGCAGCCAGGCGGGCCTGGAGTTCCTGCATCCGCTGGCGGTGACGATGCTCGGCGGGCTGGCCAGCCTGGTCATCGTCCAGGTGTTCGTACTGCCGGCGTTCCTGATGATGATGGCCGGCCGGGCGCCGAAACCGGCACCGACGGCAATCGATCGGGAGGAGGCACTCACATGACGATGAAGCACCCGGCCCTAGCCAGCCTCGTGGCCGGCGCCGCGCTGCTGCTGAGTGCCTGCGGCACCGCCGCAACGGCCGACGCGCCTCCGGCGACCATCATCCCGGTCGCCGGATCGGACATCCCGCGGCTCCAGCTCACCCCCGAGGCCGTCCAGCGGGTGGGGATCGCGACCGAGCCGGTGCGGGCCGCGTCCTCGAGGGCCGCCAGCACGGGCGCACGCGAGGTAGTCCCCTATTCGGCCGTCGTCTATGGCACCGACGGCTCGACCTGGACGTTCGTGAACCTCGCGCCGAGAACATACAGGCGAGAGCCGATCACGATCACGGCGATCAGCGGCGACATAGCCCTGCTGTCCGCCGGGCCGCCCGTGGGCGCACGCGTGGTGACGGTGGGCTCGGAGGAACTGTTGGGGACCGAGTACGACATCAGCGGTGAAGAATGAGCGATACCGAGCCGCAGCGGACTCTCATGCGCTCGATCATCAGCTCGAGCCTCAGGTTCCGCTACCTCGTCGTCGCCGGGGCAGTCGGCCTGATGCTGCTTGGCATTACCTCGCTGCCCAGGATGCACGTCGACGTGTTCCCCGAATTCGCGCCGCCACGGGTGCTCATCCAGACCGCCTGCGTCGGCCTGAGCACCTCAGATGTCGAGCAGCTTGTGACGGTGCCGCTCGAGGCCTCCATGAACGGCATCCAGGGCCTAGACGACATGCGGTCCAAGTCCGTTCCGCAGCTGTCGTCGATCGAGCTGCTATTCAAGCCGGGCACGGACCTGCTGCGGGCTCGCCAGCTGGTGCAGGAACGCGTGGCGATCGTCTCGCCCAGCCTGCCTACCTGGGCGGCACCGCCGGTCATGCTGGCTCCGGTCTCGGCGACGGGCCGGGCCATGCAGATCGGCATGACATCGAAGAATCATTCACTGATCGAGATGTCGATGACGGCGTACTGGACGATCCGCGCCCGCCTGCTGCGTGTCCCCGGCGTCGCCAACGTGGCCATCTGGAACGAGCGGCTGCAGCTGATGACGGTGCAAGCGGAGCCGTCGAAGATGCTAGCCCGGGATGTTTCGCTCGGCCAGGTGATGCAAGCGACAGCCGATGCGGTGGACTCCGGACTGCTGAAGTTCTCCACCGGAGCCGTCATCGGCACCGGCGGCATGATGGAGACTCCGAACCAGCGGATCGGGGTCCGCAACGTCCTGCCGATCATCACGCCGGCCGACATGGCCAAGGTGCCGGTCACGACGAACGCATCGGGCCAGGTGCGGCTCGGTGACGTCGCACTCGCGGCCGAAGCGCATCAGCCGCTGATCGGCGACGCGATCATCGACGGAAAGCCAGGGCTGCTGCTCGTCGTCGAGAAACTGCCATGGGCGAACAGCCTGCAGATGACCGCCGGGGTCGAGCAGGCGATCAAGGAGCTCCAGCCGGGCCTGCCTGGCGTCACGTTCGACACGAAGGTGTTCCAGCAGGCCAACTTCGTCAAGCTGGCGATAACCAACCTCACGCAGGCGATGGTGCTCGGGTTCCTCCTGGTTGTGGTGATCCTCGGCCTGTTCCTCTTTGAATGGCGGGTCGCGCTGATCAGCCTGATCACCATCCCGCTATCGCTCGTCATGACGCTACTGGTGCTCTACTGGCTCGGCGCCACGATCAACACGATGACCCTGGCCGGGATGGTGATCGCGCTGGGCGCCGTAGTGGATGACGCGATCATCGATGTGGAGAACATCACCAGGCGCTTGCGGGCGGAACGGCTGCGCGGTGGCGGCCGGCCGACCTCCGCGGTGATCCTCAACGCCTGCCTCGAGGTCCGCAGCCCGATCGTCTACGCCACGCTTATCCTCGTCGCGGCCTCGATCCCGGTCTTCCTGCTCGCGGGGCTCACCGGGGCGTTCTTCCGGCCGCTGGTGCTGTCCTACACGCTCGCGATGGCGGCCTCGATGGTGGTCGCGCTCACCGTGACCCCGGCGTTCGCCCTGCTGCTGCTGCGCGGCGCGCACATCGAGCGCCGCACGTCCCCGCTGGTCACCTGGCTGCAGAAGGCTTACACCGGCGGGCTGTCGCGGATCATCGCCAGGCCCGTCGCGGCGTTCACGGTGTTCGGCCTGGTGACGATCCTCGGCGTCACGGTGTACCCGCACCTGGGTCAGTCACTGTTCCCCAACTTCAGGGAACGAGACTTCCTCATCCACTGGGTCGCGCCGCCGGGCACGTCGACCGCGGCGATGGAGCGATCGACGACCAGGATCAGCAGGGAACTGCTCGCCATCCCCGGTGTGCAAAGCGCCGGCGCCCACATCGGGCAGGCGCTGCTCGGCGAGGAGGTCGCCGGGGTCAACCTGGGGGAGATCTGGGTCAGCCTTACGCCGAATGCCGACTACTCGACGACCCTCGACCGCATCACATCGGTCACCAACGGATACCCGGGCCTGTACCGGGAGGTCCAGACATACCTCGACGAGCGGATCCAGGAGGTGCTCACCGGCGGGAAGGAACCCATCATCGTGCGCACCTACGGCGAGGACCTGAAGACCCTGCGCGCGAAATCCGATCAGATCCTCGCCCTCGTGAGTTCCGTTCCGGGCGTCGTGGACGCGCACAGGGACATCTCGTCGGACATCCCTCAGGCGAACGTCACCGTCAACCTCGCGAAGGCCGACAGGTACGGCCTCAAGCCGGGCGACGTCCGCAGGGACGCGGCCACTCTGGTGGCCGGGGAGGAGGTTGGCGACATCTTCCGGGCGGGGCGTGCCTACGACGTGGTGGTCTGGAGCCCGCAAGCCTCCAGGCACAGCTTCTCCGACATCGAGAACCTTCCCATCGACCTGCCATCCGGCGGCCGGATCCGGCTCGGCGAGGTCGCCACAGTCGCGCTCGCGCCGAACCCCAACGCTATCGATCGGCAGGGTGACTCGCGCTATCTCGATGTAGGGGCGGGCGTGTCCGGCAGGGATCTCGGCTCGGTCGTCAATGACATCAACCACAAGCTGGCTTCGGTGCGACTGGATCGCGGGTACCACGTTGAGTTGCTTGGCGAGTACCAGGAGCGGCAGGCCGCGCAGAGCCGCCTGCTCGAGTCGGCCGTCATCGCGGCCGTGCTGATCCTGCTCCTGCTGCAGGCCTCGTTCCGCAAGTGGCGGCTTGCGGTGCTGACGTTCCTCACGTTGCCGATGGCTCTCGTCGGCGGCGTGCTGGCCGCCTGGCTGGCCGGCGGGATCGTCTCGCTCGGCTCACTGGTGGGGTTCTTCACCGTGTTCGGTATCGCCGCCCGCAACGGGATTCTGCTGATCAACCACTGCCAGCATCTCGAAGAACACGAGGGTATGCGGTTCGGGCGGGAGCTAGTGCTGCGCGGTGCGCGCGAACGGCTGGCGCCAATTCTGATGACCTCGCTGGCCACGGGGCTGGCCTTGGTTCCGCTAGTCGCGCTGGGCATGCGGCCGGGGCACGAGATCGAGCATCCGCTCGCCGTGGTCATCCTCGGCGGGCTGGTCACCTCCACGCTCCTCAACCTTTTCATCGTCCCGTCGCTGTACCTGAAGTTCGGACACAGCAGGAGACACCCGGCAGGAGGACACCCATGATCAAATCGCGACGGCCGGTCAGGCCATCGATGGCCGCCGCCGCCCTGGCTGCCGCCGCGCTGCTCGCATGCGGTCTGGCCGGATGCGGGCAGGGCGGCAAGAGCGCTGGTACGACGGGGCAGCGGGCACAGCCAGGCGGGCCCGGTTCCGGCCGCCAAGCGCAGCATGCGGCCGGCCGGTTCTCCCAGCCGGTTATCGTCAGCAACCCGATGTTCCCGCTGGTCGTTGGCACCCAGTTCGTCTATACAGGCAGGCTTGTCGACGGCGAGGGGACGAAGTCGCACAGCGTCGTGTTCACCGTCACCGACCTGACCAAGCAGGTCGACCACGTGCGCACGGTCGTGGCGCTGGATCAGGACTTCAGGCAAGGCGAGTTGCAGGAGCAGGAGCTCGCTTTCTTCGCCCAGGACGATGCGGGCAATGTGTGGAACTTCGGCGAGTATCCGGAGGAATACGACAACGGTAAGTTCACCGGGGCGCCAAGCACGTGGATCAGGGGGACGGCCGGCGCCTATGGCGGCATACACATGCTGGCCCATCCCAAAGCCGGCGCTCAGTACCGGGAAGGACTGGTCCCGGCGATCGAGTTCGACGACGTCTCCCGCGTCGCCCGCACCGGGCAGACGACCTGCGAGCAAGCCCGCTGCTACCAGCGGGTTCTCGTGATCGACGAAACGAGCCCCAACGACCCCACGAGCGGCCACCAGATCAAGTACTACGCACCGCACACGGGGCTTGTCCGCGTGGGTGCTCGCGGCGGAGATACCCAGGAGTTCCTTACGCTGGGCGCCGTCCGGCACCTAGACGAGGCCGCTATGGCGAAGGCGCGAGCCGAGGCGCTGGCGATGGACCGGCGCGCTTACCACGTCAGCGAGGTGTACCGGGTGACGCCGACGGCGCGGGCCGGGTGACGCGATCAGGTCACAAGTCCCTCCCGGAACGCACACGCAACCAATTGCGCCCGGTCCCGCATCCCCGTCTTGGCGAGCAGGTGATTGATATGCGCCTTCACGGTCGCCTGGGAAATCCGGAACTTGTCGGCGATTTCGGCGTTCGAAAGCCCGGCGCCGATCTCGGTGAGCATCTCCACCTCGCGCGGGGTGAGCGCGCCGAGCGCCTCACTCGGCCGGCCGCCGCGTCCGGATGCCGCGCCCGCCACGCCGATCCGCGCGCCGTCGGCGATGGCATCCACCAGCCTGCGCTGCACGGCCGGATCAAGCTGGGCGTCTCCGGCGAGGACCGTCGATATCGCCTGGAAGATCTCCCTGGCACCAGCGTCCTTCGTGAGGAAGCCGCGCGCGCCTGCCCGCAGCGCCGCGAAAACCGAGTCGTCGTCGGAGTACGCGGTGAGCACGACGACGCGAACCGATGGCCGGACGCGCAGGATCTGGCGGATCGCCTCAACCCCGTCGCAATTCGGCATATGGAGGTCCATGAGTACGATGTCCGGCACGGCGGCTATCGCCTGGCGCACCGCGTCCGTCCCGTCGAGGGCGGTGCCGATCACCTCGATCTCAGGCAGCATGCCGAGCAGCACGCGCAGGCCGTCGCGAACCACTCTCTCGTCGTCCGCGACAAGCACGCGGACCTTTGTCATCCCGTCAGCTCCGCGGCCGGCGGGCTAACGGGAAGCCACAGGTGAACCGTGAAACCGCCGTCTGCGGGACCGGCCCGCAGCAGGCCACCGAGGAGCGTCACACGCTCGACCATGCCCGTCAGGCCGCAACCGCTTGATGGCAGTGACGCGTCGACGCCGTCTCCGCCGCTGTCCACGATCGAGACCTCGACGCTGTCTGGCGCCCAGACGAGCCGCACAGTTGCCCTGGCCCCGCGTCCGGCGTGCTTGGCCACATTGGTGAGCGCTTCCTGCACGACGCGGTACAGCGTTAGCCCGGCGCCGCTGCCTAGCGGGCACGGGACACCCTGGACCTCCAGCGTGACAGGGATGCCCAGCAGCGCGGCGGTTTCCGATACCAGGCTGGGCAGGCCGGCCGGGCCGGGAGCCTCGTCCTCGCGCAACAACTGGAGAGCCCGCCGGGCATCCAGCATGCCGATGCGGGTGAGTTGCCGCGCGGACGACACCTGGTCCACTAGCGCCGTTCCCGCGCCCACGCTGATGGCCGTCAGCCGGACCCCCTCCAGCTGCACGGCCAGCGCGGAGAGGCTGTGCGCCAGCACGTCGTGCAGGTCGCGGGCGAGCCGTGACCGTTCGGCAAGCGCCGCCGCCCGCTGGCGGGCCTCACTTGTCGCGGCCTCCTGCGCGAGCAGCGCCTCGGCATGGTGGCGTGCGTCCAGGCTGACCGCGGCGAATGCCGAGATAGCAAAAAGCATGCCAGAGGCGAACAAGACCGTAAGGATCGTATTTGCCGGATTGTCGGACTGGTACGTTTCCTCGGCCGCGATGGCCGCCAGGACGGGGATCCCCGCGAGAACGGCGATCCGCCGCGGCGTCCGCAGCGCAAGGCCGACAAGCGCAACGTATCCAGCGATGAATCCGGGGCCATCGGCCTGCAAGTCGAGTGCGGCGCCGCACAGTCCCACGCCAATCAGGGCGGGCACGATCACCCGAAGATCGTGAACCCGCTGAGAGAGCGCCACGGCCGACAGCGTTGTCGCTACAACGAGCAACGCCACGGTGGTCGCCCCTGCCGTCCCCGCGGGCAAGCCGGCCACCAGTACTCCCGCGACGATGCCGACAATCGCGATCAGGGCAAGCGGGATCAGCCACGCACCGATATCGTGGCTGACCAGTCTGCGAGGCAGGCGGACCGCCGGTGCAGCTCTCGCGAGGATGTGAACTCCGAGACCAGGAGCCACCCCGCGCACGGCAGCTTCCCCCGTGTGCCGCGTGTCAGAATCTGAAGGTCCCATGACGGTCCCCCCACGCTCCCGGTTCCACGATAATTCGCGCGTACCGGCAACCACAAGCCAGCAAATGGCGTAGCGGGACAAGCCCGTCTTTAGCTCAGTGCGGGGCGATACGAACGTAGAGCTGGCCGGTGCCGGCGGAGTACGTGCCGATGGGAGCGAAGGTTTGGTCGAACCACGCGCTGAGCGCGGGGGTCCACGGGATCCGCCGTTTTGAGCCGTGCGCGGGGGTCAGCCAGACGTAGTCGGCCTTATTGAGCCACGCCTTCCAGGTCGCGACCACGTCGGGCATCTGGCTCGCGCCGCCCTGGGGGCTCACGCCGTTGCTGATCACTAGCGTCGCGGCAAGCGCGTCGATGATGTCAGGGCAGCCGGGCGGCAGGTTGGCGAACCGGTCGGCCGAGATCGCCAGGGACGCCTCGTCGGTGACGAGGCATGAGCCCTGGGAGATCAGCTGTGCCTTCGCCTGACCGCTTGGCTGCTGCAGCGGGAACGTCTCGCGGATCTGCAGGGCGGCGACCAGGAGGAGCACCGCGGCGATGCCGCGGATGATGATCGTGCGCAGTGCCGGACGGTTAGCGAGTACGCCCGCGGCGCCGCCGAGAGTGAGGGCCAGCCAGGGGGCCGGGAAGTCGGTGTAGTGGTAGAAGAAAGCCGAGTATCCGATGACCGCCGCTGCTGCGAGCAGGGTAGTGGCGAGAGCGAGCCACTCGAGCTGGGACAGCCTGCGGGACTGCCACGTATAACCCACCGCGATGAACGCGACCAGTGCCACCGTCGCGACCACCGGCAGCCAGCCAAGCTGTGAGGACTCGGTGATGTTGGGAGAGGCGCCGCCGGCGAACATCGAGTGCGCCCCCGCGTTCAGCGAGATCCCACCCTTGGTGTTCAAGATGTCGATGAGGCCGGTGATGTTCGCCAGCCGCACCGAGACCGGCACCGCGGTTCCGGTGCGGACGGCCTGGTCGGTGATCGTGCTGCGCAGGAACGTCATGGGCGCGGCCGCGAGGAACGGCGCCACCGGGACAATGAAGCCCGCCGCGAGGGCCGGCAGGTAGGCGCGCAATCGCTTGCCCCGGTCCTGGCGGTCCACCAGGCACACCACGAGCAGGACCGCGGCCGGCGCGATCGCCCAGAACTTGATGGCCCCGGCGAACCCGAGGGCGAGGCCTGCCCAGATCAGGCGGCGCGGGCGGGTCAGGTGGCCGTGGCGGAACGCGGCGTTTATCGCCAGCAGGCAGAACAGGTTCATCCACGGCTCGAGCATCAGCGTGTGCGCCGTGGCGATGTCGTCCGGGTAGATGGCGAGCACTCCGCAGGTCACCAGCGTGACGATGGTGCCGCGGTAGCGGACCAGGTTCCCCGCGAGCGGGACGCAGGCGGCGCTTGCGAGCGCGGTAAGGACGCGGGCGAGAGCGAGCGCCTTGACCGTCGAGGTGACCTTGGCGATGAGCGCCACCGGCGTCAGCAGCAGCAGGATTCCCGGCGGCTGGACGAAGGCGAAATCCTGGTACGGCATCGCGCCCTCGGTCATGCGCAGCGCGCCGCCGAGATACACCCCGTCGTCGTATTCGGTGATGCCTGTCAGGTAACCGGGGCGGGTGAGCGTGAATAGCCGGATGACGACGGCGAGCGCGGTCGCGAGGAGAATGACCTTGCCCGGCGCGGTGAGCCAGTAAGCGCGCAGTCTGGTGGCACCGAACGATGAGCTCTCGAGTCTCGCGCGTATCCCGCCTGTCTGCGGCGCAGCCGGCTGGCCATCGGGTCGGCTCGGCGGGCTGACCACGTCGCCCGGGGTTGGGGGGTTCCCGCTCACGGGCGGAGACTAGCAGGCATGTGGGCCGCTCCGGACGACTTTAAGAGTGTGCAGGGGTAATGTTCAGGATCCTCGAAACCAGAGCAATAGTAGGGCCTGAGCAGGCCTGGCGCGGAATCCGCGCCGGCTGGCCGGCCATGGATCAGACGCTGCGGAACTCTGGCGACCGGCGCAGCGCGTCCGCAACCCGGCGCGTCGTCCCCATCCGGTAGACAGGCAATCCGCCGCCCCTGACGCGGAACACGGTCGCGCCTGGGACGTCGCTGATCCGGATCACCGCGGCGCTCAGCGATCCGCGCCGCACAGTGACCTCCCCGTCGCCGTTCGCTTCGACCTCGTACCCGCTGCCCAGCCGACGGCCGAGCACCGCCGCGAGTTCCGCCTGGGTCACGCCTTTTCGCGGCACCCGAACCTGCGCCACTGTCACGTCCTCCCCGTATCCGCACCTGCGACCGCAGCGTACTCTGGCCTGGCCGGCGTCGCGCGCTGACCTGTCCCTCACACCACCGCGCTAAGCCAGACCGCCGTGTCCTTGGGCAGCACGCCTGGCCGCGCGATAGGCCCGCTGGCGAGCAGGACCTCGTGCTGCGCTGGCAGCCGGACCGGCGCGTCACCCAGGTTGGCGGCGAAAACGAACCCAGGGTCGCGGGCGAAGACCAGGGCGTCGTCCGGGGCGTCAAGCCAGCGCATGTGGCCAGCGCCAAGCGCCGGGTGGGTGCGTCGCAGTCGCAGGGCCGCCCGGTACAGGCCGAGGAAGGAGCCAGCGTCGTCCCGCTGTGCGGCGACGCTGTACCGGCCCCAGCCAGCGGGCTGCGGCAGCCACGGTGCCGCCGGGGAGGAAGCCCGCTTCGTTAGGGAAAATCCGAACGAGTCCCCGCCGGAGTCCCACGGGAGCGGGATGCGGCAGCCGTCGCGGCCGCGGATCCTGCCTCCGGTGCGGCGGAAGGCGGGATCCTGGCGAGCGCCGTCCGGGATGTCGACCACCTCGGGCAGCCCGAGTTCCTCGCCCTGGTACAGGTACGCCGAGCCGGGCAGCGCGAGCAGCAGCAGGGCCGCGGCGCGCGCGGCATCGGCGCCGAACCGGGTAACCGGGCGGACCACGTCGTGGTTGCCGAGCACCCAGGGTGCGCGCGAGCCGCCGGGCAGGGCAAGCGTCGCGTCGATCGCCGCGCGGATCTGCGCGGCGTCCCACTTCGCGGTGACGAGTTCGAAGTTGAACACCTGGGGCAGGCCGTCCGGCGCCAGGTACGGCTGCAGCGTGGCGTAGGTGTCGTACCAGACCTCGCCAATCGCGGTGCGCTGACCTGGGAAGACGTCCGGGGGATAGCTGTCGAGGATCGCTCGCCAGGTGCGGTAGAGCTCGTGAATCTCGGGCCGGTGGTAGTAACCGGACGGGACTACAGAACGGACCGAGGTCGGGGCGTCTGCTAGGTCCGGGTCCTTGAACATGCCGTGCGCCACGTCGATCCGCAGCCCGGCCACCTCGCGGTCCAGCCAGAACCTGATCACCTTTTCGAACATCGCGACCACGCGCGGGTTGCGCCAGTTCCAGTCCGGCTGGCCGGAGTCGAACAGGTGCAGGTACCACTGGCCGTCGGCTACCCGGGTCCAGGCCGGCCCGCCGAAGTTCGACGGCCAGTTGTTCGGCGGCGCCGCGCCACCGGGTCCCTTGCCCTCGCGGAAGATGAACAGCTCGCGCTCGGGGCTGCCCGGCGCGGCGGCCAGGGCCTGCCTGAAGAGCTTGTGTTCCGACGAGCAGTGGTTGGGCACCAGGTCGACGAGCACCCGGATGCCGTGTGCCCGCGCCGTTTCCACGAGGGCGTCGAATTCGCCGAGCGTGCCAAGGCGCGGGTCAACATCGCAGTAGTCGCTCACGTCGTACCCGCCGTCGCCGAGCGGTGAGGGGTAGAACGGCGTCAGCCAGATCGCGTCGACGCCGAGTTCGGCCAGGTAGGGCAGGCGGTCGCGGAGCCCGGCCAGGTCCCCGGTGCCGTCGCCGTCGCTGTCGGCGAAACTGCGCGGGTAGACCTGGTACACCACGGCGTCGGCCCACCACGGCCGGCTGGTTTTCGCCAACTCGCATCCCCTCGTGCGTCCCGTCGCGCCTGGTCAGTTGTGCGGTGGCACGTTGTTCCGCGATTTTGCACTGTGACATCGATTATTCACACGCATCGGAGCAGTCAGTAAAGTCGTGGCGGAGGCGTCCGGGTTCCTGGTGGTCCCCCTGGTCTTCAAAACCAGTGAGCGGCGTGCCGCGCCGCTGGCGGGTTCGATTCCCGTCCGCCTCCGCGAGTATGCTCGGTGTGACTACTAGGAACGCGTGGGCTTGAATGATACTGGCTGACTCCTTCGGACGTGTGGCGACCGACCTGCGGGTATCGCTGACCGATCGCTGCAACCTGCGGTGCTCGTACTGCATGCCGCCCGAGGGACTGGACTGGCTGCCAGCGCCGGAAGTGCTGACCGGCGCGGAGATCGTGCGGCTGATCCGCATCGGCGTATCGATGCTCGGCATCCAAGAGGTGCGGTTCACCGGTGGCGAGCCGCTGCTGCGCAAGGACCTGGTGCAGATCGTGCAGCGCACCGCCGCTCTGCAGCCAAGGCCGGAGATCTCGCTGACCACGAACGGGATCGGCCTGGCCCGGCTGGCCGGCGCGCTGCGGGAGGCTGGCGTCGACCGGATCAACGTGTCGCTCGACACGCTGCGGCCCGAGGTGTTCAGGAAGCTGTCACGGCGGGACCGGCTGCCTGACGTGCTCGAGGGCCTGACGGCGGCCGCCGCGGCGGGGCTGACACCGGTAAAGGTCAACGCGGTCCTGATGCGCGGCCTGAACGACGGCGAGGCGGTGCCGCTGCTTGAGTACTGCCTCAGCCGCGGGTACGAACTGCGGTTCATCGAGCAGATGCCGCTCGACGCGCAGCACGGCTGGAAGCGCGCCGAGATGGTGACTGCGGACGAGATATTCGCCGCGCTGTCGGCGGCGTTCTCGCTGACCCCCGACGACGCTCGAGCGCGGGGCTCGGCGCCGGCCGAGACGTTCCTCGTGGACGGCGGCCCGGCCCGGGTCGGCGTGATCGCGTCGGTCACCCGGCCGTTCTGCGGCTCGTGCGACCGGGTGCGGCTGACTGCCGACGGTCAGGTGCGCAACTGCCTGTTCGCCAGGCAGGAGAGCGACCTGCGGACCGCACTGCGATCGGGCGCGACGGACGGCGACATCGCCGGGCGCTGGCAGGTCGCGGTGGCCGGGAAGCTGCCAGGGCACGGGATTGACGACCCGTCGTTCCTGCAGCCGGACCGGCCGATGTCGGCGATTGGCGGCTGAGCGGCGGCTGAGTGGCGGTCAGAAGCCGTACTTGCTGCCGTCGATGACCTGGCTGGCCGGCGGCGGTGTGATGGTGATCACAGTGGCCGGGTAGCTGAAGTCAAAAACGCCGCCGCTCGAGCCCGGGGCGTTGAGCTGCAGCAGTTCCGGCTTGGCGGCGTAGGTCACGTACAGGTACGCGGTGTCCCCGGCGTCGGAGAGCTTCACTGCGGGTACCCCGCGGACCGAGGTCGGCGCCGCCATATTCAGGCCGATGGGCGTGCCGAAGGCGCCGACCAGGCCGTTCAGGGAGCACAGCGTGGCCAGCCCGCCCAGTCCGGAGTCGGTTGACTTGAGCTTGAGGTACTTGCCGTTCAGGATGGCCAGCGCCCCGGAATCGGTTACCCCGGCGCCCTTATAGAACTTCGCGTCCGGCAGGGCCCAGACGGTCTTGCCGTCATAGATGAGCCGGAACGAGCCCATCTTCGCCATCGAGACGGTGCCTACGCAGCCCTTCCCGTGCACCAGCGTCAGGTCGAGTGTGAGCGACTGGCCCGAGTCCGTTCCGGTACCGGTCAGGTGCACGCTCGGCGCGGCTTTGGTGTCGGCGAGGGCCTTGGTGGCGACCTGGTCCGCGGTCAGCCCGGCCAGCGGGCCCGCGCTCGCGGCCCCGGACGGCGTGGCGGCAGGCGCCGTGGCGGACGACGTGCCGGGGCTGGCGGACGTCGCTGAACTGCCGGGGCTTGCCGACGAGCCGCAGGCCGCCGTGCCGACGGCCAGCGCGGCGGTGACAAACGCGGCCGCCATCAGGCGGGGGGAGTTGCGCATCGTCTGCTCCGCTCAGAACCCGTACTTGCTGCCGTCGATGACCTGACTGGCCGGCGGCGGCGTGATGCTCGTCGCGGTCCCGTAGGTGAAGGTAATCGTGCCGCCACCCGTACCCGGCTTAGTGACCTGCAGCAGCTTCGGCGGCGCGGTGTCGGTCACGTACGCGAAACCCGTGCCGGTGTTGTCGGTGATCTTGACCGCCGGCTGACCGGCGACCGTCGTATTGACGCCCTTCGCGGTGGGCGAAGCGTCCTTGGTGAACTGGTTGAGCAGGTTGCTGACGTTGCAGATCTGGGCCAGGCTCCCGATGCCGTTGCCTGAGGTCGCCTTCACCTTCAGGTACTTCCCGTCCAGGACGGTCTGCGCCGCCGCGGGGACGCCCGAGGCCTGGTAAAACTTGCTGTCGGGCAGCACCCAGACCGTGCTGAGGTCGTAGACCAGCTTGAACGAGCCCACATTGCCCTCGCTGATGGTGCCCTGGCAGCCCTTGCCTTTCACCAGCGTGAGGTCGATCGAGAACGTCTGCCCTGAGTCCGATCCCGTTCCCGCGATGCGGACGCTGGACTGGGCCTCGGTGCCCGTCACCGCCTGCTGGGCGATCTGCTTTGAGGTCATCCCAGCCAGCGGATCCGAACTCCCAGACGAGCCGCAGGCCGCGGCGCCCGCGGCGAGCGCGGCAGTGACGATTGTTATCTGCGCCAAGTAGCGAGCCTTACGCACCGTCTGCTCCTTTCAAGGACCGGATGACATAGGTAATGCACGGAGTACCCTTGTAGCAAACTGTTCGGGTCGTTTCGGGCCTGTTGTTACCTAACCGGAACGTGCAGCACAGGCACGTACTCAACCCCGTGTTCGCCGTCGCTGACCGGCGTCTCCGGCCGGCCGCCGAACGTTGTCGTCTCCCAATGCTAAGGGCAGCCATCCCTGAGGTGCCGCCGGTAAGGTTCGCCCCCGCTCATTCGATGGCTGGCCGGGGCGGTAGCTGGGGCCGTGAGCGTCGTCACAGTGTGGCTCCTCGGCAAGCTCCTCCGCGCGCTCGCCGTCCCCGGCCGGAGCGTGGTCGACCTGCAGCGTGGCGTGCGTGATGCCGTGCCTGGCGAGCAGCGCCTCGAGGTCCGCGCGGACCGCGTGGCAGTCCTCCCGAGGGTCCACGAGCACGTGCGCCGACGCCGCGGGCATGCCCGAGGTGATCTCCCAGACGTGCAGGTCGTGCACCTCGGCCACGTGCGGGCGAGCGGCCATGGCCGCGCCGACCTGCGCCGGATCCAGGCCCGCGGGCGCCGCCTCGAGGAAGATCCGGCCGGACGCGCGGATCAGCCCGCCGCCCGCGTACAGCATCAGC
>Ga0126371_10001667_pt1 | contig 18840 bp, 22 predicted proteins | sample PanSoiMetaPlot_4_FD_110145 | JGI IMG/M metagenome (GOLD analysis project Ga0126371, IMG submission 110145) | Tropical forest soil microbial communities from Panama - MetaG Plot_4 | ecosystem: Environmental > Terrestrial > Soil > Tropical forest > Bulk soil | place: Panama | collected 2016-02-17 | reverse complement strand
CGGTCCGGGCATCGACTTCCTCAAGGAATTGAAACAGGCGGTCGAACAAAGCTCGCCGGCGCCGATTGCGTTGGTGCTCAATTTTCCCGCCAATCCGACGGCGCAAGTCGTCGATCTGGATTTCTACGGCGAGGTCGTCGAGTTCTGCCGCTCGCGTAACATCTATCTCCTGTCCGACCTGGCCTACGCCGAAATCTATTTCGACGACAATCCGCCGCCGTCGGTGCTGCAAATCCGGGGCGCGCGCGACATCGCGGTCGAATTTACGTCGCTCAGCAAGACCTACAACATGGCGGGCTGGCGCATTGGGTTCGCGGTCGGCAATGCCCGCCTGATCGCGGCGCTCGCGCGCATCAAATCCTATCTCGACTATGGCGCCTTCACGCCGATCCAGGTCGCGGCAACCGCGGCGCTCAACGGGCCGCAGGAGTGCATCAAGGAAATCCGCGCGCGCTACAAGAAGCGCCGCGACGTTTTGGTCGAGGGGCTGCATCAGGCCGGATGGCCGATTCCAGCGCCGCCGGCGTCGATGTTCGCCTGGGCCCCGATTCCCGAGCAGTTCCGCGAAGGCGGTACGCTGGCGTTCTCGAAGCTGTTGCTGGAGAAGGCTAATGTCGCGGTCTCGCCCGGCGTCGGATTCGGTGAATACGGCGAAGGCTATGTCCGCATCGCGCTGGTCGAAAACGAGCAACGACTCCGCCAGGCCACCCGCAACATCAAGCATTTCCTCTCCGGAAAGAACACCGCCGGCGGTGGGCCCAAGGGCGAGAGAGTGCTGGCGGCGCCGGCCCGGGATTGATTTTCCCGGGGTGTCCGGCCGGCGGTTGACTCTGTCATCGGTTCTCTCCTATTTTCCCGGCCTTCCGAACGTGAAACGCAGTCTGGCCCTGTCATGAAAATCAAGAATTCGCTCAAATCGCTGAAGGCGCGCGACAAGAATTGCCGCATCGTGCGCCGTAAGGGCCGCGTCTACGTGATCAACAAGACCAATCCGCGATACAAGGCCCGACAGGGCTGACAGCCGCTGGTGCCGCCGTTTTAAAAACCGCGCTTCGGCGCGGTTTTTTATTGTTGGCACCGCGCCTGCCCACGCCCAACATGGACGGCCATGTTGATGCCCCAACCCGATGCCGCGGTGATCGCGCGCCGCAGCGCGATCGCAGACGATCTGCGCCGCCTGTGCGCCGCGCCCGATGCCATCATCGAGTCGGAGGCCGAACGTCGCGCCTACGAAAGCGACGGACTCACCGCGTACCGTGCCCGGCCGCTGTTGGTCGTTCTGCCGTCGACGGCGGCGGAGGTATCGCGGGTTCTGGCTTATTGCCATAAGAGCGGCCTCAAGGTTGTGCCGCGTGGCGCCGGCACGTCGCTGTCGGGCGGCGCGCTGCCGCTCGAAGACGGCATCATTCTCGGTCTCGGCAAGTTCAACCGCATTCTCGAGATCGATTACGACAACCGGTGCGCCGTGGTGCAGCCGGGCGTCACTAATCTTGGCATCACCACCGCGGTCCAGCACGCCGGCTTCTATTACGCGCCCGATCCGTCGAGCCAGATCGCGTGCTCGATCGGCGGCAACGTTGCCGAGAATTCGGGCGGCGTGCATTGCCTCAAATACGGCCTGACGACCAACAACATCCTCGGCGTCGAAATGGTGCTGATCGACGGCACCGTTCTGCGTCTCGGCGGCAAGCATCTCGACAGCGGCGGCTATGACCTGCTCGGCGTGATGGTTGGTTCCGAAGGCCTCTTGGGCGTCGTGACCGAAGTCACAGTGCGGCTGCTGCGCAAGCCATCCACGGCGCGTGCGTTGCTGATCGGTTTCCCGTCGAACGAAAGCGCCGGCGCCTGCGTTGCCGCAATCATTGGCGCCGGCGTCATCCCGGGCGGCATGGAGATGATGGACAAGCCGGCGATCCACGCCGTCGAGGATTTCGTCCATGCGGGGTATCCCCTCGACGTCGAGGCGCTGCTGATCGTCGAACTCGATGGCCCGCCGGCCGAGGTTGATCACCTCATCGGCCGCGTTGAGGACATCGCCAAACGCTGTGGCTCGGTATCGGTGCGCATCTCAAACAGCGATGAAGAACGCCTGTCCTTCTGGGCCGGGCGCAAGGCGGCCTTCCCGGCGGTTGGCCGCATTTCGCCCGATTACTACTGCGTTGATCCGACGATTCCGCGCGCCAAGCTGCCCGATATCCTGAAATACATGGCGGAGCTGTCGCGGAAATACGGCCTGCGCGTCGCCAACGTGTTCCATGCCGGCGATGGCAACCTCCACCCGCTGATCCTCTACGACGCCAATCAACCTGGCGAGTTGGAGCGTACCGAGCAGTTCGGCGCCGATATCATGCGCTACAGTGTCGAGATCGGCGGCTGCCTCACCGGCGAGCACGGCGTCGGCGTCGAGAAGCGCGATTTGATGGGCAGCATGTTCACCGAAGCCGACCTGCAGCAGCAGCAACGCCTCAAATGCGCGTTTGATCCGAACGGGCTACTCAATCCGGGCAAGGTGTTTCCGCGGCTCCATCGCTGCGCCGAGCTCGGCCGGCTGCATGTCCATCACGGTCAGGCGCGCTTTCCCGACCTACCGCGATTCTGAGATCGCGCGTGAGCCGGTACCGTCCCGCCGACGAGAAGCAGTTGATCGAGGTCGTCGCTACTGCCGTTGCCAACGAAGAGCCACTCGAAATCGTTGCCGGCGGCAGCAAGCGGACCCTCGGTCGCCCGCCGCAGCTGCCGCATACGCTCGACATTGCTGCCTTCGCGGGCATTCGGCAATACGAGCCGGAAGAGCTGGTTTTGACCGTCGGCGCCGCGACGCCCTTGTCCGAAATCGAAAGCGCCCTGGCGGCCAAGCGCCAGATGCTCGCGTTCGAGCCCGCCGATTGGCGAATGCTGCTCGGCTCGGCTGCGGCAAACCCGACTCTGGGTGGCGTGGTTGCCTGCAATCTGTCCGGGCCGCGCCGCATCCGCCAGGGCGCCGCGCGCGATCATGTCCTGGGTTTGGCGGCGGTGAGCGGTCGGGGCGAATCCTTCAAGGCTGGCGGCCGCGTCGTCAAGAACGTCACCGGCTACGATCTGTGCAAGCTCCTGGCCGGCTCCTACGGCACGCTCGCGGTGATGACCGAGATCAGCGTCAAGGTCCTGCCGGCACCGGAGGCGACGCGCACTGTCGCCCTAGCCGGCCTCGATGACGCGCGCGCCGTCGCCGCCATGACTCACGGCCTCAACGCGCCGCACGAGCTGTCCGGCGCCGCGCATCTGCCGAACGCCGACGGTCGCGCGCGGACCATCTTGCGCGTCGAGGGTCCGGTGCCATCGGTGGAGGCGCGCTCGCAAGCGTTGCGTGACGAGCTCAAACCATTCGGCGTCGCCGAGATTCTCGACGACGCTGAGTCCGAGAAGCTCTGGAAGGGCGTGCGTGACGCGGCGCCGCTGGTGGCGGACGAGCGCGCGATCTGGCGCGTGTCGTTGGCGCCGACGGCGTCGACGGCCTTTCTTGGCGCCGTTCGCGCCGCGCTCGATGTCGACTATTTCCTGGACTGGGGCGGCGGGCTCGTGTGGCTCGCCGTGCACGGCGCGGACGATGGCGGCGCCGCGCCGATCCGTGCCGCGCTCGGCGGCCAAGGCCACGCCACGCTGATTTGCGCGTCGGCCGCGCTGCGCGCCGCCGTGCCGGTTTTCGAGCCTTTGCCGCCAGCCTTGGCGGCGTTGAGCGCACGGATCAAGGATGGCTTCGATCCGAAGCGCGTGTTGAATCGTGGCCGGCTTTATCCCGAGCTCTAGGCAGATCGATGCAAACGCACTTCTCGCCCAAGCAGCTGTCTGACCCCGATGTCGCCGAGGCGAACAAGATCCTCCGCACCTGCGTCCATTGCGGATTCTGCAACGCGACGTGTCCGACCTACGTTCTGCTCGGCGATGAGCTCGATGGGCCGCGCGGCCGCATCTATCTCATCAAGGACATGCTCGAGAACCAGCGGCCGGCGACGCGCCAGGTCGCGACCCATCTCGATCGTTGCCTGTCGTGTCTCGCCTGCATGACGACGTGCCCGTCCGGCGTCCACTACATGCACCTGATCGACGAGGGACGTCGTCATGTCGAGCAAACCTATCGCCGGCCGGTTATCGAGCGTGTGCTGCGTGGCTTTCTCGCGGCGACCATGCCGCACGTCGGCCGCTTCCGTTCGGTGATGCGCCTGGCCCGGGTCGTCAAGCCCATCCTGAGTGTGTTGCCTGGCCGCCTCGGCGCGATGGGCAAGCTGCTGCCGGCCCGGCTGCCGGAACCGGGCAGGACCGAGCGCGCGCGTGTCTTTCCAGCGATCGGCCCGCGCCGCATGCGCGTCGCACTTTTGACCGGCTGCGTCCAGCAAGTGCTCGATCCGGCGATCAACGATGCGACCGTACGGCTGCTGACGCGTCACGGTTGCGAGGTCGTGGTTACCGCCGGCGCGGGCTGTTGCGGCTCGCTTACGCACCATATGGGCCGCGACGCGGGCGATTACGCGCGCGCCAACGTTGACGCCTGGACACGCGAGCTCGAACGCGCGGGGCTCGACGCGATCGTGATCAACGCGTCCGGTTGCGGCACAACCGTCAAGGATTACGGCTTCATGCTGCGCGCAGACCCGGCCTACGCCGGCAAGGCCGCCAGAATTGCGGCGCTTGCCAAGGACGTCAGCGAGGTCGCCGCGACGCTCGCGCTGACGCCGAATTCCGCCGCCGCCGGCCGCCGCGTCGTCTATCACTCGGCGTGCTCGCTGCAACACGGACAGCGCATTCACGCGCAACCCAAGGCGCTGTTGGCCAAATTGGGTTTCACCGTCTTCGACCCGCCGGAGGCGCATCTGTGCTGTGGCTCCGCCGGCACCTACAACCTGATGCAACCGGCGATCGCCGACCAATTACGCTGGCGCAAGATCGCCAATCTCGAAAGCATGCGGCCGGAGATCGTCGCCGCCGGCAATATCGGCTGCATCGCCCAGATCGCGTCTGGAACCGATGTGCTGGTGGTTCACACGGTCGAACTGCTCGACTGGGCGACGGGCGGGCCGAAGCCGCCGGCGCTCGCCTAGCGCTTCCAGAGCCGCGGCACGACGACCGAGATCAAGAGCGCCGCGGCGCCGACCGCAACCGGCAGGATCCAGTCGGTGCGGCCGCCAGCGAGCCGGCCGCCGGCCGCCGCCAAGTCGACATAAGCGATGGTCATCGGCAGCTGACCGAGGAACGATCCGGCCGTATAGGGGCCGAGGCCGATACGCGTCAGGCCGAGCGCATAATTCGACAGGCTGTGTGGAATCACCGGAATCAGGCGAAGCGCGGTCACCGCGCGCCAGCCGCCGCTTTCGGCCTTGAGCAGCAGCGGACCGATGCGCGGCAGGTTTTCAAGATCGAGCCAGCCGCTGTTGATGTAACGCGCGACCAGGAAGCCGACGACCGAGCCGAGCGTGGCGCCGAGTGCCGCCCAAAAGATCCCCCACCAGGCGCCGAACAGCAACGCCGCCGCAACCGCGAGCAAGGTGCGCGGAATGAACAGCAGGCTGGCGACCACCTGCAATGCCAGGAACACCAGCGGCGTGGCCGGATAACCGGCGAGTTGATTGCGCAGCGCGACCGGATCGAGCGCCGCGCGCTCGTGCCACGCCGCTATAAGCCCGACGGCGATCATCAACACCCACAGCACGCGGCCGACCATCCGGACGCGTCGGAGCGGCGGCACCGTACCTGGGAGATTAGTACGGCTCATTCTTCGGTGATTTCGGGATTGACGGCACGGCGCTTCAGCCAAAGCACGCCGATCAGATCGACGATGCCAACCCATAGCCGGTCGAGCACCTTGTAATTCGAAACGCCGCCGCCGCGCGGCCGATGGTTGACGGCAATCGATTGCACCTCGCCGCCCTGGCGCAGCGTCAACGCGGGCAGGAAGCGATGGTTGTGATCGAAGAACGGCAGGTCGAGATACAGCGCGCGCGGAAACAGCTTCAAGCCGCAGCCGGTGTCCGGTGTGCCGTCTTCGAGCAGACGCGCGCGGATGCGGTTGGCGATGCGCGATGCCAGCCGTTTCACCGCCGTGTCGCGCCGCTTCTGGCGCATGCCGGCGATCATCAGCGGCGCGGTCGGCATCGGCCGCACCAATTCCCACAGGCGCGGAATGTCTGCTGGATCGTTCTGGCCGTCGCCGTCGAGCGTGGCGATCCAGCGTGTTCTTGCCGCCTTGACGCCCGAGCGGATGGCGGCGCTCTGGCCCGAGCGCTGCGCGTGGCGCAGTACGCGCAGGCGCGTGAACTCGGTTTTGGCGCCGCGCAGAATTTCGACGGTATCGTCCGTGCTGCCGTCGTCGACCACGATCACCTCGTAGTCGAGCCGACCTTCGAGCGCGGCGCGGATCTCCCGCACCAGCGGCCCGATATTCGCCGCCTCGTTGCGGACGGGGATGACGATCGAAAGGTCCATGGATGGTTAACCGCTGGGCGGCGACGGGATGTAGCACAGGTCGCACCGTTCGGGCCACGGAAAGAGGGATGTTTCAGACGGCGGCGGGCGCCGTACTATCCCCGTCATGGTTATGTCGGCCGCGTTCGAAGCCGTCGTCGCAGCCACGCGCTTTGGCTACGCCGCGCGCGGCGCGCTCAATGCGAAGGTTTTTCCGGATACCGCCGGGATCAAGCCGTTCGACGGGCCGCTGCGCGCCTGATCAGGCGTCGATCCAGGCGATCCGCAGCACGTTGGTTGCGCCCGGTGTGCCGAACGGCACACCCGCGGTAATCACGACCCGCTCGCCCTTGTCGGCAAAGCCTTCGCCGCGCGCGGTCTGGGTCGCTTTCTGCACCATGTCGGTGAAATTGCTGACGTCCGCGGTATGGACGCAGTGCAAACCCCATGTGATCGCCAGCCGGCGTGCGGTCGATAGGTTCGAAGTAAGCGCGATCACCGGCACGTCCGGACGTTCGCGCGCGGCGCGCAAGGCGGTCGCGCCCGACGTCGTATAGGACATGATCGCGGCGGCGCCGATGGTGTGCGCCACCATGCCGGCGGCGGCGCTGATCGCGTCGGACGGGGTGTGGTCGCTGCCTGCGGCGGTGGCGTGCAGCGACGAGAAATAGGCCGGATCGGCCTGCACCCGGCGGATGATGCGGTCCATCATCTTGACCGCCTCGACGGGATATTCGCCTGACGCGCTTTCTGCCGACAGCATTACTGCGTCGGCGCCTTCGTAAACCGCGGTCGCGACATCCGAGGCCTCGGCGCGCGTCGGCACCGGAACCCGCATCATCGATTCGAGCATCTGCGTCGCGACGACGACCGGTTTGCCCGCCGCGCGACAAGCGCTGACGATCCGGCGTTGGAGCGGCGGCACGTCCTCCGGTGGCATTTCGACGCCAAGATCGCCGCGCGCTACCATCACCGCGTCGCTCAGCTCGATGATCTCGGTGAGCTTGGTGATCGCCGCCGGTTTCTCGAGCTTCACCAGAACGCCGGCGCGATTACCGATCAGCTTGCGTGCCTCGGCTACGTCCTCGGGCCGCTGCACGAAGGACAGCGCAATCCAATCAGCGCCCATGTCCAGCGCAAAAGCCATATCGGCGCGATCCTTGGCGGTTAGCGGCGACAGCGGCAACACCGCGTTCGGCACGTTGACGCCCTTGCGGTCGGACAGATTGCCGCCGTTGATCACGCGCGTATGCGCGAAATCCTTGTCGCACTTCTCGACACGCAGCCGGATGTTGCCGTCGTCGAGCAGCAGGTCGGTTTCGGGCGTCAGTGCGGCGAAAACCTCGGGATGCGGCAGGCTCGCGCGCTGCGCGTCGCCCGGCGCCTTGTCGAGATCGAGCCGGAATGCCGCGCCATCGGCCAGGCGCACGCGGCCGCCCGCAAACGTGCCGACGCGCAGCTTTGGCCCCTGCAGGTCGGCCATAATGCCGATCGGCCGGCCGGTGGTTTTTTCGAGCGCGCGCACGGTATCTAGGCGCGCCTTGTGGTCCGCCTGAACGCCGTGGCTGAAATTCAGGCGAAAGACGTCGACGCCGGCTTCAAATAGCGCGGCGATCTTTTCCGGCGTGGCGGTCGCGGGTCCCAGCGTGGCGACTATTTTCGTTGAACGTCGGCGTCGCATCTCAGCTTTCCTTTAGCACTAGAATGGCGCGGAAGTCGTTGACATTTGTTTGTGTCGGTCCGGTGACGATCAGATCGCCCAGTGCGTCGAAGGCCGCCCATGAATCGTCGGCGGCCAGCAATCCTTTCAGGTCGACGCCGCGTTTGGCGGCGCGCGCCAGCGTGTCGGGGGTGATGATCGCGCCAGCATTGTCTTCAGTGCCGTCGGTGCCGTCGGTGTCGCAAGCCAGGCCATAGATGCCGGCTGCGCCTTCGAGCGCCAACGCCAGCGCCAGCACGAACACGCTGTTGCGGCCGCCGCGGCCGTCGTGTTTGACCGTCACCGTGGTCTCGCCGCCCGACAGCAGCACCAGCGGCGGTCGCGTTGCCACCTTGCCAGTGCGGAAATGACCCTGTGCCACGGCGCGGGCAACGCCGGCATGGACGATGGCGGCGTCACGCGCTTCGCCCTCGAGCGCGTCACCCAGGATGACGGGCGTAACGCCGCGCTTGCGGGCGGCATCGGCAGCCGCCTGCAACGCTGCTTGCGGCGTGGCGATCATCACGTAACGTGCGCCCGCCAAGCGCTTGTCGCCCGGTTTCGGCGTCTCATCGTGTCCAGCCGCGAGATGGCGGGCGATCGGCGCCGGGGGCATGATGCCGTATTTCGCTAGGATGGCGCGCGCGTCGGCGAAGGTCGACGGGTCGGCCACCGTCGGTCCGGAGCCGATGATAGCTGGATCGTCGCCCGGCACGTCGGAGATGGCCAACGTGATCACTCGCGCCGGCGCGGCGGCTGCAGCCAATCGTCCGCCCTTGATCGCGGAAAGATGCTTGCGCACCGTGTTGAGCTCCGAAATCGTCGCACCGCAACGCAGCAACTCGCGCGTCAGCGCGCGCTTGTCGTCGAGCGTGATGCCGGGCACCGGCAGCGCCAGAAGCGCCGAGGCGCCGCCCGAAATCAGGCAGAGCACGAGGTCGTCACGAGTCAGACCCTGGACGGCCTTCAGGATACGCGCCGCTGCCGCCTGGCCGGCGGCATCGGGCACCGGGTGGCTGGCTTCGACCACCTCGATTCGCTTACAGCGCAGACCATAGCCGTAGCGCGTTACCACCAAGCCCGAGAGTTCGCCGCGCCAATGGTCCTCGACCGCCTTGGCCATGGCTGCGGCCGCCTTGCCGGCGCCGACGATAATCGTGCGACCCTTGGGCGGCTTCGGCAAATGCGGCGGCAACACGCGCGCCGGGTTGGAGGCGGCGAGGGCGGCATCGAGCAGGGAACGCAGGAATTCGCGTGGCTTTCGCGGAGCGGGCAAGTCTGCAACCTTTCGTGCGACAAGATAGGATGGCACGTGAGTCAGCCTCAACCCCCTGTTGGTGCGATGAAGCGCCGCTCCGCTGAAATGGTTACCCGGACCCTCCTGACGGCACAGGACCCCGATCCGGTCGAACGCCATGTCGCCGATGGCGCGCGCGTCATTTTGAGCTGCGACCATGCCAGCAACCGCGTGCCGCAAAGCCTGGCGCGGCTGGGTCTGGACGATAAGGCGCTAGCGCAGCACATCGGTTGGGATATCGGCGCCGCCGCGGTGACCCGGCGCCTGGCGCCGGCGCTTGGCGCCGCGGCGGTGCTTGCCGGCTATTCGCGGCTGGTGATCGATTGCAATCGCGATCCTGACGATTCGTCATCGATTCCCGCGACCAGCGACGGTGTCATCATTCCCGGCAACCGCACGTTGAGTGCCGCCGCTCGTCACGCGCGCCGCGCCGCCATCTTTGCGCCTTACCATGCGGCGTTGGCCGATTTGATCGAAGCCGCGTTGGGGCGCGGCGTCGTGCCGGCGCTGATTTCGGTCCACAGCTTTACGCCGTCGCTCGGCGGCAAGGCGCGGCCGTGGCACGTCGGCATCCTGTGGGACGGCGATGGCCGCGTCGCATCGCCTTTGTTGACGGCGTTGCGCGGCGACGCGGCGTTGGTGGTCGGCGACAACGAGCCCTATTCGGCGCGGCAACCGGCCGGCTACACCATGCGCCACCACGCGCTCGAACGCGGCCTGCCGCATGTCGCGATCGAGATCCGTCAGGACGAAATCGCGGACGATGCCGGCGCGACGATTTGGGCGGAACGCCTCGCGACGGTGCTTCGACCGATCTTGGACGGCGACGCGCTCTATCGCCTCTGGCAAAAATGATGCGGTGACCCCACTATAAGACAAATCCGAAAACGGAGAGAGGCATGGACGACAAGACCCGCACCGAACTCGAGGCTGCCACCTTCCGGCGTCTGGTCGCGCATCTGCGCGAACGCACCGACGTCCAGAACATCGATCTGATGAACCTAGCTGGCTTCTGCCGCAACTGCCTGTCACGCTGGTATCGCGAGGCGGCGGCGGACAAAGGCATGACCATTCCCGATCCGGACGCGCGCCAGATCGTGTACGGCATGCCGTATGACGAATGGAAGGCGAAGTATCAGAAGGAAGCGTCGCCGGACCAGAAGGCCAAGATGGCCGCCACGCATAAGCACTGATTTTTTGGGGCTGGGGGATTTTTCATGGCAAATGTCGGCGGCATCGCGGGCGATCGGCTGCGTTCCTTCATCGAGCGGATCGAGCGGCTCGAGGATGAGCGGCGCGCGCTCGGCGAGGACATCCGCGAAGTCTATTCCGAGGCCAAGGGCGCCGGCTTCGACGTCAAGATCATGCGCCAAATCGTGCACATCCGGAAACTCGACCAGAACGAGCGCGACGAGCAGGAAGTGCTGCTTGAAACCTACATGGCTGCGCTCGGCATGACGGAAGACAGCGGCAAGCAGCGCGCGGCGAGCTAGCCGCCAAGGTTCAAAGTTTCGCCTTGATGCGTTCGGCGACGGCGGCGATCGCCGTCCGGTCGCCGGGTTTCAGCTCCCAATTGAGCGGCAGCTTGTCGCCCAGGCGGCGCGGCAGCACGTGCACATGGAAATGCGGCACCGATTGTGCCGCGCCCGAGCCGTTTGACTGCACCAGATTGAGTCCGTCCGGTTTGAGCGCCGCTTCGACGGCTTTCGCTACCCTGAGCGCCGTCGCCGATACCGTGGCCAGCAGCTCCGGCGGCATGTCGTAAAGCGTCGGATGGTGCGGCTTGGCGATCACCAGACAATGACCTTCATTGGCCGGGTTGATGTCCATGAAAGCGAGCGTCGTCGCACTTTCGAACAGCCGGAAACTCGGGATCTCTCCGGCCACGATCTTACAAAAAACGCAGTTCGGATCGGCGCTCATGCGCAGAGCCTAGCCGATGCCGAAGGCGAGGGGTAGCATCGGCCCATGACCGTAGCCGCATTGGCCCGGCCGCTGACCAGCAAGCTGCGCGACGATCTGCGTGTGTGCTTCGGCGAGCGCTTTTCGACGGCGCCGGCGGTGCGCGAACATCACGGCAGAGACGCGTCACATCACAATCTCGCGCCGCCCGAGGCCGTGGTCTATGTGCGCACGACCGATGAGGTGTCGGAAGTGGTCCGGCTCTGTGCCGCGTCCAACGTTCCGGTCGTCCCGTTCGGCACCGGCACCGGTCTCGAGGGTGGCAGTGCTGCGGTCCATGGCGGTGTTTGCATCGATCTGTCGCAAATGACGCGTATCCTGCGCGTCTCGGCCGACGATCTCGACTGCTCCGTCGAGGCCGGCGTCACCCGCAAGCAGCTCAACCAGCATCTACGCGACACCGGCCTGTTCTTTCCGGTCGATCCCGGCGCCGATGCCTCGCTCGGCGGTATGGCGGCGACGCGCGCCTCCGGCACCAACGCCGTGCGCTACGGCACGATGCGCGAGAACGTGCTGTCGCTGACCGTCGTGCTCGCCGACGGCCGGGTCATCCGCACCGCGCATCGGGCGCGCAAATCGGCCGCCGGTTACGATCTGACCCGGCTGTTCGTCGGTTCCGAGGGCACGTTGGGCGTCATCACCGAGATCGGCCTCCGGCTTTATCCGATTCCCGAGGCGATCCGCGCCGCGGTCTGCGCCTTTCCGTCGATCGATGCGGCGGTGGCAACCGTCGTCGCCACCATCCAGGCCGGCGTGCCGGTGGCGCGCATCGAGTTGCTCGATAAAGTGGGCATGGACGCGGTCAACCGTTACGCCAAGCTCGATTACGCGCTCGCGCCAACCCTGTTCTTCGAATTCCATGGCAGCGCCGCGGGCGTTGCCGAGCAGGTTGATATCGTTGCGGTCGCGGCGCAGGACAACGGCGGCGGCGAGTTCCGTTGGGCGGAATCGACCGAAGCGCGCAGCAAGCTATGGCAGGCGCGGCATGACGCCTACTTCGCCATGCTTGCGCTGCGGCCCGGCGCGGTTGTCTGGTCGACCGACGTGTGCGTGCCGATCTCGCGTCTGCCGCAATGCATCGCCGAGACCAGCGCCGATCTGGAGGCGTCCGGGCTGCTTGCGCCGATCGTCGGCCATGTCGGCGACGGCAATTTTCACTTGGGCTTCGTGCTCGATCCCAACCGGCCGGCCGAATTCGACGCGGCCAAGCGCGTCAACGAACGCATGGTAACCCGGGCGCTGGCGATGGACGGCACCTGCACGGGCGAGCACGGCATCGGCCACGGCAAGACCGAGTTCCTGATCGCCGAGCACGGCGACGCGGTAGCGGTGATGCGCGCGGTGAAGCGCGCGCTCGACCCGGACAACATCATGAATCCGGGCAAGATTCTGCGCGTGAACTGACTTCCATGGCGTCGATCGAGGCCATCCAGGGCGACATCACCGCGTTGGCGCTCGACGCCATCGTCAATGCCGCGAACGAAAGTTTGCTCGGCGGCGGCGGTGTCGACGGTGCCATCCACCGCGCCGCCGGACCCGGCCTGCTCGAAGAATGCCGAAAACTCGGCGGATGTCCCACCGGTGAAGCGCGCATCACCGGCGGCCATCGGCTGAAAGCGCGCCATGTCATTCATGCGGTCGGCCCGGTTTGGCGCGGCGTCGCGCAGGGCGAGGACGCGCTGTTGGCCGGCTGCTATCGCGCCTGTTTCGCCCTCGCTGCACAGCACGGCATCCGTTCGATCGCATTTCCGGCGATCTCGACCGGCGTCTACCGCTTTCCGCGAGATCGCGCTTGCCGCATCGCCGTGACTGAAACGCGCAGCTTCACTGCCCGTTCAGCCGCGGTCGAGCGCGTGGTGTTCTGCTGCTTCGACGCCGAGACGCTGGCGCTTTATCGCGCCGAGCTCGGACCGTAATCCGCGCTACCGCCGATCCTTGTTCCGCTCGGCGACGATGCGTCCGACCTCGGCCGCGGTATCGCTTTCGCGCGATAGCGCGTCGACGATGCCGGGCACGTCCTCGCTCGGCCGGTTCTGGCTCATCTTCCATTTGCCTTCGAGCCGCGCGATGGGCAGCTCGAAGCCAACGATCGCCTTCAGCATCCCGCGGGTGTAATCCGCGGGCGCGTCGCTGACATGCCAACGGTTTGGCCGGTCCGCCTCATGCGTGTCGGTCAAACGCGTCACCAGCTGCAGCAGGCGGTCGTCGTCGTCGTAGAATTTCACCGGGCCGTAGGCGTGAACGGCGACGTAATTCCACGTCGGCACCACCTTGCCGGTCTTGCGCTTGGTCACGTACGAAGACGGTGAGACATAGGTATTGGGTCCGAGAAAGATCGCGAGTGCCGGTGTATCCGACGATGCTTCGCGCCAGTGTGGATTGGCGCGCGCGACGTGGCCGCTGAGCGTTCCAAAAGGAACGGGTTCAGGATCGATCAGCATCGGCACATGGCTCGCGACTAGACCGCCCGGGCCGAACGTCACCAGCGTGCCAAACTTGATCCGCCGGATCGTGTCGTGCAGCACGCCGACGTCGGTCTCTTTGAAGTTGTCAGGCAGATACATCGCGATCTCCGCCGCGTACCCTATGCACCGGTAGCGATCCTAGCAATCGTTCTCGCGATCGATCCGCTTTTGATCGAGCTCGCGCGCGGCTTTGTCCGCTTTCAGCCGTTCGGCGTCGCGTTCGGTCTTGGTGCGGCCGAAAGCGACGCGGTTTTCCGCGGCCTGTTTCTGCTCGTCGGCGCGACGCTTCGCCTTGCGGAAGCGGTTGAGATTGACCGGCTCAGCCATGGCCCAGCTCGCCGCTACGGTAGCTTTCGAGCACCAAAAGCCGTAGCGCGCTCGACAGGTTGCCGTCGCGCTTGGCGTCGACCTCGGCGACCAGCGCATTGATCGATTGGCCGCGTTTCGCCGCGAGCACGCGCAGCTCGCGCCAAAACGGCTCCTCGAGCGTCAGGCTCGTCGAATGCCCGGCGATGGTCACCGAACGTTTGCGCACCGGCCCGGCCATCAGCGCGGTCCGGCCATCGCTTTGGCGTCGACCCAGCGGTCGAAGTCGCGGCCGCTGACATGGCCCAAGGCGATTGCCGCCTGGCGCAGCGTCGTGCCGTCCTTGAGCGCCTTCTTCGCTACCTCGGCCGCCTTGTCGTAGCCGATATGTGGGCTCAAGGCGGTGACCAGCATGAGCGAACGGTTGAGCAGCTCGTTGATACGCGCGCCGTCGGCTTCGATCCCCTCGACGCAGTTCGCCGCGAAGCTCGCCGCGGCGTCGCCGATCAAGCGGATCGATTGCAGCAGGTTGTAGATGATCACTGGCTTGAAGACGTTGAGCTCGAAATTTCCCTGACTGCCCGCGACCGAGACGGCGACGTGGTTGCCCATGACCTGGGCCGCGACCATGGTCACCGCCTCGCATTGGGTCGGATTGATCTTGCCCGGCATGATCGACGAGCCGGGTTCGTTTTCCGGCAGGTGTAGTTCGCCCAAGCCGCAGCGCGGCCCCGATCCCATCAGCCGGATGTCGTTGGCGATCTTCATCAGCGACACGGCGATGACGTTGAGCGCGCCGGACAGCTCGACCAGCGTATCGTGCGCCGCCAGCGCCTCGTATTTATCCGCCGCCGAAACGAAGGGCAGGCGGGTCGCCGCCTTGAGCCGCTTGATGAAAGCGCCGGCGAAGGCCTTGGGCGCATTGAGGCCGGTGCCGACCGCGGTGCCGCCCTGCGCCACGGCGTAAAGCCGCGGCAAGCAGGCTTCGATGCGGGCCAGGCCGGTCGTCACCTGATGCGCATAGGCGCCGAACTCGGCGCCCAACGTCAGCGGCGTCGCATCCTGGAGATGGGTGCGGCCGATCTTAACGATGCGCGCAAACGCCTGTGCCTTGGTCCGGAGCGCACGCTCCAGCCGCTTGAGGCCTGGCATCAATCGGTCGCGGATTTCGAGTGCGGCTGCGATGTGCATCGCCGTCGGGAAGCTGTCGTTCGACGACTGGCTCATATTGACGTGATCGTTGGGGTGGACCGGCGCCTTGGCGCCGCGCTTGCCGCCGAGCGCTTCGTTGGCGAGCGCGGCAATCACCTCGTTGGCGTTCATGTTGGTCTGGGTGCCCGAGCCGGTCTGCCAGACTACGAGCGGAAATTCGTCGTCGTATTGTCCGTCTGCGACCGCCGCCGCCGCCGCCGCGATGGCGCGTCCGCGCTTCGTGTCGAGCGCGCCGATTTCGACGTTGGCTTCGGCTGCGGCCTGTTTCTGGATGCCGAACGCGTGGATCAGCGCCAGCGGCATGCGCTCGCCACCGATGCGGAAGTTCTCGAGCGAGCGTTGCGTCTGCGCGCCCCAAAGCCGCGCCGCTGGCACCGCGACCGGACCCATGCTGTCGCGCTCGGTGCGGGTCGCGCCTTTCGCCATGGCCTGCCTCCCTCGCCTGACTCTAGGGGATAGTCAGGCGAGCAGGGCCGGTCAAGCCGCGCCCGTCGGCGTCAGGGCTTCGGCGGAACCGACTGCGGCCACTTGGCGAGATCGGCGAACTGCGCGCGCTGTTGCGGCGACAAGGTCGCCATGAAGGATTCCATCGCCGCGGTCGCCGCTTTCTGGAACGCGACGTGATTGGCGTCGGCCTGGGCGAGCAGATCGGCGATCACCTTTTCGTCGGGCTGCGACTTGGCGAGTTGGTCCCAGATCTGGTCGAACAGCGGCCGGTTTTTCTGGAAGGTTTCGCGGCGATGCTCACGCAAGGCAGCGATCATGCCGTTGAACGCGGCGAGCTGCGCGCCGCCGAGATTCATTTCACGGCTGGCGCGCTCGAAACGCGGGATCGGACCCATCGGTGGGTGTCCGAATTGAGCATGGAAAACGACGTGTCCGATCAGGCCGCCGACGAAGAACACGTTGATGATGAGCGACACAATCAGCGCGACGATGATGCCGCGCCGCCGCTTCGGGGCGCGGTCAACGACCTCGGTGGTGCTCATATTGCCGCGTCCTCGGTCGAGAAGAAGCTCGTCGGTTGATCGAGTGTCTCGCCGCTTGCCGAAGAGGCAAACGAGAACAGATTGCCATACGTGCTGGAGCCTACCGTGAAACCGACAAGGCCGGTCACGACCAGGCACGCCGCCACCGCGACCCGCGCCATTTGCACGCGCCAAGTATGCGATATCGACGACGGGCGGAAGGGCACGACGCGACCGTCGGGCGAATCGCCGGCCACAAGGGCCGCAGCGCGATCGATGATGCGCTGCGGCGCGATCGTGTCGCCGGCGCCGCGTGCAACGATCAGATCGTCGAGCGCCTCGGAATGCGCCGCCAGCCACGTCTCGACCGTTTCGGCTGCGGCTTCGCCCAGCCGGCCGTCCGTGTACGCCGCGAGGTCGAGCGCGATGTCCGCGTCGTCCCTGGCCTGGTTCCGCTCGGTGCGGTCAAGCGCGTGGAAACGGCGCCAGAGGGCGGCCAAATCGGCCGATTTCATGTCCCTCGGTTCGCTCATAGCTATCTCCTGCTCAATTTAGGCATGATTGCCCCAGTTCATCCCCGTCCGGCGCCCGATTTTGCCGGGTTTTCCGGGGCAAAATGCTCCCGCAACTTCAGCATCGCCTTGTGGTGAGTGCTGCGAATCGTTTGCGGATCGACCTTAAGGACGGCGGCGATTTCGGCCACCTCCATGTCCCGGTCGTAAAGCATGGTCAGAATCAGCTTCTGCCGCGGCGACAGCAGCCCGTCCGGCAGCTTGATCCGCTCGGTCGGCTCAGCGGTCACCGCCAGCGCCGATTCCGGCACCGCCTCGTAGGGCGTGGTCAATGGCTGGCGGCGGCGCAAGATATCGCGCGCGGTCGAACGCGCCACGATGGTCAGCCAGGTCGACAGGCCGGCGCGTGTCGGATCGTAGGTCTTGAGCAGCCGGTAGCCGTCCTTGCACAGCCGGACGAAGACCTCCTGCACCAGATCCTCGACCTCGCCGGCCTCGCGTGCCTGGCTGCGCACGGCCGATACGATTAGCCCGGCATAGCGCCGGACGAAGGCGTCCCATTGCACCTTGCTGCCGCGCACCAGTGCGGCGAGGTCAATCGTGTCAGCCACGCGTCGATCCTAAATCCGCACCCGGCTTATGCCAGCTTGGCGAAGAAGTCGTTGCCCTTGTCGTCGATGACGATGAATGCCGGAAAATCCTCGACCTCGATGCGCCATACCGCTTCCATGCCGAGCTCGGGATATTCCACCACTTCGACCTTCTTGATGCAGTCCTGCGCCAACCGTGCCGCCGGTCCGCCGATCGATCCGAGGTAGAAGCCGCCGTGCTTCTTGCATGCGTCGCGCACCTCGGTGCCGCGATTGCCTTTGGCCAGTGTCACGAAGCTGCCACCTGCCGCCATGAAGGCGTCGACGTAAGAGTCCATGCGCCCAGCGGTGGTCGGGCCGAACGAGCCTGATGCATAGCCCTGCGGCGTCTTGGCTGGTCCGGCGTAATAGATCGGATGGTCCTTGGCGTATTGCGGCAGGCCTTCGCCGCGGTCGAGCCGCTCCTGCAGTTTCGCGTGCGCGATGTCGCGCGCCACGATCAGCGGGCCTGACAGCAACAGCTGCGTCTTGATCGGATACTGCGACAGCACCTTCCGGATTTGCGCCATCGGCTGCTTGAGGTCGACGCGCACGACGGCGCCGCCGAGCTTGGCCTCATCGATCTCGGGCAGATATTGCGCCGGGTTGGTTTCGAGCTGTTCGAGAAACACGCCGTCGGCCGTGATCTTGCCGAGGATTTGGCGGTCGGCGGCGCACGACACGCCGATGCCGATCGGGAGACTGGCGCCATGTCGGGGCAGGCGGATGACGCGAACGTCGTGACAGAAATATTTGCCGCCGAACTGCGCGCCGATGCCCATGGCCCGCGTCAGCCCTAGCACTTCCTGCTCGAATGTCGTGTCGCGGAAGGCCTGACCGAATTTGTTGCCGTGCGCCGGCAGCGTATCGAGGTAGCGGCAGCTCGCCAGCTTGACGGTTTTGAGGTTCAGCTCGGCCGAGGTGCCGCCGATGACGATCGCCAGGTGATAGGGCGGACAGGCGGCGGTGCCGAGGGTGCGGATTTTCTCGTCGAGGAACTTGAGCAGCGTCTTGGGATTGAGCGTCGCTTTGGTTTGCTGATAGAGGAACGATTTGTTGGCCGAGCCGCCGCCTTTGGCGATGAAGAGGAATTTGTACGCGTCGCCGTCGGCGACATAGATTTCGATTTGTGCCGGCAGATTGTCGCCGGTGTTCACCTCGTCGTACATGCCGAGTGGCGCGACCTGGCTATAACGCAGGTTGGTTTCGGTGAAAGTGCGGCGCACGCCGGCCGAGATCGCCGCTTCGTCGCCGCCGCCGGTCCATACGCGCTGGCCCTTCTTGCCCATGACGATCGCCGTGCCGGTGTCCTGGCACATCGGCAGCACCTTGCCGGCGGCGATGTTGGCGTTCTT
>Ga0126371_10001666_pt1 | contig 18850 bp, 30 predicted proteins | sample PanSoiMetaPlot_4_FD_110145 | JGI IMG/M metagenome (GOLD analysis project Ga0126371, IMG submission 110145) | Tropical forest soil microbial communities from Panama - MetaG Plot_4 | ecosystem: Environmental > Terrestrial > Soil > Tropical forest > Bulk soil | place: Panama | collected 2016-02-17 | reverse complement strand
TGGCGTTCGCGGTCGCGGTTCCGGGTGGGTTTCCCAGGGTGACGGCGTCGCCGTTGGACTGGGTCACGGCGGCGGATCCGTTCTGAGCACGGGACAGCGTCACCGACGTGGTTCCGGTGCCGGCGGTCACCTGCATGACCTCGGTCCGGCACTGGATGAACGTGTTGTTCGCCGGGGTGTAGGACGCGGCCAGGGTGCCCGTGGTGCCACCGGTTCCGGTCGGCGCGGTCGCCCACGTCGTCGCGAACGGCTTGGTTGCGGAGTCCGACAGGAACACTTCCGCGATGGTCTGAGCGGAGAGGCTCGTGATCGTTCCTACCACCTGGTAGGAGTCGTTCGTGGTGGTGGTCGTCGAAATCGACGACGTCCCGGCCACGCGAGTTTCAGCCGCTTCCTGGAATGGCGCTACGTCGGTCGTGGCAGCCGTGAACGGGCCGCCCGCGACACCGCCGGTTCCCCATCCCAGTTGCTTCGGTTCGGTGGCGGCCCCGGTCATGCGACCCGCGATCACCTCACGCCCTTTTGCGGTAACGACAACAACCGTCGCCATTATCCATCACCTCTCACTTGACAATGCGCGACGATTCGCGCGCCGAATCCGGAGTTCCGCCAACGGCTTCCCCACGCACGCCCACCAGGCGCGTCGGAATGGGTTGCGGTAGGTCGCGGTTACCACTCCGAGGTTGACGATTTCGGGGGGTGCCGTGTTGCCGCAATTCGCGCACGGTTGCCCCGGGGTGCGCGGGGATCCGCAAGCACACCCCCGGACGATGACGTGACGAACTTCGGCAGACGCGATAGCTTCGGTATTGGCGTCGCTCATATCGTCACCCGTTCTGCGTGCTGTCCATCGTGACCTCCTTCACCACCACTGAAGCGGCGACCATTCCGGACGGGGCGCAATAGCGTCTCGATCCTGGCAGGAACGTTCGAATGACGACGAACTTCCCAGCGGTCGCTGATCCAAGTAGTTGATAGCATCCGGCCATTTCACGAACTTGATTTCGGTGGCCGAATTGAATCCGAATCCGGGAATGGTCAGCTTCCAGCCGTTCCCGTCGGATTTGATCGTGATCTTCTCGCGCATGGCGACCTCTAATCCACACGCTTGGGAATGAGCGCTTTCACCTTGTCGGCGGTCAGCGGCCCATCCGGGATGTCGTCCGGTTCCGGGGCGGCCGGAACGCCCGGGGCTGGGTGTTCCGGCTGCTCTGGCTCATTCGTCGATGTCATCGGGGAGCGCTTTCAACGCTTCCCGCAACCGTGCCCGGTAGCGTTGTTGCCACGTCTCGCGTGGTGGCCGCTTGTTGCCGGGCGGTGTGCGCCCGGCCGGGCCGGCGGGTGGTGCGCCGGGTGGTGCGGGCGTCCCGACCCCGTTCGGGATCGGTGGCAGCATCGGCGGCGGTTCCTTCTCCGGCTTCTCCAGCGCCAACGGTTCGTCGTCTTCGCCCGGCTCCGACGGTTCGAGCGCGGAGCCCTTGAGCTTCGCGGCGACGCCGGCACGGGAGTAGGCGACCATGTCCCGCCACAGCACCAGGTTCTGACGGTCGACCAGGATGGCCGTGTCTCCGCCGTCCACGGACGGTTCGCCGATGTCGGCGCGGTAGCGGTCCAGCGTCCAGGACCCGTTCCGGAGACGCATGTCCCGAATGTCCTCGATCGTCTTGGAGTCGCGCATGTCGATCTCGCCGAACTTCAGGTGCCAGCCCTCAATACCGAAGCCACGCTGAACGATATAGAAGTTAAGCTTCTCCAGAACCAGTTCCGCGATAGGCTGGCAGGTGTTGACGAGGAACGTTTTCCTCTGAGATTCACCCGTACCGCCACCCAGGTTCCCCGATTCGATAACGCCCGCTTCGGCCGGCGGGACACCGTAGGTCGCCAGGATCTCGTCACGCTTCTGGTCAAGCGTGTGGAGGTATTCCTCTACCTTGTTCTGCTGGAGTTCCTTGACGGCCGCGCCGCCCTTGGTCATCAGCGGGAAACCGAGGTTCCGGGGGCCGATGTTGCGCTGCATGTATTGCGCAACCCAGCGGTTCATTTCCGGCTGGCTCATGCCTTGCGGCATGTCCACGTGGATGTTCGCTGGGTTTCCCTTGCGGAACGTTTCCTTCAGCGTGGCGGCCGTGAACAGCCATGCCGTGATCGGCAACAAGCCGGCTTGAGTCGGGGACACACCGAACACGCCGGAACGCGGCGAGTCCAGGGAGATGTGGATGACTTCGTTCGGCTTGAATTCGGCGCGCTGACCGAAGTCGGTGACCTGAATGTACTTGCTGATCTGGCCGTGCTCGTCCGCGATGGGGAACACGGACGGGGCGTCCAGGCTGTACATGGACACCGGGATGCCGGCGACCCACACCACTTCGATGTAGGCGTCACCGAACACCAACAGGTCGCAGATGATGCCCCGCAACAGCTGACGCATGTCTTCCTGCGGGTTGCAATACTTCAGGAGCCGTTCCAGGGCAAGCACGTTGTCCGGCTTGTCGGGGGCTTCCTGGTCGCCTTCTCCGGTGTCGGTGTCCCAGTCCGTCATCAGGCCACCGGCGGTGATCGTCCGCGCGATGGCGTTCACACACGCCCAACTCCACGGGCACGCAAGGTACGCCTCATAGAGTTGTTGGAGCATGGACCGGCGGTCGGTCTGCGTGGCGGTTCCGATGCCCTGGGTGTATTCGTTGATGCCGCCGACCGGAATACCTTATTCGTAGCCGGCACGGGTCGGCGTCTTCGTTGGGTCGAAATTGTTGCTCTTGACCGCTTCCTCAATTACCATTGATTCCCGGCCGAAAACCCGCCCCCAAAACCCCATGGCATGTTCACCTCCCCGCCGTAATCATCGTACGTGTACGGATTGTCATCATCGCGTGGCACGTACGCGAACGGGCCGATCGGTTGAGCAGCTGGGATCGAATCGACCACAGCATTCACGGCGGAATCCACCATCATGAATTCCGGCCCGGAGCCCATGTTCACCAGCATGTAGCGCAATGCGTCCGCGATGTGGTCGTCCGCGTTCGTGTCAACATCTTCCGGGTCGCCGGTCTTGGCGTGCGGCAGCGCCGGAATGGTCCGAATGAAATTGGCGCAGGTGTCGAACACGTGCATGTTCGGACAGGTTTTCCAGCCCAGGGCGCGGTGATGCGGACACGCTGGGGCGTCGGTCATGTAGGAGTGGATACGCTGCCACCCGTTGACGCGGGAGCCTCCGCCCTTGCCGGCCTTGGCCAGGTACACGCCGTTGTCGGCGTACACCTCCGAGATTGGCTTGGCGTCGCCCCGCGTGGCCCACATGGCGTCATCGGCGAACCGTTCCGAGATGGGCTCTCCGGCTTCGGCGGCCAGGATCTGACGGGCCTGTTCGGCTTCTCCGACCTGTGTGGCGTACAGCTCCCGGTAGATCCAGATACGGCCGTCTTCGTCCATCGCGCCCCACACCACGGCCCACGGTTTCGTGAATCCCCAGTCCACGCCCTGGTACCGCTTCCACGTGTCCGGGATCGACATCGGGCGCACCATGTACCGCTCTCCGGTGCCCCACTCCGAGAAGACCTGACCGGCGAACATGTTCCAGTCGCCGTCGAGGAACGCGCGCCGGAGGTGTTCTGGGAGACCGCGAAGGTCGTCCGCGTACTCGGGGTTGACGTGCGGGTTGTCGGACAGTTTCGACGGGATGAAACGCACGGTGCGCCTACGGGCGTCGAGAACGATTTTCTTCCCGTTGTCGGTGGCGTCAATGTATTTCATTTTGACGTCGCCGTGTCCGACTCCGCCCGGGTTCGTTCCGGAGCGGACGCCGATTACGGGAATGTCGGCGCGACCGGACCGGAGCCGGGATTCCAGGAACACGCACACTTCGGGTGGGGTGAGGGTGCGCTCATCGAACAACAGGAGCTGGTACTGTCCACCCTGACGTTTGGTGGCGTCCTGCACGTTCTCGGCGTACCGGAACATGATGATCGACCCGTTGGGAAACTTCAGGTCGTATTCCGTGCCGTTCCACGACGCGCCAACAGCCTTGGCGAAATCCATTTGCGCCAACTCGGCCAGCATGGATTCCTTGAGTTCGGGATACGAACGTCGGAAAGCGCCCACACGCAAACCGGGATGCAAAACGCATTGCTTGATCCCCTCGGCCACAAGAGCCTTGGTTTTCCCGCCACCTACCGCGCCGCCATACAGCACCGCGAATTCCGTTGCCTCATGGAATTCTTGCTGTCGCGGGGTCGGAACGTATTCCAATTTCTGGAACACTTCCGGGTCGGGCGGGTCGAGCCTTTCAGCCAGCGACAAGGCGAAGCTTTTCCGCAACACGGGTCTTCGCCTCCCGCTGTTGAGTCAGGTCCAGGCCCATCTCACGGAGCACGGCCGACAGGGCGTCTGCCACCATCGTGGCCTGCATCTCCGACACCTGGGCAAGGCGTTCGTCGATGTTTAGTTTCGCCATCGTGGCCAGCACCGTATTGCACCGGTCCAACGCGCGTTCGAACACGACGATTTCGCCCCGGATCTGTTCCCCGGACTTCTCGCCGTCGTACCGGATGTCTTCGAGGAACGACACGTGATCAGCGATGGCGTCTTTCCATGCGACGACTTCGCCGGCCAGCTTCGCCATCTCGGTGAGCGGGTCCACGATCGGCGTGATTTCCAGTTTGCCGATGGCGGTTTTCACGGCGCGTTCGAACTTGACCTCAACGGCCTTGTTGTTCGATTCGCGGGTGTTGCCGAAGTGAAGTTTGCACCGTCCGACACCAACGTGTTGGGTTCCCCATCCAGCGGGCCGGCGACAGGTGCCGATACGACGATTGCCGTCGTCGTCTTTTCCTCGGAGTTCACCGCCGCACAGTTCACCGGGCATGGTGCACTCTCCTTAGGCCCGTTCGATTCTGCGCCGAGAATCGAACGGGAGAAAATGGTTAGCGACCCGCAGTGAGGTCGTCGAGTTTGGTGTGGATTTCCTGAATCGCGGTATGCAGCGCGACAAGCGACTGATGGTCCGCGTCGGCTTTCGCCGACCGCAAGATGTCCGCTTTGTTCTGCGCGTAGTTCAACAGGGGCAGCGCCCACAGTTGAATCCATCCGGACGCCAGGAAGAACACGATTTGCTGCTGTTCCGATGGCAGCAGAAGGGCCAGGAGCGGGATAGCGATGAACGTTGCCGTGGTCCACGTGGATCCGAACACGGTCACGAGCCGATCGGCCACCCAGTCATCCCACTTGGACGGGGGAAGGAAGTTCCTGGGATGCGGGATCTCGGGGGGCATGGTCACCCCCTAGGCATAGCTCCGCCGCAACTTCCATGGATTCAACCACATGGGCGCTACGCTGTCACGAGCCACCCCCGGAAGGGAGAACGACAGTGCCGACCATCACGCCCGTTGTGCCTGTGTCGCTGGTGAAGAACGTGGGGACGAACACGTCCAACTCCACGTCGATCACCAGCTTGGCCGTGACCGTGCCGGCCGGCGGGTGCGCGTTCGGGAACCTGGTGGTGGTGCGGTTCGCCGGGTTCAACCTTCAGGGGGGCACCGGGTCCGTCACCATCGCGGACACCCGTTCGAACACCTGGCACCTGGACTTTGCCAAGACCAACATCACCGACGGGATCAACCAGGTGTGGTCAAGCGTGCTGTCCACCGCGTTGCAGTCCGGTGACACGATCACCGTGACGTTCCCGGCGAACAACAACAACTACGCCATGGGCGCGGACGAGTTCACTGGCATTGGGCCGTTGGCGGTTCAGCCGTGGGCGGTGGACGGCACCGGGGCCACGGGGTCGTCCACGACGCCATCGGACACGCTGAACCCGGGCGCGACGACGCCGGCCGTGCTCTGGTACGCGCCGCTGTTCGTGGCGTCACCGTCCACGGACACGTTCACGGAGGACAGCACGAACACCGTTGGTGGGGCGTGGACTTCGCTCACGGCGGCCCCGTCGGCGTCGGGTGCCCAGACGCAGTCGACGCGGGCGGCGTACAAGGTGCCGAACACGTCGCTGTCGTCGTCGCAGACGTGGGCTCCGACGTTGGGCACGTCGCGGGGTTGGATTGAAACGCTGATTGTGTACCAAGGACGTGGGACGAACACGGCGCTTCAGGTTCCGCCGCGTGCGGTGATCCACGCGTCTACGCGCTGACTTTCTTCTGTACCAACGTTTCCACGTCGCCGAGACGGTAGAGACGTGCTCCGGAACGGTCGTCCACATCGGCCACTTTCAGGTATCCCCGGTTGGCCCAGGTGGTGATTGTCTTGCGGTTGATGGGGATCCCGAACAACACGGGCATGGCGCGGGACAGTTCGGCGGCGGTGAGCACGTAGTCCCGGGCGCGTTCGAACAGGAACGCGCGGCGGGCGGCCATGTCGTAGGTGCACCGGCACACGGTGCAGGATCCGGCCGGGGCTTCGGGGTCTCCGAACACGTGGCCGGGGCAGTCCTTCACGGAGCACGGTCCGGCGTACCAGCGATCGGGGGCGCGGTCGATGACGCGCCACGCGTCCTGTACGGCGGCGGTGACGGCGCGGTAGAGATCGGCGGCGTCGGGGTGTTGCGCAATCCAGGTGGGGTGGCGCAGGAGCCACGCGGCCAGCGACCGCACATCAGCGGTGTAATCGGGCGGTGGCTGAAAGTAACCGGTCGGGTCGGTCGGGTCCGGAAGGCGCGGCGAGTACGACAGGTGTAGGCGTGAAGCCCACGTTCCTAGTACTGAACGCAGACGGAACGTCGCATCGGCGGCGGCCTCATGCCACGGCAACGGGGTGCCGGCGGAACGGCCGCCGACGCGGGCGGCCGAGGTCCGATTGGAGCGGGTGAAGGTGACGGTCAGTTCGTCCGCGAGGTTCCGGACCGGCATTCCGTGTTCGTCAACTGCCTGTTCACACACGGTGCGGAGGTCGGCAAGGACGTTGCCGAGACACCCGGTCCACACACCGCCGTGGAACGCGCCGCACAGTTCGGCGTCGGATACCTGACGACCGCATCCGGCCGCGCACAGGTGTACGGTGTTCACAGTTGCCAGTCTGCACTGACGGTTACCCGTTCCGCGACTCTTCAATGTCACGATCTGTGCATGTTGCACAAACCGTTGTCGATCACCTACAGTCGTGGTACTCCCAGCCTTCCGGTTTTCGGTAGACGGGACTCCTTGGTGGACAACGCCCCTCACGTCAGTGGGGGGCGTTGTCCTGTTCCTGGCGTTCCCGTTCGAGCTGTAGGGCCAACTCGTCCAGGGCGTCACGGAGTGTGGTTCCGGTGCCGATGGTGAACGGCGGCGAGGCGATGAGGTGGTAGGCCCGCCACAGGCCGTCGGATCCTTCTTCGAGGGTGATTTCGTAGTGTCCGCGCATGATCACGAAGTGTATCGGATCCGGCTTGCCGTGGGATGTCAACTCATGTAAGATTGCGGCATCCAACCAAGGAGGGTCAGTGTCCAATTTCCCGGCCGAAAAGCAGGAACGCACGCATTGGAGCGTGTGGCAGGGAAGTAAGTGGCTCGGTGAGTGGCCGCGCGAACGGCCGCGTCTCGGCCAGAAGATCAAGATCGACACGTGCCTCTTCGCGAAGAAGGTCACCGGATTCAACGAGGAAGCCGGCCGCATCTTCGTCAAGTAGCCCCCGACACCACGACGCCCCGGCCAGCATTGGCCGGGGCGTCGTGGTGTCACAGGACAAACGTCCCGCTTCCCCTCACCTTGCGCACCGTGTGGGTTCCGACCAGTTGCGCCAATGCCTCCCGCACCATGCGCACCGAAACCCCGTGCTTCCTGCTCAGGTCTCCTTCACTGGGAAGCTTCTCACCCCGCGAATATTTGCCATTGCGAATATCGGCCCTCAACAGGGCGGCAAGGTCATCAGTCGTCATCGTTTTCATTAGCTACTCCTCGGTACTCGATCTTCTTGTTGCGGGCTCTCCTTGCGCGGGCATATCCTCTGTCATAACCAAGGAGGTTGTCTACCCACAAACGGAGCAAAGGAGTTGACAGTGAACGCGGAAGGGCGGACCACCGCGCCTGAAAAAGGTTCGCGTTGGTTCTCTGAGCTGGACATCCACGCCATGTCCAGTCTCATCGTGGGGGGCGCGGCCGTGTTGTCGTTCAACTCGTCCCGTGACCTAGCCGACATGTGCGGATTCAACGGATGGCTGTCATGGGTATGGCCCGTCTGTTTGGACGCCGTGGCGTACACCTCTACCCGAATTTGGCTGTCCCGCACAACCGACAACGACACCCGGCGCTACTCCCGGCGGCTGGCACTCATCGCCATCAGCCTGTCCCTCGGGGCCAACGGACTGGACCTGTTCCTCAACGTCGAGAAACTGGCCCCCGTCTGGGGCGTCGTGCTGCTGGTCGGCGCAATCCCCCCGGCGACGCTGGCGGCCGTGATTCACATGCTCGTCATGCGCCGTGGCCTCACCACCACCCGCAAGGCCCGCATGAAAGCACCCGCCACGCCGGCACCAAAGCCGAAAACCGCACCAGCGGTCACAGCCCCCGCGCCGGCACCGGAACCGCCGGCCACGACAGAGCCGGAACCACTGGCCAGCGTCACCGAAATGTCGACCACCGCGCCGGACTGGCTGACCACGGACATGAGCCTCCGTGACGCCATCACCCGGTACCTGGACGACAACCCGGCCGCCACCCCGGCCACCGTCCAAGCGCACATTGGCGTGCACCTCGGGGCCAAGAGCGACACCACCCGCAAGACCCTCGGCCGCATCCGCGCCGGGATCGGACAGAAGGCAGTCGGAGAGGAGTAAGCGATGCCGAAAGGCAAGACGCGGCGCACCACCGACACGCCCACCGTAGGAAAACGATTCGCCAGTCACGTCCGCACAACCAAGTGGTACCGGTCCGGGCTGGCCGACCGCGTTCCCCGCAAGCACAAACTGTTGCGGCCCGCTCTGCACATCACGTTGGGCGCGGTGAAAATCGCTGGCTACGCGGCGGCCGGGGCCACCGTCGGCGCGATCGAGACAACCCGCGCCGTCGCGCCCCGCGTGCGCCGGCACGTCCAGAAACGACGGGCACCGAAATGGGCACCCCACAAGGTGCCGAAGGTCGACCGCAAACGCGGTGAATGGCGCGTCAAGCACGCCGTTCACTGCGTGTGCGGCGACAACTTCACCAGCACCACCGAACTGAACAAGCACTACGCCGAAAAGCACGTGGGCGAGAAGCGGGAACCGAAACCACGCACCTCGCCGACATTGCACCGAAGCTACAAACCCCGCCACAAGGGGAAAGTGAAAGTCCGTCCCACGCCGGGCGCACCGGCCGGACGGCACCGGACCACGGCGACAACCGCCGGGCACCACAAGGCGACCAGCTACGTGGAACGCCACCGACACAGGATCGAAGAAAGGGGACGGGCAGTCATGGCCGACAGCACAAGCACGGCGCACGCCGTCGCACGCGCATGGACCGGGGTAGGCGAGACGATCCCCCGGGGAACGCAGGACGTCTTGGACCTGATCGCCGGATTGGCGGCGGCGGCCATTGAGAAGGCGGACGCGTTGCACGAACTTCAGAAGACCCTGATCGGTCGACTGAACATGGATCCGCTGGTGGTTCACGGGCTGAAGCCGCTGGTTGATCTGGCCGACGCGGAAGCCTCCCAGTGGACCGCGATCGTGAACACCATCGAAACCGTGTACGGGCCTCTGTTGCAGCTGTACCGCAACGGAATCGCCGTACCGAACGCGTAAGGAGGAAACGAACATGGGCGTCACGAAGGTGACAGGAGCTGTGTTCGGCACCATGCGCCGTCGCCGGTCGGAACTGACGCCGATGTTCGTCACCGCCGGCACGGTCGCGGTGGGCGAGATGTCGCAGTACGCGCCATTCGCTCCGGTGGCCCTCGGAGTCGCCGGGGCGGCGGCGGCGGCCGGGTCGTGGATCTCCGCGTACGGCGGCGACGACCGGAACAAGCTGTACCTGTTCAGCGTGTTGGGCGCGTCCAGCTCGGTCGTGCTCACCCTTCACGAACTGGGCTGGTCGCACTTCGACTGGACTGCGATCATCGCGGCCGGCGCGGGCCTGGCCATGGGGATCCCGTGGTGGCGGAACAACCGGCGGCGGACGCGGGTCACGCTGGAGTCCACGGTGGAGCGTTGGCCGGCGCTGGCCCGCAAGCTCCGCATGGACACGGTGCGGCCGGTCGCGATCCGGGCGCACGGCGGCGACAACTTCGAGGGCCGGTTGGTGTGGCCCGCCGGGGACTACACGGTGGCGGAGATCCTGGAGAAGCGGGAACGGATCGAAGGCGCGTTGGATCTCCCATCCGGCACGCTCCGCATGGAGCGAAACGGGCGGGATTCCAATTCGGTCATTTTCAAGGCATTCGTGACGGACCCGCACGCGGAAGGGATCGAATGGGAAATCCCGGTGGAGGAGGTTGGCGGGGAGTGGTACGTCCGGGAGCTGGACGCCTGCGAGCCGATCACTCTCGGCTACCGGGAGGATGGTGTCCTGAAGACCATGACGCTCACGGACAGTAAGGAGTACGGCTCCCGGTCCGTGATGCTGGCCGGGTCGAAGGGCTCCGGAAAGTCCGGTCTCGTCAACGTCCTGGTGGGCACGCGGGTGTGTTGCCGCAACGCCGTGGTGTGGGGAATCGACCTCAAGGGCGGAATGGAACTGGGGCCATGGCGCAACGCCATGGACTGGTGTGTCACCACCTTTGATGAGGCGCTGGAACTGCTCGAAGCGTTGGAAGCGGTCGTGAATGCCCGTGCGAAGCATTGCGCGGACGTTCTGAACGTGCGCCGTTGGCCGATGACTCCGGAATTCCCGGTGTTGACGGTTGTTGTGGACGAATGCCACTCGTTCAACGGCGCGATGAACCGCAAGCAACTGGAGCAGTTGGAGCGGATCATTCAGAAGGGCCGCGCCGTCGGTGTCGAGATCATCGAAGCCACCCAGTATCCGACGCTGTTGGCGTTCGGTTCGAACCTGGTTCGTGAACAGTTGGACCAGCGGTTCTGTTTCCGGATGCAAGGCGAAGACGGGGAATACTTCGTGTTCGGCACGCGCCGGGACGGCAAGGTGGGCGCGAACCTGATTCCGCAATCGCGGCCGGGAACGTGCTACTACCAGGACGCGGAAACGATCGACCGTATGCCGATCCGTATTCAGTACGTGTCGGACGAGACGGTGTCCACGTTGGTGAAGCTTCGCCAGGGCCGCACGTGCGGCCTGGACGAGACGTCGTCGGCGGCGGCCACGGCGGTGTCCCAGCTGTACGCGGACCGGTCGCGCGCTGTCCCGCTGGACGACGCCGGGGAGCCTGTCCCGGGACACTGGGACACTGTCCCGGATGTCCCGGACACCCGGGACACGGCGGGACAGGAGCGGGACACCGTGGGACACGACGACGGAAACGACACGGGACAGGATGTCCCGGAGCCGACGTGGCTGGACGGGCCGGATGTCCCGCTGGCGGAGCTGGTCCGCCGGCACCAGGAGTCGCTGACGGCGGGACAGCGGAACGCGGCGGACGCGGCGCGGGCGGCGCTGATGGCGGAGTTGGAACCGCCGAAGCTGTCCGAGTCCGACGCTATCGAAGCACTGGCGTCCGCGTTGCGGGCGGCCGGAACGGACGGGGCGCATGTCCGGGACCTGGCGAAGGCGGCGACACGGGCACGGTCGTGGACGTACGCGAAGTTGACAGAGATGGGGGCGCAGACCACCAAGCGTGGTAACTGGGCGTTGCCAAACGGGGAGCTTGTTGACGCTCTGTGATCGTCCAATCTCGCCGAAACTCGTCCAATGGAAGATCCATTGGACGAGTTTCGGGCTCTGACCTGTAACTTCCTTCCCCAGCCCCTTCCTGGACGAAGATTGGACAAGTGACGCTGAGTGCTGGACTTCTGGGAGAACGTTGACGCTACGTCAGCTGACGGTTGCTGGGAGTGGCAACGCCGGGTGACCGACGGCTACGGCAACTACAAGGGCAGGCGTGCGCATCGGGTCGCCTACGAACTCACGCTAGGTGCCGTTCCCGCTGTTCAGGTCCTTGATCACCTGTGCCGGAACCGTCGGTGTGTTCGCCCAACACACCTGGAACCCGTGTCACAACGAGTCAACGCCATCAGGGGGGCAAACGCTCGTTACCAGCAAGACCCGATCGAGGTTTTGTCCTATTTGATCGAAACGTCCGGGATGGAACGGCGCGTCAACGGCCCGATGGTCGCTGACCCAATCTCGACAAAGCTGCTGGTCAGTGCGCTACGCCAGGCCGGAAGCCAAGGGCTTTCGCTCAAGGATCTTGTCAACATGACACAACGGCGCAGGTCATGGGTCTATGCCAGGCTCAAGGATTTGAGCGCTACTCAGGTCAGGCGGGGACGCTGGTCCCTCTGACAAACGACACGGCCCCACCGGCATGGATCGGTGGGGCCGTGCTGTGTCTGGCGGGGTTCTTCCCGGACTGGACGGCGCTCCGCCGGGGCCGCGCGGCCGGACACCGGGACACCGTATCGGGACAGGTCCCGACTGTCCTCCTGGGACATAGGTTGGGACATGTCCTGGGACAGTGTCCCGCTGAGTGTCCCGGCCGGTGTCCCAGTTGTCCCGGGACAGTGTCCCGCCTGAGCTGGGACATGTCCCGGGACAGCGGGACAGCGTGTCCCGGGTTGTCCGGGACAGTGTCCCGGCTGTTGTCCCACCGGTGTCCCGGGACACGGCCGGGACACCGGACAGGATGTCCCGGTGCGACGTCTGGTGTCCCGGGGTGCCCGGTGTCCCGCGACAGGGGCGGGACACCGGACAGTTCAGGACACGGTCCAGGTGTCCGGGTCCACGGTGAACCCGGCCTGGCGGAGCTTGTCCGCCAACATGAACCGCTGCTGGCGTGCTTCGGCGAGATCCTTCCGGAGTTCGCCGTTCTCAACCCGGACGTTGTACGCGTCCTTCCGGAGCCGTTCGTCCCAGGTCGGTTCGCTGAACACGTCCTTGCCGGATTCGGTCTCCTTGATCTGGTAGACCTCGGTGTCGTCGCCGATTTCGAATTTCAGCGAACAGTGGTAGCACAGTCCGGCCGGCGCTTCCTGGTACGCCTGTTCCAACAGGTCGTCCATTTGGTCCGGCGCGGTCAGGTCCCCGTCCCATTCGAAGGTGGCATGACCACCGTTCTGGTAATAGGCGGTGAACTTCACTCAATACCTCCGGTTTCGGGAATCATCACCAGCTTGGCGCGGGTGATGGTGGTGTTGTGGATGGAAACGAACGCCACCCACGGGCAGTGCTTTACGGTCCGGTACAGGGCCTGTGTGGTGAGCGCCCATTCGTAGTGGTGTTCCGAGTAGCTTTCGGCGTCGCGGAACCGCAGGCGGCCGATGGGGTCGGTTGCCCACAGGCGGCGGGCGTCGTCGCGGAACGATTCGGGCCAGCTGTCGAACTGAATGGGGTAGGAGTTGTGGGCCAGGAGTGTCCGGCCGTGCCGAAGGCCGCTTTCGGTCAGGTAGGACGCCTGCACGCGGGTCGGGGTGACCTTGGTGATCTCCGCGACGCGGGGCGCGGCGGCGGTGCCGATCAGGGCCAGGCGGCCGACGGCCGGCACTCCCTCATCTTGACCGTGTGTGAACACGGTCTGGACGGCGCGGTCGGTCTCCGGCTTCGACATCAACTTCAGCAGTCGCTGTACGTAGTCGACGTGGGCCGCGACGCGGTCCGTGATCAGGGTGTTCATTCGGGTCTCCTTGGTTGGTGACACTCGAACCCTAACCACTCAGTCGCGGGATGTCAACTTCTTGAGCGGCTTTTCTCCGTGCCGACACAACGCGTCCACCCGATACGGCATCTCGAAACCACCCCGATAGCCGAACGGCTCCCGGTGCACAACGCCCGCGCGCTCGAAGTACGCGCCGGCCGGGTGATCCCACGTCGCCGTGTGCCGGGCGACCGGGGCCGCGCCGGGGTAGACGAACGCGGACCACGGGATCGTCAGGAGCCGACCGAACCACCGCGCTGGCACTCCCACCGGCCGGTCCGGTCCGGCCGCGTGCCGGCCGTAGATGTCGCTGTCCGGGTCCAGGTTGCTCACCTTGCCCACCTCCTTGGTGATAAACGGCAAGGGGCACCCTACCGGGATGCCCCTTGCGCGCTAGTTGACGATGTCGAAGTTCGGATACAGCCGGGTAATGGAACGGCGAATGCACGCGATGGCTTCCGGCGCGTAATCGTGCTTGTGGCCGCACGCGAAGATCGGCGTGTTCTCCGGGTCGGATTCCTTCACCACAGCGCCGATGTGCTTGCCCTTCACGGCCGGTCGGGCGACCAGCCGGTACCGGTCGGGGTTGTGCTTCTCCTCGGCCTTCTTGGCCATGGTCAGCCCTTCGTTGCGGGAAGCGGGAAGTTGGTGCGGCGCACCCACTTGTAGTTGGGGTGCTGAAGGGTGGACGTGCCGTCGGTGAAGCGAACCAACAGAGTGCCGGACAGCCAGGCGATCGGCGGTTCCGCCACGGTGCGCCATCCCTTCTTGGTGAGAATGACCATTCCCTTCTTGAGTTCTTTCTGCCTGGTGTTCATAGCGAGAACCCTACCCGAGGTTGCCCGGTTGGTCAACTCTTTGGTAGAGTAGTTGTGTCACCACTCAGAGGAGTCAACAGCATGTGCATGGGCAAAACCCACGCGCGCCAAGGCGTCCCCGCCGGAATCGCGCTGGCCACCTTCGGTGCCCCCCTGATCGGCGCACCCCTCCCGCTCAGTCTCGGCGTCGCCGTCGCCGGACTGGTCGTCGGCACGGCCGTGTTCCCCGACATCGACCACCCAGACGCCACCGTGGCGCACACCTTCGGCCCCGCCTCCACCATCGTGTCCAAAGCCGTGCACGGCCTGTCCGGGACGCTCTACTCCCTGACCCGCACGAAATGGGACCGCGACCGCGACGGCGGCCACCGGGGCATCACCCACACCGCCCTGTTCGCGACCGGCACGGGCGCGCTCACCTGGTGGCTGGTTCACCTGTTCTGGCTGTGGGCCGTCGGTGCCGTGCTGTTCGTGTTCGGCAACTACGCCGTGCGCGCCCTGGCCGGCACATGGGCCTACCGACACCCATTCCTGTCGCTGGCCACCGCCACGTGGTGCGCCGGGGTGTTGACCCTGTTCCTGTGGGCCGGATCCCCGCCGGAGCTGACCGCGTGGTGGTTCGGGGTCGCCGTGGCCGCCGGGTGCGTCACGCACATGGTCGGGGACTGCATGACCACCCAGGGATGCCCCGTGTGGTTCCCGGTGCCGATCCGGGGCCAGGTGTGGCGGATGGTGGGCACGCCGCGCTTCCTGCGGTTCGACACGGAGACGAACAGCCGTGCGGAATCGGTCCTGGGACGTCTGTCGTTGGGCACAGGAGCCATGGTGGCCGCCGCGTTCCTGTTCACATTTTTCCGGTAGTGTGAACAGCAGAAAGCCCCGCGTTGCTGGCGCGGGGCTTTCTTCGTTTCGGGTCAGCGAACCCGGTACGTGGTGACGTGTTCACCTTGGTGTGGACCGTCCAAGTAGACCATATCGATTTCGTCTCGTCCAACCAGCGCCATGTTTTCGCCGATGTAGATGTGTACATCTTGGATCATCACCCGCGTGTGTTGGTACTCGGTGACTGTTCCCTTGACGGGGTCTTCCATGATCGTCTCCGTTGTGGAGGGGCCGCCCCACGTTGGGCGACCGTCCACAACGAATTGTGATCTCCTTGCCCCGTAAGGGAAAGGGCTGTCAGGGAACCAAGGTTTCCTCTTCGGCCCCTTCGGACTCCTCATCCTCTTCGGGGTCTTCCGGGATGAGGCACAGGACCACGCGGCCGGACACCTCGAAGTCCTGGGAACGGACCTTGTCGTGGTTGACCAGCCACCGGAGCACTTCCACGGCGTCGAACACGACGGTGGGGGTGCCGGGGTAGCCGCCGGGGTGCTCCCGGCTGGCGATCGGCATCGGGAAGTCGTCGTGCGCGCTGCCCCACTTGCGTAGCGTGTTCTCGTGGAACCGGAACAGTTCCGCCATCTCCGCGTACGACTTCAGGTGTTGCCGGTCGGCATCCTCGTAGGTCAGTTTGTCCAGCTCGCTGGAGCGCAAGCGCCGGGTGGCCGCGCGCCGGGCGTTGACTTCGTCCAGTTGGCGGCGGGTGTAGATGGGTTCGCCACCGACGCGCGTGGCCGGTCGACTGATCGGGGCCAGCATGTTGTGTTGGGCCGTGATCAGCGGCCGGGACAGCAGGTCACGCACGGTTGCTTCGGACAGGCCGATGTACTCGGCGGCCTGGGACAGCGTGTAGTAGCCGGCGCGGATCAGGTCCAGGCGCTCGACCACGTCGCCCGTCCAGTGTGACGGGGCGGTGGATTCGGTCATTCGGGTTCCTTCTTCCATGATCATCGTCATAGGAGGAGTCTAACCGGCAAGGTTTGATTAGTCAACTATCTGCCACTCTGTGACCAAGAGTTGATCAATCGTACATCTTCGGTTAGACTGCCCCTTTCGATGAAAGGAGAATCATGACCTACGACCCTCGCGACCCGGTGGGATCCATGGCTGAATACGAGCATGACAAACGTCGTCGTGCCGCCCGGACCGTCGTCCGGCACTGCGGCAAGGGGCCGGACGCGGCCATGGTCCTGGACATGTTGGGCCTGTTCGACAAGTCCCTGTTGTCGACCGAACCGCCCCGTGGCCTGCGTCGGGAACTGAGCGAGGTACCGCCCCCGTTCGTGCCCTGACCCAAGGAGTTGACAACCCGGGGTAACCCGGGTAGTGTCCTCCATGTCGAAGGGTCCGACCAAGGAGACCAATGGGAATCTTCAACAGCAAGAAAGACAAAGGCCGGGAAGGGTTCATCAAGAAAACCCCCATCCGGAACATGACCGACGCGGCCGTAGGCGCGGCCGTGGAAAAGATCCTGAACAGCAAGACCGGCAAAATCGGCTCCGTCACCATCAGGGGCGGAAACGCAACTGTCCGGGCCGCCATCAACCTGATCAAGAAGCACAAGTGCCCTTGGTGCAAGAAGCCCGTCACACGCCCCATGCGCGTGCACCCCGGCGACTGCGCCCGGCAACTCGCCTACGACATGGCCAGCGACGGAATCGACTGGAACGAAGCGCCCACCGCCATGGACGCCCAAGCCGACCGGCACAAGCGGTGGAACAACATCACCGGCGGAATGCAGTACGACGAGTACGGCAACCGCATCTTCTTCGACGACGAAGGCAACCCGCTGTAAACACGAACCGCGCCCGGCAACCCCGGGCGCGGTTCCATATCCGATGAGGAAACATGGTCAAAATCCCCAAGAAAGCCGTACGCGCCCTGCCCCGCGTGTTCAACGCGCACAACCTGTGCATCGTCCAGGACTGCGAAGAACGGGCCATTGCCCGCGTTCGCTTCCCCGGCGGCGTACTGCTGGACGTCTGCAAAATCTGCCTCCCGAACTGCCCGGCCGGAATCGAGGTACTGGAGAAGATCACGTGAGCGCAACAACACCGTGGGTACTGAACTGGAGACTCCGCGAACCCGATGAAAAGGGCCGCAAAAAAAGGCATCAGGAATACGCGTCCGAAGGAATGGCGCGACACGACTGGAACAAGCTGGTCAACTCCAACGCGTGCGTGTCCGTCACACTCGTCAACGACACACTTAGTTGCGTCCGCAACCGGATCGTGGCCGAATGGCCCCCACGTGGCAAACGCAAGCGCCGCTGATACACTTCACCACGGGTTTCGGGAGACCCCAACGACATCCCCCCTGGCGTGCCACCAGGGGGGATGTCGATTTTTCACACCATCAGCATCACGATCGCGGCGACGAATAGCCACCAGAAGTGAAACGACTGATCGAGCGCGTACGCCCCGGTACCCAAGGTCGGATTGTCGTCGTGGCCGTCACGGGGGATGCCCAGGGCGTAGAAATTCCGCTTGCCCAGAGCGTGAGCGAGCTTCCGGAGCGGGGTACGCCGGTCGGCCCAGTAGTGCGTCACCGCGACCACGGCGAGACCAGCCGCCATGGAGCCGGGCGCGATGTGCACGCCGATCAGGTTCAGCATGGTCAGGCACACGACCGATGCGGCCATGTGGCCGCCGACGTGCTTGGCGCACGCGATGCGGCCGGGCCAGCCGTCACCGCCCTTGTCCATGGCCTGACAGCTGGTCTGCACCCAGTGATCGGCGAGTTGGTGGGAGACGTAGAGGGCCGCGTAGAGGGCTCCGAGGTCGTTGTTCATGGTGTCTACCGTGCCGGGGCGCGGCGGGGATGTCTGCGTCACCTGACACATTCGCTATAAGTTGACATCCCGTGTTCCGGTGGGGTAGGGTCTTCACATGGCACCAGGAAGACACAAAATCGAAAGCGACACCCACCACGGGGTGATCCGCTACAAGTACGACGGCAACCCGGCCGGCGAACCACTCGACAACCTCAAGGCGGTCCGCGCCTGGTGCACGAAGATCAAGGCTGGAACTGGCGGATTCGGCGGAGACGAAATCGGACTCCGCAAACTCGCCAAAATGATCGAAGACATGGCCGTAAGCGAAGTGAGGAGGGGAAACCTCAAACCATGATCGCCATCACCGATATCATCCTGGCGTTGGGCGGACTCATCGCCGGATTCATCGGCGGACGCCTGTCCAAGACGACCACCACCCCCGAACGCGACCCCAATGCCTGCACCTGCGGCCACTACCGGGGAATGCACACCAAGGGACGCGGCGAATGCAACGGCCGCATGGGGCCGAACGGCAACGGCGTCCGGTGCCGGTGCCAAATCTGGGACGGCCCCGAACGGCCCGAAGACATCATCCGGGGGTTCAGCGAATGAGCACGAAGGCCGTTTACAACGCCGAAACCGGGGCAGTCACCGTCACCCTGTCCG
>Ga0126371_10001665_pt1 | contig 18855 bp, 19 predicted proteins | sample PanSoiMetaPlot_4_FD_110145 | JGI IMG/M metagenome (GOLD analysis project Ga0126371, IMG submission 110145) | Tropical forest soil microbial communities from Panama - MetaG Plot_4 | ecosystem: Environmental > Terrestrial > Soil > Tropical forest > Bulk soil | place: Panama | collected 2016-02-17 | reverse complement strand
TTCAAGAAATTTCCGCCCCAAAGCGAAGGAAGCAAGCAAGGGATGATCCAGAAAACCATCGATGCTCCGGTTTTAAGCGTCTCTCGCGGATAAAGAGCAACGCACAAAGCCAGCGAGCCCGCCATGACGCTCTAGCCCATGGATCGTATTAGGGAGTTTAGCGATGAGATTGTTGTTATCGATTCTATTGTTTACGACTTCAGCAGCACTGGCACAGACCCAGGCAAATCCGCAAGGCGCACCGCCAGCAGGTGGAGCCGCGCAGCAGGCCCCTGCCGGAAATGCTCCTGCAACCGCCCAGCAGCCAGGAACACCTCCCGGCGGTCAACCTGCGGCTGCTGGAGCACCACAATCCAATACCGGCAACGTTGCCTCGATCCTCCATGTGTATGCATATCCCAATGGCAAGCAGTCCCACGAACAACAATCTCAGGATGAAGCGGCATGTTATCAATCGGCCGAGTCCGCCACTGCGGGCTCCAATCAGCCCGCGGCTCAGACAGCACAGCAGGGCAAGCAACCGAGTGAAGCCGGCAAGGGCTCCACAGTAAAGGGCTCAGCTGGCGGCGCTGCTACAGGAGCAGCCATTGGCGGTGTCGCCGGCGATGCCGGCCAGGGGGCGGCCATTGGCGCCATCGGAGGCGCTGCGGTCGGACATCGTCGCAAAAAGAAGGCTCAAAAAGAAGCGCAGAAGGAACAGGAGCAGCAACAGCAAGCACAGCAGGCACAAGCGACCGACAACTTGAAACGAGCCTACACAGCGTGCATGGAGTCACGCAACTACACGGTCAAGTAAAGCTTGGGAAAGGCAGAGTAAATGACGTCAGGCACGCACAGGCGTACAAATGCGCGCCGCGACAATCGTTGTTACATCTCGGGGACACCAGAGATGGAGTTATGTGTACTGACCTTGTCATGGGACTTCGGGTTCAGCCGCGGATAGCCGCGGTGAGGCGATGTGTTTCCGCTGTTGTGGCGGATGCTGCCACCGCGGGCAAACAAAGGACCGCTACAAGCAGAGTCGTCCGAGTCGTCGTCCTCATCATGATCACCGCTTTTGTTTGAGCTGTCGGGAGGGGGCTGAACGTCGTTCTGCCCTGGCTGATTGGATTGATTGGAAATCAACCTCAGAAGCGAGTGAAGTTCCGTATCACGTTCTGCTAACAGCCTCTGAAGTTCGGCTATCTGCGACTGCTGTTGTGCTACTTTCGTTTGTAGCCGCTGCATTGTGGTGTGTTGCAGTTTGATTTGTGCCTCATTCTGATCACGCCGTTGTGCAAAAACAGTACCTTGCAACACAAAAACAACTACAACCACAAAACTGAACAATGCGTTTTTCACTTTATCTCCAAGTATTCAAGCTGCAGGGCGAGTGGTTGATCGCTCAGCCTGCCCGCTCGGCAGTGCATCCGCCGAAGGCGCGTGCCGACTCTATGTATGGTGCTCCAAGACTGGACGGAGGAGTACGCAGTCCACATTCCGGCGCGACATCGGTTGCATTTCGTTCAAAAAAGACCAGCGCGTTCTTACTACGTTCAAGCTCGCCACCATGCCTAGAGCCGTGCCTGGGCGGAGCGGTCAACGATTCTCGCGTAATTATGTAGGATCAATCATGGCTATCTGGATGTTGATCGCCTGGACGTGTCAGGAGGCAACTTTTTATTTAAGACATCCGCGATGAGCGCGTTCCAGGGATAGTCATTGTTTAAGCATCGCGCTAATAAGATCTTCGTCCAGGCAAGATGAGCTCTCAAGCGGCAGGCGAGTGAGCAGACGTGTGCGCAACCGAATGGCTGGGTAGCAGCCTGGAACTGTTTCGTTTCTGTGGAATTACGATTGTGACCTCAGTGCCGCGTTGCGGGTTTTTCGCAATACGGAAGACTCCGCCCAGAATGTGCGCGCGTTCCTGCATGCTGATGATGCCCAACCCAGCTCTCTCGCGAACCGCGCTCGGGTCGAATCCGACGCCGAAATCCTTGATGGTTAGACGCAGGGCGCGTTTATTCGCAGAGAGGTGAATTGCCACCGCGGGACTTTTGGCATGTTTCCGGATGTTCCGCAACGCCTCCTGCACGATACGGTACAGACCAAGCGCGACCTCCTTGTCCTGCACCTCGACGCCCGGGTCGACTTTCAATTCGATTTTCATCGATTCCTGCTTCCTGAACTCATCACACAATGCGCGCAGCGACGATACAAGTCCCGCAAGTTCCAATACAGCGGGATGAAGGCCGTGAGAAAGCTTTCTGATGTTCCTTACCAGTTCAGAGGAGGACGCGCGCAGCTTGCGCAGCTTCTGTTCCAGTCCTTCGACTGGTTTGCCGGGTGCAGCGATTTGCATAATGGAATCCTGCAGAGAGGCAATCGACAACGACAGCCCGGTAGCAACCTGGCCTATGCTATCGTGCAGCTCCCGCGCGATTCGCGCCCTTTCCTCTTCTTGAGCCCTATTGAGCCGGGCCACAAGCATTTGAACTTCGTGGTTGGCCGAACGGAATGCGTCATCCGCCTGTTTGCGTGCGGTAACGTCCTGAAAAATGGCCGCAATACAGAGCGGTTTGCCGGCCTTATCTCGAATCAAGGTTGCGTCAACTTGAACCACTGCTCTTTCACTGTTCTTCCGGACGATTCTGCTTTCAACTGTGCAGCCGGAAATATCGCCGCGAAAAAGACGACAGAACTGTTGTTCGGCTTCGCGATCGTTAGCATGCATGAAGTCGTTCAACCGCATCCGGACTAATTCCTTGCGCGAATAGCCCGTGATGTCTTTCATGGAGCGGTTGACTTTGATGAACCTGCCGTCAGGCAGCGCCTGGGCTGCGCCTACGCTGGTCTGCTCAAAAAAAGCGCGATATTGCTGGTTCATTGTTTCCAGTGCCCGCTCAGTCTGGAGCCTGACGATCAGTTGCTCGACTCCAAGACCAACGCTTTTAATGACAATTTTGAGCATCGGATCAAAATCTCTGCTTGAGGCAAAAGTGATCGTGCCTGCAGGCGTGCCGTCCAAAAAAACCGGGACTGAAATCAATGTTTTGATCCCGTTGACCCGCAAGACCTCTTTTTGCTGTGAAGGCAGCAACCAGCTCGAAACTGGAATCGCAACCGGCGTTCTGGCGCGTAGCACGGTATTCAAGAGAGTGGAATTGCTTATGGCGCTGTTGAATGCAGCAACCAGGTTACGTGGCTTCCCTTGAAGAACATAGAGGGCTTTTGCCAAGGTGAGACGGCGCCTGGAATGGCTATCCCACAGCCCGCCTTCCGCAACCGGGCACCTCAGCTCCTGACATATCTTTTTCAACGCGCCATACAGACCTTGTTTTTCGGAACGCGCCTGATGCAAGGAGTCGGAAATTTCCGCAATCAGCCTGATGTAAACAGATTGCATCCTGGCCTTGTTCAGCGCCCGCTTCTGCTCCGTGATGTCGGTAGCCCAACCGACATATCCGGCAAACTTGTGCCCGGTGTAGAAAGGGCTGCCGCGATCGACGATCCAGCTGTAATTTCCCATAAAATTGCGCCGCCTGTACTCCATCTCAAACGATGAGCGCGAGGAAAAGGCGTCTGTAAACGTTTTCGCTACGAAATTACGGTCCATGGGATGCACATCCCGGACCCAGCCTGCTGCTAACTCGTCCTTTAGAGACCGCCCGGTATGTTGAAGCCATCTCTTGTTGAAGTACGTAAATCTCGCATTCCGATCACACAGCCAGATTGGAATGGGGGCGTTATCGGCAAGGCGAAGTTGATCGTGATCGACCTTGAAACTTGTTTTCGCACGCATCATCGCGGTCACATCAGAGGTGTATGAACACCGCCCTTCAGTGCTGCGGCAGCAAAGAATACACCCATTTGGAAATCCAGCGCTACTGAGCAACTCACGGGCACGGGTACTCACAATGCAGGCTTGCCTGCTTCCAGGACGAGACGTGCTTTATGGCGGTCAGCACTGGGGATACCATGAAATCTTTTGTGAACACGCCCGGGCTTTTCCTGATCTCCCAAAGATTGCAAGTGGCTTTACGCGGGCTCAGCAGCCATCAGGCTGTAAGGCGCCCCGTGTCAGTCGTTTGCGAATTTCCCAATCCGTGCTTTCTTGCGGCTCCCACGGGTACGCGTGCTTCAACGACTGTGCCTCGACCAAGTCGCCTGCCAGTAATCACCAAAGTGCCGTCTATAGCTGCCAATCGCTCGTTCATGTTGGCTACGCCGAGGCCATAGGCGTGTTTCCTGTCTGAAGGAAAACCGATTCCGTCGTCCGTTATTCGCAGTACGACTTGTCCCTTCTCGCAGCCCACCAGCACATCGACATTGCTCGCATGGCTGTGTTTAAGCACGTTGTGCAAGGCTTCCTGTGCCACGCGGAAAATGGCCAGGGACACGTCTCGATTCAATTGCCGCGGAAGGTCCCGTTCGCGGAGGCGAATCTTGATTGGAATTTGACGCTGAAGTTCGGAACAGAAGCTTCTCAGCGCGGAGGCGAGTCCAAGGACATCCAGGTGCACAGGATGCAGCCCGTGTGACAGCGCGCGGGTGGATTCAGAAATCGAATCCACGCGCAACGTGAGATTTCGGATTGAGGATGCGATCGCGGGCGGGAGACTCTCGGCGGAGATCCCTCTCATCTGGTGCAACTCGATCGCGACCAGCGACAGCTGTTGAACGATATCGTCATGCAGCTCGCGTGCAATGCGATTGCGTTCCAGTTCCTGGCTTTCAATCAGACGCGCGCGGCTTCGCTGCAATTCCTCCTGCGTATGGCGCCTCTCTGTCAGAACTGCGCTCAGGAGCATCAAAGGCACAATCACCATCAGGAGGAGTATTTGCAGGAAGAGAACGTTTTCAACCATCGAGTGGGCAACGAACGGCCCGCGTCCGTCAAGAGCAAAATGAAACGAGATGACGGCAATCGCCGTACCGCAACTTGCCAGCACGCCAACGCCGAAACGCAGGCATGCCCAGAGCAGGAAGGGCAGAGGAACATAGACCAGAGCAGGAACAAGACTGGCTGACAGGTCTTCAGCACCGTACACAAAAATGGTAACGGTAATGATTGAGACTGCCAGGGTCAGCAGCTCGCATTTTCGAACCAGAGTAGCGTCGCGCATCCATTTCGCCCCCCGCGAACCGAGCGCGATGACCAGCGGCACAATCGTGAGCGCGGCCAGGAGGTTTGAGAATAGGCGCGTGGTCCAGATCAGCCAATAATCCGCGTCCCAGCGGGTAAATACAACGACAGCAGCATCGAAGAAGGAGGTCGCAAAAGGAGCCACGAACACTCCGAAAAACAGAAAATGCAAATTGCCGCGCACAGAATCAAAGAGTGTTTCCCCTTTTTGATAGCGCCGAAGGAGAGCGGCTCCAATCAAAGCTTCGCTGCTGTTACTTACGAACCATCCCAGCGCAGTGCTGACTGGAATTCCCCGGGGGATTTGTACGAGCAGATGCGCGCAGAGTACAGAGATCAGAACAGGTGGCCACAACCTCAGCGGGACGAGCAGAAGTACGGCCATGACTACAGCATTTGCCGGCCAATAAGTCGCTATCGCATGGGCCCTAGGTGTTAAAACAAAACCAAGCCAGCTTGCCGCGTAGTAGGCCAGGCCCACCAAAGAAAGTAGGGAAAATATTGCGCGCGAGTGCTTCAACCCGGTGTCTAAAATAAAGCGCTGTTCTTTTACGCTCGGCTCCGGTTCGAATCTCGACAGTCGCTGAGCTTGAGAATTAAAGCTCATGGGGATTAAAACTCATGGGAATTTAAAGCTCATGATTCACTGCCTCGCATTTGCGACAATCCACGAGGCAGGCAGCGAGTGTTATCGCTTAAGTAATCTTACCAAAACTTGCAGGCGAGACTGGGGTTAATAGAAGAAATCTGGTTTTCGGAACAGAGTTGCGGACGTATGTAGCAGAACAGAGTTATTTCTATTGCGAATAGCTCCAGCCACATTAAAGGATTTTTATTGCGGTTTGTTAAATAGCTATAATGAGTTGACGAACCGGAGATAGCACAAATGCGATGGCGGATTATTGTGGCCGATGATCATGCCTACATGCTGGGAAAAAACGTGTCCATTCCGCAGAGTGATTTCGACGCCGCGGGCCACCGCGCCATAGTCGAATAGCTCGCCCACATTAAAGAATTTTTATGCAGTCTGTTAATAGTCATAATCAGTTGGCGAATGGGAAACAGGGAAAAGTGCGATGGCGAATCATTGTGGTCGATGATCACGCCGGGATGCTGGAAACGATGGTCTCCATGCTGCAGAGTGATTGCGACATCGTCGCCACCGCGCAAGACGGTATCGCCGCCATGGATGCAGTACGCCGGTTCAATCCCGACTTGATCGTACTCGATATCGCAATGTCGCCCGTGAATGGTCTAGAGGTTACCCGCTCCTTGCGCGATTCAGGCGCTAAACTCGCGATTGTCCTGGTGAGCGGCTATCACGACCCTGAAATAGAACAAGCGTCATTTACAGCGGGCGCGGACGCTTTTGTCTCCAAGTCCCGGCTGCAGCAAGAACTCTCGTCAGCTGTGCGCAATGCCGGGAAACGGCTCGCGAAGCGTGCCTGAAAGCTGCAACCAGCCGTCTCAAAATCGAGGGTGACATCAGGGGGCAACGAGTTTGTTGCGAATGGCGTAGTGAACCAGATCCACAATCGACCCGATCCCTAGTTTGCGCATGATGGTAGCGCGGTGCGTCTGCACAGTCTTGACGCTTATATTCAAGACTGTTGCGACTTCTTTATTGCTTTTCGATTCCGCCAGTAACTGGACAATTTCCCGCTCTCTTGCGGTAAGAAGGCCCTGACCTTGCGACTCTCCACCTGTGTTGAGCTTCAGAAATCCTTCCAGGACTTTTTCCGCGATATCTGAAGTGAAATATGGCTTGTGCCGGGCCACCGTTTCAACCGCGGTAATGAGCTGGCTGGCGACATCTGATTTCAGCAGGTAACCGCGTGCGCCGGCCGAAAGCACCTCGTGTACGAACTGCTCGTCCTCATACATGGAAAAGATAAGGATTTCGGTCCGTGGAACCTCACGTCTGATCTGCCGCGTTGCCTCCAATCCATTGAGACCCGGCATGCTAAGATCAATAATTGCGACATGCGGCTGGAATTTGCTGGCCAGACGCACGGCTTCACGTCCATCGCTTGCCTCCCCACAGAGCTCCCAATCAGATCGCTGCGCCAGTACCGCACTCATGCCCTTTCTGACGACTTCATGATCATCGGCCAGCAGAATACGTATCATAAGAACACCTCACAATGCGGCAAGAATCGACCACGATGGAGTGAACAGGATATGAAATCGACAGGTGTTGATAATCAGCGGATTGCAAGCCCCTCTGCGGACACAGTCCTCCAATCTACACATATTAGAGGCTGAGAGCCGCGGCTAAGATCGGTTAAAGTGTGTATTTTTCACGAAATAGTATTGTACCTGCACGTATTATTGCAGGACAGATACCGTCAAGGCGCTAGCAGGGTTCGATCGGAGATAAAGAGCCAAGCCGTCGTATCGCCAACCGCGAGGATATGTACGTGTATTGCCCGCTCGGCTTCAGGTCCTGACATTCTGAAATCGACATGAAGGCTTGACGAGCCAGAGTGCATTGCAGAGCTGAGCATGTCAAGAAATTCTCGATGTCTCATGCACTTGGGCAGGATTAGCAATTCAGAATTTGAGCAGCCCCGAAGAGCGACTTCACTGCGGGTCAGGCTACCCCATTCCAGAATTTCCATCGACCGATTCACATGAAATGCGCCAAGAGGAATGAGCTGGAGATCAATAGGGCTGGCACGCATCGAGATGCTGCACTCCTCATGGCGTATTGCCGGATCATTGCGATCCACCACTTTTTGGCTGGCTGAGTGGCTCATGGCCCTAGACTCTAGCAATCCTCGTTTCTGCATGGAATCCAGCAGATTGAGTAACTTACTTCAGCTATATTGTGTAGAGCACTTGGCGCCAATTCCTACGATTTGATCCCAAATAAAACCTGGCGCGAATTGGACAATCGCCCCGAAAGATTTGCACAGGCCTTTGGCTGCGGATGCTGAAAGAACGCTAATGATGCAACAACCTATTCAGGCCGATGCGGCAGGGACGCTACAGACATTTCGTGGGCAATGGCCCGGAGATCCTCACGGCTGGATTCATTTTTTGCGAGAGATGTCAGGCCAGAACTCCTTAAGCGCATTTAACCCGACTTCGCCCAGATAAGACAGTCCAATACGCGAAAGCGTCAGCTTGGCTCCGCGATTCTCAGCCGGGTAGTAGGCGTTAGAGAGAGCCGACGAAGAACCGCTAGCCAGGAGTTTGGACCAGTTAAAGCGGAATGTTCCGTCGTCTTTTCTGGTTCGCACCGTCGCACCAAAAACGTGCCTGCATCGTTTGCCAAAGGACTCCTGGCCTGCCCTGAAATATCGTGGATCTTCATGAAGCAACGCTGGAAAAGCGTATAGACGAAAGAAATTTCCGCTCACTGAATCGGCAATCGAAGCGGCGTAGCGTTTGGCAAAACCCGAGGCACCGCCCCCATACCCAGTGCTCGCTCCTCCGGCGTTCAGGATAACCGCGTTGATCGCAGGCATAATAAGGTTATAGGGATCTTTGACAGTTTTTGTGAACAGATGAAATTTCTGGGAGGCACTTAATGGCGGTGCGTTCAGGTCGTCTTCCGCATTAAACGCTGGAACAACCCCGGCAACACGATGGGAACTGTGTTCCTGCTCGTTCGCTTCAGGGCTCTTTGCGCCTGCAGTGGGCTTCTGCGCTTGAGCGAAAAGGCATGTTGCCAACAAAAGGACCGTGAACAATACCGGCCACAAGTTGAGTCCCGGCTTTGAGTGGCACTTGATAACAATCCTCCCGGAATCATCCACCTCATTCTCTGTAGTACCAACCCGCAGTGATCTCACCATTTTCCGAAGTACAGTTCTAGTTCGGCATGGATGAACTCTCGGATGCGGATAGAGATTTGCTGGGGATCGCCGTCAGTTGAAATATCTCGGTTAGTTTCAATATCCATGGAAGTAGCCATGGAACTAACCGGATCATCGATATTGCTTCTCAAAGATTTCTGATGCCACTCGCGAAGCAAGTCTCGTTTAGCACCCGTTGATGTCCTGTTTGCCTTCCGCATACGGCCCCTTTTTTCGTATCACATCCCGAAATTCTGATTTCCCAGTGGCCCGCCGCCCATCGAGAATGGGCCGTCTACGCCCGACCGACCGAACAACAGCGTCGAACAAACAGAACTTCGTCGCCACCGTTACGGAAGTGGCCTCTCTCTTCCGATCGTCCGATCCAAAGATTCTCAAAAAAGCGAGCCCAGCGGTCTGGGGCTGCCAGGCTCGCCCCTGGAGAGAGAGACAGAGCACCATTGAGTCATTAGACCGTGAGAGAGCGCTTCTTGGGCGAGCAACAGCTGGGAAACAGGAAGATGTTTGCTTCCCGGTTAAGCGGGATTTTGCTCGTGGAACACCATTCAATGGCCTGAGCCCGGCCTGGATGATTGACGGCCCGGACGAAACGGCTTTGCCAGGGAGAATCACGCGACGCTATCGCTCTGTAAATTGCGGTTGTGAACCAGTGGCCGAGTGCGCTTACGCCACGCGTTGTAGGGTATGAGGATTACGACCTTGGTCAACAGGTAAAGCACAACAACTGCTGCGATCGCCTTGCGTTGTGCTGGAAAAGCAGCGCCAGAGATGCTGATTGCCACACCTGGATGTCGCGCAGCTGTGACAAGGGCGAGAGTTGTGCGGTCCGCGTGTTCCGGCCCACCCGCCCAATGTCCAATAACCATTCCGCCGATCACGAAGCCAGCAAGGGCGAGGACAGTGCCGTTACCAATCATGTGGATGACGACGGGCAAAGTCAGCAGTAGAAGGAGAGCGCCGGACACAAACAACAGAAAGGAGCCAGCTGCGGAGACGAGTTCCTTCAATCTGTCAGCGTGTGTTCGGGCAAATCGACGTATCAACATGCCGGCTCCAAGCGGCAACAGAACCGTCATCAGAAGGACTTTGATGACGAGTGGCAGCGGTACAGCCAAATCTCGGTGAAAGATCCCGGCCAGCAGCATGACTGTCACGGGTACAAGAAGAATTGACAAAAATGCTTCTATAAACAGCAAGCCGCAGGCGTAGCCTGAAGTTCCGCCTGCTCTGTCCTGCCGCGGCGGCAAGAGTGACGGAACCGGTGACAGCGCCATGAAGAGCAAAGCAACCTGCACAGGAACCGGCAGGTCAAACGCAATCGTGATGAGCATAGCGAGCAACGGCATAGCCACGTTCATCGCGAGCAGAGAACGGGCGAGAAGCGACCGGCGTTGAAACAAGAAAAGGACGTCACCGAGGTCAGTTTTCAGACCAAGGCCGCATACCACCAGAAAAATGCTGGTTTGAAAAGCAGCGATGGTCACTCGGACGATTCCCATTCGACCACCACGGTATGGCTGGCTCGCCGAATGCGGCCTCTGCACTACAGGCGGGAGGAGAAAGACTCATGCAGAGGCCCGCCATTCGGTCTGCTCATCCATCACAGCGCCCGTCACTTTCCTAAGCCCCTTGCTGGAGGCTCTTGCGCTGGTGGACGACACCATTTCCATTGATTGCGATTTTTTGCAGTGACTGAGGGCGGGGAGCCGGTTGCATTTGCCGTCGCACACCGTGAGATCCCTCCAATCGGTCCATTCTTCGCTCAGTCAAATGTTTTTCGGGGTAAGCAAATACCACGAACCCCACGCATTGCTCGTCGCCGATTCTCTTATAGGAGTGCCTCAGACTGGAATCGAAATAGATTGAGTCACCGGTACGCAGTACGTGGGTATCGGAACCAAGCAGCATTTGCAAGGTGCCACGAAGAACGTGGATAAACTCCACACCCTGGTGCATGTGCGGCTTTCCATTTTCGTCCGTTTCACCAAGGAACTCAGCAAGATAAGGCTGAAATTTTCGATCTCCTAAACCGAGATCCAGACGAGTCAGTTGATAGCAATCGTTGTCTGCCGGATTGAGCGAGAAAGAATTTTCGCGCTCCTCTTTCCGGGTGATAGAGATCACTTTTTGCCTGAAATCGTTTTCGAAAAAGTGATCCAGGGTCACATCAAAGACCATTGCAATGCGCAAAAGCGTGGGCAAGGTAGGAACCAGCCGGCCATTTTCGATCTTCGACAGTAACGCAGGAGAAAGGCTGGTCCGTTCACCGAGCTGTGCCAGCCCCATGCTGCGACGCAAGCGCAAGGCTCTCAGCTTTTGCCCAAGCAGATAACGCCCGAGCTCTGTACGTAAGCCGTCGGGAATTGGCATTATCAAATTCTCCTTTTCTATGATTTGTCTGAATTAGACAATTTCTCTCACAAATCACATCAGAGTCCCGGATCACTTTATTCAACGCTGGTGGGGTCCTGACTGGAGGTGGAGGGAACATCCCCACCAGCGTTTGTTGCGCCATGCCCAGTAACTGCGAAGTGAAAAACCCCGAGTCCATCTGGTTGCAACATCTGAGCCATATGATCCGCGAACTCCGGCATGCTATTGCCTTGATTCGAGCTGTTTCTTATCGTGGGCGACAGTTCCCCTGTCCGTCCCAACCAAATTGTTGTAATCGCTTACGAGCAAATTGTTGTCGTCGGTTCCAACCAAATTGTTGTCATCGCTTAGAACCAAATCGTTGTCATTGGTATGGTGCGTGCTGGGATTTGCCTTTGATAATGACTTCTCCGGCGCCATCACAATTGTTTCGACGTCGGTTGAGTTCTGCTTACGAACGGTTGCGTTCTGAGCACTGACGGAGTCTCCAGCGTTTGTGCTGGTAAGGCTTGCAATAGGAGATCGTCTCGACCCAAAAGCTTCAGCTAACGCTGTACCACCTGCGCCAAGGAACGCTCCTGCCCAGGCTCCCGTGCCACAGTTGCATATGGTCCAGAGGACACCAGTTCCCAAAGCGGTGTTGGTGATTAGATGGGCCAATCCTCGGTTTCCATAAGCTGCTCTCGGATTCTTGTGAAGGTAAAAGAACGAGGTAAGGCTTCCTCCGATGAGAGCTCCCTTCACGGCGCTCTTGTTTCCGCCAGGAGCGATTACCCCGATACCTATCCCCACTGCAGTTCCTCCGAGTACAGCCCATGCGTACTTGTGAGACTTGGGTACTCCGTTCAAGTCACGGGAGGTTACTTCACGTTCCTGGCAGAAGGTTGTGGCAACAAGACTCAGAGACACGAAAGCGATTTGAAGGAGTCTGTTCATTTTTCCTCCTGATTGGGCGCGGGCTGTTGCGAATTATTGCCTGCCGTTTGGAGCCGCAGCGGCTGCGCGAGCGGAAACTGCAGTATGGATTCCGCCGGAATATTCAACTCTTTGTTCCCAGTGAACGCCGATCCGGCAACACCCGCTCCTGCACCTACCGCGGAACCTATCAGGGCCCCTTTTCCGCCGCCACTCAGTCCTCCAATCAACGCGCCAGCGGCTGCACTGCCCGCGCCAATCTTTGCAGTACGACTGCCTTTTCCTTTGGCCTGCTGAACAAAAGGTCCCGTGCTGATGGGGTAGGACGTTCCCTGCACGAGCACCGCCGTAAGGCGAAGTGAGAGTGACGATTCGCCGCTTATTTTCCCGCCCTGCTTTGCCGCATCTACGGTGCCCATAACGGAAGAACCGGCAGGAATAACGGTTCGCCCCTGCAATGCGACGGGTTGAGTGGTGGACGCGGTGAACTTGTCTCCTGGTTTACTGGTTTTCGCGCTCACAGCGTCATTGATGCGGACGGTCAGCACTGTACCCGCCGGCAGGATCACTGGAGGCGGAGGCGGTGCAGGGGGAACATTCTGCGCCGTATCTGCACGCGCCTCCGGCTTTGTTGTGTGTTTTTTCAGGACCGGTGCCGGGTTAGACTTTTCCGGCGTCTTGGCTTCGTCGGCAGCAGGTGTAGCGGACTGCTGAGGTGTTTGATCTGGCGTTGGCTGCGCCTGGCTCGACGTTGTATTCGCTGGAGTACTTCGCGAGCAGGAAGCTGCCAGTAGGATCAAGCACAGCGTCCCTGCCCAAGCTGCCGCACGAAGTTTCATGACCTTGTCCTTTGTTCTGACCGTGCGCCCTGCAGCACCCGGTCATTACGTGGGAGCATAGTTCGGAACGGCGGGAGCTCGCTATCGGTGCGATGAAGTAATTTCCGGAGCACATTGGTGTAAGCGCGAGACACTCAAATGTTAAAAATAATTTAAAAAAGAAATCCTGTTGGCTGAGAGTGTTTCGACGGAAAAATGAACACCCTCACTCGCTATTGCGCCCCGCCATAGTGAAGATCGAGATATCTGATAGGGGATATTCGCGATTAGCAAGAGATACCCCGGACTGGGGATAATCGCGATCACTAAGAGAAAGCGCGAAAGGCCGATACCGTGCTCCCCAACTTCACAAGTGTTCAGGAGGCCCTGCGCTCCTCACGAAGCTGCTTTGCCCGGGAATCCAGAACCTGCCGTATTTCTCGTCCAAGGTCCGGAAAAGTGAATGGCTTTTCAATGATCGCTATATCCTGATCGAGTTCATGGATGTTGGCAAAGCCAGAGATGAACATGGTGAGAACATCCGGTTGCTCCTGCTGAAGTAGGCGGGCCAGTTCGTCTCCCCGCATGCCGGGCATGATAATGTCACTAAGCAGCAGCTGAATCTTTCCGCAATTCTCACGCGCAATTTGAAGAGCTTCCGAACCGGTACCTGCTTCCAGGACCTTATAGCCCAGGTTCTCAAGGTACGCTCGAGTCATTGAGCGGATTCCCTCCTCATCTTCAACAAGAAGAATTGTTTCATCCCCTGTGGCAGGTGCTATCTCCGTAACGCTCGCGGGCGTGGTCTCGCGCACCGCCGCCCGCGGGAAGTAAATTCGAAATGTAGTTCCCTCGCCAGGTTCGCTCTCCAACGCAATGTAGGCGCCCGCCTGTTCCACAATTCCGTATACGGTTGACAATCCCAGCCCCGTGCCCTTGCCGGTCCCTTTGGTTGTGAAAAAGGGTTCAAAGATGCGTGTTTGCACTTCATGGGACATGCCGTGTCCCGTGTCACTGATTTGAAGAACGACATAGTTTCTGGGGTCGCCTCCCGATTTGTCGAGATCGAGCACGTCCTCTCGGACCTCCATGGCCAGAATACCTCCAGCCGGCATGGCATCACGCGCATTCAGGACGAGGTTGATGATCATCAATTCGATCTGTGAGCGATCGACATAAACAGGCAGCACATCCTGCTGGACCCTCACCCTGAACTGAACGCCTCCAGGCACAAGGCGCGGCAGCATTGCCTCAAGACCGGAAACAACTTCATTAAGATCGACCAGCTCCGGAGAGACGGGATGCTTGCGACTGAAAGCGAGCAACTGCCGCGTGAGAGAGGTAGCACGTTTTGCGGCAGCAGCCATTTCCTTGCACACCAATCGGGCTCTGTCCGACAGCTCGTTTTCTTCCAAAAGCTGTGCAGTGTACCCGGATATGAGCATCAGGATGTTATTAAAGTCATGCGCTACGCCGCCCGCCAGGCGGCCGACCGCTTCCATTTTCTGCGCCTGGTGGAGTTCTTCCTGCAGCCACTGCGACTGAGTTACATCACGAAAACTCCACACCCGCCCTGTGATCCGGGACTCGACCTTTTGCGGCTGCGAGTAGCGTTCGAACACCCGGCCATCCTTAAATCTCAACGTATCGAGACTCGTTTCTTCACCCGAGTCATAAAGGCTTTTGGTCTTGGAGAGAAATTCATCAGGATCTTCCAGTTGTGGCGCAGCAATACGGAGAAGATCGCTGTCGACCGCTACAGCCAGCACAGATGCCGGTATCCTCCACATATCTACATATCTCTGGTTGTAACTTTTGATCACGCCGTCACTCCCAACCACGAGAATACCGTCAGCCGTGGACTCGAGAGTAGCATTCAAAAGCGACAACGACTTTTGCACTTGTTTTTCGACATAACGGCGTTGCTGATTTTCCAACCGCAAAGCAGCATTGGCCTTGGCCAGTTCCATCGTGCGCTCCTCGACACGTTTGTCGAGGTCCGCATTGGCGCGGCGCACAGCATCTTCGAGTTCTCTCCGGTAGCTCAAGTCCCGTGCCGTAAAGATCACGCCTGCTACTTCAGGATCGTGCAGCCGGTTACTCGCAATGACCTCAAACGGAACCCATTTCTGCCGGGCGTTTTTGAACCGCAATACCGATGGAACTCCCTCTCCTGGTTCCTGCACGGTCTTGGCGTATTCCTCTTTGGCGCGACTGAGGTCGTCGGGATGAATGAAATCAAATATGTTGTGACCGAGAACGTCCTGGGGCCAGATCCCCAGAACACGTTCGGCCTGAGGGCTGATGAACTTCACCACGCCCTTCCCATCCACCAGGGTAACGATTTCAGAAATATTGTGAATCAGCACGCGAAATCTTTTTTCATTCGCGAGGATCGAGGCTTGAAGATGTTTTGACTCTCGAATGTCACGGTTGATGCTCAATACTGCGGGGCTGCCCCAGTAGTCGATGAGCGACAGGCTGACAAGAAACTCGAGTTTTTCACCATTCTGTGCTCTGTGTATGGCTTCCATCCCGATCACAGGATGCGTAATCTCTCCGTAGGTCGGCACCTCATTGGTAAGGTCCTGGAGCTGCTTTTCCAGCATTTCCGTGCGTGAATACCCATAGAGCTCGGTGGCCTTCCGGTTGACATCTCTGAGCTTGAATGAGTGCGGGTCGAAAATGAGGACCGCATCATTAATAGCATCCATGATGGCGCGGCACATCCTTCGTGCATTTGCCAATCGGGCATCGCTCGAATCTGAAATCATCTGCTCACACTTTCAGCAATCAAGGAAATGCTCCGGGACCGTAGAGAATCGCCGCGTATTCAGGTAAAAGGACATGTCACCACGCATAATTACACTCTTCGCGAAATCTATCACGGCGACATGACTGTGAAGTCATCCCGGTTCCGAGCACACTTTAATGAATTTCTCGTTGCTCTACATCGTTGAGAAGGGCTTGATTAGAGTGAAAGGATCCGCATCCGAGAAGGCAGTCTTTCTTAGTTGGATTTTGAGTGAGCAAATGCCGATCACCACTGCACGTCAACACCACGACCCTGTAAAACTTCGGTAACAAGAACCCTGAAGTTTAGCGGATTGGCGTTCGACGATCGCGCCCATATAGTCGAGAGAGTGGCTCTGTTTTCGGAGGATGATGCTCATGGCCCACGTTAAGTTCGCATTCAGTTTCATAGTAGTGATAGCAAGTATCGCAATAGCGCAACAGTCGCCTAATCAGATCCCGCCTTCGCCTCCTCCCCAGCCTGCAGGGGTTCAGCCGGCAAGCCCGTCGACGAATCAGCAGCAGGGATCCACGGTGCCCCAGAGTACACAACAAAATCCTACAGAGCCTGTTGCCCCAGTCTCGCAATCGCAGGCTCCAGCACAAAGCCCTACGCAACCCAGCATCCCAACTACACAGCCGCAAGCGGGGTCCTCCCAGTCAACCAGCCTTCCCGAAAGTGACCGGCTGGAACTTGAACGAATCAACGCAGAAATGGACCGCATTGAAGCCAAAAAACAGATGCTCGACCTCCGCAAGAAGTCTGAAGACCGGATTCGAGAGTCAACTGCAGTTTTGAAGGAACTGCTTTCAGGAAAGATCAAAATCGCGAATGGTCTCATCGATCGTTCGAAATGTGTGATCGTGATCCCGTCTGTGAAGAAGGCCGCAACCGTTTTCGGCGTAAAGTATGGCCGCGGAGTCATGAGTTGTCGCTTGGGAGACGACTTCAAGGGGACCTGGAGTGCTCCATCCATGTACGCGCTTGAAGGCGGTAACTTTGGATTTCAGATCGGCCTTCAAGCTACGGACCTGGTGCTGCTGATCATGAACGAACGTGGCGCGGATTCATTGATTTCCAATAAAGTCAAACTGGGCGGCGACATGTCAGCCGCTGCAGGGCCGATAGGAAGAACTATGGAGGCCTCAACCGATCTCGCAATGAGATCAAAGATACTGGCCTATTCCCGTGCGAGGGGCATCTTTGCCGGTGTTGCTCTCGATGGCGCCACCGTTCGTCCGGACAACCGTGCCAATCAAGCCCTTTACGGTCGTGAACTGAGCGCGAGGGATATCGTCCGTAACGGAGCAGTTTCCATGCCTTACGAGGCGGGCCCATTTTTGCAATTGCTCGAACAGCATGCGGCATCCGAAAGCAATACACCCACCACCCAGCAGGTGCGCAAATGAAAACTCGGCGTGAGACGTTTGCGAGGCAAAAAACGCGGCTCACGCCGCCGAATAGAACTGCGGCAAAGCGAGTAGACCGATTCGAATTGCATAATGGACCAGCTCTGTGTTCTTGTGCAGTCCAAGAAATCGCATGATCTCATATTTGTATGATTCCGCTGTCCGCGTTGAGATTGAGAGGGCGATCGCGACCTCTTTCATGGTTTTGCCTTCAGCCACCAACTGCAAGACTTCTCTTTGCCGTTTGGTGAGTCTGAAGCTGTGATCGTCGCGACGCCGTGCAGCCTCGGACAGAATGGAAACCAGATCCACTGGAAATTCCGTACTCAGGTAGGTGCGCCCATGGAGGGCGTTTTCGATTGCGTTTAAGACCTCGCTTTTGTTTGCTTGCTTTAACACGTAGCCGGCACATCCGGCGCGGAACGCATCGACAGCTAAATTGACGTCGGCATGTGTTGTCAGCACTACGAATTTAGCTCTTACGCGAGCTTTTCTCAGGATGCGCAGGGCATCCAGGCTATTGAGCTGAGGCATGACGATTTCAGCAATGATGATGTCTGGATTCCACTGTTGTGCTAAGAGCACGAGGTCGTATCCATTCCTCGCGCTGGCCACAATCTCGTAGCGTTCGGCGAGGATGGCTGAAAGTCCCTCGGTGATAATCGTCTGATCGTCGGCAAGGAGAATCTTGTATCGCATACGCCAGTACTCCTGATGACGTGGATCCAAGACCACGCCTAAGACACTGCGCGGCTTGTCGTTATCAATTGGCAGAGCGTTGTGTTGTGACCCGGTCAAAAAGCTATTTGTAGGATGGCGTCCCTTTTTGTTCCGCGTCGCATCGATTAAAGTCGGCTCCGAAATCGCGACCGCGCCGTTTTTTATTTTGGATGAACGGAGTATTGCTGTAGTCCGCGTTTCGCGAGATATCGCCTGCCCAATTGAATGACGGTCAAGTTAAATCGGCTTCGCACGCCGGCAAATCAATTGAAGGAAACAGTATTGCCGAATATTTACGTGCTCAGCAGGCGCGGCTGGCAAATCCTGTGTCGCTGCGCATTTGTGTTTGTGACGGAGAGGTGCAAATACATATTCTCATCGCGCGTTACTTGTCTTGCGGTGTTTGTTCATAAGTTGTAATGATGATGCCCGTCGGCGTAGCCTCGCTTTTCCCACGTTCAGCGTGCAGTGTTCTTTCGCCGGCGCTGCTCGCTTGCTTTCATGATGTCGCTCATGTCCCCCGCTGGCCGAATTTCCCAAATGGTGCCGTACTTCAGGGCCGGATGCTGGCCGATGAGCTGTACAGCATGATTCATGTCCCTCGCCTCAAGGACGCCAAGGCCGCCGAGTTGTTCCTTCGTCTCTGCGTAGGGACCGTCGGTGGTTACCACTTTGCGGTTCTTCCAGGACAGGGTTAACGCGGTTTCCGGGCCCTGAAGCGCTTCGCCACCGCCCCAGTTCCCGTTGGCCCGAAGGTGATCGTCGTATTCAAAGCATGCATCGAACATGGCGTTTCGCTCGCCTTCAGTCAAGGCATCGAATTTGTCTTTGTCGTAGTACCCCAAACAGATGTATTTCATTGTTCTTTCCCTCATTA
>Ga0126371_10001664_pt1 | contig 18857 bp, 16 predicted proteins | sample PanSoiMetaPlot_4_FD_110145 | JGI IMG/M metagenome (GOLD analysis project Ga0126371, IMG submission 110145) | Tropical forest soil microbial communities from Panama - MetaG Plot_4 | ecosystem: Environmental > Terrestrial > Soil > Tropical forest > Bulk soil | place: Panama | collected 2016-02-17 | reverse complement strand
TCCAGGTGGGGTTTACCGAGCCGCCGCAGTCACCTGCGGCGCTGGTGGTCTCTTACACCACCGTTTCACCCTTACCGCCAGTCCGGACGCGAGGCCCGAGACCGGCGGCGGTCTGTTTTCTGTGGCACTTTCCCGCGGGTCACCCCGGGTCGGCGTTACCGACCACCCTGCCCTCGGAGTCCGGACCTTCCTCGGCGATCCCGGCATACCGGAACCGACGCGACCGCCCGTCCAGCTCGCTCGCCGCTTACAACAAAGTCTATATCGCCGCAGGCTTCATCACTTGGCGCCGCGAAACCATGATCACGGCCGACCAGCGTCGCACATGAGCCGTTGCCAGTCGCTGCCGGCCGCTACCGGCGGCTGAGGCGGCGAGCAGGCCGCAAGTGGGCGGTGTCGTTGAACGAGCGGAGCACGGCGGAGCCGTTGTCGAAGCAGTCGATGTGGCAGAGCGAGGCCACCTCAAGATTCATTCTGAACATCGCCTCGGGCGGAGCGAGCAGCGCGCGGCATACCAGCGTCTTGATCGGTGTCACGTGGCTGACCACGATCGTGGTCTGGTGCCTGTACTCGTCGATCAGCCGGTCGAGCCCGGCCAGCACCCGCATCGCCACTGTCGCGAAGCTCTCCCCGTCAGGCGGCGAAGCGTCCGGGCTCGCCAGCCACGCCGCGAGCTCGTCTGGCCATTTCTTCGCCGCTTCGGCGAAGGTCAGGCCCTGCCACGCCCCGAACTCAGCCTCGGCGAACTCCTCGTACACAACCAGCGGCGCCCCGGTCGACTCTGCCACCGCCTCCGCTGTACGCCGGGCCCGCTGCAGCGGCGAGGTGATGATGGCGGCGGCACCCGACCCGGCCAGGTGCCTGGCTGCCTGCGCGGCCTGCTTGATGCCTTCCTTGGTCAGGGGTACGTCCGTCCGTCCGGAGAACCTGCGTTCCCCGGACAATTCGGTCTGCCCATGCCGCAGCAGCAGCGTGGTGGTCGCCTTGCCGAGCGAGGCTCCCCATCCGGGACCCTCGCGGCCGGCCCCGGCCTCGCTCTCGGCCTCCCTCGCGGTCACAGGCCCGACTCGGAGGTCCTGACCAGGATCCGACGGCACTCCTCGCAACGCAGCACCTCGTCTTCTGGCGCCGCCCTGATCGCGTTCAGGTCCACCGTGTTCAGCGTCAGGTTGCAGCCCTGGCAGCGCCGCAGCCGCAGCGCCGCCGCACCCACTCCCCCGTGCTGCGCCCGCAGCTTGTCGTACAGCTCGACGAGATCGCTTGGGACGGCTTCGGCGACTTGGGCGCGGCGGGCGCCTGCCTTCCCCGCCTGCTCGTCGAGTTCGGCCAGCGCCGCGTCCCTGGCGGCGACGGCCGCCTCAAGCTCGGCATCGATCGAAGCGCGTTCCGCCGTCGCGGACTCGAGGTTGGCCTGCGTCGTCTCGCGTCGTTCCATCACGTCGAGAACGATCTCCTCGAGGTCAGACTGCCTGCGCTGCAGCGACTGGATCTCCGACTGCAGGTTCTCAAGCTCCTTGGGCGAGCTGATCATGCCGCCGTCGAGTCGCTGCCGATCGCGATCGATCCTTGACCTGACCTGCTCCACATCGGCCTCAGCCTTGGCCTGCTCGCGTGACAGGTCGCTGCTCTGGGCCGTCAGCGCGGCCACCGCGTCGCGCAGCTCAGTGCCGCGGCTTTCCAGCCTGATTATCTCGGCGTGCTCGGGAAGACCGCGTCGGCGGTGCGCGATCCTGCCAAGCTCGGCATCGATGTCTGCTAGCTCAAGCAGCCGCAGCTGCGCCTCGGGCGATGCTTTCACGATTGCCACGTTAGCCTGCCAGGCGGCGAGCGTGCGCAGAATGCCGGCGGGAGCGGCCTGATCGAGACTGGCGGCCGCATCGGCCGCTACTTCGGTGGCAGCAGCACCTTGTTGATGACGTAGAGGGTGCCGTTGGCGGTCTTGATATTGCCGCACAGCACGGTCGCCCGGCTGACCCGGTACGCGTGACCATGCCTCCCGAGGGCGAGCTTGTCGCCCGACAGCGTGGTCACGGTGCCTCCGTGCGCGATCTGAGCGGGCGTGACGCTATGCAGCACCACTTGGTGTCGGACCACCTCGGCGAGGTTGGAGGGATTGCGCAGGAAGTTCAGCTCCGTCCTGGACAGGGCTGCGAACGCGCCATTAACGGGGATGAACAGGGTGAACGACCGCATCCTGTTCAGTTCGACGCTTAGCCCAGCCGCCCTGATCGCCGAATTGAACGCCGACAATTGCGCGTGGCGCGTCGCCGCGGTGAAGGCTCGCTGCTTGGCCATCGCCTCGAAGCTACCGATGCCGTGCACCGGGATGAAGCCGCAGCCCGCGCCTACGTGGGCTGTCGTGGGCAGCGTGGGGCTCGCCAGGGGCAGGGGCGGCCCGCCAGTTGGCTTGGCGGGCGCAGGCGGCGACGTGCCGCAGCCCACCAGGGCCGCCGTGAGCAAGCCGGCAATCAGGGCGACACCCAAGGAAGCGTGAGAACGCATGACAACTCTCCCCGCGCGACTGCCGCGAAACCCGACAAACCTGATGGAGAAATAAAGCTCTCGGCAACTCCGGACGCGGCAACCCTTCCCAAGGCCGGGCTGCCCGACGACACCTAGGCGGCAGGAACTGCCGAAGTATTACCCGCGCGAGCCCTGGACTTGTCGATAGCGACCCGGCGGCTTTAGCCGCGACGGCGGTCAGCCACGCTGCCTGATCATGACAACGAGCGAGGACGAAGGGAGCGGCGAGCCGTCGGCCGGCTCGACCGTCACGCCTATAGCGTCACCATGCCTGAGCCCGGATACCACCGTCGGCTCGGTCATCCCGTCGGCCTCGAACCTGAGCATCCCGGCCGAGCGATCCCCCGCCGGACCCATCAGCCACAGCTCGTATCCCCAGCCGCTCGGCAACGGCCGAAGCCCGTGGGTGGTAAAGACCAGGCGGCGCTCGTGGTGCGACATCACGACCGTCGCAGTTCCGCCGCTGGTGATCCGCGCGGTCAGCATGACCGCGTCGCGGGCGGCGAGCACGGACGCGATCATGTGATCTTGCCGCTGCGTGTGGTGAAGCTGCTGCATCACACTGTTCGCGGCCACGCCGAACCCGATCGCGGCCGCGGCCACGACCGCGGCCGTAGCCAGAGCGAACCTGGCGGGCAGCCGGATGGACCGACCGCGCCACGCCGCCCGGCGCCGTCGCGGAACGGCCATCGGCTCCTGGCTGGCAACCGAGGCGCCGTCGACCGCGGTGTTATTGACCACCGTGCTATCGACCACGGTGTCATCGACCACGGTGTCATTGACCACGGGCGCGAGCTGGCTGGTGCGGAACGCCGCCCTGATGGTCTGTTCTTTCAGCTCGGGTCGCGGCCTGACCACCGCCGCCATGCCCAGCCTTGCCGTCGCCTCCCGCATCTCGCGCACGTCGTCGCGGCACTGCGAGCAGTCGTCGAGGTGGCTGGCAAAGCTTGACCGCTCCTCCGGCGTGACCGCATCCATCACGTAAGGTCCGGCCAGCGTGTGCAGCTCGTGATCGCCAGTCATGACACCCCCAGGCAATCCCTGAGCCTGATCAAACCGTCGCGCATCCGGGTCTTGATCGTGCCGGCCGGCACCCCGAGCAGTTCGGCGACCTCGCGGTAGGTGTACCCGTTGTAGTAGGCCAGGCCGACGCACTCGCGTTGCAGCCGCGTCAGCGAGGACAGGCAGCGCTGCACCCGCTCGCGGTCAAGGCTGGCCTCCACCGCCTCGGTCACCTCGTCGTAGTCGATCACCGCGCTCGCCGCGCGAGCCTCCCTGCTGGCGTGGCTGCGCTCAGACCTGACCCGGTCGACCGCCCGGCGATGCGCCATCGTCATCACCCACGAGACACCGCTGCCCTGGCCCGGATCGAACCTGCTCGCCGTGCGCCAGACTTCGAGCAGGACCTCCTGCATCACTTCTTCGGCCTGGGCGGGATCGCGGAGTATCTTTCGCACGACACCGAGCACCCAGCCGGATGCCTGGTCATAGACGGCTTCGTAAGCACGTTCGTCACCGAGCGCCACGGCGGGCAGCAGGTCATCGAGACGCTGGCCAGGGCGGCCGGCGGAGCCGGCACCAGCCGCCCGCTCGTCATCGCGGCTCATTCCGCCGTCGGTCATCCCCACACTTCCTATTCGTGGCCGGGCGCTTCATGGCTTGGCCGGCGTGCCGCGAGCTTGCGCGCAGACTTTGGCCCAATCCAGCGCATGCGCTGGTACGAATATCCAGTGTGACTCCCATCAGCCTCATCCGCTCGCGCGGTGCTATCGCCGGCCTGCTGTCCGGAGCCGTCGGTGTCTGCGTGGGCTTCCTGATCTCCGGGCTCACCGGCCCGGTTGGGTCCCCGGTTGTAGCCGTCGCCGAACTCGCCATCGACCTGAGCCCGCCGCCCCTCAAGAACTTCGCGATCAAGGAATTCGGCACCAACGACAAGCTGGTGCTTCAGATCGGCGTCGTCGTGGTGCTCGCAGTATTCGCCGCGGTGATCGGAACCCTCGCCCAGCGCGACATGCGTTACGGGCTCATCGGAATCGGCGTCTTCTGCCTGGTCGGCCTCATCGCCGCCGTCACAAGGCCTACCTCGGGTCCTGCAGACGTACTGCCCACGCTGGTTGGGTCGGCCGCTGCCGCGTTCGCTATGGTCAGGCTGGTCCGGGCGGCAGGCTCGTTGCCGGCCGCCGAGTCGGCGGCTGGTGTCGCCAGCGAAGGCGATCGGCCTCGCCGGGCGAGCCTGACGGTGGACGAGCCCGCCAGGCGGCAGTTCATGACGCTGGGCGCCACCGCGGCGGGCGCGGCAGCCGTGGCCTACTTCGGCGGGAGGCTGCTGAGCGAGAGCGCCAACGTCACCGCGGCCGAGTCATCGCTGAAACTGCCGGCGGCGGCGGTTCCAGCACCGCCGCTGCCGCTCGGCGCCGATCTGCGCATCCCCGGGCTGAGCTCGTTCATCACGCCGAACTCCGCGTTCTACCGTGTCGACACCGCGATCGTGCTTCCGCAGATTCCGCCGGCGAGCTGGCAGCTGCGCATTCACGGGATGGTGCGCAAGGAGATCGTGCTGACGTTCGAAGATCTCATCAAGCGGCCGTTGATCGAGGACTACATCACGCTGTGCTGCGTATCGAACCCGGTGGCCGGGCCGTACATCGGCAACGCCAAGTGGCTCGGCGCCAGTCTGCGGTCCTTGCTGCGGGAAGCCGGCATCAAGGCCGGCGCCGACCAGCTGTTCTGCACATCCTTCGACGGCTTCACCTCAGGCACGCCGGTAGCGACGGCTATGGACGGCAGGGATGCCCTGCTCGCCGTCGCGATGAACGGCAAGCCGCTGCCGGTGGCGCATGGCTTCCCCGTCCGCACGGTGGTGCCCGGCCTCTACGGGTACGTGTCGGCGTGCAAGTGGATAACCGATATCGAGGTCACTACCTACGCGGCCAACCAGTCGTACTGGGCGCAGCGCGGCTGGTTCGCCCAGGCTCCGGTCAAGACCGAGTCGCGGATCGACGTGCCCAGCGGGCAGGGGCCGATCAAGGCGGGGCGCACCGCGATCGCGGGAGTCGCCTGGGCGCAGCACAAGGGCATCGATGCGGTCGAGGTTCGGGTTGACCGCGGTCCTTGGCTGCAGGCAACGCTGGCGGCCGTGCCCGGCATCGACACCTGGCGGCAGTGGGTCATGAACTGGGACGCCACCGCCGGCAACCACGTCATCGAGGCGCGGGCGACCGACAAGACGGGGTACACCCAGACGCCGGTCCAGACGGCGCCCGAGCCGAACGGCGCGTCTGGGTACCCGATCGTGCAGGTGAGCGTCACCCGGTAACACGGTCCTTGTGACGGCGGATGTTACGGTCGGGCAATGGCCGACTCGCGCATCAGCGCCGTCGTATTCGACCTCGGTGGCGTCCTGATCGACTGGAATCCGCGTCACCTATACCGGCAGCTGATTGCCGATCAGGACGAGCTCGACGATTTCCTGAGCCGGATCTGCACCCGGGAGTGGCATCTGGCACACGATCTAGGCGTGGACACCGAGCAGTCGTGCCGCGAACTAGCCCAGGCACACCCCGAGTACGCCGACCTGATCATGGCCTGGGCGCATCGGGGCGAGGAGATGGTCGCCGGCGCGCTCGAGGACACCGTCGCCGTGCTTTCCGAGCTCAGGACGGGTGGAGTGCGGTGCCTCGCGCTCAGCAACATGGAACCCGACACGTTCACCAAGCGCCGCCGCCGGTTCTCCTTTTTCGGCCTGCTCGATGGCTGGGTGATCTCCGGTCAGGAGGGGGTCGCGAAACCGGACCAGGCGATCTTCAAGATCTTGCTCACCAGGTTCGGGCTCGAACCAGCCGCCACCGTCTTCATCGACGACAGCCAGCTGAATGTGGCCGCGGCGGCGAAGCTGGGCGTGGTCGCGATTGAATTCACGACCGCCGCCCAGCTCAGGAAGGAACTAAGGGATCTCGGGCTGCCTGTTGGCCTGCCGGAGAATTCGGTGGGCCAGGCTACTTAGGGCACGCGCCCGTCGTGACCGTCGCGACCGCGAAACCTGGCGAGCCGGCGCCGGAGACGCTCGTTCCGCTGTCAAGGTAGAACGTGTAGAGCAGGTGGCCGCGGTAGGTGACCTGGCGCAGGTTCCCGAGCTTCGCCGTGCCGAGGCAGGACGTTCCTGTGGGAACCGCGGTCGAGCCTTTCGGCATCGTGAGCGGAGGCCAGGCGGTCTGGCAGGCAGCGTCGCAAGGGGCGGTGGCGTAGTACAGGCTGAGGCCAGGAACCGTGGCCAGCATCTTGCCGAACGTACTTCTCGTGACGACCTTGACCATCTGCAGAGGACAGGCACCGGTGCGGACTTTCGCCACCTTGAATCCCGCCACACCGTTGCCGGTCACGGACGTTCCGTGATCGCTGACGAAGGTGAAGAGGCGATGACCGCGGTAGGTTACCTGACGCCTGCTCGTACCGAACTTCAGCGTGCTAAGGCACGTCACACCGGTCGGAATGGCCTTGGATGCCTTTGGCATCAGCAGCGGCGGCCAGAAGGCCAGGCACATCTTGTTGCACTTGTTCGACGGGATGTAGTACAGGCTCCGGCCCTTGACGGTGGCAAGCATCTTGCCGAACGGATGCCTGGTGACGACGTTGACGACCTTGAGCTTGGGCGTGGCAGCAGGGGCAGCCGACGCGGACACGTCGGCCGCGACGGCCACAAGGCTGCCGGCTACGACGACCGCCGTCGCCGCCCGCATCGCCCAGCGCCGGCCGCGGCCGGAGTAGACACCGATATTGGTCACTTTCGCACTCCTCCACTCGAAAGGTTGGCTTACCAACCAACCACGTGGCAGGCGTCGCCGCCGTTCAACCCTGGTCACGGGAAATGCACGTCTGATTACAGCAGCTGATCGCGAACCTGGCCGTACATGTAGGCGCCAAGCCAGCGCCCCATCTCGTCGAAAAGCCGTCGGCGCTGCGACGGCGGCCCCAGGCCGTTGCCCGCGGAGCCCCCGCGCGCTGTCGCGTCTATCTGGAGCCAGGTGACATGCTGGCCGAGCCTGATCGAGTCCTTGCCGCGCAGATCTCGCCTCGTGTCGCGCCACGAGCCCGCGGCCGAGATGACCAGCACAGGACAGGCGATGTCAAGCCTCATCCTTTCCCTCCCGAAGTCGGGATTGGACAAGATGACGGCCTCAACCGGGCGGCTCACCGGGCGTGCGTCGCACCATAGCGCCGCGATACGCGCCGTCGCACCCTGAGCGGACAAGATGATCGCGTCGATGCCGTCGGCCTCCTTGAGATACCCGCATGCCGCGTCGAGGGCGCTGAACGCCATGGGCTGGGCTCTCCCCGAGCGGCGCCGGCTTGACGGTTCAGCCTCGCTGGTAGCGAAGTCGGTCAGGTAGAAGTGAAAGCCGCGCTCGTTGTACCAGCGGACCAGGTCGGCCGGGGCGAGCGAGTCGGTCAGTTCGTGCAGGTGCAGCACCGCGCGCCTGCTTGGCCTGGCTGATCTGCGGACGAAGACCGCCGCTGAGCTTACGCTGCGCACCGGCAGCGCAACCGCCTCGTACTCGTCCGCCGGCCCGCTCTGATCGGTCATCAGGCCCATTAGCTCGTCTTTCCTGTCCGCACGCCCGCTGAGGCTCCCCTCGTGGTTCTGCGCCCCGGTTTACCTGACTTCGTACCGCAGCGTGCGCGGACGATCACGGTCAGTGTCGCACTGAAACGGCGTCGCTGCCCAGCAAACACGCGGAGCGATTGGCGAAAGGTAAAGGCTCGGAAGGTTTCCGTTGCGTATTCCGAAGGTAATGCCGAGTTAAATACCCTGAATCGCAAATACCTATGAAAATGAGCGCACGACCTAGCTGCGGCATGCGAAAGGCCCCTCCATGTATGAGATGGAGGGGCCCTTCCGACCTGGGCGCGCTAGCGAGCCGATGACTCGGCGGCCGGTGCGCTGCCTGGCCAACCACCGGGCCTCGGGCACCCGCGGAGGTTACCGGTAGTCCGGCCCCTCCGGCGCTCCCAGGGTCTCCCCTGGGCTTGGCCCGCTTCGGTGGTGAAAGCAGTTCTACTGCCAGTTAGGTCGATCGCACAAGGAGTTTGGCGAGCAAATACAAGATTCTTTTGTTTATCCACAGCGCATGCCATGCTTATCCACCGCGAGATGCGGCAGAACTGGAATTGTCCACAGCGTCATACACAGGCCGCTGATTCCCACCCGGTTCTGTGCTTCCCCCGTGCCACGACCTCCACAGCGCGGCGTAGGGCCCGCCCGAGTCGATGAGCTCGCGATGCGTTCCCGATTCGCTGATCTGGCCCTGCTCCATGACGATCACACGGTCGGCGTCGTGCGCGGTGTGCAGCCGGTGCGCGATCGCGATCACCGTGCGCCCGTCGAGAACAGCGGACAGCGATTGCTCGAGGCGGCGCGCAGAACGCGGGTCGAGCAGCGATGTCGCCTCATCGAGCACCAGCGTGTGCGGATTCGCCAGCACCAGCCTGGCGAGCGCTATCTGCTGAGCCTGCGGCGCGGTCAGCAGGGCGCCGCCGGAGCCGACGGCGGTGTCGAGCCCCTCAGGGAGATCTTCGACCCAGCCGAGCGCGTCCACGGCCGCGAGCGCTTCGGCCACCGACTGCTCGCTTGCTTCGTGCATGCCGAGCGTGACGTTGTCCCTCACCGAGCCCTGGAAGATGTGATGTTCCTGGCTGATGAGCGCGATCTGGCCGCGCAGATCATCGAGCGGCAACTCGATGAGCGGCACGCCGCCCACGCTCACCTCGCCAGAGTCTGGGCCCTGGATGCCGGCCAGCAGGCGCCCGAGTGTCGACTTGCCCGCGCCGCTTGGCCCGACGATCGCGATCCGCTCGCCGGGCTCGACATCCAGGCTGATCTGCCTGAGGACGTCGTGCCCTTGCACGTAGGCGTGACTCACGTCGGCCGCCGACAGCATGTCGTCGGCGGGAAGCGCTGATCCTGGCGCTCGGTCGGCAGGAATCTGTGTCAGCCCGAGCAGCCTGGCCAGCGACGCGGCACCGACCTGCACGAAATTGAGCCACTGGATCAGCTCGTCCATCGGCGCGACGAGTGCCCTTGCGTACAGGGCGGCGGCGGTGACCTGGCCGAGAGTGCACCAGCCGTTGAGGTAGGCGACGCCGCCGAACGCGAGGACTCCGGCCAGCGGCAGGATGTAGGAAGCCTCGGCAGCCGGAAGAAACACGGTGCGCAGCCGAAGGGTGTACATCTCGGCCGCGTAGCAGGCGGTGATGTCGGCATCGGCGCGGGTGCGGCGCACCTGGCCGAGGCGGAGCGCCTCGACGGTCCTGGCGCCCTGCGTCGTCTCGGCGAGGCTGTCCGTCATCACGCCCCACGAGGCGCTCTCGCGCAGGTACCCGGCTGGTGCCCGCTTGATGTACCAGCGGGTGACTGCCCAGATGGGCGGCACGACGATTAGGCAAGGCACGACGAGCACAGGGTTGTCGGCGGCGATGGCCGCGACGGTCAGCGTCACGGTGAGCGCGGCAGTCAGCATCGCAGGGACGCCCTGCCTCGCCGTGAGGCTGAGCGAGTTGACATCGCGCGATGACCTCGTCATCAGGTCGCCGCTGCCCGCCTGCTCGACTCTGGAGAGCGGGAGGGCGAGCACGCCGTCGATAAAGTCTTCGCGAAAGGTTGCCAGCAATGCCTCGCCGAGCTTCGCACCGGCGAGCGCGCCGAACCTGATCAGTACCGACTGAGCGACGAGCGCGGCAGCGATGACGGCGGCGAACACGTCGATCCTGGTCACCTCTGCGCCGTGCTGGACCGACGAGACGATCGCGCCAAGCATTCGCGGCGGAATGAGCCCAGCGATTGTGGCGGCTGTGTACAGCCCCACGACCGCGGCGAGCTCACGCCAGCGACGTGCCATCACCTTGCGCGTGTGCGCGGCGACCTGCCGGCCAGTAGCTACCGGCAAGATCGTTTGCGACATGCCTGGCTGGGTCACGGCTCACCGGCCCGGCTGACCGCGGCCGCGTAATCGACGCTGGCTGCCATCAGGTTGCGGTGAGAGCCGAGTGCGGCGATCCGGCCGTCACGCAGGAAGGCGACGCGGTCGGCCTGATCGAGCAGCAGCGGGCTGTTGCTGATCACGACCGTGGTGCGGCCTTCGCGCGCGGTCCGCAGCCTGGCGGCAATCGCGGCTTCGGTGTGGGCGTCTACGGCGCTCGTGGGTTCGACGAGTATCAGGATGTCCGGGTCGGCGAGCAGCGCCCGGGCGAGCCTGACCCGCTGAGCCTGGCCTCCTGACAGGGTGCGGCCACGGGCGGCGAGCTGGCCGTCGAGCCCTACCGCGTCGAGCACGTCGCCGGCCGATGCCGCCGTGATTGCAGCGAGGGTCGCCTCCGGCGTTCGTGTCGCGGCCCCGCCCAGCTGTTCATCGAGCCGTCCGGCGAAGATGTGCGCGTCGTTCGACGCGACAAGCATGCGCGATCGCACCGATGAGACGGGCAGGTCGGCGAGCGCGACGCCGCCAAGCCGAGGCCCTGACTCGCCGAGGTAGCCGCCGATCCGGTCGGCGAGCTCGGCCGCCTGCGCCGGGTCGTCAGCCGCGACGCCGATCAGCTCGCCTGCGCTCACCGTGAGCCCGGACGCTGGGTCGGCCAGACTCGCTCCCGGCGGTGGCTGAGGCGCAGGCTGCGCGGGATCGCTCACCTCGGGACGCAGCCGCAGGATCGCGATAACGCGGCCAGCGGCAACATGCCCGCGGACGATCTTGTCGGCTGCTTCGGTGATCGTCGCGAGCGGCACCGCGAGGAAGGAGGTGTAGGCGTAGAACGTCACGAGCTGACCAGGCGTGATGATCCGGTGCAGCGCGTAGTGCGCCGCGATCCACGTCGCCGCCGTGACGAACAGCCCAGGCAGCAGGATCTCGGCTCCGGCAAGGAAAGACTCAGTGCGGGCAACATGAACGCCGGTGTGCCGCAGGTCCTGCGACTGGCTGCGGTAGCGCGTGCTGAACGCGGGCTCACCGCCGATGCCGCGAAGGACCCGCAGCCCCGCGACTATGTCCGCGGCCCTGGTGGCAAGCTGTCCCTGCAGGTCGCGGTATTTCTGCTGGCGCCGGTGCAGCGGCTTGAGCAGCGCGCCGACCGCCACCGTCAGCACCGGCCCGCCGATCAGCACGATGAGGCCGAGCGGCAACGATCTGGTGAGCAAGATGACAGCGACCACGATCACCGATGCGACCGCGCCGCTGCCCCGGCCAGACACATCGATGGCGCCCCCGACCGCGTCCACGTCGGCGGTGCCCACGCTGACCACTTCACCGGTGCTGAGCAGCTTGGCGAGCGTGTTGCCGAGGCGCGTGGTGTGCTCGGTGATGAGCTGGATGATCCGGTAAGCGGCGTCGAGGAAGTTGGCGACGACCCTGCGGTGCCGCAGCACGCCGGTCACCGCCGTCAGCACGCCGAGACCGAGAACCGCCAGGCAGTCCTCAGTGAACGCGCCAGTCCGGTGGCGAGCGAGCGAGTCAACCGCGGCGCCGATCGCCGCGGGGACCAGAGCCTGGGCGATCATCCAGGCGCAGCCCCACACGATGCCGAGCAGAACGCTGGCCCGCTGCCGCGCCATCAGCCACACTACGAAGCGACTCGGCGATCGCAAATCCGGCGTGCCGGGATCAGGAACCGGCAGCTGGCGCATGATCGTGCAGGCTACCGGCCAGATAACGAACGAAGCACCTTATTTTCTGCCCCGTGCCATCAGCCCGGTGCGGCCGCGCCGGCCAGCTCATCGCAGATCACGTCGATGAGCTTGGCTACCAAACTGAGGTGTCCTTCTCCCTCCAGAAGGTGTGCTCGGGCACCTGCAAGGTGGCTCGCCAGCCACTGACCGTGGCCGTAAGGAACCATCGCGTCCTGGTCGCCCTGCCAGACCGTGACCGGCACCCTGACATCATCAAGCGCGAATCCCCAGTCGGTCACGAACGCGAGGTCGTCGTCGCGCCAGCCGGCGACCCCTTCTGCCACGGCAGCTCTCGTCGCCTCGGCGAGGTATTCGGCGAAGCCGCCAGTGAGCGCGGCCTTGTCGGGCGCCGTCACCAGGCCGCCGAACGCCTCGGCGATCTGAGCGCCGGTCACCTCCCGCATCTGTCCGGCGGCATGGGTCAGCAGCGTGGTCAGCCCGTCGGCCCCGCTGACCGCCGCGCTGAACTCGACGATGTTCTCCTCGGCCATGCCATCGAGCCAGTCAAGTCCGGCCGCCGAGTGCGGCGCGACACCGGCGATAGTCGCCGCGGCCAGGCAGCGCTCAGGCAGCAGGGCAGCACAGGCGAGTGCGTGCGGTCCTCCGCCGGACCAGCCCGCGGTGACGAACTCGCCGGCCCCAAGTTGATCGAGTATCGCCGCCACATCGCTGGCCGCGTCGGCCACCTGCCTTCCTGGCTGCTGGTCCGAGCCGCCGTAGCCGGGTCGCGAGTACATGACGCAGCGAAACCCGGCACGGGCCGCCGCGTCGATGATCGGCTGATAATGAACCAGGCCGGCGGGCGTGCCCGTGTGGAAGACGAAAGGCAGCCCATCGGCCGGTCCGGCGGCTAGTGCCTGCACTGTCCTGCCTTCAGCGAGCTTGACGTCAAATCGCGATGCCGGCTGGTCGGCCATTAGCTGCTCCTATCTGTCCCGTGTTTAGCTGGTACTGCGTACCGTGAAGTACCGCGAGCAGTCAAGGAGACATCTAGTGCCGCTCTCGACCGCCACCGATCGCAACGCATTCGCCAAAGACCTGTTCACCCCGCTGCCCGCCCGCTATGACCGGCTGGCCGAGCTGCTGTCCTTCGGTCAGAACGGCCGCTGGCGCCGGGCGATGATCGACCAGGTGACTCCGAATGGCGGTGGTGTCATTCTCGATGTCGCTTCTGGCACCGCGGGAGTCGCCATAGCGCTGGCCGAGCGGACAACCGCCAGGATCGTCGGCGCGGACCTGACCGAGCAGATGCTGCGCCGCGGCAAGCGTAACGTGGCTGCCGCTGACCTGGCGGACCGGATCACGCTGGTGGCCGGCCGGGCTGAGCAGCTGCCGTTTCCCGACGCCAGCTTCGACGCCCTCACGTTCACCTACCTGCTCCGCTATGTCGATGACCCGCAGGCGACCCTGGCCGAGCTCGGCCGCGTGGTCAAGCCAGGCGGCCGGGTGGCGAGCCTGGAATTCGCCGTGCCGCCGTCGCCGTTCTGGCATGCCGCGTGGTGGCTGTACACCAGGACCCTGCTGCCGGCTGGTGGCCTGCTGACCGGCGGCAGGGAGTGGCTGGATGTCGGCCGGTTCCTCGGGCCTAACATCTCAGGGCACTACCGGAGGTACCCGGTCGACTGGACGGCGCAGGCCTGGCGCTCCGCCGGCTTCACTGATGTGGGTAGCCGGCTGATGAGCCTCGGCGGCGGCTTGATCATGTGGGGAACCCGGTCAGGTGGCTGACCAGCAGACCAAGCCCGCTTACTACGCGGCCGGGCCTGGGCGCTGGCGGGACTGGTGGACGCTCCTGCATCCGCCCTTCACCGCCTGGCACTTGTCCTACGTCGTGCTTGGCGCGATGATCGCGCCGCACGTCAGGCTCGACCGGCTGGTCGCCGCGCTGGTCGCGTTCTTCCTGGCCGTGGGCATAGCCGCGCACGCGCTCGATGAGCTGCACGGCAGGCCGCTGCGAACATCGATCCCGTCGCCGGTGCTTGTCGCCGTGACAGTCGCCGGCCTGGTCGGCGCCGTCGCACTCGGGGCGGTCGGCATCTCGAGGGTTGGATGGGTGCTGCTGCCCTTCATGATCATCGGCCCGTTGCTCGTCGTCGGCTATAACGCCGAGCTCTTCGGTGGCGTCATTCACACCGACACTGGCTTCGCCGCTGCGTGGGGCGCGTTCCCAGCCCTCACCGGCTATGTCGCCGAAGCGGGCAGGCTCGCGGTGGCTCCGGTGCTTGTCGCCGCGGCGGCGATGGCGATGTCGGCCGGGCAGCGGCACCTGAGCACGCCGGCCAGGTTGCTGCGACGCCGCACCGCGGCGGTGACCGGCGTGCTGACGCTGACGACAGGCGAGACCATCACGCTTGACGCGGTACGGCTGCGTGAACCGCTGGAGCGTGCTCTCCGTTCCCTATCGTGGGGAGTTGTCCTGCTCGCCGCCGCTCTGGCGACAGCGCGGCTGGCCTGACCGGTTTGGGGTGGATGGGTGCGGAACTGGACGGTTGCCGTTGTCGGCCTCGTGCTGGTGGTTGTCGGGGTCTTCTGGGCGCTGCAGGGCTTCGGGACCATTGGCGGCAGCTTCATGTCGAACAACTCCGCCTTCGAGATCATCGGTCCCGTGGTTGCCGTGATCGGGCTCCTGCTAGCCATCGTCGGGATACGGCGAGCTCGATCGGCGTGACCGGCTACAGCGCTTCTTTTCGCTGCAGGTAATTGAACGCAGCCCACCCGGCAGGGGCAGGAAGCCAGAAGGTCACGGTACGGAAGAGCAGGACCGCTGCGATCGCGGTACCTCCCTTCAGCCCAGCCGCGGTCAACCCGAGCGACATCGCGGTCTCGATCGCGCCGATGCCGCCCGGGATGGGCACGATCGACCCGACCGCGTTGCCGGTCAGGTAGACCACGGCGATGCTCGCGAGAGGCACGGTGTTCATCCCCATCGCCCGCACCGAGGCCGCGAGGCACAGGATGTAGGCGACCGAAATCAGCAACGCGCCGCCGATTCCCTCGGCGAGCTTGACCCGGCGCTGCGCGACGTCAAGCAGGCGCGGTATCACCTGGCCGGCAATCGAGCCGGCTCGCGAGAACACCTGCTTGCGCCAGGCCGGAAACGCCAGCACGATCAGCACGATCCCGGTCACCACGCCAAGCGCGATGTACTCCCACCTATGCGGCTTCAGCGCGTTGGCGGCGTGAGACTGGCCAGTGATCGCCACCGAGATCAGCACGAGCAGGACATAGATGAGCAGCGAGATCACCTGCATGACTCCGACGCTGGCGGCGGCGTTGGCCGCGCTGAGTTTCGCGCGCCGCAAGTAGCGCACGTTCAGCGCCACCCCGCCGACAGCGGCAGGTGTCACCAGGATCACGAATGAGCCGGCTACCTGCACGAGGAAGGTGTAGACGGGGTTGAGCCGCTCGAGCGTAAAGCCGGAGATCGCCCAGGTGGCCCCGAGGTAGGTGCAAGCCGATAGCGCGAGCGCGACGAACGCCCATCCGAGATTGGCACGCTCGAGCAACTGCTTGAACGACACGTCAGCTAGCTGACCAGCAAGCAGGTACGCGGCAAACACGCCGGCGATCAGCGTGATGACAGCTCGCGGCCTGATTCGCTCGAGCTGGACGGGCTGTACTTCGCCGTCTGGGGCCGCATCAATGAGCCGCTTGCGCACAGCCGTGAGCAGGCTCTTGCGGCCGCGGAGCTCGGACCTTGTCGAGCGGAAGAGCGCGACGGGCTGCAATAGCGGGACGAGGCCGGGCAGCTCCTCCTTTGCCACCTTCTCGATCGCGATGTCCGCCGCCCGGTCGGCGCCGACGACGAGCGCGGTCTGCGCCAGCAGCTGGGCCAGGTCCATCCTGGATTGCAGGTCACTGGCCGCGACGTCACCGTTGCCAGGATCGAGCAGAACGACGCCGTCACCGCCGCGGCGCCCGTCCGTCCTCGCCGCGAACATGATCCGGTCAGCGGTGAGCGCCCGGTGCGTGACCCGGTGCTTGTGCAGCTGCAGCACGGTGTCCCACACGTGCCTGAGCTGGTCGTCCGTCGTCGCCGAGCCAGATTGGGCCAGCGTGCTGCCTTCCACGTGATCGGTCGCGAGCGCGGCGGCGTCGGGTCCGACCCTGGTCACGGCGTGCAGCCTCGGCGTCCTGATCCCGGCGTCCTCGGTGGCATAGATGAGCAGTGCCTGCCGCTCCACGGCCCCTTCGAGCGTGAGCGGCGCGCTCCGCGAGATACTGGCCCGCACCCTGATCCTGCGGTACAGGCGGTAGAACGCGTCGGCCGCCTGCTGGTCGCGGTCGAAGACCGTGACGTCGAGCGTCTTGCCGCTGGCGAGCGTCGCCGCATACCTGCGCACCTCTGTGCTGCCGTCGCCTGCCCTCCGGATCGCGACAATCCGGTGCTCTGGCGTGGTGAGCGCTGATGCGATGTCCGAGGCGGTCGGGCGCCCTGAGATCGTTCCGAGGGCGTACCTGAGCCCTGACCCGATCGCCGACCCGATAAGCACGGTAATCAGCAGCGACAGCACGGTAGCGGTGCGGTCGGCGAGCGTAGCGAGCCCGTAAAGCCCTATGCCGGTCAGGAAGGCTGGACGCAGGTGGGCGTGACCGCGCAAGCCGATGACGGTGACGTAGGCGACAAGGCCCGCCAGGTATCCGTCGAGCGCGGCCTCGTGGCTCGCCGCGGCGCTCGCGGTGTGCAACGCGGAGTGCATGTGCCGCAAGGCAGGAAGGTTGAGCAGCAGGTTCGCCAGCGCGACGACACCAACCGCGATCGTCCCAGTTCCGATCGCCTCGGCCAGCCTGCGAAACTGCCGAGCTAGGCCAAGCCTGATCGCTAGCACGACCGGCAGCACAGGAAGCGCCAGGTTGCCAGCGATGCCGATCAGGTTCAGCACAGCGTGCGGCAGCCGATGGCTCGCGCCGACAAAGTCCACTTCGACGCCCGTCGCCGTGGCGCTGGCGAGCACGGCGACTCCGGCGAGCAACGCGATCTCGACCGTCGCGATTACGCAGCGGAGCAGGTCAGCCGGTATCCGGACTCTCGGCTCCAGGTGATCCTCCACCAGCAGGGCTGGCTGGTCACCTGACGCCTTCGTCCGGTTACGCGCGCGTGCCAGCGCTGCCATGACGGCTGGTCGCCGTGGCTCTCGACGCGACCTCATGTGACGATCGTTTCACCTGCGTCCAAACCTGGGCCCAGCCACGCCTCGGGGGTTACCTAACTGCCGAGCATGTTATCGGTCACCGATCCATCTGCCGGGCATATCCCCCTAGAACGCGCCAACGGCTCGCTCGGCGGCCCGGCAACGGTCGGTACCGGTATCGTCGTCGGCCAATTACCCGCTGGTCAAGGAACTGATGGTCAAGAAGCCCGATGGTCGAGAAGCTGGTGATAGACAGCGGCTGTGGCGGGCTCGGGCTCACCGTCTACCGCTATCTCGCCGACGGCATCCACGCAGCGCGACCACGCCTCGCGAACACCTGCCAGGTTTCCCGCCGCGTGCTCGGCTCGCATCAGCTGCCGCCAGAGTTGCTCGGACGTCGCGTCAGCGACCAGCCCTATCCTTGCTGCCCTCGCTGCCGCGGCCGCATCGCGACTGCCGAGAGCCAGCTCTGCGAGGGTGGAGGCGGCCGTTACGATCTTCGCGGCGACGGTGTCTATCAGCTCGATATCCAGCCACCAGTAATAGCAGCCGGTGAAAGGCTGGCCCCTGATCATCGCGAGCGCCGCCGTCAGCTGACCGGCGTCCCCGACGGCGATGGCCTGGTCGGTCAGCCTTTCGAATTCGTGCCAGTCGAGCCTGGTTTCCTTGTGCAGCGCGTACTTGCCATGCCCGAGATGCTCGATCCACTCGCTGCCGTCGCTGGTCTGGCCGAGCTGGCGGCGCGTTCTGGCGATGAGCTGCCTAAGCGAGTCGGCTGGCTTGGGGTGATCGGCATCGGAGCCTAGCAGCTCGCAAAGTTGCTTGCCGAACAGCCCCGCCTCGCCGTGCAGCGCCAGCGCGACGATCAGCTGAGTCTGGGCGGGCAGCAGCGCGCCAGGCTGCCCGTTGATTGTGAGCTGTCCGAGTACGCCGATCCGAAGGCTCACCGGTCGCGGTGGGTCAGCGGTCCGGCCGGCGTCTGGCGTCGGGCGGCGGTCAGGGCCTGGCGCTGGCCGATGGCCAGGCAGCAGCGTGCTGACAAGGCCTGCTTGCTGGTCCCCGTCCCGGCCATGGCTGAGTTCGAGCACCGAGGCGGCCGCCGGGAGCTGGTCGGCGTGGAGCGCTGGCAGCAGGGCAGCCAGCCGGCCTGGCTCATTGACCAGGTCGACCAGCATGGCTAGCTCGGCCGAGCTCGGGGCGATCCGGCTGACGAGGACGGTCAATCCCCAACTACGCGCGGTGATCTTGCCGCTGACGGAGCCGGCCCGCGATTCCGCGAGCCTGCGCCTCGCTGCGACGGTCCTGGCGGCGAGCACGTCGAGCGCGGCCGAGACGTCGTCGCGGCGCATAGTCAACCCGGTCGCAGTCGTGGGCTCGCTGAATCCGACCAGCACGAGATCGCAGCCGCCGCATGGCGCCGCGCCTGACGCAAGCTCGGCTACCGCGGCGGACAGGTACCTGTCGACCAGTTCACGGCGCCCGCTGGCCAGAAT
>Ga0126371_10001663_pt1 | contig 18858 bp, 9 predicted proteins | sample PanSoiMetaPlot_4_FD_110145 | JGI IMG/M metagenome (GOLD analysis project Ga0126371, IMG submission 110145) | Tropical forest soil microbial communities from Panama - MetaG Plot_4 | ecosystem: Environmental > Terrestrial > Soil > Tropical forest > Bulk soil | place: Panama | collected 2016-02-17 | reverse complement strand
TACTTGCCCTTGCATATTGCTGTCTCAGCAAAGTGAACAACCCCGAGGTCGTCAATTCCCACTACCTGGTTCGAGGGAACAGTCTCGCGGTGTACCCAGAATACATGTCATGCAGCGCGGAGCAGCAGTGCAGCGAAGCGGAACTCCGGTGGAGTCGAAGCATTCCTACGCGGGAACAACCGCTCCGGATAGCCTCGCTCCCCTTGAATGACCGTTGCAAGCAATTGGCCTTGGACTGCACTAATTTCTAAACCGCCATAAGCTTTACAGACCAGGAGATGCAGAAGGCAATGCTTCTGTTTTTTGCTATTGTCTAGTATAATGATCTACATTATGGTATATTTCCGCTGCAAGATTTAGTGCGGTGAAAATTATGCTAGCTTTCATCGAGAGCACTTGGCCTGTTTGGTGGGTTTTGGCGATTTTGGTCCTTCTCCGTTGGTTCCACGTCAATGCGTTAGCCCCTGACGATTCGGAGACTCACACTCGCACTTCGTTCATGCCCACCCAGCCTGGCGCCAGCGCTCACGCAATCTAAGTGTGTGAGGAAACGGTCGAGCCCAGCGGAATGCCGGGCTCGATTTCATTTGCTAGCCACCTGAGCCGGGCCTGGCTCGTACCAGATCGGAGAGTTCCAGGCACGCTCCTGAATCACCGCAGGGTATCCTTCAGGGAGCTTCGTCTTCAGCTTGATCGCATCGTAGGTACTCCACCGGCAAGTCGGATTTTCAAGAACCCGCACGTAGTAGAAGGCGCGATCTGCAGGCTTGAAGTTCGGATCTGTCCAGGTAGTGCTCAGCTCCGTTGTGCCCCGATCTTTCGAGTACGAGCAATCGGCGAGGCTAACCTTCGCTCCATTGTCGGCGCAGCGGTGAGTCAAGGGATCTGGTTTTAGGCCGTCAGAACAAGCTACGTCGTAGACTTCTTCGTGGGTCTCCCCAGCCTCGGCCCAACCTTAATGACTTGGACCTTCTGCAGGTTGGCGCTGTTCGGATCCTTGGTCGCCCAAATCGCAAACCGTAGCGCATTCGAACCTGTTTTCGCCGGCAGATCACCACCCATCGGCACGCCATCTTTGTGCGCTGGTGGATAACGTTCCTGCTCTTGTGCAGATTCGAAGGATAGTTCCACCCTCCGAAAAACCGGACTCAATGGGGAAGAACTTTCCCGCAGGCGGGGCCCACGTTATACTGCGACCGTGCAAACATCGGATTGTCGGCTGTGACGAGTCAGGACAGATGATCATCGAGCAATGAGGATGAGTTACGAGATCGCAAAGCCGAACGGAAGGCGCAGCTCTCCGGCGGAACGCCGAACGCCATGGATGACCAATCTTGAGATTCGGTTTGCAGAGTTCGAGCCGAATCTCAGTTCCAGCCGCCGGAGGCTGATTCGCGAGATTCTTGATCATCCGGAAGAAACCTACTTTCTCTCTTCACGCGCCCTAGCAAAAAAATACGATCTGGATCCCACAACCATCGTTCGAACGATTCAGGCCCTGGGGTACAAGCGTTATGGGGAATTCGCCGCGGAGTTGAGATCGCACTTTGTCACTCGAATTACTCCTTATGCCGTGATGAAATCCGCGGTGCGCGACAAGCGCAGCGCCGCCGACAGAATCGACCACATTCTCGAAGTCGACATCCATAATCTGAACGACCTGCGAAGCAAGCTTGATGTAAAGAGCGTCCTTGAAATCGCCAAGTCCATTGATCGAGCGCAACGCATTCTGGTCGTTGGCATCGACTTTGCTTTTTCGCTTTCGAACCTGCTGGCATATGGGTTGACTTCGATCGGTTATGATGCTGAAGCGCCACTGGGGTCGGCGGGGAACCTGCACCAGAAGATTTTGCTACTGGGACGGAAAGACCTGCTCATCGCGATCAGTTTCGGCCGTTGTCTCCAAGACACCGTGGACGCAGTGATTCGCGCTCACGAGAATCACGTCCCCACGTTTGGTCTGACCGACAGCGATAAGAGCCCGATCGCTCGCTTCAGTGACACTTCCTGGATCACTTCCGTGGCCAGCCCATCGTTTCATGGATCTTACGTCGCTGTGGTCTCGGCGATTAATGCGTTGTTGGTGGCGTGCTCACAGCTTCATCCTCACCGTTCTCTCGCTGTCTTAAGGCGAAAAGAAGAAGAATTTCGATCACGCTGGTACATGCCAGTCGGTAGCAAATTAGGGAGCAGGAACCGCGGAAATCACGAGTAGCCGCTCCGATTCGTGCCCGGGTGCCGGGATCTTTCAGCCGCTCCAATAAGTTCTAGTGCCACCGTCCGCGACCCACGGGCGGCAGGCTTCACTCTGTCCTTCACCGCGCCTTTCCTTATGGCTAGGCGTGAGCGACTACGTCGGCTTTCCATTCCTTCATTCGAACCGTAAGACGATCCACCAAATCGTGTCTAATTCGGTATCCCAATCCTGGGATTTCCGGCACGCGGATGGTTCCTTGGGCGCCGACCTCAATCTCAGGCTCAACGATATCCTTGTCCCAATAGCGCTGACTGGCGGAAACATCTCCCGGAAGCGTGAAGTTTGAGAGTGCAGACATCGCGATGTTATGCGCACGTCCCACACCGGACTCCAACATGCCCCCGCACCATACAGGTATGGAGTGCTGCTGACAGAGATCATGGACTGCGCGCGCCGAGCTGTGTCCGCCTACCCGCCCCAACTTGATATTGATGATGCGACAAGCTCCGACCTCAATTGCCGCGAGAGCGTGAGCAGCATTGTTGATGCATTCGTCCAGACAAATTGCGGTACGAATCTGCGACTGCAGTTTGGCATGAGAATGGATATCGTCCCACTCGAGCGGCTGTTCGATCATCAACAGGTTGAATTCATCGAGACGCTTCAGGTGGTCAACGTCTTGAAGCTGATAGGCGGAATTCGCGTCAACCGAGAGCCGAATTTGAGGAAACTCGTTTCGAACGGCAGCCACGAATTCCACATCTTTACCAGGTTTAATCTTCAGCTTGATGCGTTGGTATCCGTTGCGCAATTCCTCTTCGACTTTTCTCACTAGAGCTCCTGGCGTTTCGCGAATCCCTAGGGAAACCCCACAAGCAATCTCGTCCAAAGTCCCACCGAGCAGCTTGGCAAGCGGAATCTTCTTGAGCTCCGCTTCAGCATGCCATATCGCGTTTTCAACGCCGGCCTTAGCCATCTGATGTCCACGAATCGCTGACAACAGTCCCGGAACTTCAGCCGCCCTGCTTACATCGTTGCCGATCAACTTTGGCACAATAAACTCTGAGATTACGTGCCACGCAGTATCGGTTGTCTCGGAGTTAAAAGATGGACTTTCTATTGTCGTGATTTCGCCCCAGCCGCTGACGCCGTCAACGATGACTTCAGTCAGAAGAATTCTGCGATCCTGGGTAACGCCGAAGCTGGTTTCGAAAGGCGCTTTGAGGCGCATTTGAAGCTCGCGGATGGTAATCGCTTCAATTCTCATAGGACTCCGATGCGAGCGTTTCGTTCTTTTTTCCTTGCACTTGCCTTCCCGCGACGCTGCCAGTGACGAAGAGTTCCCGATCCCGAGTCTGTCGACTCTTGGTCTGCCTGGACAAATGCTCGAAGGTAACGTTCAGAATCGGATATTGCCGCCAATCTTTGTAGTCAAAGTGCCACCATTCGTAGAGATAAACGTTGAAGCCCTCCTGCTCGAGTGCATTACGGAGCAGAGCGCGGTCCCACCGTTGCAAAGAAGTCCCACCGGCATAGAATGCGTACGATCGTTCTGACATTTCATCGTAGGCACCGGTCATCGGGAGTTCAGCTCTTGTTTTTAAGTCGTAGAGAGTGAGGTCGACGGCGCAACCACGATTGTGACGAGAGCCTTGCTGGGGATCCGCAACGAAAATTTTCTTGTCCTGCGGCGTAGCGTCCCAAAAAATCTTCGTGACGTACCACGGCCGATATGCGTCGTGAATGAGCAGCCCATATCCGAGAAGCCGCAGTTTTTGGGCGGCACGTCCTAGTGCTTCGGCGGCTGGACGTTGCAGGAAAGCTTTCGCTTGTTCGTAGACCGGAACGCCCAAGAAATTGTTAGGCGTGGCGTAGCGGATATCGAGCTTGATATTCGGGTCCACAGTCGTCAGATCCACAAGATCGGGCGGGCGAAATGCGCTGCTCTCATCGGGAGGCTGCGCAGCGAGAGCCCGACCTCTCAGCTGCGCTATGGATTCGACTGGATGGACTTGCAACCCGGTTCCTTCATCCGGCTTGTCGTGGCGTTTAAAAACAACCGCGCCGATTTTCACCGCAGTGGCCCGACCGGTTGCGTCCCGCGTGAATACTGCCGTTTCGCCGTCGTATAAACCCCGCTTGGGGAACTTGAACACGTCCCTAGATTGCGGCTCGAGTGGGTCGTATTCAAACCACTCAATCAGTACATTCAGTTCCCCGTCTTTTTCGAGCACGTAAAGAAGGTCGTGGTCCCAGCCGTATTGCCCGACTAATCCTGCAAATTGCCCGGCAGGTGGACTTGGTCGAGATCGCTCAACTCGTTTCAGCAGCTTGTCACCAAAGCGGATGCCGCCGTCAGCCGACGCGACCTTCGTATTTGGATCGATATCAAGCCGGCCGTCCGAAACCAGAACGTTTCCAGACGCGCGCAGTTGCGACTCGAATCCTCCGCCTACCGGCAGCATGTGCAACGTGCCCTCACGCTCCATGAGATCGAGGGCGTCTTTGCCTTCTCCATAGCGGCCCGATAGCTCGCGTGCAATTTGAGGAGCGAGAGAAGTCGTTGGTTCGAACGGTGGCGGGGCTTTCCCCGACCGCCGTGCCAGCATGAGTTGCAGGGCCTGCTTTGCCACTGCATTGACAACCGCGTTGGCGGCATCCATTGTGGTCACCGTCACTACGCCGAGCTTGTCGTCTGGTAATCCGACAACTTCGGTTGCAAAGCCATAGATGGCCCCGCCGTGTCCGATTACACGGTGCCCGTCGAGGTCCGAAACAGCAAAGCCCAGACCATATCCCTTTTTCTGTCCAGGCGGTGAGAATTGTGGGCTCCACATCGCCTCCAGGGTCTCACCTTTGAGCACCTGACCTCCCGGCCCACGGCCCCCGTTAAATAGCACGACCAGGAATTTGGCGAGATCGGTCACCGTGGAATACATGCAACCGGCAGGTGCAAGCCCAAGTTCGAATGTGGGTGCGGGAAACGTGCGTCCGTCGTAACTCCACATATAGGCTTTGGCGAGATTCCGTACTAAATGTGGTTCCGGTGAGAATGCGCTTTCGGTCATTCCCATGGGTAACAAGACCGAACGTTTCAGGTAAGCGGGGAATGGCTCATGATTCATTTCCTGAAGCGTATAGCCGACTACGGCGACGCCTGCATTGGAATACTTGGTGTGCAATCCCGGCGGATAAACGAGTTCCGTCGAGTTCATACTTTGCACCGTCGCCGGCAGCGTGGGTTTTGTTGGATCAAAATAATTGCCCACAGGCGGCTCGCGCAGCAAGCCAGAGCGATGCGACATAAGTTCGCGGAGAGTAATCGGCTGACTGAATGGATTTTTCGGATGAAAATCCGCGAGGTATTTGTTTACCGAAGCATCAAGGTCGATCTTTCCGCCTTCCACCATTTGCATGACGCCGATGTCGGTGAACAACTTCGAGACCGATCCCACGCGATAAACGGTGTCAGCAGTCGCCCGAATCTTGCGGTCTGGATCCTGATAGCCGAAGCCCTCTGCCCACGCGATCTGGTTTTCGTCCACCAGCGCAATTGAAAATGCGGGGAGCTCCTTGTCCTGCATCTCGTGATTGATCATCGATCTGAGAGCAGTCGCGATTGCAGCGTAGTCCTCGCGAGGCGCGACGTTGCTGTTATCGTCTGCACCAGCGACCCGCGGAATGGCAAGTACGGCGATCGCGGCACAAACCAGCGCACGTCGTAGTCGAGTGATAATTCCCATATCGAGTACGGTCCTGTATTTCATTTCTGCGAGGGCGTTGCTTTCTCCGGTACGCGCGTGAAAACAATCTCCGGAGCGTCAGGTTCAAAAGGCGCGGCAATCGCGTTGACTTCTCCGCTCATGTCGGTTAGAAATCGCAGCTTTCCTAAGTCGACTGCCCCGGTCGAATCGGGCGGCGATTCGAAAACATCGTATTGATAATGACGAAGTGAAAAGGACATCTTGTTGAGCACGGCCGTCAGACGGCCGCCCTGATTGGTCACGGTCATCACACCGTAACCGAGATTTTCGTAGCGTCCAGCGTATTCTTTCAATTCGTGAGAAGGATGCGTGTTCGGCTTGTGGTCGGAGAATTCTTTCTTGTTCTCCTCTTCCTCAGCCGCTTTTTGCTTGGCCTCGCGTTCCTCGGTTCGCTTGACCCAATCCACTGGTTCGAGACCGAGCAAACGATCATAAAGGCGATAGCTAATGATTTCTGGAACAGGATTGTCGACCAGGAGATTCGTAAGAATCACTACTCCGAAATTCTTCTCCGGCAGCAAAGCTAACAATGCATAGAAACCGTCGATTCCACCGTTATGCCACCAGAGTGGCTGCCCTCGATACGTTGAAATCACCCAGCCCATCGCGTAGCTTCGCGGGCCGATTTCCGCCGAAGGCGCGTCCTCAGGCATCGGCACTTGCGCAGTGTGATTCAGCTTTAGGTTCGCTTCGGACACCAACTGGCGATCGCCGGTTTTGCCTTTTCCCAACTCAAAAATTGCGTAACGGGCCATGTCTTCGATGTTGGAATTAATCGACCCAGCCGGGCCCACTGGGCTAAGCGGGTGAAAGGGTATCCGCGAAACGGTACTGCTGTGCTCGTCCTTGCGGTAGGGTTCGGCAAAATCGGAACCCTTCTGGCTCTCAGCCACCGAGAAGCTGCTGGAGTTCATCTGCAAAGGATTAAAGATATGCTGCCGCACAAAATCTTCCCAGCTCTCTCCCGCAATCCGCCCCACCAGATAGCCTGCCGTCATTACCAGCATGTTGTTGTAAGAATAACCGCTGCGAAAGTCGTGATCCGACTGAAGAAATCGCAGGCGACGCACCAACTCTTCGCGGCTGAAATCGGAGCTGTACCAGACCAGATCGTGGCCTGCCATCCCGACGCGATGGCTCATGAGGTCGCGAGGCGTCATCCGCTCGCTAGCTACTGGATCGTACATTTGAAATTCCGGTAAGTAGTCGCGCACCGGTTTATCCCAGTCGAGTTTTCCCTGGTCGTTCAGGATTCCCATGGAAAGCGACGTAAACGACTTCGAGATAGAGCCGATGGCGAAGATCGTTTTCGGGGTGACAGGAAGATTCGCTTTGACGTCGCGCAAGCCGAAGCCATGCGAATAGATCATTTGTCCGTTCTGCACGACGGCGATTGCAAGACCGGGCACCTTCCATTTCTGCATTTGGGCAGGAACAAATTTGTCTAAATCGCCGAGGAGATTTGTTGTGTGCTGCGAGGGCGGGGCCTGCGCGAAGGCGGACCATACAATCGCACGCGCGAAGACAAACCCACAGCAAGCAATGCGGAGGATTGCCGTTCCTACCGGCTTGCGCTTAAGCGGTGAGTTTTCTGAGAGAATCATCTTCATCCTTTTCGCCAAATCAGATACGCGGGAGCGCCCGTGAGAACGACGCCAATACCGATTGCGGCGCGTGCGGGCTGAGCAATAATCGTGTTCACCATGATTGCTGTCACGGTAAAAATGAAGGCAAGGGGCGTCCACGGATACCCTGGAACTCTGTAACGCGCCACTTCCCTGCTCTCGCCCCTTCGGTACACAAAGATGCTCGCCGCCGCGAGCGCATAAAACATCCAGCCAACAAACACAACGTAGGTCAGCAATTGTTCGAATGTTCCACTGGCAGCCAGGGCCGCCGCCCACAGAGTCGTCGCACCAATCGCGAATGCGGGCGTCCCGAACCGAGGATGCACTTCAGCAAGTCGTCGAAAAAAGATGCCGTCCTTTGCCATGGCGTAGTAAACGCGCGGCGCGGTAAGAGCGATGGAATTCGCTGCGCTGAAGATCGAAATCAAGATCACCGCCGCGATCGTTTTTGCTGCCGCGGGGCCCATGACCACGGCCATGGCCGTTGCTGCCACACGATTGGAGTTCGCAACGCCTGTCGGGCCTAGTGCCGCGAGGTATCCAAGATTCGCAACAATATACGTACCCATGAGCGCAAGGATTCCGGCTACAAAGGCTAGCGGAAAATCACGGTGAGGATTCACCACTTCGCCTGCTGCAAAGGTAGCGTATTGCCATCCCTCGTAAGCCCAGAGCACGCTGACCAGCGCAACTCCAATTCCAGACAGCTGGGAACTCAGCGGCATTGTGACCATTGCAACCGGATGAACCTGCGGGTGATTCCGGAACAGGAGCAGTGCGCTTGCGATTCCGAGGATTGCGGATACTTTGATGATCGTGGTGACGTTCAGCACATCGGCACTGCGGCGAGTTCCTAGGATATTTACCGAGGCGATCACAGCAATCATCAGGACAGAGAAGAGCTTCATTTCCCAGTATCCCAGGGGGAGAAACTCTCCGAGGTAGTTACTAAACGCGACCGCCAACGTTGCGATAGAACCGGTGCTCACCACAAAGAACAAAACCCATCCAAACAGAAAGGCAGGGAACCGCCCAAAACAATCCCGGATATAAACGTACAAACCGCCCGCACGGGGATTCATCGCACTCAGTTCGCCGTACGTCAGAGCCCCCAAGAGAGACAGCATTCCGCCGATGATCCATACCGACAATGCAAGCGACATCGAATTGCCCACGGCTTTCAGAATGACGCCCGGCACCAAAAAAATCCCGGAGCCGATCACTGTGCCTACAATCAGCAAAATGAGATCGCGAAGTCGCAGCACCCGGGGAAGTACCCACGTTGGCGCTGTTTCCAGGTCAGCCGTCGCAGAGAGTGCGGGATGAGAAGTCATGCTGCGCTCACCGAAAAAGAGAGGTCCTTTGTAGGTGCGCAACTGGACCTTTGTCAATCAGAAAAGCAACAAATGATGTTCCTGATTGACAGGATGCATCATGTGGTGTAGCTTGCCGACGAGCATCGCGCGGTGTGCCGACGCGAATTGCAACCAGCGCCTCGCACTGCGCAGAGTTAGCCGCTTCACAGTCCCAGAACCCTGAGGAGAGTTATCCCAGCTCAAGGCACACATCGTTCCCGTTGGGTAGCTGCTCTGGTGTCCGCACAGTTGATGCTTTGCGTTGCAGCTGTGGCGCAGGGGCCAAAGCCAGTTCCGCGCAGCGAATCCTCCAAACCTGTCGCAACGACGCCGCTAGCAGTTCCTGAAATGACGACGGCTGACGCTAGCGCGTTCCTCGACGGTCTGGTGCCCCTGCAGATTCAACGAGAAGACATCGCGGGCGCTGTCGTTGTGGTCGTCAAGGACGGAAAGGTCCTGGTGAGCAAGGGATATGGCTTTGCCGACGCAAAAAAGCGAACACTCGTGTCGCCCGAGGGAACACTGTTTCGGCCAGGATCGATTTCCAAGACGTTTACTTGGACCGCAATCATGCAGCTGGTGGAAAACGGCCGATTGAACCTCGACTGGGACGTCAATGATTACCTCGACTTTCAGGTGCCGCACACCTTCGGCCGCCCTGTCACCTTGCGCAACCTGATGACGCACAGCGCCGGCTTTGAAGAAGTAATCAAAGATCTCGCTGTTAACCGGCCCGAGGAGCTACCGACTCTAAAGGCCTTCGTTGCGGCACATGAACCACAGCAGATTTTTGCTCCAGGAACGATTCCGGCGTACTCGAATTACGGAGCGGACCTTGCAGGATACATCGTCCAGCGCGTATCCGGGCTTCCGTTTGAACAGTACGTGCAAGAAAATATTTTCCGGCCTCTCGGAATCACGCACGCCACATTCGTCCAGCCGCTCCCCGATTCGCTGAAAGCGATGATGTCGAACGGCTATGCACTCGGATCTGATGAGCCCAAGCCGTTCGAACTGGTGCCACCTCAGCCCGCTCCTGATGGCAGCTTGTCGATCACCGGCGCGGACATGGCGCCGTTCATGCTTGCCCACCTGCAAAATGGTACGTATGACGGCGCGCGAATCCTGCAGCAGCAAACGGCGAAACTCATGCATGCCCGGCAATTTGCCCTGGACCCCGCCGTTAATGCGATGGCGCTTGGCTTTTACGAGGAAAATCGCAACGGCCTTCACATTATCGGCCACGGCGGTGATCTCAATTACTTTCATAGCGATATGCACCTGGTTCTCGACAAGGGTGTCGGCTTCTTCGTCTCGTACAACAGTGCCGGCAAGGGGGAAATCGACGAACGTACCGCTTTATGGCACAAATTTCTCGACCGCTATTTTCCCTATGCGGCCCCACAAACCGACACGGACGCAAAACAACCGACCGACGCTGTAGCGGGAAAGTATCTTGCCAGCCGACGCGCTCAAACCACCATTATGAGAGCGCTCTGGCTTATTCTCGCCGAGTCCTCGGTTTCGGATGCCGGTGACAGCACTATCCAGGTTGACAGCATTAAAGACTTCAGCGGACAGCCAAAGCGCTTTCGAGCGATCGGGAACATGCAATTCCGTGAGGTTGGCGGTCAGGACCTGCTCGTTTTCAAGGCAGATGCTTCCGGCAGGATGCAAATGGTCGGAGCGGACCCAATCGAGATCTCTCAAAAAGTATCCTGGTATGACAATAAGGTTGTGCTCATCATTGCCTTGTGCTTCGTGTTGCTGCTCTTCGCCCTTACTGTTGTGGTGTGGCCTGTGGCCGCACTCGTGCGACGTAATTATGGACGCAAGCTCGAGCTGACTCTTCCCCAGCGCAGACTTCGACTGCTAGTAAAACTAGGCTGCGCGGTCGATCTTGTCGCGTTCTTAGCATTTGCCGGCATTGTAGCCTATGGATTTTCCAATTTGTCATTGTTTAGCGATCGATTCGATTCATGGCTGCGACTGCTGCAGTTGCTGTTTGTTGTCGCCTTCGTTGCCACGATCGGAATGCTCTACAGCAGTTATCGGCTGTGGCGAGATTCCAGCAAAGGAATTTGGATGACGCTCTACACAGCTGGGATAGTCCTCGCTTCTTCCATTTTTGTGTGGTTTGTTGTGGCGAGCAAGATCGTGCAAGGCAGCCTGAAGTATTAACTGCTATTCGCTCGCTGGCACCTTGCTTCCAGGAGACGTAAGACGTGACACTGCTGCTGATCCGCGCCAACTTTCGTTCATTTTGTGCGTGCCTGTTTGCAAGTCTGTTATACATCCTGGTGATTCCGGGATTGGCGGCGCAGAAGCCCAAAGCAAATCCCCTTGCGCCGAAAATCGAGAGTCCGTCCCACGGAACCGAGACAACTTCGCCGTCGGCGCACGAACTCACACAGACTGATTTGGAGGCGTTTCTCGACGGTCTGCTCCCGCTCCAAATTGCGCGTGAAGACATCGCAGGCGCTGTCGTTTCGGTGGTAAAGGATGGCAAGCCGTTCTTTGCCAAAGGCTACGGCTACGCGGACGTCGAGAAGCGAATCCTAGTCTCGGCCGACGCCACGCTTTTTCGTCCCGGTTCAATTTCGAAGCTGTTCAACTGGACGGCGGTCATGCAGTTGGTCGAAGAGGGAAAGCTCGATCTCGACCGCGACGTAAACGACTATCTCGATTTCAAAATCCCTGCGACATTCTCGAAGCCGATAACCCTGCGCAACATCATGACCCACACTCCAGGGTTCGAGGAGACCATCCAGGAGTTGTTTGTAGAGGATGGATCACGGCTCAAACCGCTCGATCAGTATGTCAAAGAACATTTGCCGGAACGCATCTTTCCAGCAGGTACAACACCCGCCTACTCTAATTATGCGACCACACTTGCCGGATACATCGTTCAGCGCGTATCAGGAGAGCCGTGGGATAGCTACATCGAAACCCACATCTTCAAGCCGCTCGGAATGTCGCACTGTACCGTTCTTCAGCCACTTCCCGAAAATCTCAAGGCATTGATGTCGAACGGGTACGACGTTGCATCGGAGCCGGCAAAACCATTCGAGTGGGTGGAAGCCGCGCCCGCAGGAAGCTCCTCCGTCACAGCCACCGACATGCAGCACTTTATGATCGCTCATCTTCAGGACGCCGAATATGAAGGCAATCGAATCCTTCGCCCAGATATAGCGCGAACAATGCATTTACGCCAGTTCTCGAACTTGCCTGACTTGAACGGGATGGCGCTTGGCTTCTATGAAGAGACTAGAAATGGCCACAGAATCATCGGGCACGCCGGTGACACGCAGTACTTCCACAGCGACCTGCATCTGATCCAGGATGCAGGAGTCGGATTCTTTATCTCCTACAACAGCGCCGGCAAAGGAGAGACTCGTGCCCGCGAAGCCGTTTGGCGAGCGTTTCTGGATCGCTATTTCCCTTATGAGCCACCTTCGGCAGCGGTACAGAGTAGCGCGACGGTGGACGCAAAGGCAGTTGCGGGTCAATACACCATCAGCCGACGATCGGAGACGACCATTCTCAAGGTGCTGAATGTCTTGGGCCAGGTGAAAGTCTCCGCCAACTCCGATGGGACGATCGAAGTCGATGCTCTCAAAGACCCGAATGGACAACCCAAAAAGTTCCAGGAGATTGGACCACTCATGTTTCGGGCAGTTCATGATCAGGACCTGGTTGGTTTCAAAAGAGACGAATCGAGGAATTTGACGCTGGTCACCGACTTCCCCGTTTTTGTTTTTGAACGTTCTCCGATGGCAGAAAATAGCGGCTTTGACTTGCCGGTAATCGTCACTGCTTTGAGCATCCTGTGTCTCACAATCGTCCTCTGGCCGGTTGCCGCTCTGATCCGCCGGCACCATGGCCACAAATTGAATCTCACTCCAGAGCAACGACGCATCCGTCTGATTGTCCGGCTGACCTGCGTACTGAATCTTCTTTTCTTGATCAGCTTCGCCGTTTTTCTGACGATGTCCGAAAAAAATATCGGCCTGCTGAGTCCGCGTTTCAATCCGTTGTTGCGCCTCATTCAAATCGTCGGCTGGTTGGGCGTAATCGGGACGCTGGCCGCTCTGTACAACGCCTTGCGCTCGTGGAAAGAACAAGGACTTTGGCGGTGGAGCAAACTCGGCGACACTGTTGTCGCCCTAGCATGCGTGGCATTCGCCTGGTTCGTGTTTACCTGGAACCTGCTGCATTGGAGTCTGCGCTACTGAGCGTGGTCATCGTACGGCCGCAGTGATTGGCGGCTAAGAACCACCGCGGCAAGTTTTTGACTAGCTTTGCATCGAATGCTGCATTTTATCTACCAAAATCACCATTCGATGAAAGTTTTTCTTGCCAGTCGTCAAGGACTGGGTGTATGAACATGCGATGACGGAACCGTCCGAAAGCCGAGGGAACCCCATGCACACAACTCATTGTTCTCCTACGCTACGGCTTTTGCTGGTTGCTTTGTTGTTGATGAGCGCGTCCCTGGCAGCACAGACCGCGGCTACAGGTGCAATTGCGGGCACCGTTACTGATCCCAAAGGGGCTGTCGTCGCCGATGCCACTGTCAATGCCATTGATGAGACGACCGGCGAAAAGCGAACGACAGTTTCTTCGAGTACAGGCACTTACATAGTCCCGCTGCTGCATCCGGCAACCTACCGAGTCGAGATCACGAAGAAGGGCTTCAAGCTATCGGTCAGTTCAGGAGTTCCAGTCCACATCACCGAGACCATTGGCGTGAACGTTCGACTTGAGGTAGGCGTCATTGCTGAAACGATTACAGTGGCCTCGAATTCTCAACTGTTGAAGACGGAGGAGAGCACACTGGGCAACGTCATCGATGAGAAAGAAGTGAATGCCCTCCCTCTGGTCACTCGCAACTGCACTCAAATTCTTGGATTGTCGCCTGGAGTCTCAGCCGAAGTGTTCAATGCTGGAGAGATCGGACGCGGCGGCGTCGATGATGCCATGGTCACCAACGGCGGCAGTTATCTCGACAACAATTTCCAAATGAACGGCGTCGAGATCAACGACTGGCAGGGCAGCGGTCACTTCAGTGGAGGCACCGCGACACCGAACCCCGATAGCATTCAGGAATTCAAAGTCCAGACCAGCCAATATGACGCTTCCTATGGACGCGATGCCGGAGCCAACGTCGATGTGCTAACCAAGGCCGGCAGCAATTCATTTCATGGCAATTTGTGGGAATACTTCCGCAACGAAGACCTGAATGCGAACGATTATTTTCGCAAACAGACCGGCCAGCCGCGCGCCGTTCTCCGCCAGAATCAGTTTGGCTTCACATTGGGCGGCCCGATCCAAAAAGGCAAGTTGCTCTTCTTCACCTCATATCAGGGGACTCGACAGCAGAACGGCATTGATTCGAACTGTTCCAGCAGTGTGATACTGCCGGTCCTGACTTCGGATCGGTCACCCGCTGGTTTAGCCGCATCCGTCGGAATGAACACCGCATTCGGAGGCTCTGACATCCTGGGCAACCAGGTGACCGCGTCCAATGTCAGCCCCCAGGCGCAGGCCCTCTTCAATGCCAAGCTGCCAAGTGGGCAGTACCTGATTCCCAATCCGCAGGAGGTAATTACTGACCCGGCAACAGGACTGCCCGAAGGCTTCTCTACATTCAGTTCTGCATGCCCCTATACCGAGGATCAGTTCATTACGAATATCGACTGGATACAGAATAGCAAGAGCACGCTTCAGGGCCGCTTCTTCTTTGCCAACACGCAAGGGACTTTCACTCTGCCCACGGGCTTTCTCGGGAGTACTCTTCCCGGTGCTCCGGTAAAGAACCCACAAAATTTCCGCAATTTCTCCCTCACTCATACGTACATTTTCAGCGGTCGGCTCGTGAACCAGGTGGAGATTGGATTCCATCGCGTCCATGCAGGTACCGATCAAAGTTTTCCGGTCAGCTATTCCGATCTCGGCGTCACCGCACCCACCTTTGATGACTCTCGTGCTGTCATCAGTGTGCTGGGTGGAATGAACATGGGCGGGAACGGCCAGACAGTCATTTTCGGACAGAACACTTATGTGTTGCAGGACACGGTATCGTGGATCCGCGGGCGACATTCGTTCCGCTTTGGCGGTGGCCTTACTCGCGCCCAGGACAATATGTCCACCTTCCGCTACGGCGGCTATACATTTTTCTACAATTATCCCGGGCTGATGTACGGGCAGGCCCCTCTAAACCCGCTTGAAACTGTAGATCTCGCTGGCATTGGCGCGCGTAATTGGAGGGTCCAGGACGTAGACGGTTTCGCCGAGGACGATATCAAAGTGAGTTCTCGTCTCACTCTGAATTTGGGCTTCCGCTTTGAACGCTTGGGAGATTTCGGGGAAGTGAACGGACGCAACTCCACCATGGATCCGTCGCAGATTGATCCCAATCCCCCGGCGAGCGGAAGCTTCGCTGGGATCGTAGTCTCCAGCAATTTTCCAGGGAAACCCCCAGCAGGGGTAATCAGCAGTGGCAACAACATGGGCATCAAGGGAGTTGGACAGAACACCTTGGATCCGCGCATCGGTTTCGCCTGGAACCTCCCCGAAACCGAGCGGTTAGTGCTGCGAGGCGGTTACGGCATCTATCATCAGCGCGCTACGGGTCAGCCGTACCTTCAACAAATCGCCAATCAACCCTTTGGACTTTTCCGGCAGGTTGAGCCCAACTTCACGAACGGCCTTGCGGATCCATTTCCGCCGGATCCAGGCGCATTTCCGCAATTTTTTGCCTACAGCCCCAGCACCAGCTTATCGCCATTGATTATCGATCCCAATCTGCGGCCGCCGGTTTTCCAACGATACAGTCTGGGCCTGCAGGTAGAGCTGGCCAAGGATTTTGTGATGGAAATCGGGTATGCGGGGATGCGCTCCACTCACATGCTGATACAACCCGATATCAATCAGGCGTCGCTGGCGAGCGCGGCAAATAACATTCGCGGCGAAAGCACCAACACACTGTCCAACATCTCCCTGCGAGTGCCCTATCAGGGGTTCTCTCCCAGCAGCATGATCGATATCAAATCGGCCGGTTTTGGTTGGTATAACGCACTGCAAGCCAGCATGACCAAACGCTTCAGCCATGGACTGCAGTTCCTTGCTTCTTACACTTATGCCCGGGACTTGACCAACGCGTATGCCAGCACGGATGGGGCCAATGGCGGCGAGATCGCTGGAGACAACAACAATCCCAGGGCCGATTATGGCCCGGACTCCTTCATTCGCCCACATCGATTCGTGTTCAGCGGTATTTACGAACTTCCCGGCCCTCGCAATCATCATTCGTTCTTAGGCCAAGCAATCGCGGGCTGGAAGGTGGCAGGTGTCGCAACGATCCAGTCGGGACATCTTCTGCCTCTGCTCAACATTACTGGCACGAATGTTTACGGAGTGGTCACCGACTTTGCTGAAGTCGTGCCCGGTTGCAAACTCGCCACGAGTGGTTCGGACACCAGCCGGCTCAATAACTGGGTCAACTTGAACTGCGCTGGTCCGAACATCAACCCGCCAATCGTCGGAGATCTGGAACCGCCGGGAACATGTGCCAATGCTCTTCCCTCTGGGGATTGTCCAGCAATGGCGACTGCCTTTGGCAACGGCCGCATGGGAATCTTGCACGGACCAAATCAGATCAATACCGATCTTTCTCTGATCAAGTTATTCCCTTTGGGAGCGAACGAGCACAGGACTATCGAATTCCGCGCAGAATTCTTCAACGCCTTCAATCACCCCATTTTCAATGACCCAGACACTTACGTTTCGGACGGTCCCAGCTTTGGCGTGATCAACAGCACAGTTTCCAATCCGCGGGTGATCCAATTTGCGTTGAAGCTGAACTTTTGAGATCGCGCCTTTTCGTGTTTTCGTTGTGCGCCGTTCCTTCGCGAGCGGGAGAGTTTCCATAAGGGCTCTTGAATTGCGCATTCACCTTGAACTTGCAAAATTCATCACCAGCAAAGGTCATAAACCGCAGTTTTCGCTGCCAGACTATGGCACCGTTTGTCCCGAACTCTGTTGCTTATGTCTTTCAATGTGATTCGTCCCAGTTGCGACTGGCTTTTTCGTTTCGCCAGCCAGCAAGGGCAAGGTTTCGACCGAGTAAAACGGCTGATGGTTAGGTCCTTGGTACTTTGAAGGCGCGCCTCTGTCGGCTGGGAACTGAAAGTCCTAACAGGGGGATTTCTCAACCTTCATTTCCTAGATTAGTAATCGAACGTGATTTCAGTGGAACCCATGGGAGTGTCGGTGTGAAGCGTTTCTTCGATCTGACTTTCAAGCCGTTCTTCGTTATTACAGGACTTGCTTCATTACAGGACTTGCTACGGCACCAGCGCCGGCCGAAGTGGGCAACAACGGCGGTGCAATCCCGTTCGTTCAGGATTACACCATCATTGTGCAGCACTGGGAGGATGATCGTCGGCCTGATGGGCGCCTTCATGGTTGTAGCGGCGTTTAGCGCGGAATGTCGCAATCCGATTCTCATCTATGGCGCGATCGAGAAAGCGTTTCTCCTCTACCTAGTTCTTATCAACCTGAACCGTCCCTACGCACAGGGTTTTTGGGCGCCGCAATCGATGCTACATCCGTCTGTTCATTCATTTGCTAGACGAACAATCCCGCCCACCTGAGAGCAATCCACTTTCCTGCGCCAATGCAGAAATAAACCTGCGATAGCTTGCAATATTGCTAGATTCGCGAAGCACGCTGCTTTGGCTCTAATATCACACGGACGTAATACTTTGGACCATGGCAGTTCACAAACAGAAGGCGCGAGCATTGAGTTTCACAGTGACTCTGATCCTGCTTGTTAAATGCCTCATGGGTGTAGGTCAAGATCTAAATCCTCAGACCAGGAACGCCGGCCAATTTCCCACCGTTGTGTTTAACTGCAGTCGAAATGGCGCGACCCCTCCTTTTTATTCTATCGCTGTAGACTCTACGGGCAGTGCGACGTACGAATCGATACCGAATTCAGTCGCTCGGACAGGTACACCGTACACGATGGAGTTCCTGGCTTCTAATACGACTCGTACGCAAATCTTCGGAATGATCGAGAGCTTGCACTTCCTAAGGGGTTTTGGCACCGATCCAGAGTTCAACGTCGCTGGTTCTAGTCACACACTCACATTTACTGAAGGCGGCCAACGGAACCAGATTCAATATGACGCGACCTCAAATACAAACGTTCAAAATCTCACGACTCTCTTTGAACGTATTTCGTCGACGCTGGAATTCGGGCGACGTCTGGGCATCACGGAACAGAATGACACTGACGCGATAGAGGCAGAAATAAGTCGGATGAAAGATATGATTCAGGCAAAACAGTTCGCTGAGCTGCAAACTTTGTCTTCAATTCTCGTGCGGATCGCGTCTGATCCAAGGGTAAGCCTGAGCTCTCGACAACAAGCGCAACTAATCCTGACCCGCATAGGTACATCGAGCACTTCGGGCAGGTAAATCGTGTGATGGGTCAACGCCATTCGTTGAAGTCCAGAATCAAGCTCTACGAGAGGGATCACTCCTCGGACAGGTTGGACTACGCTCACCGTCGCTCGGAAGGCGCTCGAAGTGAGCAGACTGCTTTCCGTCCGCTCTTCCCTTATGAGGGCTGACCCGCTGACCACAAGAGATGAAAGTGATGATACGCCCCTGATCACGACTCAACTTCAGCGCTTCGATACTGGTGAGATTCGACTCCCACTAATGCAGCGGGACTACGTGTGGAAGCCTAAGAAGGTCGTGCGCCTCTTGGATTCATTGTGCCGGAGGTGGCCGATTGGATCCTTTTACGTATGGCAGAGACAAGACGCGCATCCAACAAAGGCCAGAGTGGGACCCGTTGTGACACGACGTCTCGATGGCTTTTTTACGGGTTCCTTTTAGAC
>Ga0126371_10001662_pt1 | contig 18858 bp, 16 predicted proteins | sample PanSoiMetaPlot_4_FD_110145 | JGI IMG/M metagenome (GOLD analysis project Ga0126371, IMG submission 110145) | Tropical forest soil microbial communities from Panama - MetaG Plot_4 | ecosystem: Environmental > Terrestrial > Soil > Tropical forest > Bulk soil | place: Panama | collected 2016-02-17 | reverse complement strand
CTTCTGTTCGTCGATGGTGAGAGTGATCTCTTTCGGCGGAGCCATCAAAAGCCTCCGATCCGGCAGACGCCCGCGGGACATTCCTTGTCTTTCACGTGAGCATCGACTTCATCGCGGAAGTGCCTCATCACCGACTGAATCGGAGCAGGCACGATCTGCCCGAGTCCGCAGATTGACGTCAGCGCCAACGCCTGGCCGAGCTCCTCTAGCGCCTGAAGATCCGTGGAATTCTGCCTGCCTTGCGTCCAACCCGTGAGCATCTCGACCAACTTCTGCGACCCCACACGGCAGGGAACGCACTTGCCGCAGGATTCATTCCGGTAGAACTTCACCGCGTTCAATGCCATGTCGAGCATGCAAGCTTCGGTGGAGCAGACGACGATTGCTCCCGATCCCACCATTGAATTGACGGGCGGCTTTGCCATCGTGTCCCAATCGAGCGGCAGATTGAGCATCGATGCTGGCAAGTATCCCGACGATGGGCCGGAGGGAGCGAACGCTTTGATCGTTTTACCCGGAAGCGGGCCACCAGCGTGGCCGTTGATGAGTTCGTCGTAGGTAATCCCCATCGGCACTTCGAAAACACCGGGGTTCCGGACCTCTCCGCTAATACCAACGAACTTAATGCCCGGTGAGCCCTTGCGCCCGTAGTTCTTGAACCAGTCCACGCCGCGCGCGAGGATGACGGTTGCCAAGGCAAACGTTTCCACATTGTTTAGCGCGGTGGGTTTATGCCAGAGGCCCTGATAAACGGGGAACGGAGGCTTGTTGCGAGGCTCGGAGCGATTGCCTTCGATCGCCTCGATTAACGCGGTTTCTTCTCCACAAATGTATCCGCCGGGGCTCACGAAGATGCTCAGATCAAAATCCAAATCGGAACCAAGGATGTTCTTACCCAGTAGCCCGTCTTTGTAGCAGGCATCAATTTCGTCCTGGCAGGCGTCCTTGGGATGCTCGTACTCATGCCGTATATAGAGAATGCCTTTCTTCGCGCCGGTGACAAGGCCGCAAATGATCATCCCCTCGATGAGCAAATGGGGCAGGTGCTGCATGATAAAGCGATCTTTGATTGTGCCGGGCTCGCTCTCATCGGCGTTGCAGACTACGTACTTTTCGTCATCCGTACAGTTGCGAACTATTTCCCATTTATTCCCAGTCGGGAATCCAGCTCCCCCCATCCCACGCAATCCACTCGCCTTTAACTGCGTAATCACCCCGGTGAAGTCGCCAGTTTGAATGAGACTGTAAAGAACACGATATTTCGGACTGCCGACGTAAGGATCGGAATGCAGTTCCTGCCGCAATCTCTCAGGACGCGTATGGGGCAGCGGCTCGCCGTTCAAATTCCGAACGACCGCATCGGCGATGCGATCGCTGGTGATGTTGTCGTAAATCTGCTCTTCGGTCTTGCTCGAGATCAGTACGGCGGGCGCGCCGTCACACCGACCAAGACATGAGATCTCGCGGATACTGCACTCTGTAGCCGGCCGTCCGTATAGCCGATCCTGGATCTGTCTCTTCAGGATGTTTGCGCCGCGAAGATGGCACGACATGTCGGTACAGACCCGGATATCAACGCGAGCGGGAGCTGTGAGATGGAAATGCGGATAGAAGCTGGCGACCGCGTGGATTTCGCGGACGTGCATTGATCGAGCGTCGGCTATCGCCTGAAGCTTCTCCGCGGGCAGGTATCCGTACTCCCGCTGAATCGCTTTGAGATCCTCAAAAATGCCGTCCGTGTTGTGCGCAGCTGGGCTCGGTTGGGCCAGTGAAGTACCGGGAATCGCCACAGGATGACCTTGGACCCGCTTAGGAACACGTCCCGGGGGAGTGAGAAAGCAAACAAGTTCTTCGCGAAGTCAGACGCGGACTATAACAAAGAGCGGTGCATGGGGTAAAGAATTCATTTGAATGCACAGGAAAAATCGCGGCTGACCGATTTTTCTCTTTCTGAATTGATTTCTATACTTTGCGAGCGTATAAGGACACACACCCTAAAACATCCCCTGGTGTTGCATATTCACAAATGAATCGACGGCTGTGCTGTTGCTCCAATGCTCGCCCCACTGCTGTTGTTCGACTCTTTGTCGTACTGTCATTCCTAATCCCGCTGTCATCTCATGGCGAGGATAAATTCAGTTTTCTTAAGCCAGTTTCGGCCGCAGAAGCCCGCTATGTCGGCCCTGGCTCGTGTAGCGCTACTGCCTGCCACGGATCGGTTCAAGCACGCCAGCAGACCAAAGTTTTGCAGAACGAGTACAGCACCTGGGTGCTGCAGGACAAGCACGCAAAAGCCTGGAATGTCTTGAACAACTCCGTTTCTCAGCGCATCGCCAAGATCCTCGGGCCGGCAAGCTTGGGCGCTCCCGACGCGGCTCACGCCCCAAAATGCCTTGTTTGCCATGCGCTCTATGCCAGTGATGCGGAGAAGGCCAGGGAGTTTGATGTCAATGACGGTGTCAGTTGCGAGAACTGCCACGGCCCTTCCTCGCAGTGGCTAGGACCGCACACCGCTCGCGATTGGCCGCACGAGAAGTCGGTCGCGATGGGTATGTATGACACGAAAAATCTGCGCCTGCGGACCGAGAAGTGCCTCACCTGCCATCTGGGAACGGCTGAGAAATACGTGGATCACGAGATGATTGCCGCGGGTCACCCAGATTTGGTCTTTGAACTGGACTCGTTTCAGGCCGTTGAGCCAGTCCATTGGATGGAAAAGGTCTCCGGACATCCCGAACAAGCGGACAAGGATCCGCTGCTGGGAGTACGCCAATGGAGCGTTGGGCAGGCGGTGCAACTCCAGGAAAGCATGAATCGGTTGGCTCGGCGCGCGAAAGGAACTGAGGGTAAGAAGGGCGTGGTTTGGCCCGAGTACGGCGAACTCGATTGTTTTGCTTGCCACCACAGCCTTACGCCGGCAGATGAGAGTTGGCGCTTGCGCAGTGTGACGGAGAATCCCCGTGGAGGGCGTGGGTACTACGCGACCCGCCGCGCCGGGGATCCAGCGTACAACTTGTCGCGGGTGGTCGTATTCCAACACGTTGCCAACGAAGTCGACCCTAATACTTCCAAAGAACTTCAGAACACCATGAAAAGGGTCGCTGCGCTGGTTGGGTCCCTTCAGCCAAACCGCAGCGAAGTGGAACAACTCTCAGATCACGCAGGCAATCTGGCTGGTAAATTGGCAGACGAGATACGCACTGCATCTTTCGACCGTGAGAAGACCGCGCGGCTCCTGCGCGCGATCTCAGGAGATGCCGACTACATCTCCGACCAGGGAGAGCGTGCTGCCGAGCAGGCAGCTATGGCGCTGGATTCAATCTACATCGCCTACTCCAAGGCGGGAGGAAGCAGCGGTGGCGAAGCTCGTGCAGCCATCAATGGACTCTTTCAGCAGCTAGAGAATCCCTCAGCCTACAATGCTCTGAAGTTCGCGGCTGCCATGAAGCGCGTGAACGCCGCAGTACGGTAAACAGAGGCGCAGCATGCTGCGTCTCTTCCTCTGTTGCTAAGTTGGTTCAATGCTGCATTGCTTCTGAAATCCCCGGTTTTCAACAACAATCCTCAGCTGACACTTGTGCTTGCTTAGCCGATAATTTCCCTTAGTGACCGAAGCCTCCACGCCTCTCATGCGGCAGTATGCCGCGATCAAAAAACAGCACCCCAACGCTCTGCTCTTCTTCCGGCTCGGCGATTTCTACGAACTGTTCTTCGACGACGCGGTGATAGCCTCCCGTGAGCTTCAAATCACGCTTACATCGCGAAACAAAGAGAAAGAGATGGCTGTTCCTATGTGCGGTGTGCCCTACCACGCTGCCGAAGGATACCTTGCAAAGCTCCTGCGCAAGGGTTTTCGAGTTGCCATCTGCGAGCAGATGGAGGATCCCAGGGTCGCGAAGAAGATCGTCCGGCGGGAGGTCACTCGAGTGCTCACCCCAGGAACGAGCACGGACTCTAGTTTGCCCTCGGAAGAAAACAACTTCCTCGCAGCCATCGCAGAGCTCGGAGATCGTGCTGGACTCGCGGCCCTCGACCTCTCGACGGGCGAATTTCGTGCGACAGAATTCGCCGTTCAAGACCGGGCACGCCTGCTGGAGGAGCTCGGGCACATGCGTCCACGGGAGGTCCTGTATCCCGTCGCATTGCCGCTCTTTGCCGCCACGGACGCGGAGTTCGTAGTCACTTCCGGAAACCGCAGGTTCACGGAGACTCCGGTCGAAGACTGGGCCTTTTCGCCAGACTACGCGATCCCGCTGCTCGAGAATCAGTTTGGCGTGCTCTCGCTCGAGGGCTTCGGACTCGCTACGCGTCGGGCGGCCGCCACAGCAGCTGGAGCGATCCTCCATTACGTACGGAGCACGCAGCGAGGCACTCTCGACCACGTTGATCGAATCGGCTTCTATGATCGTCAGGACTGTCTCGTTCTGGATGCCGTTACCGTTCGTAATCTGGAACTGGTTGAGCCGCTGTTTTCCGGCACCGGTCCTGAAGTCACCTTGTTCCGCACACTCGACGTAACGCTCACGCCCATGGGGAAGCGCTTGTTGCGCTCGTGGCTACTCCGTCCGTCGATTGATTTGCCCGAAATTCAGGCGCGGCAAGACGCCGTGGCCGAGGCCGTCGGCAGCACGATCCATCGCGAGGAACTGCGTCGCAAGCTAGAGGGCGTGCTCGACCTGGAACGACTGCTGAGTCGCGTAACTCTCGAGACAGCGAATGCGCGCGATCTGCTCGCGCTGGCAGCTTCATTTGCCCATCTTCCCGAAATAAAAGTCGGCCTGGAACGCTTGAAGGCAGCGCGCCTTCAGCAGCTCAGTATCTTTATTGATCCTCTCTCCGACGTGCGTGAGCGCATCGACCGATCGATCGTTGCCGAGCCACCTCTCTCCCTAAGCGATGGCGGCGTCATTCGGAACGGAGTAGACGCCGAACTTGATGAGCTGCGCGATCTGAGCCGCAATAGCAAGCAATACATTGCGCAGATCGAAGAGCGAGAGCGACGGCGTAGCGGCATCAATTCGTTAAAGATCAAATTCAACTCGGTCTTCGGGTATTACCTCGAGGTTACCAAGCCCAATCTGCACCTGGTTCCTGCCGACTTCGAACGCAAGCAGACGCTGGTAAACGCTGAACGCTTTACCACGCCAGAGCTGAAGCAGTACGAGAGCAAGGTGCTGGAGGCGGAAGAAAAAATCGTTGAGATCGAGCGCCGTCTGTTTTCAGAACTCCGCACGGCGATTGCCGGCGAGGCAAAACGCATCCGGCAAACCTCCCTGGCTCTGGCAGAGGCCGATGCTCTTTTGACATTGGCGAACATCGCCGCCGAGCGCGGATATGCTCGGCCCACACTCGACGACTCAGGCGTAGTTGAGTTAGTGGAAGCGCGGCATCCTGTCGTCGAACACCAGGTCATGAACGGCGCCGAGCGTTTCGTGCCCAACGATCTACTGCTTGATCCCGAATCAGATTTGATCGTGCTGCTCACAGGTCCCAATATGGGAGGAAAGTCGACGTATCTGCGACAGACCGCACTGATCGTCATCATGGCACAGATGGGATCATTCGTTCCCGCTCGCGTTGCCCGGATAGGCATCGTCGATCGCATCTTCACGCGCATTGGTGCCAGCGACAATCTTGCTCGCGGCCGCTCAACGTTTATGGTTGAGATGACCGAGACAGCAGCCATTCTAAATACGGCTACTCTTCGTTCTCTGGTTCTGCTCGATGAGATGGGACGCGGCACTGCGACCTATGACGGTCTGGCTCTGGCCTGGGCGACTTTGGAATATCTGCATTCCACCACTCGTGCGAAAACGTTGTTCGCCACTCACTATCACGAACTCACCGTTCTCGGTGAGGCATTACCGCTGGTGAAGAACTATCGCGTCTCCATCAAAGAGACACCAGCTGGCATCGTTTTCCTCCGCAAAGTGGAACCCGGGGCTGCAGATAAAAGCTATGGAATCGAAGTCGCAAAGCTGGCGGGGCTCCCGATCGAAGTCATTCGTCGCGCAAGAGAAGTGCTCATCCAGCACGAAGGTCAGGAACGACAGTCTGCGAGACGACTTGACGGTCACGAAGAGCGTCAACCTTCTTCCGTTCAACTTGCCATCTTCACACCTCTCTCGCAGCAGATCGTCGACCGCCTGAAAGACCTCGACGTGAACCGCTTGACTCCAATCGAGGCGCTCCGACTTCTGGATGAACTGAAAAAACAGCTGGACTGAGTTAGGGCAGTTCTGGTTGCCGCCAGCATGGCGAAAAGCCGATAGGCTGCCTTACACTCGACGTACGACATGAGAGCCTCCTTACTCCCCCTACGTCATCGTGTTGGACAATTGATCATCATGGGCCTCGAAGGGCCCGAAGTTTCTCCCGCCACTGGACGTTTGTTGACCAGCATGCATCCGGGCGGCGTAATCCTTTTCGCACGCAACATCCAGTCACCGCATCAGTGCGCGCAATTGCTACGTATCTGCCAGACTGCGGTCAAAACCCCGCTCTTTCGCTGCGTCGATCTAGAAGGAGGCACGGTCGACCGCCTACGCAATATCATTGCGCCAGCTCCTTCGGCAGCAGATGTCTTCCGGACCGACTCTGAGAAGGTTTTCGAAAAGCACGGCCGCATCATTGGCGAAGAGGTTCGCGCCCTCGGCTTCAACGTAGACTTTGCACCAGTCTTCGATCTGGATTTGCCCGAAGCCCGCAACGTGTTGACATCACGAACGGTCTCTGACGATCCCAAGCAGGTAGTTCGGTACGCTCAAAGATTCTTGAAGGGGCTCACGGCCGCGAATGTCCTGGGCTGCGGAAAGCATTTTCCCGGGTTGGGAGGGGCGAATCTCGATACGCACAAGGAGCTACCCGCGATTCAACGGTCCTGGAGTGAGATGTGGTCAGAGGACCTTAAGCCTTATCGCGAGTTGAGCAACGCAGTTCCGTTCGTGATGGTGGCTCATGCTACCTATCCGAAAGCCTCGAAGAAGGATGCAAAGACGCCGGCGTCGCTATCGAAGGCGTGGATAACTGAACTGCTGAAAGGAAAGGTAGGCTATCGCGGCCTCGTGATCTCTGATGACCTCGAGATGGGCGCAGTGTTGGCAGCGGCCTCAATGGAAGATGCGGCACTTGGTACTCTGCGGGCTGGAGCCGATATATTTCTGGTTTGTCAGAAGGAAGAATTTGTCTGGCGATGCTACGAAGCCGTGCTTCAACAGGCAGAGAAGGATCGCAAATTCGCGGATCTAGTCACACGCGCCGCCGATCGCGTGCTGCGACTCAAAGAATCCAGCAAGGCACTTAAGCAGACAATGGCGAAAGAACCCACATCCGCCGAGATTGAGACCCTGAAGACCAAGATGCACGAGTTCGCACAAGAAGTGGAAAAGGGGTCGGCCGCAAGCCGGCTATGATCGTCGCCGGTGTGATGAGCGGCACCTCCGCCGACGGCATCGATGTCGCACTCGTCCGGATCATTGGCGGAGAACGAAGGCTTCATCTCCGGCTACTCGCTCACGAACATTTCGGCTATCCGAACGCGGTGCGGCAGGCCGTGCTGGCTGCCATGAATGCTCGTTCCGCTCGTGTTGCCGATCTTGCACGCCTGAGTTTTCTTCTTGGTGAGCTGTATGCCGAGGCAGTTACCAAGACTGTGAGGAATGAGAATGCCGACATTGATCTTGTGGGCTGTCATGGCCAGACCATCTATCACCAGGGCGTTCCTGCCCGTTTCCTCGGTCGACCGATTTCGACTACATGGCAGACTGGTGAAGGCGCAATCCTCGCTGGTCGTCTCGGGATTCCTGCTGTGACTGACTTTCGTCCAGCCGACATGGCTGTTGGTGGGAACGGAGCTCCCCTTGTTCCACTGCTCGATGTGGCCTACTACAGTCATCGCAACAAACTGCGCGTTTTACAAAATCTTGGCGGTGTTGGCAATCTCACTATCCTTCCCCCCGGAACCCATCTTGGGAACATGGAGAGCGTCATAGCCTTCGATACCGGCCCCGGCAATATGGTGATCGATGCCTGCGTCCAGAAGCTATTTGGCAAGGCCTACGATGCAAGCGGAGCGATCGCCGCTAAGGGAGCAGTCGTTAGTGCTGCCCTGAATCGAGCGTTGGAGCATCCCTTTTTTCGCCGCAAGCCCCCCAAGAGCGCGGGACGCGAGGAATTCGGCCGTGAGTTCGTTGCTCAATTTCTCCGATGGTGTGGCCCACGACCAGACAGGTTCGATGTGGTAGCTACGGCAACGGCGCTAACTGCAACTTCGATCGGCAGGTGCCTAAGGCAAGCCTTTGCTATTTCTCGAATTCGAACTCCATTTCCACGCGGCCAAGCGGAGTACGTTCTGAGCGGAGGCGGTGTGCAGAATCGAACGCTGATGCGCATGATCTCAGAGCAAGTGCAACCGCTCGGTCTCCGGGTGCTCACCTCGGAGGACATAGGCTTGCCCAGCCAAGCAAAAGAAGCGGTAGCCTTCGCTCTGCTCGCGTATCAGACCTGGCATCGACGGCCGGGAAACGTGCCAAGCGCCACAGGCGCGAGAAATGCGGCAGTACTTGGGAAGGTTAGCTACCCATGAGGATGTTAGAGGTGGTTTCTTCACTCACTGTCACCCTCTGCTTACTCGGTTGTTCGAGCAATCATCCAGATCCTAAGACAATCACTCTTCTCATTGAATCAAGCCCAGCGAATCTCGATCCTCGCGTTGGTACCGACGCACAGTCGGAGCGCATCGACGAACTGATCTTCGATTCGCTTGTACGCAAAGACGAGCACTTCAATTTGAAGCCTTGGGTGGCGGAGAGCTGGGGGACTCGCGATCCCCTGACTTATGTTTTCCATCTGCGCAAAGGCATACGGTTTCATGATGGGCGTGCGTTGGGCGCGAGAGATGTGAAGTGGACCATCGATTCAATGGTCGACGGCACGGTCGTGAGCTCCAAGACCGCGACCACCAGCTATCAGCACATCGCCAGCATCGAGGCTCCTGACGATCATACGGTGATCTTCCACATGAAAGAGCCCGATTCGGGACTTCCGTGGAATCTCTCGGACGCTGCGATGGGGATCGTTCCTTATGGCAGCGACAAGAGCTTTAATCTGAATCCAATTGGCAGTGGACCGTTCAAGCTCGTAAAGAATGAGCAAGACAATCAAGTGACTATCGTCCGTAATGACGACTATTGGGAGCAGAAGCCCAAAGTGGAACGCGTTCGCTTCGCGGTCGTGCCCGATACAACCACCCGAGCGCTCGAATTGAGGAAGGGAAGCGCAGATGTCGAGATCAATGCGCTCACAGCGGATATGGTGCGTTCACTTCGTGAGGATCGGACCCTCGTAGTCGAGCAGGCTCCGGGAACATCCGTCCAGTATCTGGCGTTCAATCTTCGCGATCCCGTCCTCAGCGATGTTCGCGTCCGCCAGGGGATTGCATATGCGATCGATGTGAATCCGATCATTAAATATCTGTGGAGGGATACAGTCCGTCCGGTAGCAAGCGTAATTCCGTCAGTGCATTGGGCGTATGACAGCAACCTGCATCCGTATCCGCGTGATGTAAAGAAGGCAAAAGACCTTTTAAGGCAAGCGGGTTACTCCACCGAGGCTGGAAAGCGCCTGCACGTGGTCATGAAGACCTCAACCGAAGAAACCAGTCGTCTTCTGGCCGTAATCCTGCAGCAACAGTTACATGATGTAGGAATCGATCTTGAGATCCGTACCTTCGAGTTTGCTACCTTCTACGCCGACGTCGTGAAGGGTGCGTTTCAGATGTACACATTGCGATGGGTCGGTGGCGCGAATCAGGATCCAGAGATATTCGAGTACATCCTCGACAGCAAGAGCTTTGCGCCACGGCGCGGTAATCGCAGTTACTACTCGAATCCCCAGGTGGATACCTGGATCGAGCAGGCGCGCGTCGAACTCGATCAGGAAAAGCGAAAGCAGATTTACGCAAAGATCCAGCAACAGGTGTTGCATGACCTGCCTTCGCTGAATCTCTGGTCTCTAGACAACGTTGTCGTGCACACAGCCCGGGTGAAAAACCTGCATCCCGATCCGGTAGGGAACTATGATTTCCTGCGCGATGCAGAGATCGAGTGAGCCCTGGCGAGAGGCAGAGAGGCGCGGGCTTCAGCCCGCGAGCCGAGAGACTGAACAGGAATCTCACCCCGCTGTTATCCTAACGAGTGCAAATTCTCTTTATAGGTGACGTCTTTGGCAGTCCGGGGCGCAAGATTGTGCGTGAGCATGTGCATCATTTGGTCGAGAGCAACCAGGCTGAATTGTTGGTGATCAATGTCGAGAACGCCGCCGGTGGCTTTGGAGTCACGCCCGCAATCTGCGAAGAATTCTTTGAACTCGGCGCGGACGTGCTCACAACGGGGAATCATGTGTGGGACAAGAAAGAGATCAGCGACTATCTCGATTCGGGAATGAAGAATGGCAACTCATCCGCACGGCGCGTGCTTCGTCCGGCGAACTACCCGGCAACCGCTCCCGGCGGTGGGCATTATGAGGGAGTGACACGCAGCGGCATTCCCTATGCAGTAATGAATTTGCAAGGACGAGTGTTCATGGTGCAGAACGATTGCCCTTTCCGCACTGCGGACCGACTGCTCGGGCAGACGAAAGCCAAGGTGATTCTCGTAGATATGCATGCAGAGGCGACTTCAGAAAAAATCGCAATGGGCTGGTACCTCGATGGGCGCGTTACTGCCGTTCTCGGCACTCACACGCATGTCGCCACGGCAGACACTCGCGTGTTGCCGAATGGAACCGCTTATCAGACCGATGTCGGCATGAGTGGTCCGCATGACAGTGTGATCGGTGTGGAGAAAGACCAGGTGTTAGCGCGATTCCTGACCAGCATGCCCAATCGCTTCGACGCTGCTCGCGGCGATGTGCGTCTGAACGGCGTGCTCATCGACTGCGATCAGCAGACCGGCCGAGCCCGCAGTATTCAGCGAATTGCGCTGGGACACTAAACGACGTCACAAACCTGGAGCACGATTGTTCTTCGAAGAAATCGCAGTCAATCACGGTGATGTTCAAGCAACGATAGCACCCGCTCGTGGGGGCATCGTCTCGAGTCTTCGGATAGCCAACAAGCAAGTCCTGTACCTAGATCGCCTAACCTTTGAAGATTCGGCCAAGAATGTGCGTGGAGGTATTCCAGTGCTCTTCCCCTATGCGGGAAAACTGGAGAGCGGCATGCTGAAAGTTGCCGGTACCCAGATGGGCCAGCACGGCTTCGGCCGTAGTCGACCGTGGGAGGTAAAGGAAAGGAGGCCATGGCGCATGCGCATGGTTCTCATGCCGGAAGAATCCGATTCAACTGCCTACCCGTTCCAGTTCTTGGCCGAACAAACCTGCACGATTTTGCCTTGTGGCATTGAAATCGAGCTCTGCATCTTCAACAATGGAGAAGGACCAATGCCGGTTTCTCCCGGGTGGCATCCGTATTTCAATTGTCCAGCGGCCGAGAAGAGCAATGTGCAGTCTGGCGTAGCCGCAGTCGATGGCACCCAATTCGGAAACGAGCGCGAGTTCGATTTTGGAATCGTTGCTCCACCAAATGGGCGCGCGAACTTCCGGATCCCTGAACTCGGATCGATGACCCTCAGCTTCTCACCCGAAATGCGACACCTCCAGTTCTGGTCGCAGCCCGGCAAGGACTTCATCTGCATCGAGCCATTCACTGGCCCGAACAACACGATTAACACGGAACGCCGAATCGACATTCCTCCGGGCCAGGCGCATACATTTTGGATGAAGATCGAGTTGGAGTGAATGTGGCCCAGCCAGTGTGCTGCATCTCTCCGACGCCCATGAACTCACAGGTTAGAGTAATTGATTAGCTGGATGCCACGTCTGCGGAGCAGATCGAGAGTTTCCGCGGAGGTCAGGAGCTCCAGTTCGATCGCCCGCGATTCCTTCAACTCCGTGCTTGCTTCCATGAGTGCACGGTCTTTGTATCCGGGATGCGTCACGAGTTCCCAGGTTCCTTCGGGCATGGCTTCGATTAAGCATGACAGGAGACTCCGATCGAGTAGCCCTGTAACCGCAATTCCGATGGTCCCGTCAGCTGTCTTCATTCCGTGCTGATTTACGGCGCTGCGAAATTGGGACTCGAGTGCGCGCAATCCGATTACCTGCGCAGAGCGATACCAAGAGCGCAAACTCGATCTCTTATGTGCTGCGGCGACTGACCATGCTGGTTCGAACGGATTGCGGACTGCGCTTATGCCGTGTTCGCGCGCAGCTTGCAGTATGGCGCATAAGACCGTTGGCAGGATGTGCGAGTGCATATGGCAGTCCACGTGGGACAACGCAAGTCCGTGTTCCTGCAGGCGTTCGATTTGGGTCGCGGCCTCGTTACGCACATCTGCCGCACGCACTGCTCCTGCCATAGATGCGATAGCTAGCCGCGAAATTGTTTTTCGAAAGGCTGCGCCGGCCCCATTCCTCGAGCCAATCAATGTTGCGACGTGATCAGGATTCGAAAGCGGTCTCCCGTCAACCAATACGATATGGCACCCAGTCCGCAGTGACGGGTTCTGCACTGCAACTGCGATGGCGTCGTCCGTCGCGGCTTCATTCGCCATTACCGTGGCTGAAGTGACCAAGCCCGCTCGATGGGCCTCAGCGATTGCGCGATTCACACCGAGGGTCATGCCAAAGTCGTCGGCGTTGATGATGAGACGGCGCACGAGAAGTCAGTTTAACAATGCCTTCCTAAAGCAGTCCGGCCTCCGCCGAAGCGGAGGCCGTTTTGGGGGAAGGCGAGTTGGTTAGGAATTGACAGCACTCGCCGGTTGTTCGGTGAGGGCGACTCCGTCGCCCTCACCAAGGTAAAACCTGATCTTTTCCAGGAGCGCTGGAAACAGATCTTCTTTTTGCAGACAAGCATTGACATCTTTTCCGCCATCGACTGGACCGTATCCTGTCACGATAATCACAGGAGTATTCGGACTCTTCTCGCGAACGCAGTGCGCGAGTTCAACTCCGTTCATGCCATCCATGCGGAAGTCGGTGACGAGAATGTCGAAGTCCTGCTGGCCGAATTTCTCTAGCGCCTCTTTGGCGCTGTACGCGCTTACGGCCTTGTAGCCCTGCATCTCGAGGATCTCGCAGCTCAAGCGGGCCAGCACTTCATGATCGTCGACAAACAGGATGGCTTTCATGCTTTGCACCTTTCATTCAATTTCCTCGCTTTTATGGCCGACGTCTTTTGGGTGTTAGCGAAACTAAACGCGCGCACCTTGGGGGATGAGACTACACAAGAATTCCACTGGCATTAGTTGCTTGACCTGGCGAGAAGGATGTCTGATCTGTAACCCGAATGTCTTAGGAGCAATGCTACCTAGCTGAGTTGATCGCTCACTTAGCCTCATGAAACCATCAACTTACGAGAGCAACCTGAAGCAGCAACGGGCGGCCCAATTGTCCGTCCTGAACTGGTGTGCTACCGTCAGAAGAGCCCATCTTTTTCGCGATTGGGCGGTTAGCTCAGCTGGTTAGAGCGCCTGCCTTACAAGCAGGAGGTCGCAGGTTCGAGTCCTGCACTGCCCACCACCTTTCTCCTGCACCATCATGTAGTTAGCAATGGTTCGCATTCGCTGTTTGCGTCCCACATTGTTAAATATGGTTTGGCTCGATTAAGGACTTTTCGTCCCCACCAAGCAAATCAGGAGTTATTCCAATCGCTAGTGTGTCAAGCGATTGCGTTCGAGCCCGGTGCAATCCGAGAGGCTGTCGATGCGCTCTATTACTCCGAAACCCATTTTGGCTTGGTGCTGAATCGTGCTCTTGTAGAGACAACACTGAACAAAATAGCCGAAGTCAATGCCCCAGCTGGCCATGAATACGAAGTTGCATGGTGCCTCTGGGCAGCGCTTAGTTGGCAATTGCAAATCAGTGCGGTCGCAGCCAGTGCGATTTCCCAACTTGAGAATTCCGTGATTGCTATTTTGGCTTTGGACGCATTACATGCGGGATTATTCGCGGCAGGTGGACTAGATACAAGGTCGTGGGAGTCTCGCATGACAACCGATGAGCTGTATGAGGAGCAGTGGCTACTTGCGTACGAAGCTAATGTACAAGGCTGGTTACCATCAGTGGCGATGGCAGACCATGTCGCGGCTGATCCCAATTTCCAATTCTTAAAGGCTCAAAACGTTCGCTTCTACACGCCTACAGCGATTCCGATTGTGCGTGGAGCACTGGCCTACCCATAAAAGCAATGTCGATCATCGGTTCGTTCTTGGACGAAAGTTTTGATGAGCAGCCGTATGGAGTGTTTGTCGTAGGCGGCGTGATGGGCAGAGGTGTCCCGATCTTTGAGTTAGAGAGACGGTGGGAAAAGCTGCTTAAGCGGCCCGACATCGATATCGACTACTTCAAAGCCAGCGAGTGCGAGCATGGTACTGGCCAATTTGCTAAGTTCGTGAAAAAACCTAGAAAACCGACTCTTTCGGAAGCCGATAAATTGCGTTCGATCAGCCGTGAATTTCTCAGTACCATTGTGAAACCACCCTTCGATAAGAATTATCTAGTTATTGGTGGCGTGGGAGTCGTTCAGGCCGATTTCTACGACATCATCAAGGATCCGAAAGCACGGGGCATTCTCGGTGCCAGCCCGTACAAGCTGGCATATGACTTTGCCATGATCCAAGGCGCTTGGGCTATGAAGGAATTAGGGACAGGAGATTTTGTTGCATTCGTGTGCGACGAGCATGAGGAACATAGCCCACTAGCTCCGGAAGAGTTCCGCAAGTTGAACGAAACGAACAAGGTCGCAGCATCTTACATGGCGACGTTCAGCAGCGAAGATGAAAAGGATTGCATCGCGTTACAGGCAGCCGATGCAGCTGTGTACGAGATAAGACGAGCATTGCGCTTTTCACTCGGTATGGTCAAGAGCGCACTCAGGGAACAGTTCAACATTCTGACCGATACGAGAGCAATGTTCATCATTAACCACACGAGTCGCGAGCAGCTAGAGCATATTGTGGCAACGCATGAACCGGGCGAACCTTTCAAACTGGACGCTCTAATGGAGCTGCAAATTGCGGCAGATCGAATCCTAATCTGAGTCGCAGTTTAGCAACATCCACTCCACGGGATAAACCGAACTCTCTCGCCGATAAGTGGCTGTTATGTGCATTCATGGGTTACCCGGTTAGTCTGCGGAATTCCGGGTGCCGCAATCTGCCGCCCTTTGTGCGCTCGACAAATTCCACCTCACATCGACGTTCTGGTTTGACCCAAACACATTGCCGCATGACTTCCTCGGTCATCGCATAAGGACTCTTCCTGCTCTCCGGCAAGTTTGCGAATGGACATTTCTTCGTTCGTAATCCTTTGATAGCGTCGAACACTTCAGCCCGAGTGTGCGGAACGAAACCGGCAATCAACCGTTTGATGTAGACAAGATCGTTGCCGCGCTCCTCGCCTATCAGTAATTCCGAGAAGTTCTGTCCGCCAGGAATGTAGCCGCCGATAACGAACTCATCCTCTTGATTGAATCGGCGCTTACGCCATGCGTCAGATTCTTTTCCGGGAATGTAAATCGAGTCCAAGCGTTTTGCCACGATGCCCTCAAGGCCAAGCTTGCGCACCGACTCCGTGAAAGCAGCAAGTGAAACCCGAAACGACGGATTCAAGCGTACCGGATTCTGAAAGTTTTCGGCCACGTCCTCTAACCGCTTTCTGCGTTCTAAAAGGGGAACATCCAGCAGATCGCGGCCCTTCAGGTGAAGTAAATCAAAGACGAAGTAGACAATCGGCCGCGTCGTGAGCCGTGCATTCTGCAGCTCTTGAAAATTCGGCCTGCCGGATTCGTCCAAGGCAACAATCTCACCGTCGAAAACCGCCTCTTTCAGCTTTAGCCACTTGAGGGCCTCTGCAACATGTGGGTATTTGGCGGTGTAGTTCAGCCCTGACATCGAGAAAAGCTGAGAGCTGTTGCCGTCGATTATGGCGATGATGCGATACCCGTCCTGCTTCGGTTCGTAGACCCAAGCATCGCCTTCCGGTAAGTTGGGAACACGTTTGCATTCCATCGGAGCGATGAATCGTGGGCGCGGTTTAGACGGCACAGCAGTACGCTGAACCATTGTTGTTAGGGGCTATATTTTGCCATGCGCCAAGATCGGCGGCTCCGAGTGATCTGGCATAATTTTTTGCCATGTGCGGGCGTTACCGACTCTCACGCCGGAAAGAAATCATCGAAGGATACTTCGCGACGGCCGATTGGCAGGAAGACTGGACACCTCGATATAACATCGCTCCGACGCAACCCGTTCCAGTGATCCGGCAACATCCGAAAGAGCCTGTATTGTTAACGCTGAAGGAACCTGAGCAGACTTCAGCGCGAGTGACCGGAAATTTCCGCATCGCTACTGTTTCAACACTTTGCCATCCGGCAAATTAATGCGGACGGTATTTCCCCATCTGGTCTTATGAATGAGCTGAAGGTTGTCGTCAGTAAAATCAAACCTGCCGCCCGCGAACCATTCTGGAGTGTGGTCTGTCCAAAAGCGAATCGGGTCGATGCTCCCGGACGGCCACAATTCATCGAGTTTGACCTCTCTGACCAGAACGCCTTTTATCGTTCCATCCTCCATCCTTTCGCGGGAGTCTGCTTGCCGATATATTCGCAACGCTGAGTCGAATAGAGGCCCGGTTTTCAGCAGGATGAGGAAACGTGCATCGTCGGTGATCAATGGCACGAGGCAGGACATCGAGAAGGTCCGATCAGCTTCCTCATTCGGGTGTAGAACGACGGTCCAACGCCAATCGCCCCAATAAGTCACAGGGGCAGAAATCCTCTGATAGTCATTGAGAAAACTAGCCTTCGACATGACCGTGAACTGAGCCCTCAGCAGTTTGCCCGTGTGGCCATTCCACTGAATCGTATCTTGAACTATCGCAAGAGCATTTCCGTGGACAGAATCGACCGCCGTAGGGCATGGGAATAATGGTCCCGCGAATGAGAACGGAGCCAAGATAAGCACGACTAGTATGGAGATGAGAAACACGTGTTTCAGGCTCATTCATCCTCCGAGACTAAGGATTTTATGATCCGACTTCGCGGCATCGCTACCTGTCGCTACTTAGGCAGGCCAGCGCATCGGTGAGCGCTTCCTTCTCTTTTGCTCCGAGACGTTCGGCCATCTCGACCAATTTAGCGACCTCAGCTCGGACGTTCGCCATCTCCCGCTGCAGCTCGATGCGTTTTGCGTTCGCTCGATCTTTCGCAGCGGCTGCTTCCGTTTGCTCAATCGCCTCGTCAATGCTGCCGAGCAGACCGAATAGTCCGCTGGCCGCTTCCAGCTTGCTGCGCAGGGGCACGGCCATCTTGTCTTCTGGGTCCTTCCGCAATTGGAACTCGATTTCAGCGGCTAGCTTTTCGGCCTGCGGTTGCCAGCTCTCCTTCGTGAAGCGTCCGCCATGAGCAAGGACAACGCCCGATTCACCGCTGCCATATAGATCGGCATACACGACCCCACCGTCTTCAGTGGCAAACGATACATTGGCTACTTTTGATTTCGGTTTCTCGGCCGAAGACACTGGCGAGGGTGCTTGTACTTGAGAGGTCACGATGCAGGTACACAGAAACAGAAACGGACTGAGCGCATGCACAATGCCGCACTTCATCGGAGCCTCGTTCATCGGCAGTATAGCTGTTGATAAATCGCATCTCTCACGACCGTTCTGAGCGAGAATGCCTGTTTTCGTCAGCTACCCGGGTGCGGTCTTGCGGTATTTGCTTTCGCGGGCGCTCAATTCCGGGCGGCAGCAGAGCCTGCTGGTTCGCACCTGCGGTTCGGTAGCAGAATAAGCCGGTTGTGAGGCACATCGAAGATGGTCACAAACCGGCGGAAGAATTCGCCGCCGAGCACGCCGAGATATTCACCTCCGGCGAACCCTCCAGCTTCATTCTCGCTCGCATAAACCTGAACATGCTCGAGAACGACATCTCCTACGTGCAACCGATCAGCCGCGAGGATTCGAGCACGAAATTTACCGCCAAGAGACGGTAATTCCACTGCGGTTAAGTTGCGTCGAAACAGTCGTTCACGCAAGGCAGCTTCGCGCGTGACTGCGACCTCGGTGGGACCCGCGCCGGTGTCGAGGAGAAGCATTCCCGCCAGGTGTTGAGCACCAGCAAAATCGAGAGTTGCATACACGGCAAAGTGTCCGGCAACCATGGTTATAGGCACAGCTTCAGCATCCGCGGGAAAGTAGCCTGTACCGGAATCGCGAAGCAGGATGCGGCCCCGGCAATAATCAATCTCGACAATCGCATCAGAAAAGACTTGGGCACCCAACATGCCGTCGACCTGAGTCCCAAGGTAGACTGAGGCTGCTCCGAAGTCTGTCACGCCCGCTGTCTGATGAGCCAAGCGTCGACCGCCGAACGCAATCTCTAAATCTTGAGCAAGTCTGAGCGGGATGCGATCATTGACTGCGCCCCGGGTGACTTGCTCTCCTCGCAGCTGCACTTGAAGGCGCTTCGCCGTGGCTGCGTCCAACAGGTAGCCTGATCCCCCGCCGCTGTCGAGCACGAACGTCAGATGGGCTTTGTTTACCTCAACGGGAACCAGTAACGTCGATCGGACGACGTTGACGGGGAGCGCATGGATCTGCTCGCCAGTTGGGCCAGCCGGAGTCGAAGAAGAGCTGTTTGTTGACGTCTGGGCCCATGCAGACACAGACATCGCAATTAGCGCAATTAAAAGCACTTTGCCACGATTCTGCATACGGAGGTGTCTACGATACAGTTAATTGGCTGGCAAGGTTCTAGCGTCCTACGCGTTTTTGATTTGTGACTATTGAAACATCGCG
>Ga0126371_10001661_pt1 | contig 18862 bp, 10 predicted proteins | sample PanSoiMetaPlot_4_FD_110145 | JGI IMG/M metagenome (GOLD analysis project Ga0126371, IMG submission 110145) | Tropical forest soil microbial communities from Panama - MetaG Plot_4 | ecosystem: Environmental > Terrestrial > Soil > Tropical forest > Bulk soil | place: Panama | collected 2016-02-17 | reverse complement strand
TCGAGGCCGTCGAGCGCGTCCGCCGGCATCAAGGAAAACTCATCCACCTCCACGCGCTCGTCGCCTTCCACCTGCACGACAAAGTCAGCCGGATCGAGACGGTGCAGTTTGCCCTCGGGCAGATTCAGGTCGAAGCTGTACTTCGTCCATGAATCCGAAGCCGCATCGATATGCGCGGACGCCAGCGCGTCCCCACCGTCATGTCGACGAATAGAGATAGTCAGGCCGGACGGTCCGTCAAGGTGGCGGGCGTAAAGGCTGCCTTTGTATTCCAGCGTTCGATGCACCGGCAGATAGACCTTCTGCCGGATGCCGGTCGGCTCGCCAGGAACGCCCATAATCATCAGCGAGCGCCATGAATTGGCGGCGTTTCCGTAGCGCGGTTCATAGCGATTTCCTTGATTGGGATCAAGCGGCTCCCAGGGCAGCGGCAGTCCCAGAGAAGAAGCGCGACCCAATTCAGGATCGTCGTGAAGCATCCGGCCTACGTTGCCCGCGCTCCACATTCCTGCTTCGAAGCTGGGATTCTGCAGAATTTCCGCCCACAGGCCGTTGTAGGTCGAGTTGCCGATGGGTTCGAGAAAGCTTCCGAAGATAGTTCGCGGAATTGCGGCTCCCGCCGATTGTGACGCGTCTATCTGAATGGTTGCCGTCGCTGGAACAGGCTGATTCACGATACTTTGAGCAGCAGCCATTGTGGAAGCGCTTACACCAAGCAGCGTGACTAATGCCAAAGGAACGATCCGCGTCATCTCTTCAAGTCCTTAGGAAAATTCGGGGCATATGTCCCTTTTTGGATCAACCAATATAAACCGCGCTGGCTGTAAATAAGCAACTAGCTTTGCGACGTATTGCGCATCATGGCCAGCGAGGCTGCATTGTCGTTGAGTTGAAAATCATATTCGCTCACGACCTTCATCACGGCGCGGCGCGTTTCTTCAGAGTGCTTGCCCGAATTGTGCAGCACACGCGAGACGGTTGCCATGGAAACACCCGCTTTGCGGGCAATGTCTGATATGGTTACGCGCCTTCCTTGCGCGGCATTGGCGCGGGCTTCTTCCGCCGCATCGAGCGTTTCGATGATCGCGTTCAGCCGCTCCCAGACCTCGGCAACATCGAGCCCGACTTTTTCTGCAACCTGCGTGTCCGTCATGCCCTCAGAGATGAGATCCAAAATGCTCCGCTGTTCCTGATCAAGATGGGCGCGGGGTACGCGGTCGGCAAAGCGCGCTGCAATGTGCGGCGGAAAATGCCGCTCGCCCGCATGGACATCATGGATGGCGTCGATCATTTCCTCAACCGACGATGCTTTGAGCAGATAACCGTGCGCGCCGGCGCGGATGGCCTCATATACGTCATCATCGCTCTCGTAGCTGGTGAGCACGATGACCCGGGGCGGCGATTTAAGCTGCTTCAGGGCGCGTAGCGTTTCAATTCCATTAAGCGCAGGCATGCGCAGGTCGAGCAGCAGAATATCGACTTGTTTCTTGACTAGGGTAGAAATGGTCTGGTTGCCATCCGGTACGCTGCCGACAACTTCAAGATCGGGATAGGTAGCCAGCATACTGGCGAGTCCTGCGCGCACCACCGGATGATCGTCAGCAATCAGAATCCGAATCACGTCTGTTGTCTCACGAGACACGGCTGCTTGGCTCCCGCTGCTCCTCATCATACGCGAGGCGGAAAAATCTGGCCCGCTTGAGAACGGCGGGAGCGCGGACACTAATCCGCGTGCCTCTTCCCGGGCCAGTCTCAATTTCAACAGTCCCCTGGATGCTTTCCGCGCGTCGGTGAATCCCGGTTAAGCCAAAGCCATCCGCATCAGGCCTGGGAACGAAACCGGCGCCGTTGTCTTCAACGATCAATGTAATGGTTGATGGCGCATATACCGCGCGCACCAGAAGACGGGTTGGATGCCCGTGCTGCATGGCATTGGCAATCGCCTCCTGGCCAATGCGGAACAGGCAATCCAGAATATGCAGAGGAATAGTGCGAGGTTCTCCCTCGACCGACGACTCCACCTCTACTGGCACGCGTCCCACCATCTGCCTTGCAACCTGTTCCAAGGCGGCTACAAGTCCGCCGGCCTCCGTGGCGTCCGGGCGGAGGGTGATTATGCTGCGCCGCGCCTCATCGTGGCTGTGACGCACAAGATCGCTGGTGCGGTTCAGCTCCTCGATCAGCATGGATTTGTCCAGCGGCGATGGATGTCTTGAGATGCGATTGAGAATTGCGCGAAGCTGAAAGCCAATGCCTGCAAAGCTCTGCGCCAGGGTGTCGTGAATTTCATGCGCCAGCCGTTCGCGCTCGTCAATCACAGCGCGCAGCCGCCATTCTTCCGCGCGGCTGAAAAGCAGATGGACAATGAAGCCGAGCACCAGCATGAGCAGTGCAAGCTCGATCAGATGCCCGGCGCTCCACCAGGGCGGACCGACCAGCATTCTGACGTCATCGGCGGAGCTGACAAGCACTACAAATGGAACCGCATTCTTCGTGTGGTCAGCGTCTATAAAACAGATTCCGCGCACGCGGACTACACTGCCTTTTTCGAGCCTTCGGAAGGCAGTTTCTGTAGCGGCAGAGCTGGCCAGCGCGCGAAAGACCTGCTGGCCATCGCGCAACTCGAGATTCAGCAAGCCATCCGGAGCATCTGTCTTACTGTGCAGCGTGCCTTCCACTTCGATGTACATCGCGTGGTATGCGCCGGTAGCGGCCTGGTCGGCGGTCACCGACAGTGGCGGTGGTGGTGTCAACCCTCCCAGCGGACGCGCGATCGCATTGCCAATGGTTGCCGTCAGACCGTGTGGATAGACATCGCCTTCCACCTCGACCTCATCGCCCACGCGCAGCGGGACCTTGTTTTTTAGCTCTACCTCCACGCCGCCACTTGAGTCCTGAATGAACAGCGGTTCGGTATCAATCACAGAACCGCGTACCGTAACCCGTGCGGGATGGCTTATCGAAAACAGGTGCAGATTTCGGATAGGCTGTGTCAGCCCCTCGTTGTGTGCTCTTTCCACCACAGGAGGGGCTGGATTGGGAACAGAAGCGAACGCAGGCGTTCCCTGACTGGTGGGATAAATCGCGGTTTCAGCTGGAGGCGGAGCAGCTGCAAGCCGCGCTGCATCCGCACTTGAGATGCGTTCGGCGCGAATATTACGCCATACTCCGCCCGCGGCCATGGAACGTAATCCGATCCTACCGGAAGCAAAACAGTGCGGATCATGAGCTTCAACTGTGGTTGCGGCGCCTGTTTCTATATCAGTAGCAGAGGCGCTGATGCTGCAGCCAAATGCGCTCAGTTTCAGGTGATACCACTTGCCAGGCAACACGCCACCAGGCATTTTCACGGGGGGAAATTCGATCCATCCATGCTCCGCGCGGCCAAGCACGAGTGACTGGTCAGAAGTACGCAGACCGGCATAGTAGCCATTGTACGAATCCACTCCACGCTCGGCGCCGCTGACGCGGATCATGAGTCCGGCGTCTCCGCCATTTGCCACCAGTTGCATGTTGGCTTCTACCGAATAGTTTTTCCAATATGGAGAACCGGTAACAAATTTTGCGCCACGATCGCTGGAATCATTCTTAATGGCCCCGTCTACGATGGTCCAGTTGCCGGAATAAGGCGTCCATTCGTCAGTTCTAGTCGACGCAAAGGAGTCACCATAGGGAAGTCCCCGCCACGGGCTGCGCATGTAGAGGGCGAATGCGGCCGCAATGAGCATTCCCACGCCCGCGCAATACAAGACCACGCCTTTCGACAGCCGCATCAAGGCTTCCGCCTCCAGTCCTGATTGATAAGACGCTGCGCCAGCGGTGAGTCAATGTTTTCGCTGGTCAGCAGAGTAGGCTCGAGCTTGATCTCCTGCGCCGGAAGCGGTCCATCGCGGTGCTCGGCAAGCAGGGTAAGAGCGCGATATCCCATCTGATATGTGTCTTCGGCAATTAAGGAGTCCATCACTCCGGCGCGGACTTCGTTGCCCATCTCAACGCTTTGCTCGAAGCCGATGAGCTTGACCTGGGCCGTCTGGCCTCTGGCCTGCAATGCGGCAATCGCTCCATACGTCGCCACAGCGGACAGCGCGAGAATTGCGTTCAAATCATGGTGGCCAGCCAGGACCTCATCGGCGATTTGCTGGGCCTCGACCCCGTTATGCGTCCCCGGCCTGCGCTCTTCGATCACAATGCCAGGGAAGTTTTCCTCAAATGTCTTTTCCAAGGAATGGAGGACCGTCAGATCACTCAGCGACTCCGGATCAATGCCGAGCACTGCGACGCGTCCTTTGCCTCCTAGTATTTTGCCGATGCGCATTGCAGCCATGCGTCCGCTTGCCTCATCGTCATTCACGATATAAGCGAGGTCCCGCTGAGGAGGCAGCGGCAGCGGCGCGGCAATCACGACGGTACGCACTCCCCTGCTTACAGCCCGCTGTACTGGAGTCATCAGCACGAGCGGCTGGTCGGGGGCAATGATCAGCCCCTGATAATGCTCGTCAATCACGCGGTCGATCAGAGCCGCCTGCTGCTGGAAATCGTCTTCGCTGGTCGGAGCATTCCAATACACCTGAATGCCTGCCGGACTCGCGGCAAACTCCGCCCCGGCGTGAACAGCTTCCCATATCGTCTCCGCCGTAGTCCGGGGAATGACGGCCACGCGGAACTCCCGCTTGCCGCATCCGACCGCCAGGCAGACGCATGCCGCCAGCATCAGCCTTAACCACGGGTCAGACACTCATTGCCTCGCACTCCCACATTGACACACGCCAAGACCATGAAGCCTGCCAGAAACCGCCATCGAGCCTGGATTCCACGATCCTTTAAAGAAAGCTATTGACAACTCTGGCGGGGATTATATATTACAACTGGAAAATGAGTGTAAACGCTTCCACTCACTTAATGAGAGCGTTTACACATGATGGCAGTACTAAACATAGAGACCGTCACAGTAAGGCATGCACCCCGGGAGCGCAATGTTTCGGGAGGAGATGCGAAATCCATTCATCCCCCGACCAGCAAAAAGACCCCGTGTGAATGAGAAGTATTTCTTCAGGAGGTTGAAATGAAATCTTTGAGGCTTGCGACAGGATTCGCGGCGATACTGGCTTGCTTCTCCTTTACTCTTCCATCCAGCGCGCAAACCGTATTCGGCAGCATAGCGGGAACCATCACAGACTCCACCGGCGCCGTTGTCCCGAACGCTAAGGTGCAGGCGGTTGACGAAAAAACCGGAACGACTCAGGAGACGGTCTCCACCTCAGCCGGGACATACCGGCTGCCTCAGGTTCCTCTCGGCACCTTTGATATCAACGTAACTGCAGCTGGATTTCAGCCACAAAAGCTCACTGGAATCCAGGTGAACCTTCAGGTCACTGCGGCCGTGAACGTTGTATTGCAGGTTGGCGCAGCGACTGAAACTATCACCGTTGCAGCGGATGCTCCTCGACTACAGACCGAGAGCTCCGATATATCCGGCACGATTACCGCCGATCAGTACCATGACCTGCCTCTGGCTCTGGGTGGCGTGGGTGCTTTCCGTTCCCCGGAGGCATTTATCTTTCTGTTGCCTGGCAACACCGGCCCTGGCACAGCCAACAGTCCGAACGGCATTTTCTTCAGCAAGATCGCCGGCGGACAGGACTACGGTGCCGAGGTGTTGATCGACGGCCTCAGCCAGCAGCGCAGTGAGAATGGGTCCTCCTTCGATGAAGAGGCACCGTCAGTAGATGCGCTGCAACAATTGACTGTCACCCAAGCCCTTCCCTCGGCCGAATACAACCGCACCACGGGTGGATTTGAAAATTTCGTTACCAAGAGCGGCGCCAGTCAGTTCCACGGCTACGCGTTTGAAATTCTTCGCAATACGGCCCTGGATGCGAACCTGTGGTTTAACGGCGGCAACCGGGCGTTGCAATGCTCGGGCGCCAATGACACACCGGCCTGCGCTTCTACTTTCGCTACGCCAGTGGACCGCAAGAACGACTACGGCGGCACCTTCAGCGGTCCGGTTTGGATCCCGAAGGTCTACAACGGCCGCGACAAGACGTTCTTCTTTTTTGCTTGGGAGCAGTTGAAATACAGCCTGGGCGCGACCACCATCACTACAGTTCCGACAGCGGCAGAGCTGGCCGGCGACTTCTCTAGTCCGGCGCTGTTCAATCCATCGAATGTAGTAGGCACGAATCCTTGCGATGGAAGTCCTGTCTATCAGGGGCAGATATTTGATCCTTCCACCACCAGAATTGTGAATGGCGTGGGATGCCGCACCGCCTACCCAGGCAACAAAATTATGGGAGGGTTCTCGCCCGTCGTGAAGAATCTTTTGAGCTACTTCCCGGCGCCAACCAACGGGAATGTCTTCAACAATTTCTCCTATTCCAGCACCGCTCCGATCGAGAACACGACGTTAACGGTCCGCATCGATACCAACATCACGCAGAAGCTGAAGCTCTGGAGCTCGTACAGCTCGCGTGACAACAACCGCATTTCGGGTGCGCCGCAGTACCTGCCATATCCGATCGACTTTGCCACATGGAAGCAGGACTTCGAAACTCACTTCTGGCGCCTTGGACTGGATTACAGTTTTTCACCCGACCTCCTAAACCACTTCATCGTTGGATCGAACCGCTCTAACAGCATCAACTTCGCAGTGCCAGCTTTGGAAGGCAAGGATTGGTTCGGGCTGTTGGGGATTGGAAACGCGGTCAGCAAGAACTTCCCGGTGATCACGAATGGCGTGACTGCTCAGGAGGGCATGCCGAATAATGGCGATAATATCGACAATGGACTCCGCCTAGTGGATAGTCTTTCCTGGCAGAAAGGTCCCCATAGCCTGACGTTCGGCACTGACATCCGCTATCAGCAGTACTCGCCGATCAACAACAACTCCCCGTCAATCAATTTCTGTGCGGCGCAGACTTCCGCGTATCAAGGATCAAGCAATAACGGCAATGGACTGGCCAGCGAACTCCTGGGTCTTGCCTGCAACGGAGGCCAGAACGTCTATGCCCATCAGTCGCGGTGGATATCCTGGTACTACTCGGGATATGTGCAGGACGACTGGAAGATTAGCAGGGATCTCACGCTCAATTTAGGCGTGAACTACAGCGTCGATGTGCCACGGCATGAAGCGCTGAACAATACGTCCAACTTCAGCCCAACTGCCATCGATCCGGAGTATGGCGTGCCCGGCGCATTGATTTTCGGTACTACCTGCAATGGATGCAACACGAAATGGGCGGATACCTACTTCAAAGACATTGCTCCGAGAGTTGGCTTTGCATACACGCCGCCGTGGCTTAATGGGAAAACGGTGCTGCGCGGCGGAGCCGGCATCCTGTATGGTCCACTCCAATATGACGATTTTGGCGGGTCGATGAACGCCGGTTACAAATCGAGTCCCGTATTTCCGTCGAAGAATGGCTTCGATCCATCCTTTGTGATCGACAACGGCTATCCTTCCTTCCCGGCTCCTCCGAATCTCGACCCTGGCCAGTACAATGGCGCCTTCCTTCCCGGCTCCTATATTGAGAAGGGCGCAGGACGCCCGGCCGCTGTTTACAACTACAACATGCAAGTGCAACAGGAACTTGCCAAGGACCTGATCGCAAGCATCGGCTACGTCGGCAGCGCGGCTCAGAATTTGCAGGCCAACAACCAGAACATCAACAACATTCCTTATCCGGACATCGCGCTCGGCAAGGAACTTGGCCAGCAATTGATGAATAATTCCTACGGTGTGCCTGTTCCGTTCACTGGATATTTCAACCTGTGGGGCAACGGGGTGCAGATTCAGCAAGCGCTACGTCCCTTCCCCCAATATGACTTCATCGATTCCGGCTGCTGCCTGGAGGCCACCGGCCACTCCAGCTACAATGCCCTCCTCCTGTCTTTATCGCGACGCTTCCGCGATGGGTTGAGCCTGCAGGCATCCTACACATGGTCCAAGAACCTCAACGACACCGACAGCGCGCTGCCGAACACCAATCCCGGCCAGCCGCAGGTCCAGAACCCCTCAAACCTGCATGAAGAGAAAGCGATCAGCGTTCAGGACATTACCAACATGTTCGTCCTGAGCCCCTTCTATGAACTGCCTTTGGGGAAGGGCAAGCCATTCCTGAATCATGGGCCGTTGAGTTACATCCTGGGCGACTGGCAGGTTGGGGCCATCCTGCGCTACCAGGACGGTCAGCCAATGGCATTCTGCTGCACAGCGGGAATTCCCGGCTGGCAGAACGCAACCCGCTACAACCTTGTTCCCACCGTTCCTATCAAGAGCGCGGTCTACCGGAGCGGGTGGAAAAAAATCAATCCATTTAATACCGCCAATGGAAGCGATCCAACTACAAACAGCTTCTTCAACGGCTCCGATACCAGTTCCGCGCCGGCATACCACAATGGAACTGCGAGCCCGGCCTTCATTGATCAGGTGGCGGCGGTGAACGCCTCGCCACTGAACCTGCCATACACTCTCGGGAACACACCCAGGGTGACCAATATACGTATGCCTGCCTGGAAGAACGAAGACTTCAGCTTAATTAAGCAAATTCCGATCCACGAGAGTGTGGCCTTTGAGATGAAGTTCGAGTTCCTCAACGCATTTAACCGTCACCTGTTCGGCTCTCCGGACAGCAATCCAGCTGACTTCACGTTCGGCATTCCAACTTACCAGGCCAACTCGCCGCGCGCGATTCAGGTGACAGGCAGAATCAGCTTCTAGCCAAAACTGGCCTCCCGGGGAGCGCAGTTGAGAGTCTGCGCTCCCCATATTTTTTGCCCGGCATCTCTCGCTTTTGATCTGATTTCCTGGATTTGACAAGGCTGAATTGCTCTTCTAGCGTGGGCCTAGTTCTATGCGGTTTGCGAGTCTTCGATATTGCGGGCTGATCGCCTATACCTTGATTCTTACTGGAGCTTCGCTGGGCCAAACGGCGCCGGACCAGATGCAGTCGCTCTTCAGGGAGGGCGCCGAACAGATGCACGCGGGAAATGCCGCTGCAGCGGAAGCAGCCTTTCGCAAAGCCGCGGATCTCGATCCCTCTTTCGCTCCGGCTCGCCTCGATCTTGGCCTTGCCCAGTTGAAAGAAGGCAAGCTTCTGGAAGCGATTGCTTCGATCCGGAAATCGCTCGAGCTTGATCCCGCCTCGCCTGGCGCGCATCTTTTTCTGGGCATTGCCGAGTATCAGAGCAATGACGCGGACAGCGCCCTTCGCGATCTCCAGCAGGCGCTGAAAGAAGACCCGAAAAACGTCCAGGCATTGACCTGGCTCGGAATTGTTGAACTGAATACGGGCCATCCCGAGCTGGCGAGCGGTCCATTGGATACCGCTGCCGAACTTGCGCCGAAAGATGAGAATGTTCTCGACTACCGCGTCCAGGCGCACATGGCAGCAGCCAAAGAAAGCTATACGGCCCTGTACAAGCTGGATCCCGCGTCCTGGCGCCTGCATCGGCTAAATGCGGCTATCGACGCGCAGGCCGATGATCACAAGGGCGCCATTCAGGAATACCAGTTGGCCATCAAGCTTGCTCCGAAAGAAGCCGATTTGTATGAAGGCATGGGTTGGGAATACCGGAAGCTGGGGCAGGCCGATCAGGCCGCGAAAGCCTTCGCCGAGCAGTTGAAGCTGACACCCGGAAATCCGATCGCCATGTACAACCTGGGCAGCGCCCAGGTAGACAGCGGGCAGGAAGCCGCGGCTCTTCCATTGCTTCAGCAGGTTGTCAAAATTTATGGCCATCCCACCGGGGCTGATTATTATCTGGCCCGCGCGTTGGCTGCGGAAGGAAAAGAGGAGGAGGCCGTAACCGAGTTTCAGCGCGCAACCACGCTCGATGGCGAGATGCAGCGGCGTGCCTGGTACCAGCTTTCGCAAATCTACCGGCGTCTTGGAAAAACCGCGGAAGCGCGCGCAGCGGCGCTGAAATACGAACAGCTAAAGCAATCCGCCGACGAAGCGAGCGCAAAGGAAGTCGAGGACTGGCGGAAGCTGAATGCAGCCAGTGCGGCTGCCCAGGGTGCTTCTGAAAAGCAATGACTGAAAGCTACTTCCTGTCTCCAGCCGTTTTAGTTCCGTAAAGCTTCTCGCTCAATGCAAGCTCCTCTTTCGCGCGCGCCTCTTGGCCGTCTTTACGGTATGCGAGACCAAGCTCGTAATGCAGATGCGCGTCATTCGCGTTAAGCGCAATCGCCTGTTCAAGTTGCCTGATTCCTTCAGGCAAATTTCCCGAGGCAGCCAGCGCGCGGCCCAGTTTTTCGTGGCATTGCGCGCATTTTGCGTTCAAAGCAACGGCCTGCTGCAAAAGCGGGATAGCATCTTTGGCGCGATCCTGGTCCAGCAGAAAACTGCCGTAGTCGAGATACGGCCATTCGTCGGTTGATTGAGTTTTGCGCGCCAGAGCAATCGACTTCTGGAAGCTTTTGTCGGCGTCATCGAGACGGTTTTCAGCGCTATAAACCAGGCCGAGATTTTCCACCGCCTTCATGTTGCCCGGGTCCAGCGCGAGCGTTTTAGCAAAAGCCTTCTCCGCATCATGAAAGCGGCTCTGGGTGTAATCGCAGCGTCCAAGCGAGTACCACGCTTCCCCATTGTTCGGATCGAACTCGACCGCTTGCTCCAGCCAGTGGATCGCATCTGTGTAGTCATTGAGCAGGACGTAATCGAGTCCCACAATCTGAAGCTGCTCCGAGGTCGGCGTCCGCAATTTGGCTGCGCGCGTAAAGGTAGTCAGCGATTCGCGCGGCTTGTTTTCCCGCTGCTGTGCGAGCCCCAACGTGTATAGTCCATCCGCCGAATCAGGATGACGCTCCGTGAAACTGGTCAGCGCCTTGTCGGCTTCCGGCAGACGGTCGAGTCGCAACATCGCTTTCCCGGCAAAAAGCAGGGCGTCCGTCGATCCCGGCGCGGCCATCTCCGCCGCATTCATCAAACGCGCTGCCTCTTCCCATTGCTGCGTATCGAAAGCGGCGCGTCCCTGAGCGTAAAGCGTGTCCTGCGCGCGCGCCGTTGTGCAGGTTACGGCCAGCAGGATAACCAGAGAAGGCACGCAGCCAGGGCCGCGAGAAAAGCAAAGCTTCACCCACTCATAATATTCTGGAAGGCAGTGCTTCCGCGCATAACAATCTGCTTTAGCTGTGCTCTGATCGCGCTGTTTGGCGCAGCTATTTCTTCCACGCAGACGACCAACTCCACCGCTCCCCAGAGCGCGAAACTGGACGCATACGAGGAGGTCCTGAAACAGGATCCCCATGACAACGCGGCAAGGGAAGGCGAGGTAGAAACTGCAATCAACGAAGCACTGGCGGCGAAACGCGTTGGCAATAATGATCTGGCGTTGGCTTTCCTGCTCCGGGCAAACTACTGGATTCCTGACGATGCCGAGCTGCTGACCGACACCGGCATTCAGGAAGAGGCGATGAACCTCAATCATGACGCGGACGCAGCACTCGAAAAGGCACAGCAGCTTCGCCCCGGAAATCCGAAAACGCTTTATGCTATTGCCCGGGTCAAGATGAATTTGAACCAGGCCCGGGCGTCGGAAGAAGCGTGGAAAGCCTACCTCGCGCAACTCCCTGATGATGCGTCGGCGCATTACGGCTATGGCCTGCTATTGCAGATGTTGCAGCGCACGGATGAAGCACGCGCTGAATTTCAGAAGTCGATTGATCTGTCGCCGCATCAGGCGGAGTCGTATTACCGGCTGGGAGAAATTGCGCGTAATGCAGGCGATGCGGCTCAGGCAAAGCAATACTACATGCTGGCGACCGAACATGATCCTCAACACGGCGGCGCATGGACCGGTCTCGGCATTCTCGCCTTCAAAGCAAAACAATACGATGAAGCCGAGAGCGACCTGGAGAAGGCCATTCAATTCGCGCCTGATTTCCAGCAGGCGCGGTACTATCACGGTCTGACGCTGGCCAGGCTGGGGCGCAAAGACGAATCGGAAAAAGAGCTCGCCCGCGCTGTGCAGCTTGCCGACGCGGAAAACGCGCGCAAAGACCAGGCAAAACGCCTTGCCGCGCAGCCTTATCAGCCGCAGTAATCTATGAGAGGTGTAGTATCAAGAATTAGAATGTTGGTAATAAATTTCCCGTCTGAACTAAACTAGAGACTGTTATCTGTTTGACTGCCCTGCGGTAATGTGTGATCGAAAGCGAATCTGTCGTCTGGTATTGCCAATCGCGCTGCTTGCGCTATTGATTGGGACGACGTGTGGCGAACTTTGGCATCAGCACATCAATTCTTCGCCTGAGACGTGTCCGATCTGCCATCTCAGTCATCAGGCGGTTGAAGCGCCATCGACAACCGCGCAGATCGTTCACCTGGTTCCTACCGGCCCGGGGCCGGAAGCTCCACGCTACAGTCTGATCTGGGTCCCTACCGTTCAGCGCATCCCCGCGCGAGCGCCGCCAGCATAAATCAGCCGCTTTGCCCGCGCGCTGCCTTCGGCAGCGTGAGATGTTCCTGCTTTCCTGAAAGAAGGCTGATTCCTCATGCGTTTACAGCGTTTATATCGCTTGATTTGGCTTATTTTTGTGTCTTTTTCGCTGGCTGCTGGCGCGCAGTCTCCGCCTGCGACCGGACAATCGCCACCAGCGGCTCCGCAGGCACAGACGCTCGCGCAGAAGCCGGGTACAACACTCATTTCGCTCGATGATGCAATTCGGCTGGCGCTCCAGCACAACCATAATCTGCTGGCTGCGCGCACCACGATCCAGCAGAGCGAGGCGGAGGAAGTCACTGCGAACCTTCGCCCTAACCCGGTGCTGATAGGAGATGCGCAGTTCCTGCCGATTTTTCAGCCGGACCAATTCTCGGCGGACTATATCGACGACACGGCCCAATTCGATCTCGGCGTCAGTTATCTCTTTGAGCGGGGGAAAAAGCGGCAACACCGCTTGCAGGCGGCCAAAGACGTAACCGCAGTGACGAAATCGCAGGTTGCCGACAATGAGCGCACGCTCTCGTTCAATGTTGCGTCGCAGTTCATCAATGTTGAGATGGCTGAATCGACGCTGGCGCTGGCCCAGCAGGACCTTAAGAGCTTTCGGAACACGCTTGACATCAGCGAATCGCGGTATAAGGCGGGCGACATCAGTGAGGACGATCTGCTGAAGATCAAGCTGCAGATGTTGCAGTTTCAGACGGATGTGTCGGCAGCACAGCTTGCGCGGGTGCAGGGGCTTTCGGACCTGCGGCAGCTTCTGGGATATGAATCAGTTCCGGCTGATTACGACGTAGCAGGAGAGTTCGACTACCAGCCAGTCAAGGGTAATCTGGAAGACTTTGAAGCGGCTGCGCTGAAGAACCGGCCTGATCTGCAGGCGGCGCAGCAGGGCGTGACCGCCGCGAACAGCCAGTACCAACTGCAAAAGGCGAACGGGAAACGGGACGCTACGGGCCAGATCAACTACACGCATATCACCTACAACACGGTTTCTCTGTTCGGACAGATTCAACTGCCTGTTTTCGACCGCAATCAGGGTGAAATTGCCCGCGCGGGTTATGGCATCACGCAGGCCCAGGAGCAGGAAAAATTCGCGAATGGCCAGGTCCTTACCGATGTAAGAGACGCTTTTGAGAATCTGCACTCGAACGATCAGGTTATTGGCCTATACCGCTCGGGCTATCTGGATGCGGCGCAGCAGTCACGCGACATAAGTGAATACGCCTACCGGCGCGGCGCGGCGAGCCTGCTTGATTTTCTTGATTCGGAACGCAGCTATCGAAGCACGCAGCTTGCTTACAGGCAGGCCCTCGCTTCATATCTGCTTGCAGTTGAACAGCTACGCCAGGCGGTGGGAACAAGGAGCTTGCCATGACAAGAACAGAAAATATACGCAGGCTTCAAGGCGCCATCGCGCTCGCTGCCATGTGCGTTGTTATCGGGTGCAGTTCGAACGACCGGCAGCGGGCGAGCGAGATGACGTCGTTTTCTACAAAGGCCACGAAGGCGACGACGCCTCAGCTCTTCACCATTCCTGAAGACCAGATGTCGCATGTGCAGGTGATTACTCTCGAACCCACCACGCTGACACGCACGCTTCGGCTTACCGGCAGCGTGGCGTATAACGCTTTTGCGACTACGCCGGTGATCACGCAGGTTGGCGGGCCGGTAAGCCGCGTTCTGGTATTGCCCGGCCAGCATGTAAAAGCCGGCCAGCCAATGCTTGAAATCAGCAGTCCTGATTATTCGCAATTGCTGGATGCCTATCTGAAGGCCGCGGATTCATCCCGTCTCGCGAACAAAAACTACACTCGTGCACAGGACCTATATCAACACCACGCCATCGCCGAACGTGATCTCGAACAGGCTGAATCAGACCGCAACCAGGCCCAGGCCGATCTGAACGCGGCTGAACAGGGAATGAAAATTCTGGGCATCAAGAATCCCAGCGATCTGATGAAAGCCCCAAGCTCCGCGCAGATTCCCGTGCTGGCGCCGATTAGCGGCGAAGTTGTAGAGCGTCTCGTTGCTCCAGGCCAGGTGGTACAGGCGGGGCAGACGCAGGCGTTCACCATTTCCGACGTGAGCACGGTCTGGGTCTTGGCCAATGTTTACCAGGCTGATCTTGCTTCCGTGCATAGCGGAGACAACGTCGTGGTGCAGACCAGCTCCTATCCGGACAGCTTTCATGGACGAATCTCTTATATCTCACCCGCGCTCGATCCAAACACCAGAACACTGCAGGCGCGCATCGTGGTGGACAACCCGGGCGAAAAGCTGAAGAAGGACATGTACTGCACCGTCATTGTGACGGCAGGATCTATTCCGAATGCCATTGCGGTACCCGATTCTTCTGTCCTGCGCGATGACAACAACCAGCCGTTTGTTTATGTCGCCGTCAACTCAAATCAATTTGGCAGGCGCGATGTGGAGACAGGCCAGAGCGAGGACGGGAAGACCCAAATCCTGAAGGGCATTTCCGTTGGCGAAAAAGTTGTGGGCGACGGCAGTCTCTTTCTTCAATTTGCCAACTCGCTGCAGCACTGAGGAGCAGGCCAGAAATGATTCATCGCATCGTACAATTTGCCCTGCGTCAACGGCTGCTGGTCCTGATGGTGGTGTTGATTATTGCGGTCGCGGGAGCGATCTCGTTTCAGCACATGCCGGTGGACGCTTACCCCGATCTTTCTCCGCCGATGGTCGAGATCATTACCCAATGGCCGGGACACGCTGCCGAAGAAGTCGAGCGTCTGGTTACGGTACCAACCGAAGTCGAGATGAACGGCGTTCCGAAGATGTCCGTCATGCGGTCGATCTCGCTTTACGGCCTCTCGGACGTCAGGCTGACCTTCGATGAAGACACCGACGACTACTTCGCGCGCCAAGTGGTCTTCGAGCGATTGAGCGAGGTGACGTATCCGACCGGGGTGACGCCGACGCTCGCACCGCTTACCAGTCCGTCCGGGCTGGTCTATCGATATGTCATTCAAAGTCCCGACCGGACGCCGCAGGAATTGAAGGTTTACGAAGACTGGGTCATTGAGCGCGAATATAAACAGGTTCCCGGTGTCGCTGACGATTCGGGATTCGGCGGCACTGTCATGCAGTATCAGGTCTTGCTTGACCCGGCAAGGCTCTACGGCTACCACATCACGGTGCCGACTGTGCTGCAGCAATTGGCCGCCAATAATTCCAATGCAGGAGGCGGATTCTATTCGCAAGGCGGCCAGTTCTACTATGTTCGCGGCCTCGGGCTTGTCCACGACACCTCGGACATTGGCAACATCGTAGTTGGCTCACAAAATGGAGTGCCGGTAAGGATACGCGATATCGGCGACGTAACCATCGGGAACGCGCCGCGACTGGGCGAATTCGGCTTCAACAAAACGAATGACGCGGTTGAAGGCGTCATCATGATGCGGCGCGGCGAACAGACACAAAATGTGCTGAAGGGCGTGGAGGCGAAAACAGAGCAACTCAACAATCAGATACTGCCGCCAGACATCAAAGTATGGCCTTATTACGACCGCAGCGACCTAGTGCAACTTACTATCGACACGGTCGAGCACAACATGCTGCTGGGGATGGCGCTCGTTCTCATCGTCCTGATGTTTTTCCTGGTGAGCGTTCGCGCTGCAGTGATTGTTGCGCTCACCATTCCTTTGTCGCTGCTGTTTTCTTTTGTCTTTCTGCATCTTCGCGGCGTTGCGGCAAACCTGCTCTCGATTGGCGCCATCGATTTCGGCATTCTCATTGACGGCACGCTGGTGATGGTCGAAAACATCTTCCGTGAGCTTGGTTTGCGTGAAGGCCAAAGTTACGACCTACAAACTGTGATCCTCGACGCCGCCAAAGACGTAGACCGTCCCATTTTCTATTCCGTCGCCGTCATCATCGCCGGCTATCTGCCGATCTATGCGCTCTCTGGACCTTCAGGGAAACTGTTCAAGCCCATGGCGGACACGGTATCCGTCGCGCTCGTTGGCGCCTTGATCCTGACGCTCACGTTCGTTCCCGTGATGTGCGCTTACTGGTTCAAGAAAGGTGTGCGTGAGCGCATTAACAAGCCCTTTGAATGGGTGCGTGATAAGTACGCCGTTCAGCTTGAATGGTGCCTCAACCACCCGAAGACCACGATGGTGGCTTCCACGGTGATCTTCGCCCTTTCGCTGTTGCTCGTTCCCTTCATCGGCGGAGAGTTCATGCCGCACCTCGATGAAGGCGCGCTATGGGTGCGGGCCACCATGCCGTATACGATCTCATTTGAGGAAGCGAGCAAGTTTTCGCCGAAAGTCCGCGATATTTTGATGAAGTATCCGATGGTCACGGATGTCGGTTCCGAGCTTGGACGCCCGGATGACGGCACCGACCCTACAGGGTTCTTCAACGACGAGTTTTACGTCGGACTCAAGCCTTATAACGATGCTTCGTGGAAGGCGACTTCGATCCACAACAAAGCTGAACTGACCGAGGACATCCAGAACCAGCTCAAGGCGTTTCCGGGGGTCATCTTCAACTACACGCAGCCTGCCGAAGACGCGGTTGACGAAGCGCTGACAGGATTAAAGAGCGCGCTCGCAGTGAAGATTTACGGTCCTGACCTGAACGTTCTGCAAAGCAAAGCGCTTGAGATCAAGCGCCGCCTTTCACAGGTTCCCGGATTTGCCGAACTCACCGTTGTACGCGAGCTTGGTCAGCCGAGCCTGCTGATCGATGTCGATCGAGACAAGATTGCCCGCTATGGCATTAACGTTGCCGATGTCGAAGCAATCGTGCAGGCGGCTGTAGGAGGCGAAGCAGCCACGCAGGTCATTCAAGGCGAAAAACTGTTCGACCTTGTTGTGCGCATGAAGCCGGAATTCCGCGAAAACGCGCAACAGATTGGCAACCTGCTGGTTGGAACGCCGGCGGGCCAGCAAATTCCTCTCAGCGAGCTTGCCAATATCCATGAGGCGAGCGGCGCATCGTTTATCTACCGCGAAAACAACTCACGCTATATCGGCGTGCAGTACAGCATCGAGGGCCGCGACCTTGAGCGGGCCGTGGCCGATGGTCAGAAGTCTATTGAGGACATTGCCAAGTCGCTGCCTCCCGGCTATCGGCTGGCCTGGGGCGGCGAGTACGGCGAATTTCTCGAAGCGAAGCATCAGATGGAATTGATTGGGCCTCTTGCAGTGCTCATCATTTTCATGATTCTGTTCGCGCTCTACGGCAACATCAAGTTTCCTGTGACCATTGCTCTCGGCGTCATACTCACAGTGCCAGTGGGTGTGCTGCCCGCGCTTTTATTGACGCATACCACGTTCAGCGTTTCGTCAGCGCTGGGGCTACTCGCGCTGATGGGCGTTTCGGTAGAAACCGCGGTTATCCTTGTCTCCTATATCAATAAGCTGCGTATTGAAAACAAGGACATCCGCACGGCTACTCTCGAAGCCTCTCTCCTGCGGCTGCGGCCGATTATGATGACTGCCCTAGTCGCGTGCCTAGGACTTCTTCCCGCCGCGCTTTCCACCGGCATAGGCTCGGACACGCAGAAGCCCTTCGCCATTGTCATCGTAACGGGACTGATTTCGCGGCTCTTCCTCGGCTTCTTCGTCAATCCGGTGCTGTATGAGATGGTCGCCCGCGACGGAGATGTCTTGCAGGTGTGATTAGGACGCCAGCAAGGTATGGAGAGTTAGAACTGCGCCGGTTGCAAAGAGTTGACCCTGTCAACTCTCACAGTATCCTTTGCGGATAATTTGGGATTGTATTGTTGTTCAGCCCCGTATCGAGCCAAGCCGCTGCTTCCGTTCTGGAGTTTAAAGATGGCAATCGCAAGTGGACAAACAGCCATAGCTTCTGAAGGTTCTCTCCATAACAAAAAAAATGCACAGGTCTTTTCCAGACGCGCTTCAACGCTGCTGATTGTGCTCTCAATAGGATGGCTAGCTGTTGCGGGCTGCGGCAAAAAACAGCCTCCCGTCACGCAGGAACAATCGCCGAAACAAGCCGCTCCGGAGTCTCTGCTTCCAAACGCCAACAGTGGGGAAGCAGCTGGACAGGGGACACTGATGTTGCCTGCAGCGTTCGGTAAACGCACCGGCGACCTAGACGAGATGGCAAAGCAGCGAAGCATTCGGGCCTTAGTCATCGTCAACCCTATCGGGTTCTTCTATCAAGCCGGAAAGCCTCAGGGCATCCAATACGAGGCCCTCCAGGAGTTCGAGAAGTTCGCTAACCAAAAACTGAAAACAGGCAAGCTGCCAGTGAAGGTAGTTTTTCTTCCCATGCGTCCCGACCAGCTTGAAGCCGCGCTGACTCAGGGATTGGGTGATCTTATTGCACAGGGGGTCGTCATTACCCCGGAGCGCGAGCAGAGAGTCGCTTTCTCCGCTCCAATTCAGAAAGACGTGTCGCAAGTAGTCGTGAC
>Ga0126371_10001660_pt1 | contig 18863 bp, 16 predicted proteins | sample PanSoiMetaPlot_4_FD_110145 | JGI IMG/M metagenome (GOLD analysis project Ga0126371, IMG submission 110145) | Tropical forest soil microbial communities from Panama - MetaG Plot_4 | ecosystem: Environmental > Terrestrial > Soil > Tropical forest > Bulk soil | place: Panama | collected 2016-02-17 | reverse complement strand
TGGTTGAAGCCGAGGGCTTCGAGAAATTCCTTGACGTTAAATATACCGGCACCAAGCGCTTTGGCCTTGATGGCGGGGAAGCTTTGATCCCAGCACTTGAGCAGATCATCAAGCGCGGTGGCAACCTTGGCGTAAAAGAAATTTGCCTCGGCATGTCGCATCGCGGCCGCCTCAATGTTTTGACCCAAGTGATGGGCAAACCACACCGTGCACTTTTTCATGAATTCAAAGGTGGTTCGGCGACGCCAGACGAAATTGAAGGCTCGGGTGACGTGAAATATCATCTCGGCGCTTCGTCAGACCGTGAGTTCGACAACAACAAGGTGCATCTGTCGCTGACGGCAAATCCGTCCCACCTGGAAATCGTTGATCCGGTGACGCTCGGCAAAGTACGCGCGAAGCAGGACCAGCACCATGTCAAGCCAGACGATCGGCGCGTGGTAATGCCTTTGTTGATTCACGGCGACGCGGCCTTTGCCGGCCAGGGTGTTGTCGCAGAGTGCTTCGGCCTGTCCGATCTTAAGGGTTACCGGACTGGCGGTTCGCTGCATTTCATCGTCAACAACCAAATAGGCTTTACGACATATCCGCGCTATTCGCGCTCATCCCCTTATCCATCCGATGTCGCCAAGATGATTGAAGCGCTTATTCTTCACGTCAATGGCGACGACCCGGAAGCCGTTGTGTTCGCCGCAAAGGTGGCGACTGAGTATCGGCAGCAATTCCAGCGACCGGTCGTGATCGACATGTTTTGTTATCGTCGCTTCGGTCACAACGAAGGCGACGAGCCGTCCTTCACCCAGCCGCTGATGTACAAGAAGATCAGGGCGCATCCAACCACGCTGGAAATCTACGCCAAGAAGCTCATCGGAGAGGGCGTCGTTACCGAGGGCGAAGTCGAAAAGATGAAGGCGGACTGGCGAACGCGCCTCGATGCCGAATTCGAAGCTGGCCAAGGTTACAGGCCGAACAAGGCCGACTGGCTCGATGGCCGCTGGTCCGGCTTAAAAGCCGCACGTGATGCGGATGATCCGCGACGCGGCAATACCGGTGTTGACGCCGCCGAGCTGCGTGAGATCGGCAAGAAAATTACAGTGGTTCCGCAAGGCTTCACCGTTCACAAGACAATTCAGCGTTTCCTCGAAAACCGCACTAAGGCGATCGACAGCGGCAACGCAATCGATTGGGCGACAGCCGAGGCGCTGGCATTCTGCTCACTACTCAAGGAAGGAAACGCGGTCCGCTTGTCGGGACAGGACAGTGAACGCGGCACCTTCTCGCAGCGGCACTCCGTGCTGTTCGACCAGAATACCGAAGAGAGGTACACGCCATTCAATCACCTCGGCGAAGGCCAGGCTCGCTTCGAGGTGCTCAATTCGAGCCTGTCGGAAGAGGCCGTGCTCGGCTTCGAATACGGTTATTCCACTGCCGAGCCCACTACTTTAACGCTGTGGGAGGCGCAGTTCGGCGACTTCGCCAATGGTGCACAGGTGTTATTCGACCAGTTTATCTCGTCAGGCGAGCGAAAGTGGCTGCGTATGTCGGGTCTGGTTTGCCTGTTGCCTCACGGCTACGAGGGACAGGGACCGGAGCATTCTTCGGCGCGACTCGAACGCTTTTTGCAGATGTGCGCTGAAGACAACATGCAGGTTGCAAACTGCACCACGCCTGCGAATTACTTCCACATTCTACGCCGGCAATTGAGACGCGAGATTCGTAAACCACTAATCTTGATGACACCTAAATCGCTGTTGCGCCACAAGCGTGCGGTGTCGCGGCTTGATGAAATGGTATCGGGCACGTCATTCCATCGGGTGCTCTGGGACGACACACAACTATCGCCCAATGAAAAGATCAAGCTCGTCGCCGATGACAAGATCCGTCGCGTCGTCATGTGCTCTGGCAAGGTTTATTACGACTTGTATGAAGAACGTGAGAAGCGTGGCATCGACGATATTTATCTTTTGCGTATAGAACAGCTTTACCCGTTCCCAACTAAGGCTTTGGTCGCCGAGCTGTCACGCTTCAAGCAGGCCGAGATGTTCTGGTGCCAGGAAGAGCCACGCAACATGGGTGCCTGGTTCTTTGTCGACGTTTTCTTGCAGTGGATTTTGAATCAGATTGGCGCCAAGCATCGCACCATGCGCTATGCGGGACGTCCGGCTTCAGCCTCGACCGCGGTCGGGCAGATGTCGAAACATCTGGCGCAGCTCAAGCAATTCCTCGACGAAGCACTGGGATAAATTCGCATTGCGTCATGCCGTTTGGGCCATGACGACAAAGGAAGCAAGTCATGGCTGATATCCGCGTGCCCACACTTGGCGAATCAGTGACCGAAGCAACGGTCGGCAAATGGTTCAAGCAACCGGGCGACGCAGTGACAGTCGATGAACCGCTGGTCGAACTGGAAACCGACAAGGTGACGCTTGAAGTGCCCGCGCCGGCCGCTGGCGTGCTCTCCGCCGTCACAGTGAAGGACGGCGACACGGTTGCCGTGGGCGCGCTGCTCGGCCAAATCAAGGAAGGCACTGGGGCCGCACCCAAAGTTGGGACGGCAACAGCGACCAAACCGGCGGCTGGTCAAACCGGTGTACCGGATGAGAAGACCGCCAAAACCAGGCCGATCGGTGCGGGTCCCGAACAACCTCAGCCTCGCGAGGTGACCGCCGGCGCGACCACTTCAATGCAGATGCCGCCTTCGGTCCGCAAGATGGCGGCGGAAAGCGGCATTGATCCGTCAAGAATCAGCGGCACCGGCATGCACGGTCAGGTCACCAAAGGCGACATGATAGCGGCCATCGAGCGTGCCGCTGCTGCGCCGACACCAGTTTCTGCGCCGGTGCAAATGCGTGCACCGTCGCCGGCCGACGATGCCGCGCGCGAAGAGCGCGTGCACATGACGCGATTGCGTCAGACCATCGCGCGGCGACTGAAAGAAGCACAAAGCACTGCCGCGATGCTCACGACCTTCAATGAGGTCGACATGACCGCGGTAATGCACATGCGCAACCAGTTCAAGGAGCTGTTCGAAAAGAAACATGGCGTGAAGCTCGGCTTCATGGGTTTCTTTGTGCGTGCCTGTATCCAGGCGCTCAAGGAAATTCCCGCGGTCAACGCCGAGATCGACGGTACCGATATTGTTTATAAGAACTACTATCATATCGGTATTGCGGTCGGCACAGAGAAGGGCCTGGTGGTCCCGGTCGTGCGCGATGCCGACCAATTGTCGCTTGCGCAGATCGAAAAGAGCATTGCCGATCTTGGCCGTCGCGCTCGTGACGGCAGTCTCAAAATCGAGGAGATGCAGGGTGGCACCTTCACAATCACAAACGGAGGCGTCTACGGCTCGCTGATGTCGACTCCGATCCTCAATGCGCCTCAGTCCGGCATCCTTGGCATGCATAAGATCCAGGAGCGGCCCGTCATTCACGAAGGCAAAATCGAAGCGCGACCAATGATGTATCTTGCACTTTCTTATGACCACCGCATCGTCGACGGCCGTGAGGCAGTCACCTTCTTGGTGCGAGTGAAAGAAGGCCTTGAGGATCCGGCGCGGGTCCTGCTGGATTTATAAGCCAATGGCTTACGATCTTATCGTCATCGGAACCGGTCCCGGCGGGTATGTCTGTGCCATTCGCGCTGCTCAACTTGGCCTGAAAACAGCGGTGGTTGAAAAACGCGCCACGTTTGGCGGTACATGCCTCAACATCGGCTGCATCCCATCCAAGGCGCTGTTGCACGCATCAGAATCATTCGAGGAGGCCGGCCACACGCTCGGCAAGATGGGCATCGGCGTTTCTGCACCCAAACTCGACCTCAAAGCGATGATGGCATTCAAGGATCAGGGCGTCGACGGTAATGTCAAGGGTGTCGAATTCCTCTTCAGGAAGAACAAAATCGACGCATTTTACGGGAGTGCCCGTATTGTAGCGCCAGGTAAGGTCGAGGTAACAGGCGAAGGAAACAAGACCCAAACGCTCGAGACCAAATCAATCGTCATCGCAACAGGCTCCGACGCCGCGCGACTCAAAGGCATTGAGATAGACGAAAAACGTATTGTCTCATCGACAGGCGCGCTGTTGCTGCCCGAGGTGCCCAAGCATCTGCTTGTTGTCGGTGCTGGCGTGATCGGCCTCGAACTCGGCTCGGTTTGGCGGCGGCTCGGCTCCGAAGTGACAGTGGTGGAGTTTCTCGATGGTGCTTTGCCCGGGATGGATGGCGAAGTGCGCCGTCAGGCGCAGCGTTTGCTTGAAAAGCAAGGTATGACGTTCAAATTGTTGTCTAAGGTAACTTCGGTCGATGCATCGGGAAAACGACTGAAAGCAACCATTGAACCTGCCAAGGGCGGCCCGGCGGAAATTATCGAAGCGGATGTAATCCTGGTTGCGATCGGGCGGGTACCGTACACCGATGGTCTTGGCCTAAAGGAAGTCGGCGTCAAACTCGACGAGCGCGGACGCATCGCGGTTGATCACTATTATGCGACCAACGTGCCCGGAATATGGGCGATCGGTGACGTCATTGCAGGGCCAATGCTGGCTCATAAATCCGAGGACGAAGGCATCGCGGTTGCGGAGATTCTTGTCGGCGAAGCGGGACACGTAAACTATGACGCCATTCCGAACGTCGTTTACACATATCCTGAAATCGCCACTGTCGGGAAATCCGAGGAAGAACTCAAGGCGGCCGGTATCGCCTACAACGTTGGAAAGTTTCCGTTCACCGCAAACGCCCGCGCAAGGGTGAACCTGACCACAGAGGGCTTCGTAAAGATTCTCGCCGATGCAAAAACCGATCGCGTTCTCGGTGTGCATCTCATTTGCGCTGACGCCGGCAACATGATTGCGGAGGCTGTTATCGCGATGGAATTCGGCGCGTCTGCTGAAGACATCGCGCGCACGTGTCACGCGCACCCGACATTGCCCGAGGCAGTCAGGGAAGCGGCGATGGCTGTCGCCAAGCGCGCAATTCACATGTGAGTTTGTCGTAGGGGGCTTTCATGGCCAAAGGCCACAAAGACAAAGTTGCGGTCATTACTGGCGGCGCCAATGGCATAGGGCAGGCCTTTGCCAAACGACTAGCCGAAGACGGCGTGCATGTGGCGATTGTCGACCTTGCTGATGGAAAGGATACCGTGAGGATGATCGAAGGCGCTGGTCGCCAGGCACTCGCAGTGAAGTGCGATGTGTCTTCCGAAGAGTCGGTCGCGGCCATGGCAAAAGGCGTGCAAAGCAAGTTCGGTCACGTTGACATTGTCGTGAATTGCGCGGGCGTATTTCCGCAGAAGAATTTTCCGGAAATGAGTTTCACCGACTGGCGCAACGTACTCTCGATCAATCTCGATGGGACCTTTCTGGTCACGGCGGCCTTTGTCCCCGGCATGCGCGCGCGCAAATGGGGTCGTGTGGTCAATATGGCCTCAAGTACACTCGGCTCGGTCGTGACGGGATTTGCACATTACGTCGCCAGCAAAGGTGGCATTGTTGGATTTACCCGTGCGCTCGCCACCGATCTTGCTCCCGATGGCATTACCGTCAATGCAATCGCGCCCGGGCTTACACGTTCTCCAGGCACCTTGGTGCGAGCACCGCGCCCCGGCTTCAAGACCATGGACGAAGAGTTTGCTTCCGTCGCGCAGATGCAGGCAATCAAACGCGTGGAAGTGCCCGAGGATCTGGTGGGCGCGGTCTCGTTCCTGACCAGCGATGACGCCGCTTTCATGACCGGACAGACGCTCAATGTGGATGGCGGCCGCGTCCGCTCGTAGGTTGGCGCCACGGGTTTGAAATTGTTGGTAAAAGTCGTTCTTTCGTTGCGGGTGCCTGCAGGGGTACTATTTGTCACAAATGCGCCGCAACCTCTTTCGACCGCTGTGGATCATTCTCGCGCTTTTGCTTCTACTGGAAGCGTGGCTGTGGGATCACCTTGAGCCTATTGTCGCGCGAATCGTCAATGTGATCCCCTGGGGGAGGGTCAAGATAGTCCTTGCCGGCTTGATTGAAGAACTGCCGCCTTACGCGTCGCTCGTCGTTTTCATCGTGCCCGTCATAGTTCTGGTGCCGTTGAAGCTTCTTGAGGTCTATTTCCTAGCCACGGCGAACTGGATTGCCGCCATCTTGGTGCTGGTTCTCGCCAAGCTCGTCGGCCTTGGTGTTACCGCCTTCGTGTTTGATGTGACGCGCGGCAAGCTGTTGCAGATTCCTTGGTTCCAGCGAATGTACGATTGGTTCCTGTGGGCCCGCGACTGGGCGCGCGCGCAGACCGAACCCATTCGCGCCCGCATCCGCAAAATTTTCTGGTTGTTCATGCCAGAACGCGCCGGGCGCACGATACGCCGACTCGTTCGTCTGCGGCGATCTTATAACCGGCCCGCTTGAGGCGATTTAGTGTCCGGCCAATTGGAGCGCGTGTGGCGCCCATAAGCCGAGAGCCATGAAGCCAAGGCCGCAAAGCCCAAGCAGCCCGGACAACCAACCCATCGCCAGAATGCCAGTGATGACCTGGGCCGATGCCAGCACAATGCCGATTTGGAATGCGGCCGACGCGAATTCATATTGATGGTAGCGGGCCAACCAGGTGTCGCGCTCGTGCTCCAAATGTTCGGCCTGAGCCCTCAGCTCTTTACGACCATCGTTTTCTTTCGGATCGGATTCGTAACGGGTTACGGTATTGCGCCACGTCTCGATCTGCTTGGTGACCGCGGCCTTGGCCTCGTCATTGGTTATCGCGGGCAATTGCGCTGCCAGTGCTTCGGCCGCCGTGCGCAAGCTGCTCTGACGTATGGTTTTGGCTTGGAAGAAATTCCAAGTGTCAGAGGCTTTGATATTGTCGGCGATAGCTGCCGTTTGCGAGCTTTTACCGAGAGTTTCTGAAAACGCTAAAAACAGCGCCAGCACGGCAATCAGCAGCGCGATTTTCTTGTTAGAATGCGATGCATGTTCTGCATGCTCGGCGTGTTCAAGATTTTCGTGCGCACTCATCAGCCCCTCCGTTTGACTCTGCGGCAAGGATCATAGCAGAGCGCGCGAAAGCGCAAGAGGCGCATATTCAGCGATTTGCCGATTTACGCGCGTGGATGTGCACTTGCGTAAGCTTCGAGCAAACGCTCGGTGTCGACTGCGGTGTAGATTTGCGTTGTCGAGAGTGAAGCGTGACCAAGCAATTCTTGGATTGCCCTCAGGTCGCCCCCGCGCGCCAGCAGATGTGTGGCGAAGGAATGACGTAGCGCATGCGGCGTCGCGGTATCGGGCAGTCCAAGTGCCCCACGCATTCGAGCCATTGTCAGTTGCACGATGCGTGGTGAAAGAGGACCGCCGCGCGCGCCGACAAAAAGTGGGGCTTCTCGCGGCAGTTCAAATGGGCAGAGAGTGACATACTCAGTGATCGCCTCCGCGACTTGTGGAAGCAGTGGTACCATACGGGATTTGTTGCCTTTTCCTTTGACCGTAAGAGAGTCGCGTGAGTCGATACAGTCTTTGCGCTTTAATCCGAGTGCTTCCGAGACGCGGAGGCCCGAGCCATAGAGCAAGGCGAGCACCGCTGCGTCACGTGCGATGATCCACGGCTCGCTTGTTTCACCTTGGTGCAAATCGGTGCCGGTGAGCCGTTTCGCGGCGGCAATCGCCAGAGGCTTAGGCAATGTCTTCGGCAGCTTAGGCGAGCGCACGGCAGTGAGTGCAGCAACCTTGCCCTTGCCCTTGCGCTCGAGGAAACGCGCGAAAGAGCGGGCACCCGCGAGGAGCCGCATCAAGGAGCGATTGCCTACGCCGTCGCCGCGCCGTGCTGCCATAAAGGCGCGCACGTCGGCCGGTGTAAGCTTGGCCAGCTGCTTTAGCGAGGGGGCCTCACCTAGATGATCGGTCAAGAACGTGAGAAGTTGCGACACATCCCGCCGATAGGCCTCGACCGTTTTTGCCGACATGCGCCGCTCGGCGCCCAAATAGCTCAACCAGCGGGCAATTTCGGCGACAACATCGGTGCGGGCCTTGAGTTCGCTCATGGCGGAAGAGTGGCACTGCTTCCTTCACTCTTCCTTAAGCGCGTGGAATCGGCCAGACCGGAGCGATGAACGCGCGGGTTGTCGATATTCTAGTGCCGGTGGCCCTCGACCAGACCTATTCCTACCGGGTCCCGTCGGGGCTTGACCTTGTGCCAGGAGACCTGGTGGCGGTGCCGTTGGGCGCGCGCGAATACCTCGGGGTCGTCTGGGCCGATAATTCTGCGCCAAATCCGCGCTTGCATAACCGCCTGAAGGATGTCGACGAAAAACTCGACGTTCCGCCCTTAAAGGCTGAGCTACGCCATTTTGTGGATTGGGTCTCGAACTACACGCTGGCCTCGCGAGGCATGGTCCTCCGCATGGCATTGCGCATGGGGGAGCATCTCGGACCTGGACGCGACCGCGTCGGCGTGAGACTCGCGGGCCCTGCGCCTCAACGGCTAACGGCGGCGCGCCTTCGCGCGCTTCACATATTCGCTGACGGGCTCGTACGATCGAAGGGGGAGGCTGCGCAGGAAGCCGGCGTCAGCGTCGGTGTAATTAACGGATTGATCGATGAGGGGACGCTGGAAACGGTCGTCCTGCCACCCGAGCCTGTGAGTTCTCAGCCCGACCCTGATTTCCGCAACCCGGAATTCTCGCTGGCCCAGCTCGCTGCCGCCGACACATTGCGCACCGCGGTTGAACAAGGCGGGTACGCTGTTACGCTGCTTGACGGCGTCACCGGCTCGGGCAAGACGGAAGTATATTTCGAAGCCGTTGCGGAAAATATCCGCCGCAAGCGGCAAACCTTGATCCTGATGCCGGAAATCGCGCTCACCGCGCAATTTCTTGATCGTTTTTCCGGCCGGTTCGGCGTTCGTCCCGCGGAATGGCATTCTCAGCTTTCGCCGCGCAAGCGCGCACGGACATGGTCGGCGGTCGGGGCGAATGAAGTGTCCGTCGTCGTTGGCGCACGCTCAGCGCTTTTTCTACCTTACGCAGACCTTGGGCTCATCGTTGTTGATGAGGAGCACGACCCCGCCTACAAGCAGGAGGATGGCCCACACTACCACGCGCGCGACATGGCGGTGGTACGAGCATCGATAGCAAAAATCCCCGTGGTTCTTGCTTCTGCCACGCCTTCAGTGGAATCCGAAGTCAATGCACGCCGTGGTCGCTATCGCCATGTCCACTTGCCGGAGCGTTTTGGCGGTGCCCATCTGCCCTCGATTGAGGCGATCGATATGCGCCGCGAAGGTCCTGCGCGCGGGCGTTTCATTTCGCCGCGCCTCGCCGAAGCGATTGGAGTCTGTTTGAGCCGCCGTGAGCAAACATTGCTCTTTCTCAATCGTCGAGGTTATGCGCCGCTGACCTTGTGCCGCGCCTGCGGCTTCCGTCTGCACTGCCCGAATTGCGATGCTTGGCTGGTCGATCACCGCTTCAAGCGTCGCCTGATCTGCCATCACTGCGGATATTCCATGCCGCCACCGACGCAATGTTCGAATTGTCACACGACTGACAGCTTTGCTGCGGTGGGCCCTGGCGTTGAGCGGCTTGAACAGGAAGCCAGCGAGCTCTTTCCGCAAGCTCGTGTTCTTGTCCTCTCCAGTGATCTGGTAGAGTCCGTCGAACGGCTGCGCCAGGAACTTGATGACGTGGCGGAAGGCCGTTTCGATCTCATCGTTGGCACGCAACTCGTGGCCAAAGGGCATCATTTTCCGAAGCTCAATCTAGTCGGCATTGTTGACGCTGATCTCAGTCTGGGCAACGGAGATCCACGCGCAGCCGAGCGCACGTTCCAGTTATTGCATCAGGTGGTTGGGCGTGCGGGCCGCGAGGAAGGCCGTGGTATCGGCTACCTGCAGACGCATCAGCCCGAGCACCCAGTCATGCAGGCGCTGATATCCGGCGACCGTGAGGCGTTCTACAAAAATGAGATCGAGCAGCGTGAGCGCACAGGTTATCCACCATTCGGTCGGCTGGCCGGGCTTGTCATTACGGCCAATGAAAGGCACGAAGCAGAATCCTACGGGCGGACTCTCGTAAATGTGGCGCCAAAGGACGAGCACGTTCGTGTGTTGGGTCCCGCCGAGGCTCCAATCGCAGTGGTGCGCGGCCGGCACAGATTTCGGCTCCTGGTGAAATCACCACGGACATTTGACCTTTCGTTCTATTTGCGCGAATGGCTCTCTAGCGCGCCGAAGCCACGCGGCAATGTGCGGCTGGAAGTAGATATTGACCCGCAAAGCTTTTACTGACTAAGCCGCAAACCGCTCCGGCGGAGCGGATACGCATTGGCAAATGGTTGGTTTCGGCTGGTCCGGCCCGTGTCCGGATTGTCCTAAACAGTCCGTCGACCCTATTCCGGCATCTCATCGTGCCGCACATTCGGCTGCAGCAACACGCATGCCGCCGCGGCAAAGATCATCGCGAATCCAACAACGTCGGGCACAGTCAGCTGCTCCCCGAGTACCACCGCGGACGCGCTCACGCCAATGACCGGTACCAACAATGAGCCGAGAGATGCCGTGATTGTCGGAAGCCGCCCGACGATCGACCACCACAGAAAGTGCGCAAGCCCCACCCCGAACAGTCCGACAAAAAGCACGGCCATGATTGTCTCACTGTGAAGCGGCCAGAGATGGGGATAGCCCTCCACAATGAAACTACCTGCCGTGATGAACCCCAGGCCGAACAGCAATTGCCAGGCGGCGTTGGCTAAAGGCTCGACCGTGACTCTGGCCCACTTGATATAGACGGTGGCAATCGCCCAGCTCCACGCACAACCGAGCGAATAAAACACAAAGATTGGAAATCCGGCGGCAAACAGCGGCCACACAAGTATCGTGAGGCCCACGACGCAGAGCACGAAGGCAAGCCAGCGTACTGCGTTCAGCCGTTCGCCAAGAAAAAGCCGGCTCAGCACAGTCGTCCAGATCGGCATCGAGTAAGTGATGATGATGGCGCGCGCGGTCGCCCCGCTGAGCTGTGCGAAGCTCGAGAGAATTTGGAAAGCAGCGACATTCAAAAATCCAGCTACCATGATGTGGATATATTCGCCGCGCGGGACTTTTAGATTGTAGCCGGTGATGATGGCCGCCAAAAATAATGTCGCGGCGCCAATTCCAGACCCGGCCACACGCAGGCTCCAGGGCGATACCTCGCGCAATGCGATTGCGGCAGCGACCCAATTGAATCCCCATGCGAAGGCCAGCAGCACGACGAGCAGCTTGGCTTTGGCGGCGGCGTCGCCCTTCATTTTCGACTCTGACATTTCCTGGAAATCCGGCGGGAGCGTCGGCGAGAATCGCCGGGGCCGATCACGCTATAGCGCGCACCCTCACAAGGCGAGGCAACCCTGTGATGCAGATTTGTCGACTGGAGCCTTCGGATAGCTCGCGCGTGCGGCAAACAACCCGGCTTGTTGCACCGCCAACCTCGCTGTGTTAGCTAGCCCTCGATTTCAGGGGGTTTTCCGCGAGCTTCTGCGTCGTCCTCAGGAGTCAGGTTTCTCTCTTGGATTCCAATAGCTTGCGCCACCCTTTCCGCGACGGCGTCCGGCTGCGAACAATGTAAAAGCGAGCGTTCTCAGTGGCAGGCGAAGATCCAATCACCTCCGGCATGGCTGGCCGTTACGCCACCGCCCTGTTCGAGCTTGCGCGTGACGAAAAGGCCGTCGACGCAGTTAAAAACGAACTTGATCAGTTTGACGCGCTGGTGAGTGACAGTGCGGATCTCAATCGCTTGGTGCGCAGTCCGGTATTCGGTGCTGATGAGCAGCTCAAGGCGCTATCAGCAATTCTCGCCCGGGCGGGCATCACCGGGCTCACCGCAAATTTTCTGCGCGTCATCACATCCAATCGGAGGCTTTTCGCGGTGCGCGACATGATTCGCGCCTATCGTGCGCTGGTCGCTCAGCACAAGGGCGAGGTGACCGCACAGATTACTGTCGCCGAAAAGCTCAACGACAAGAATCTCGATGCCCTTAAGAGCGCCCTTAAATCTGTGACCGGCGGCGAGGACATTGACCTAGATATCAAGGTTGAGCCTGCCATCATTGGCGGCCTGATCGTCAAGATTGGTAGCCGCATGGTCGACAGTTCACTCCGTACCAAACTCAATTCGATCAAGTTCGCGATGAAAGAGGCCCGCTGATGGATATCCGCGCCGCAGAAATTTCCGCCATCTTGAAAGAGCAGATCAAGAACTTCGGCCAGGAAGCCGAGGTCTCCGAAGTCGGCCAGGTGCTTTCCGTCGGTGACGGCATCGCCCGCGTCTACGGTCTCGATAACGTACAGGCAGGCGAATTAGTCGAGTTTGAGAATGGCGTGCGCGGCATGGCGCTCAACCTTGAAAACGACAATGTCGGCACTGTGATCTTTGGCAACGACCGCGAGATCAAGGAAGGTCAAACCGTCAAGCGCACCGGCTCCATCGTCGACGTGCCGATCGGCAAAGGTCTGCTCGGCCGTGTGGTCGATGCGCTTGGCAATCCGATCGACGGCAAAGGCCCGATCAAAAGTGACAAGCGCGCACGTGTTGACGTCAAGGCGCCCGGCATTATTCCGCGGAAATCGGTGCATGAGCCAATGGCAACCGGCCTGAAGGCGATCGATTCGCTGATTCCGATCGGTCGTGGCCAGCGCGAGTTGATCATTGGCGATCGCCAAACCGGGAAGACAGCGATCGCGTTGGACACGATCCTCAATCAGAAGCCGCTCAACGCGCAGCCGGACGAGAAAATCAAGCTTTACTGCGTCTATGTTGCCGTCGGGCAGAAGCGCTCTACCGTCGCCCAATTTGTGAAGGTGCTGGAGGAGCAGGGCGCACTCGACTATTCGATCATCGTTGCCGCAACCGCTTCTGACCCCGCGCCGATGCAATACTTGGCGCCGTTCAGCGGCTGCACGATGGGTGAATATTTCCGTGACAATGGGATGCACGCGGTCATCGTGTATGACGATCTGTCGAAGCAGGCAGTCGCGTATCGCCAGATGTCATTGCTACTGCGCCGCCCACCGGGCCGCGAAGCATATCCGGGCGACGTGTTCTATCTGCATTCGCGCCTGCTTGAGCGCGCTGCGAAGATGAACGATGAGAACAAGGCTGGGTCGTTGACTGCGCTGCCGGTTATCGAAACGCAGGCCAATGACGTCTCGGCCTATATTCCCACGAACGTAATTTCGATCACCGATGGCCAGATCTTCCTGGAAACAGATCTGTTTTATCAGGGCATTCGTCCGGCGGTTAACGTAGGTCTTTCGGTGTCGCGCGTCGGCTCCTCCGCGCAGACCAAAGCGATGAAAAAGGTCGCAGGCCGCATCAAGGGAGAGCTTGCGCAATACCGCGAAATGGCCGCCTTCGCACAATTCGGCTCGGATCTCGATGCTACAACCCAGCGCCTGCTCAACCGCGGCGCGCGCCTCACCGAACTTTTGAAACAATCGCAGTTCTCACCTATGAAGATGGAAGAGCAAGTTTGCGTGATCTATGCCGGCGTCAATGGTTATCTCGACCCGCTCAGTGTGGACCGCGTACGCCCCTTCGAAAGTGGCCTGCTGGCGCTGCTTCGCAGCAAGCACTCGGATTTGCTCGATAGCATTCGCAAGAGCGGTGACCTTTCCGACGCTGATGCCGGCAAGCTGAAAGCCCTGGTTGATGGCTATGCAAATACATTCGCCTGATTTCTGTCATGACCGGTACAAGGCCGGTTATGACGCAGGAAGAAACTAACGGTTCGATCAAGAGGACCGAAGAATGGCCAGCCTCAAGGATATGCGCGTTCGCATCGCCGCCACCAAAGCGACGCAGAAAATTACCAAGGCCATGCAAATGGTTGCAGCATCCAAGCTGCGCCGCGCGCAGGCGGCGGCCGAGGCAGCACGTCCTTATGCCGAGCGAATGGGCAAGGTACTGGGTTCAATTGCCGCGGGAGTTGCCGCGAGCGATTCGGCACCTCGCCTGCTCGCTGGCACCGGTAGCGACAAGGTGCATTTGCTGATCGTTTGCACGGGCGAGCGAGGACTTTGCGGGCCGTTCAATTCGGCAATCGTACGGCTCGCCCGCGACAGGGCGAGCGCCCTTATCGTGGACGGTAAGGAAGTGAAAATCGTGTGTGTCGGCCGTAAAGGCTACGAACAGTTGCGTCGTCAGCACGGCAAGCTCATCGTAGAGAACATAGAATTGCGCGGCGTCCGCACGATTGGCTTCGAACAAGCCGACATGATCGGCAAAAAGATCATTGCACTTTTCGAGCAGGGGGGATTCGACGTCGCCACTCTGTTTTTCTCGCGATTCAAATCGGTGATGGCGCAAATTCCGACGGCACAACAGGTTATTCCGCCGATGTTTGAGAAGGATTCAGAGGCAGGTTCCGCCGCCGCTTACGAATATGAGCCCGAGGAAGAAGAGATTCTCGCCGAGTTGCTGCCACGAAATCTGACTGTGCAGGTCTTTCGGGCGCTTCTGGAAAATGCGGCGTCCGAGCAGGGCGCACGCATGAGCGCGATGGATAACGCCACGCGCAACGCCGGCGAAATGATTCGCAAGCAGACGCTTACTTATAATCGCACCCGTCAGGCAATGATCACCAAGGAACTGATCGAGATCATCTCCGGCGCAGAGGCGCTTTAGTTCCGCAAAGAGGACGATATGGCCACACCAAACGCAGTCGGAAAAATTACGCAAGTCATCGGCGCCGTCGTTGACGTGCAGTTCGAGGATCATTTGCCGGCAATCTTGAATGCGCTCGAGACAACGAATGGCGGCCACCGTCTCGTGCTTGAGGTTGCTCAGCATCTCGGAGAATCGACGGTCCGCACCGTAGCGATGGATTTATCCGAGGGCCTCGTGCGTGGCCAGGATGTGACCGATACCGGACAGCCGATCGCCGTTCCGGTGGGAAGCGAGACGCTTGGGCGTATCATCAACGTGGTCGGCGAACCGGTCGATGAAGCAGGGCCCGTCAAGACAAAAGAAAAACGTGCCATCCATCAATCTGCACCGCCCTATGTCGATCAGTCGACGGAAGCGCAGATCCTGGTTACCGGCATCAAAGTGGTGGATCTGCTTGCGCCCTACGCAAAGGGCGGCAAGATCGGCCTGTTTGGCGGCGCGGGCGTTGGCAAGACTGTGCTGATCATGGAGCTGATTAATAACGTTGCCAAGGCGCACGGCGGCTATTCGGTTTTCGCGGGAGTCGGCGAGCGGACCCGCGAAGGCAACGATCTCTATCACGAGATGATTGAATCAGGCGTCAACAAGGATCCGAAAAAGGGTTCGGTCGAAGGCTCCAAGTGTGCGCTGGTGTACGGGCAGATGAATGAACCGCCGGGGGCCCGTGCCCGCGTCGGCCTAACGGGTCTCACGGTTGCCGAGTATTTCCGCGATCAGGGGCAGGACGTGCTGTTTTTCGTGGACAATATCTTCCGCTTCACTCAGGCCGGTTCGGAAGTGTCAGCGCTTCTTGGCCGCATTCCTTCGGCGGTGGGCTACCAGCCGACGCTCGCCACCGACATGGGCGCACTGCAAGAGCGCATCACCACCACGACCAAGGGCTCGGTCACATCCGTGCAGGCGATCTATGTTCCGGCCGACGACCTCACCGATCCGGCGCCGGCGACGTCGTTTGCCCATCTCGACGCCACGACCGTGCTGTCGCGCGACATCGCCGCCAAGGGGATTTATCCGGCTGTGGATCCGTTGGATTCGACCTCGCGCATGCTGTCACCGCTCATTGTCGGCGAAGAGCACTATGCAGTGGCACGGCAGGTGCAGCAGATTCTGCAGCGCTACAAGGCGCTGCAAGACATCATCGCAATTCTCGGCATGGATGAACTGTCGGAAGAGGACAAGCTGACCGTCGCCCGCGCGCGCAAGATCGAACGCTTCCTGTCGCAGCCGTTCCATGTCGCTGAAGTGTTCACCGGTTCGCCGGGGAAACTGGTCGACCTGCAAGACACCATCAAGGGCTTCAAGGGCCTCTGCGAAGGCAAGTATGACAATTTGCCGGAAGCGGCCTTCTACATGGTTGGTCCCATCGAAGAAGCGGTCGAAAAGGGGAAAAAGCTCGCGGCAGAAGCGGCTTAGGAACGATGCAGGGGCGCTCGAACCTGATTGTGTTTTTGCTGATCGGGTTGGTCATTGGCGGTTTCGCTGGTTATATAACGCGCCCGGAAACGGCCGAGTTCAAATTGGGGCCGTTGAGCGTTGAGGTCCGCAGCGATGAGAGAGCTCGTGGCCGCGGGCCAATCACCAGCAGTCAGGCACAACACATCGCGATCATGACTGCGGTTGGCGGTGTTATCGGGCTGGCCGTTGGCTTCGCGGTCGGCAAGCGTAGGGGTTGAGTAAATGGCTAATTTCCATTTTGAGCTGGTTTCACCCGAGAAGCTTTTGTTCTCGGGTGAGGTCGAGCAAGTCGACGTGCCCGGAACCGAAGGTGATTTCGGCGTTCTCGCAGAGCACGCTGCGATGGTTACCACGCTGCGCCCTGGAATTTTGACCGTACATGCCGCCGGCGGTGATCAGAAAATCGTCGTATTCGGTGGCTTTGCGGAAGTCTCGGCGGACGGCCTGACGGTTCTGGCCGATGTTGCCGAAGCGGTGGAGGACATCGATCGCAGCATGATCTCCACGCACATCAGCGAACTTGAAAGTCGCATTCAGAAGATGGATCCTGGCTTGGATCTGGACAAGCTGCTCACGCAGCTCGATCATTTCAAAGAAGTCGATCGGCACCTGAGCGGCACGGCGATGCATTAGCGCTAGCGCGCGAACCGCTCGAATTCCTTCACGACACGTTCATAGGTGTCCCGTTTGAAAGGCACCACCAAGTCCGGAAGTTCGCGCATGGCGACCCAGCGCCATTCGATAAATTCGGGTTCGTGGCCCCCACCCGGGTCAGCGATATCGATCTCTCGTTCCTCGCCAGTGAAACGCAAGGCATACCACTTCTGCTTTTGACCGCGATATTTGCCGCCCCATGCCTTCTTCGCCACACCGCTCGGCAGATCGTAAGTAAGCCACTCGGCGATCTCGCCGAGCTTTTGCACCGAACGGATATTGGTTTCCTCGTAGAGCTCGCGCAGCGCCGCCTTAAATGGGTCTTCGCCCTCATCAATGCCGCCTTGCGGCATCTGCCAAACATGCGTCGAATCGACGTGCTCGGGCCCGTCCGTTCGCCGGCCGATAAAAACGAGGCCGGTGCGGTTAAGCACAACCATGCCGGCGCAAGGCCGATAGGGTAATGATTTGCGGGAAGGCATTGGCACTCCGTCATTCAGACTAGGTCTCGCGACCGAAATGACGTTACGATGACTTCGCCTTGATCGCCACCATTGTAATCGGCACAAGAAATATGCCGCGGGCTTCGACTTTCTTCGCCCAGTCGGCAATCCGACCGATTGTTGCGGCCTGTGCGGTCGCAAATCCAACTGCAACCCCGCTATCGCGGGCCTTCATCTCAAGGCGCGCCAGAGCGCGGTCGATTTCAACGGGCGTCGGAACGGTGTCGAGCACAATGTCTGTCTTTGCAAATGGCAAGTTATAACTGCCGGAAAGCTGGCCTGCGATGCTGCGTGAGGAAGAACCATCGTCCACATAGATGAGACCGCGCTGGACGGCATCGCGTAACACCGGGGCCAATCCCTGTTCGGAAGCAGTGAAACGCGCGCCCATATAGCTCATGAGACCCACATATCCTTGAGAGCGGCTCATCATCCAATGCAGGCGGTCGATGTTCTGCTCCGATGTCAGCGACGTCAGCAGAGTTTGCGGACCTGGATCGTTGTCGGGATAGTCGAAAGGCTCCATCGGGACCTGCAGCAGCATCTCGTGCTGCTCAGCTCGGGCGCGCTCGGCGAGTTTTTCGAGATCGGTGCCATAAGGTGTAAGCGCGAAGGTCACGGTTGCTGGAAGTTTGGCAAAAGCGTCGGCCGTGCCGGAAGCGCTGATGCCAAGTCCTCCAATTACGATAGCAATAAGCGGCGAATCTTTTTTATTTGCCGGAAGGTCGCGTGGCCGAGCATAGCGGGTAGAGGGGCGGACGCCGTCAGGCCCAATTTTCGGAATCGCTCCATGACGCGTAGCCTCGATCAATTTCGGATCAAGCAATGGCTTTGACGCGCCACCGGCGTTACCCTGGATAGTGAACTGTTGCCGCGCGCCACTCGAGCCATCGATAATGGTCACCGTCCTGGATCCAGGGGGCGGCGCTTCGACAGCCTTCGCCGCCGCCGCACCCGCCTCAGCCGCAGAATCGGCCACACCATCGTGGTGGGCGTGCTGCTTGCTGTCGCGGTCGCTATCCCGTGCGGTCTGGGTCGAAGACGGCTTCGTCGCAACGACCGCACTTGGCTCGCCGCCCAGGGGATCATTGACGAGGGCTGCCCACGCCACCACGACGACCCCTGATAACCCCAGCGCGCCGGCGAGCAATTGGGGCGCCGAGACGGGTAGATTCAGCAAGCGTTTTCGCTTGTGCTGACCGAGGGGCGCGTTCAGGTCGTCTGCCACGGCACTAAATCCTCGCGAATCATTGTGCGAGTCTAGCACGCGTCGTTTACGACATAGGCCTGTCGCTATGGACCCAGCACCTGACCTTCACGAGGGAGGGGCAAAAAAGATGGGGCGGCTTTTTTGGGCCGCCCCATAACTTCGGTATCCGACCTTAATTTGCGATCAGTTCGGGACCGGTGTCTTCGAATTCGGCGGGAATGCGGAATTAACCTGTGTTCCACGCAAGAGATCGAGTGCCATGTTGAGTGCTTTGTCGCTCTTGGCCTCCGGCGGAATATACGACTGCGAGCCGGTCTGTTCCTTGCCCTCGTCGCCCTTGAGATGGCCGCGCAAAGACGCCTCGCCTTTCGTATCAGTCTTGGAC